>Ga0335069_10013815_pt1 | contig 11328 bp, 12 predicted proteins | sample Lox_Sample_11_FD_206714 | JGI IMG/M metagenome (GOLD analysis project Ga0335069, IMG submission 206714) | Soil microbial communities from Loxahatchee National Wildlife Refuge, Florida, United States - Lox_Sample_1.1 | ecosystem: Environmental > Terrestrial > Soil > Wetlands | place: USA... | reverse complement strand
CTTGGCTGTGCGGAAGGTCCGCTCCACGGTCCACAACTGCTTGTAGACGAGCATCGCCTCCAGCGGCGAGAGATTCGCATTGCTCCGCAATACGAACACACCGTCGAATTTTGCGTCCTCCTCGACCTTGGCGCGGTCGATGGCGAAGCCGTCGCCCTGCGGGTCGGCGAGGAAACGGCGATAGCCCTTGTTGCCGACGAGGCTCTTGTCGCCCTTCTTCAACTGCCGCTCCAGGGCGGCGACGAGCGTCGCGCGATTGGCGGCGTCCTTTTTCATCTCGTCGAGGTTGCGGCACACGATGTAGCGCCGCCCGGCGAGCTTCACCGCCTTGGCCTCGTAGTCGACCTCGCGCCTTTCCTTCATCAGAACGAAGGGAACGAACGGCGCGGGATCGTCGAGAACGAGTTCGCGCACGAGCTTGTCGGTTCGCTCGCGCACGCCAAGAACATAGAGCAGGCCTCGCGCCTCGAGTTCGGCGATCGTCTCGGCGCTGATCATGCCGCGGTCGGCGACGACGCAGACGCGGTTGATGCGGAAGCGACGCTGCAAGCGATCGATCGCCGGGATCAGGCTGTTCACGTCGGCCGTGTTTCCCGGCCACATCTCCGTGCACACCGGCCGGCCGTCGCCGTCGAGAAGCACGGCCAGGATCATCTGGTTGAGATCGGGCCGATGGTCCTTGGAGAAGCCGCGCCGCCCGAGAGTCTGGCCGCCCGCACCCTCGAAATAGAGGCTCGTGGTGTCCATGAACACGATGTCGAGCGTGGTGAGCAGATCGCGTCGGCAGCCGAACAACTCCTCCTCCAGAACATCCTTCACGCAGCGCGGCGCAAACGGCGTCGCGGCGTCCTGCTGGTCTTTCGGCAGTTCCTCGCCCAGCCACGCCATGGCGCGATAGAGATGATGCAGCTCGAGCCCGTCGACGCCGTCGATGCGATAGTCCTCCCGCCAGCGGTCGGCGGCGCGGTCCGAGCCGCCGCAGAACAGGCGGTGCAGCACGGTCAGGAACGCCGCGCGCTCCAGCGAGAAGTCATGCTTGCGCGCCCCCGCCAGGCGTTCGATCACGCTCCGGCAGCCCGTCTCCTCCCACACCCGCTCGAAGGCGAGCGCCGGACCGATGCGCCGGGTCGAGATCGCCGTCCCCTCGCCGCGGTCGAGCGCATCGAGCACGACCGCTCTGTCGGCGAAGCGCGCCCCCGAGCGCAAAAGCCGCTCCAACTGCCCGGTTTCCTGCAGATCCTCGATCCTCCCGAGCGTCGCGATCACCTGCTGGCGCACGGCGGCGCCCTCTCGCCGGCTCTCGACGATCTGCAGATAGGCGCGACCGCCGGAGGTTTTCTTGCGGAAATACATGACGGGAAACCGGACACCGACTCAATCCTGGTGCGCACATCATCAACCTATGTCGCAAAAAAATCAAATAAAATAAGCACATAACGTGGCACTACATTTTGGCACCCGCCGCCCCTCGCCCGCAATCATATCAATACCTTGCGCCGAGCGCGCACGCTCCAACTGTCGAAGTTCAGTTAGACACGCCCTAATGCAGGCAGCGGATGGAATAGTATCCCTGGGCGTAAACGTCGCTTTGGAAAGAATTGGCGTAATTTAGCGAGCTTCACTCGGTCTGCTGGGCAAAGTCATCTAACACTGGTCGACGAGACGATGCGCCGGCGCGGGGCGGACCCGGCAGGCACACCGCCACCGAACGTGGATAGGCGAAACAGCGCTATGGAACAGACGACAACGATCAATGGCCGGGTGATCGCTGTTCGCGGGGCGGTTGTTGATGTCGCCTTCGAGGGCGTCTCGCTTCCGCCGATCGAGGACGCCCTGATTATCACGCCAAAGGACGGGTCTGCCATCACTGCCGAGGTGCAGTCGCATTTGGACGAGACGACCGTGCGTACGATCGCGCTGCAGTCTACGTCGGGATTGAGTCGAGGAGCCGTCGCTCGCACTTGCGGCGGCCCGGTCGAGGTGCCCGTCAGCGAAGCGGTGCTCGGCCGATTGCTGGATGTCACGGGCGCGATCGGCGACAAAGGCCGGCCCCTTCCATCAGACATCCCACGCCGACCCATTCACCGTCATCCGCCGTCACTTGCCGCCCAGAGCGACTCGACCGAGGTGTTCGCGACCGGCATCAAGGTGCTCGACTTGCTGACGCCGCTTGCCCAGGGCGGCAAGGCCGCAATGTTCGGCGGCGCCGGGGTCGGCAAGACCGTGCTCGTGATGGAACTGATCCATGCGATGGTCGAGCGCTACAAAGGCATTTCGGTTTTCGCTGGCGTGGGCGAACGCTCGCGCGAAGGACACGAGATGTTGCTCGATATGCGCAATTCCGGCGTGCTCGAGCGAACCGTGCTCGTCTATGGACAGATGAATGAGCCGCCGGGCGCGCGTTGGCTCGTCCCGCTGACCGCACTCACGATCTCGGAATATTTTCGCGACGAGCGTCGGCAGAATGTCCTTCTGCTTATGGACAACCTTTTCCGCTTTGTTCAGGCTGGCGCCGAGGTTTCCGGGCTGCTCGGACGGCTGCCCTCTGCGGTTGGGTACCAGTCGACGCTTGCAAGTGAAGTCGCCGGGGTGCAGGAGCGCATCGTCTCGGTCGGCGACGTGGCTGTAACCGCCATCCAAGCAGTCTACGTTCCCGCGGACGATTTCACTGACCCAGCAGTGACGACAATCGCCGCCCATGTCGACAGCATGGTGGTGCTGTCGCGCGCAATGGCTGCGGAGGGCATGTATCCGGCGGTTGATCCGATTGCTTCATCGTCGATTCTCCTCGATCCCCTGGTCGTTGGCGAAGAGCATGTCGCGGTCGCCACCGAGGTCCGCCGGACGATCGAGCACTATCGCGAGCTGCAGGACGTGATCTCGCTCTTGGGGATTGAAGAGCTCGGCGCCGAGGACAGGCGAATCGTGGAGCGAGCGCGGCGCCTGCAACGCTTCCTGACCCAGCCGTTCGCGGTTACGGAAGCCTTCACCGGCATGCCTGGTCGCTCTGTTTCGATCGCCGATACTGTTGCGGGGTGCAAGGCAATCCTCGCCGGAGAGTGTGACACATGGCAGGAAAGCTCTCTCTACATGGTCGGCACGCTGGACGAGGCCCGCCAAAAGGAGAAGGCGTCCAGCGAAGCCGCAAAATCCAAAGCAGCTAACGCGAAAGAAAAGCTGTCCGCAGGCAGCAACAAAGCAAAGCTCGAGCCCGCGAGACCGAGTGGAGCAACCGAATGACCGGGACGCTCCACCTCACCGTCACCACGCCCGCAACCGTACTGGTGGACAGCGACGACGTCGTGGCGGTGTGCGCCGAGGATGAGAGCGGGTGTTTCGGCATCCTCCCCGGACATGCCGACTTACTGACCGCGCTGGCGCCGTCCGTTGTCCGGTGGCGAACAGCAGCCGGCGAGGCCCGCTTCTGCGCCTTGCGGGGCGGCGTGTTCACGGTCTCCACGGGTCACCGCGTCTCAATCGCATCCCGCGAAGCCATTGTCGGCGAAGCCCTCGAAACGCTCGAGGCGCGGGTGCGCGCCGTGCGCGCGCAGCAACTCGAGGCCGACCGTCGCGCCCAGGTGGAGCAGACCCGCCTGCACGCCCTCGCCGTGCGTGAGCTCGTACGATATCTGCGCCCCGGGAGGACGCGATGAGGCCGGATCGTACTCGGCCCGGGCTCTCAATTCCGGATCGCCTGCTGCACGTCGCCCGACAGGCATTGGAGCGCGACGAGTTCGGCCGCGAAAACCCGGAACCGTCGCTGGGCGCCCGACTCGGGCAAATCGGCGTTCTCGGCTGGATGGTCATCGTCCCGATGCTGCTCGGTCTGCTTTTCGGGCGGTGGCTCGATCGCACTTTCATGAGCGCTACGTCCGGTCCACACGTGTTCTTTTCGGCGACGTTCCTGATGCTCGGCGCTGCGATCGGATTCTCGTCGGCCTGGCATTGGATGCACGGGGGAGGACGATGACGGATCCCACTCTGGCGTTCGGGGGCCGATTGGCCGCGGGGCTTATCGCCGGTCTTCTCGCCGGCGCGTTTCACTTTGGTTCGCTTCGGTGGAACAGCCAGTTGCTGATCACGGGAGGCGCCGCCAAGGCCATCGCTTTCCAGCTTGGCCGGTTCGCGGTCGCTGTCGCCGTGTTGAGTGCGCTTGCAACGCTTGGCGCGCCTTCGCTCCTCGCGGGCGCCCTCGGCTTCCTGCTGGCGCGACATCTTTCACTGCGAGCCGTCGGAGAGCCGACATGACCCATTCGCCTCTCGAAATGGTGCCGGTGTTTCGGCTGGGTCCGGTTCCGATCACAGATCCGGTGATTGTGACCTGGGCGATCATCGCGGTTCTCGTGCTCTTCGCTGCGATCGTCAGTCGCCACTTGTCTCTTCAACCCTCGAAAAGGCAGGTCACACTCGAAATGCTGGTCGGAGCAGTCGACGCTCAGATTCGCGATACCATGCAGGCCGAGCCCGGTCCGTACCGCGCCCTGATCGGAACGATCTTCATTTTCATTCTCACGGCCAATTGGTCCTCACTAATACCGGGCGTCGAACCCCCGACATCCCACATCGAGACCGATACCTCACTCGCCCTCATCGTTTTCTTCGCAACCATGTTGTTTGGGATCCGCACGCGCGGTCTCGGCGGATATCTCAAGACCTTTGCCGACCCGATATGGATCATGACTCCGATTAACGTCTTCGAGCAATTCACGCGCACCTTCTCGCTCATTGTCCGACTCTTCGGCAACATCATGAGCGGCGTGTTCGTCATCGGTATCTTGCTGTCGCTGGCGGGTCTTCTGGTGCCGATTCCATTCATGGCCCTCGATCTGCTGACCGGAGCGATCCAGGCCTACATCTTCACAGTGCTTGCCATGGTCTTCATCGGCGCGAGCATTGCCGAAGGGTCGAAAGAGGCCTCCATTCAACAGAGAGCAACACCATGAACGATCTCATTCAACTCGTCAGCATTCTTGCGGCTGCCATGGCCGTGTCGTTTGGCGCAATCGCGCCGGCCCTCGGCGAAGGGCGCGCGGTGGCCGCCGCAATGGATGCAATCGCCCGGCAACCGGACGCCGCCGGCACCGTGTCGCGAACCCTGTTCGTCGGCCTCGCCATGATCGAGACGATGGCGATCTACTGCCTCGTTATCGCGCTGCTGGTTCTGTTTGCCAATCCATTCATCGTGAAATGAGAGGGATGGTGGCATGAACATTGACTGGTGGACACTCGGGCTTCAGACGATCAATGCGCTCGTCCTGGTCGGGCTGTTGTCCTACTTTCTGTTCCGGCCGGTGGCTGACATCATCACCGAACGGCAGACGGCAGCCAATCAGCTGATAGCCGAGGCGCAGGCTGCGAAGGCGGCCGCGCAGGACGATCGTGCAAAGGCCCAAGCTGAAGCCGTCATTTTGGCGGACCATCGCAAGGACGCGCTTAAGGCGGTCGACGCCGAAGCCGAAAAGGAAAAGGCGAAGCTGCTCGAAGCAGCTCGCGCGGATGCCGACAAGCTTCGCGCCGATGCGCAGACCGAGATCGAAGCGCGACGCCGCGCGGAAGAAGCTGCCGAGGAGGATCACGCAGGAGAGCTGGCTCTCGACATCGCAGCCAAGCTGCTCGATCGACTGCCCAACGAGGTGCGCGTTGACGCGTTCATCAACGGGATTACGAGCGGGGTCTCTTCGCTTCCGGATGCAACGCGAGCGACACTAGGCACAAATGGAACCGCGATCCACCTCGTTGCTGCCCGCTCGTTGACGAGTCAGGAAAGAGAGGCCTGCCGAACGGGTCTCGCGGGAGTTCTCGGTCGGCCGATCGAAATCGATTTCAGCGTGGATCCCGCACTCGTCGCCGGTATCGAGCTTGAAGCGCCGGATGCGGTCGTGCGCAACAGCTTTCGAGCTGATCTCCTCCGTCTCAAATCCAAGTTGGTAGGCCATGACAATCACGTCAACTAATGCTTCCGGCGACTGGCTCTCGCGCAGCCGAGAGGCCGTCGCCGGAACCAAGCTCGCCCCGGAGGCAGAGTCGGTCGGCATCGTCGAACGCGTGGGCGATGGGATCGCTCTCGTGTCCGGGTTGCCGCAGGCGCGCCTCAACGAACTTCTTCGATTCGAAGGAGGACGGCTTGGTTTCGCCCTCACCCTCGACGTCGATACGATCGGCACCGTGCTGCTCGACGACGGTGAAGCCATCCAGGCGGGATCCCGCGTGTCCCGAACAGGTGAAGTGGTACGCGTTCCGGTTGGGCCTGGGCTATTAGGCCGCGTTGTCGATCCGCTCGGCCGTCCAATCGATCGGGAAGAGCCAGTCGCGGCCGAGGACCATCTCCCGATCGAGCGTCCGGCGCCAGCAATCATCGACCGTGCTCTCGTCAATGAACCTCTCCAGACTGGAACCCTCATCGTCGATGCGTTGTTCGCGGTGGGACGCGGTCAGCGCGAGCTCATTATCGGCGACCGGGCGACCGGTAAGACCTCGATCGCTACCGATACGATTATCAATCAAAAACATTCCGACATGATCTGCATATACGTGGCGATCGGCCAGCGCTCAACTGCAGTGAAACGGGTCATCGAAGCCATTCGTAGCTACGGCGCTCCGGATCGGTGTGTTTTCGTCGACGGATCCGCTGCATCGTCGGCCGGCCTGCAGTGGATTGCACCCTTTGCCGGCTTCACGATCGCCGAGTATTTTCGTGACCGTGGCCGGCATGCGCTTATCGTCATCGATGATCTAACCAAGCACGCGGTCACACATCGTCAGCTCGCACTACTGTCGCGCGAGCCGCCCGGCCGAGAGGCCTATCCTGGTGATATCTTTTACTTGCATTCGCGCATGCTCGAGCGCTCGGCGAAGCTTTCTGCCGAGCTCGGCGGCGGCTCGCTGACCGCACTTCCCATTGCTGAAACCGAAATGGGCAATATGTCGGCCTATATCCCTACGAATCTGATCTCCATCACGGACGGGCAGCTCTACCTGAATTCCGGGCTGTTCGCCGCAAACCAGCGCCCGGCTGTCGACGCCGGCCTCAGCGTAAGCCGGGTCGGCGGCCAAGCTCAGGCGCCGGCGTTGCGGAAGGTGTCAGGCCGGCTTCGTCTCGAATATTCGCAATTCCTCGAGCTCGAGATGTTCACCCGCTTCGGCGGCCTCTCGGATGCGCGCGTGAAAGCGCAGATCGTTCGGGGCGAGCGCATCCGCGCACTCATTACACAGCCTCGTTTGAGCGCACTCCGGCTCGTCGACGAGGTCGCGCTCCTCGCCGCGCTGGACGCCGGGGTCTTCGATCCGCTGCCTTTGGAAGTCATCAAATTGGTCCGGGCGCACCTCTCTGCGCATCTGGATACACATGCGAACGAGATCGTGACCAGGGTCACAAAAGCAGGAAAGATCGACGACGCCTCCCTTGCCGCTGTCGTTACGGCGGTACGCGACCTTGCCCAAGTTCTTGCGGCTGACGTCAAGCGAGAGGCCCCTGTCCCGTGAGCGGCAAACTCGGCGAAGTTGAGAAACGAATCGGCACTGTCCACCAACTGGACGCGGTGATCAGTGCGATGCGTGGCATCGCGGCCGCTCGCGTACACGAAGCCCACGGCCGACTCGATGGCGTGCGCGCCTATGCAACAGTGGTCGGAGCGGCGATCGGCGAAGCGCTGGCGCTTTCGTCCCAGACCGCGGATACGGAGGCGCTGGACCACGGTGGAGGGGGGCACATACTTATCGTTTTGTGCGCCGAGCAGGGTTTTGCCGGCTCTTTCAGCGAGCGTGTCCTGGACAAAGTTGTGCAGCTTCTGAAGAGAGGACCGGCTGAACTCCTCCTCGTTGGCACGCGCGGCGCAATGATCGCCACGGAGCGCAACTTGTCCTTTGGTTGGTCGGCGCCGATGGTGGTGCATGCCGAAGAGGCGCCGTCTCTCGCCAACCGGATAACGGACGCCCTTTATGACCGCCTGCAGGCGGGCCGTGCGAGACGAGTGACGGCTGTTTATGCGGAGCCTGGTCCATCCGGCGTCGTCGAAGTTGTCGAACGCGTCTTGCTGCCGTTCGACTTCACACGCTTTCACGTCCACCAGACCGCGATCGCTCCGATCGTGACCTTGCCCCCCGAGCAACTTCTTGCCGAACTCGCCGACGAGTATGTGTATGCGGAACTGTGTGAAGCGGCCATGCTGTCTTACGCGGCCGAAAACGAGGCTCGCATGCAGGCGATGATTGCCGCTCGCCGCAACGTGGAAAGCAAGCTCGGAGAGCTTGTGGGGACCTATCGAACCCTGCGTCAGGAAGAGATCACTGCACAGATCATAGAGCTCTCCACGGGGACTGCATCGACCGAACGCCCCGTCAGGCCCAAGCGCGCCAACAGGTCATGGGGCCAAAGGTCATGAGCGAAACAATTGGGGCGAAAGCTGCAATCCTGAAGGGCCGCCCAGTTCGGGAGTCCTGCTCCGAGTACACATATATCGCACTGCCGAATGATGCGAACACGCTAGGAAATGTGCTGGGCGGTCACATATTGCACCTAGTCGACTTGTGCGGCGCTTTGGCGGCTGAGCGGCACTCGCGTCGGGCAGCCGTGACCGCCGCAGTCGACCACTTGAGCTTCCTGCAGCCGGTCCACATTGGCCAGTTCCTGATCTTGAAGTCGAGTGTGAACAGGGCCTTCCATACGTCGATGGAAGTCGGCGTAAAGGTCTGGTGCGAGGATCCGCGAAGCAGAGACGTTCGCCACATATTGTCGGCGTATTTGACATTCGTCGCGCTTGATGACAGCGGCAACCCGGTCGCTGTCGCTCCTGTCATCCCGGAAACCGAGGATGAGAAGCGCCGCTACGAACGAGCAGAGCGTCACCGCGAAGAGCGATTGCACAAGCGATTGTCGTCAGGAAGGGTCGCTGACGCCGCTTCCTGACTTTGGAGCCACCCAAGGGTGGCGTAATCAACGCCAAAGGTTCATGCTTAGGCCTCCGGCCTTCCTTCCCTTGATTGCGGCAGTAGGCGCGGATCGCGTCCTCGTCGCACCCGGCCGCGTTCACGAAAGAGCGGCGGGCCAAAAAAAAGTTGCCCGACAGAGTTACGTTTGCGCTCAAATTTTGACCAAGTGGAACGCACTCTCGCCCTTGATGAAGCCTACGTCCTGCGAGAGCATGTGCACGGGATCGGGCAGCAGTCGCCCTTCCTCAACCTTCGATTCCTTCTGAAGCGCCAGATTCCGGAACTTCACCCAAATGCCGGCGCAGGTCTTGACACAACGTAACCCTCCGGCGAAGGCCGCGGTTGGGTCGTTCTTCAACAGGGACCTTCCTTTCGGGGGCAATACAAACTCGAATGAAGAGTTGACATGCGCGGACGTGGTCGAAACCGCTTGTGCGCCATGGCGCCCAAGCGTCGTAAACGCGCCGCAGGTGCGCTGACCGAGCTTCACCTCGCGTGATAGCTACTTCTGGAAGTCGATCACGATGCGCCCCTGGATGTCGCCGCGATGCATGCGCGCGAAGATGTCGTTGATGTCTTCGAGCTTTTCCGTCTCGATGGTCGCCTTGACCTTGCCCTCGCCGGCGAAGTTCAGCGCTTCCTGCAGATCCAGTCGCGTTCCGACGATCGAACCGCGAATGGTGATGCCGTCGATCACGGTGTCGAAGATCGAGACCGGGAAGTCGCCGGGCGGCAGGCCATTGAGCGACACCGTCCCGCCACGGCCGACCATGCCGAGGGCCTGCTTAAAGGCCTTCGGCGAGACGGCGGTGACGAGCACGCCCTGAGCGCCGCCCACTTCCTTCTTCACGAACGCGGCGGGATCGGCATTTCGCGCATTGACGGCCAGCGCCGCGCCGAGCTGCTTGGCGAGTTCCAGCTTGGAATCGTCGACGTCGACCGCGATGACATTGAGGCCCATCGCCTTGGCGTATTGCACGGCCAGATGGCCGAGACCGCCGATGCCGGAGACGACCACCCAGTCGTCGGGCTTGGTTTCCGTGACCTTGAGCCCCTTGTAGGTGGTCACGCCGGCGCAGAGAATCGGGGCGATCTCGATGAAGCTGACGTTGTCGGGCAGGTGGCCGACATAGTTCGGATCGGCGGCGACATATTCGGCGAAGCTGCCGTTCACCGAGTAGCCAGTATTCTTCTGTTCTTCGCACAGCGTCTCCCAGCCGCCTAGGCAGTGCTTGCAATGGCCGCAGGCGGTATAGAGCCAGGGCACGCCGACCCGGTCGCCTTCCTTCACGTGCCGCACGCCGGCGCCGACGGCGACGACATGGCCCACGCCCTCGTGCCCCGGGATGAAGGGCGGATTCGGCTTGAACGGCCAATCGCCGTCCGCGGCATGCAGGTCGGTGTGGCACACGCCTGTCGCCGCGATCTTGACGAGGATCTGGCCCGAACCGACTTCCGGCACGGGCACCTCCTCGATCGCTAGCGGCTTGCCGAACTCATGGACGACGGCTGCCTTCATGGTCTTGTTCATCGGGACTCCAGTGGTTGGTGCGGTGTTCCGGGCGTTGGCGTGCTCATGAGCGACATGGTCTTGGCTTCAAGGGTAGACGATGACGCCGTCGATCACGACGGCCAGATCGGTGATTTAGTCGGGAAAGAAAAGTAACATGCGCGGCCACGTCCTGTGGTGTTTGCAGCTTACCGAACGGCAGCCGCCAGCAGCTACTAAAGTCACGTTAACGGCGACAAATTCTGATCTCGATTCAACTTGTGCACGCCTATGCAGCCACCGCGGCGGTAGGGCACACAGACATCGCGAACCGCTGCAAGATCTTGATGGGTGGACGCCATGTGGACGGCGAGTTGCCGGCATTGCGGTTGTGAACGGCCGTCGAAGTCAGCGTCACCGTTACTTTCGCGACAAGGCGGTCACGAACGCGACTCGCGGCCGGCAGGACTGACCAAGGATGCGTCGTCGGCATCCGCTTTGATCGCCAGCTTCGCGAGCCCGGCGACGCGCCCGCGCCGCAGCAGCGCTTCCCGAAGCGAATCATAGATCGGCGGGTCGCACAGCAGGGTCGGAACCAGCATCGCCATGGCGCAGGCGCCGAGCATCGGCAACAGGAGCGTGACGTTCCCGGTCATTTCGCTGACGAGCACCAATCCGGTCAGCGGCGCCCGCACGACCCCCGCGAGGAGAGCCGCCATGCCGACGAGGGCGAAAGACTCGGACGGAACGTCCAGCCAGGGGATGGCCCAGTGGCACGCCGAGCCGAACATGAGGCCAAATTGCGCCCCTAACGCCAACAGCGGCGCGAACAGGCCGCCGGGAGCGCCTGCCGCATTGGAGACTGCGACCAGGCCGAATCGGACCAAGAAGGCAAGCGCCACGAGTTGAAG
>Ga0335069_10013813_pt1 | contig 11330 bp, 14 predicted proteins | sample Lox_Sample_11_FD_206714 | JGI IMG/M metagenome (GOLD analysis project Ga0335069, IMG submission 206714) | Soil microbial communities from Loxahatchee National Wildlife Refuge, Florida, United States - Lox_Sample_1.1 | ecosystem: Environmental > Terrestrial > Soil > Wetlands | place: USA... | reverse complement strand
TACGCCCAGGTCCGCGCGAAGCTGGAGCGGGCGGGTACGCCCATCGGCCCCCTTGACACCCTCATTGCTGCCCAGGCGCTGGGCCGCAAGCTCACCCTAGTGACGAACAACCAGCGGGAGTTCGCCAGGGTTCTAGGTCTTCGCCTGGAAAACTGGACCAAACCCGCGCGCTGAAAGTCCGTGGCAGTGCGCCGACGCGGGCTGCCCCGCGGCACACCGGCTGTTGGCGATGCGAGGAACCGCAAGACAATCGCTTCACGCGATGTAGCTTCTCGGCCTCTGGTGCCAAACTGGTGCCGCGTGGCCGGTCTAGAGCCGTCCACTTCTGTCCGTTCATGTCGGGAGCGATATAGGCGGGGAAGGCTGGCCTACCAAGGGTTTGGCGAGAATTGGTGAGTGCCGTCGCCATGTTAGATGTTCACCCTAAGTAGAGTTCGATTCCCGGCGTCTCCACCACTTAACTTAACCCCGCTAGAGCGCGGGGTTTTCGTACCCACTGCGCCACCAAGGTCGGCGGAGCGAGCCGCGGGCTCGGCATCGCCCGCCGGCCCGGGTGGAGCTCGCAAGGGAAAGCAGTTTGTCTCGGGTGTACTGCGCCTTGGCACGCCACTCGGGATCGGCGTCCACGATCTGGGGAGCCTGGGCGCGTCCGAGGATGCAGGGCGTCGCGTCGATGAGGCCTTCGACGGCGGCGTCCCGGAACATGGACTTCATCGTGTAGTAGACGTTGCGCACGGTCCGCGGCGCGTAACCGTCGGCGATCCACTGTCGCACCATGCCGGCGATGTGCCTGGGCTTCACCTCGCCGAGCTCCATGTCGCCGATGTGCTGGAGGACGGGCAACCGGAGCGCTCGCTCGTCACTCTTGTCGTTCTCGACGAGGCCCTTCTTCCGGGTCTCAAGCCAACGCTTCGCCCAGGCACGGACGGTGACCGGTCCAAGGAGGCCGCCCAGTTCCTCGCCAGCAAGGAGCCGGTCCCTGACCTTGCCCAGGAGGGCCGCCGCCCGCTTCTCCTCGCCCACGCGGAAAGAGGTCGGAACCTGCCTGGGGCCCCTTGACCTTGAGCCAGAGCACACGGCCTCTCGCGAAAGCAGAACCTCTCCACTGCCCGTCCCGCGCCATGGCTTCCTCTTCGCACTCCCTGTGACATCACGGCGAGAACCCGGGATGCTTCCTTGTCGAGATCTCGACTGTCGGGCCGTCTCGCCGGAGAGGCACGTTCCGTCGTCCGCGTGAAGGCCTGGCAATCGCGCTGCGTGATCCGGTATCGGAGAGCGCCCCTCCCAGGGCCGCCAGATCTTTGCTAGCGTGGCGCCCCCTCGCAGGCGATCCGACCCCCTTCGTGAAGCCGCCGCCAGTCAGCAACGGGAGGCCCATCGAAATGACAACGCAGCGAACCTCCTCCGTCGTGCTGGAAACCATGCAAGGGCTTTGGGGGCTCGCCCACGCACTCGAGGCCCGCTCCAAGTGGATGCATCGGCGGTTTGGTGTCACCGGCCCCCAGCGACTCCTCCTGCGCGTCATCGGCGGCTCCCCCGGTTGCTCGCCCGGTGATGCCGCGCGCCAGCTCCGGCTTCACAAGGCCACCGTGACGCGACTCCTGGCCGGACTCGAGCGCCTCAAGCTGGTCGAGCGCCACGCAGACACGATCGACGCGAGGCGGCAGCGACTTGCCCTGACGGCCAAGGGTCGGCGCGTGTACGCCCTGAAGGCGGGCACGGTGGAAGCGGCCGTGCAAACCACCTTGCACGCAGCACCACCGCGGGAACACCAGGCCGCCCTCAGGTTCATCTCGCGTCTCACGGACGCGCTGACGCCCGAGCCGCATCCCCACGACGAATCGTGACGTCGAGCCGCGGTCCTCTGACGCCAGAGCACGAGCGCGGGTAGCGGGCACACCCTGAGGGGGTGCATCGCGCGCCCACGCGCAAGAGATCAACTCCTTGCCAAGAGTCGCCCCTTCCGTTAGCTTACGGTTGCATATGCAACCGATGAGGGCTCCCGAGAGCCCTTGATCCCAATAGATCCAGCCACCGACGACCTTGGGAGCGTCCGCACCGAGCGGGCTCCGGGAGGAAAACCGTGCGTAATTTGTGGGTCGTAGGCCCCCTCGTCCTGCTTCTCGCGGGCGCTTCCGGGTGCGCGAAGCACTGGAAGAACGGGGAGTGCGAGACGAACGACAACTGCAAGGAGCAGGAAGGTTACGGAAAGGTGTGCGTCCAGGGGCACTGCCAGGAATGCGGAGCCGACGCCGACTGCAAGGCAGGATTTGCCTGCAAGCAGAACCGCTGTGTCCCGCGCCCCGAGTGCGAGACCTCGAAGGACTGCCCGACCGGCAAGATGTGCAGCGCGGGGCGGTGCGTGGTCGACCCCGACGACTGCAACTCAGGCATCGCGTGCAGCGGCGGACGCGAGTGCGTCCAGGGGCGGTGCGTGGCACGCGCAAGCGTGGCACCGGCCAAGGGCCCTTGCGATGAACTGCAGAGCGTGTACTTCGCGTACGACTCGGCGGTGCTCAGCGACGCCGCGCGGGAGGCTCTGCAGCAGGACGCCCGTTGCATCTCGTCGCAGACTGTCCACCTGATGGTCGAGGGCAATTGCGACGAGCGCGGCACGGCGGAGTACAACATCCAACTCGGCCAGCGGCGCGCCGAGTCGGTGAAGAAGTACCTCCACGGGCTCGGCATCGCGTCCAAGAGGATCGGGACCGTGAGCTACGGCAAGGAGCGGCCCGTCTGCACGGAGGCCACCGAGACCTGCTGGCAAAAGAACCGCCGGGGAGACGTGAAGATCCAGACGCACTGAGCGACATGCTCGTCCGCTCGTGGCGGAGTTCGCGACATCCGCCACGAGCGGATGGCACCAACTGTGCCGGGCAAGCCTCTGCTGGCCCCCGCCCGACAGGCGGGCCGGGGATACGGTTGATCCATGTTTGCGGATCGCAACTCGCTGGCGTCTGGGAATGGCCCGAGGCGCGATGTCGTTTCCCTTGCGCGCCATGCTCATCCGCGCGCGACTCGTCGCCTTCGCGCTGGCCCCCGCTCTCGCGGCGGCCGGCCTGGGTTTGGCCTACGTGACCGTTCGCCCGTTCGGCGGGGCCTTCCTGTATTTTCCCCTGACCGCCGTCGTCGCCTCTTCGTTGAGCGGGGGCACCGGGCCGGGCCTGCTCACCCTCGCGCTGTCGCTCGTTGGCTTCGACTACCTGTTCCTCGCTCACCAGGGCACCCTCGGCCTCGGGAGCGTTCGGGACGTCCACCGGTTCATGGAGTTTGCCCTCGCGGGCAGCGTGGCGGCCTGGCTCTGCGGACGCTACCGGGCAGCCCGTATCGCCGCCGACGAGGCCGCCCGGGAGGCCAAGCGGATTGGCGAACTACAGGAGAGGCTTGTCGCTGTCGTGGGTCACGACCTCAGCAATCCACTCACTGCCGTTCGCGCCGGCTTCGACATCATGAGGAGGTTAGCGCCTCTCGACCCGCAGCAGGATGCGCTGATCGGCCGGATGCAAAGAAGCACGCGACGCATGGAGCGCCTCGTCGCCGACGTCCTTGGGTTTGCGCACAGCCGACAGGGGCGGAGCTTTCCCGTGCGACTCGTCAGGGCATCCCTCGGGAAGGCGTGTGATGCGGTCATCTCCGAGTATCGGTACGCGTTCCCGGATCGTGTCATCCGACTCTCGATCACCGGAGACGACGAGGCGCCGTTGGATCCGGCGCGTCTCGAACAGGTGGTCTCGAACCTGCTCTCCAACGCGGTGAAGCACGGTTCCCCAACCGAGGCCATCGACGTCACGATCATTGGCCTTCCGCGCGAACTGGTGCTTGTGGTGACGAATCGGGGGCCGCCCATCCCGCGCGAGCTTCTCCCGACCATCTTCGAGCCCTACCGCTCGGGCACAAAGACCGGCGAGGGGCTTGGGTTGGGACTCTTCGTCGTCAAGGAGATCGTCGATGCGCACGAGGGATCCGTGCATGTCCGTTCGGACCAAGGGGTCACGACCTTCAAGGTGCACCTGCCGCGACGTCCCGCGGTCCTTGCAGCGCTCAGCGAGGCTCGCACCTCGAATGTATCCGAGCCCCCGCCACCCTCGCCTGCTGCGCAGCGCGCCCACAATGCGTAGGAGTTGCCCGCGCGCGAAGACCCCCATCGATCACCGTCTTGAGTCGTCCCCTCCCAACCGGAGCGCCAATCGAGTGAACGTGAGCCGCCCAGCCGACAGCCACCCGTCGACGCACCGAGGAGGCGAAGATCGACGTCGCCTGCGCGAACACCTTGATCGCACATGGTCGCATCCAAACCGGGTTCCGGACCCATCGACACTCTGAGGACGAACGGCAAATGCACCAGCTCGCGACGGCGTTCGCGCTCTTCGCCCTGGGAACCGCTGAGCACTCACCGGCGGGACCTGCTCAGGTCGACGAGACTCGCGGGCCCCTCAAGGCTTCGTTGACCGTAGGTCCGGCCTCGAGTTCAAGCCGTGAACTTCTCCTCCAGATCACGCTGCGAAATACCAGTTCCAAGCGCCAGTCGTTCTTTCTCGAGAGCGCCGGCGTGTCCTTCGTCGTGACGAGCGCCAGCGGGCGGATCGTCTTTGCCTCCGACCCATGCCTTCGACCCTGGACTTGCGTCGCCGCGCTGGCGCAACTCACAACCCTCGAACCCGGGGCACAGCTGGAGTTCCATGAGCACTGGACCATGCGTGACAAGTGCGTGCAGCCTGGCTGGTACACGGTCACAGCCAGATTGCGCGCCTATCAAGACAGGCGACCGGAAGGAAGCGTCGATGCCGGCAGTTTCGAGTCATTCTTGCTGCGAGGCCGCGTCTTGATCGCTCAGCTCCACGAGACGGGGGGCCGCCCGACGGTTTCCCGGGCGCGCTGACGCTTCAACATGTCCTCGCCGGCGAATCCGGCAAGGGCCAGCAGCGGGCCTACCGAGCCCCTGGCTGTGGCGGCGTCGTCATGGACGGCGCTCCCTCGCCCCGAAAGTCGAGTACCGCCCTCCTGAGTTCCCGGTCGCCGATCCAGCCGACGATCTCGTGCCTTTGGAGCACCGGAACCTGAGACAGCCCGCATCGCTCGAGGACCGCGGCGACGTCTCCCCAGGTGGCGTCCTCGTCGACGGACGCGAATGGGACGCGCGCATCGTCGGCCCGCATCCAACCGCGATCCCCTTCGGGCATCTCGGCGGCTCTCGCGAGCTCGAGGAGCCCACAGAACCCCGTTCCGTTGACCACGACCACGACCCGCTGCTCGAGCGCGGCAGCGCCAGCTCTGAGCACTTCGGCAAGGGGGGTATGGTCTGGAACCGGCCCGACCTCTGGCGGCGCAATCAGGTCTCTCACGGACCGCGCCGCCACGTCGGCCAGCATGGACCCGGAGGCTGCCCGGCGGGCCAGCGAGACCGAGCGCGACACGATCTGCGCTGGATACAGGCTCTCCTTCCTCAGCGCGACGTATGCGATCCCTACCGCCAACATCATCGGCACGAGGAGATCGTAGCTCCCGGCGAGCTCGGCGATGAGAACCAGGGCGGAGAGCGGCACATGGGCGAGCCCGCCGTAGAAGGTTCCCATGCCCACCAAGGCGAACGCCGCGGGCTGGATGGCCAGGTCCCCAAGAAGCGAACGGGCGGCCTGCCCGAAGGCGGCGCCGACGAGGCCTCCGATGGCCAGCGAGGGAGCGAAGTCGCCCGCGGCGGCGCCGCTCCCGATTGTGAATGCAGACGCAACGATCTTCGCCGCCGCGACGGCAACCAGAAGGAGGACCGCCGAGCCACCGACAGGCACCCAGCTCGCCCCGGTCATGGCTACCTGCAACGCGCCGTAGCCGCCGCCGAACACTCCGAATCCGGCCGCACCTGCGCCGTAGGAGGCGCGCATGGCGAGGACCACGCCCGTCCCCACGCACCCCATGACAAGGCCACCCAGCGCCGGTCGCGCCCAAACCGGCAAGGGCGAGCGCGAGAACAACCGCTGCACGAACCGGAGGAGGCGGACGAATGCCACCCCTGCGAGCGACACGCCGACCGCGAGAAGGGCGTAGAGCGGCAGTTGGTAGGGCAAGAACGGGAAGCGCGGAAGCGGTCCGAACAGGGTGGTCTCCCCGAACATCGCAATCACGATGGAGTAGGAGATCACGCTCGCGAAGATCGACGGGACCAGCGCGTCCGCCTCGAAATCGTCGCGGTAGAGCATTTCCGTCGCGAGCAGCGCGGCGCCGAGGGGCGTGCGGAACACGGCGGAGATCCCGGCGGCGATGCCCGCGACGAACAGGATCCGCCGTTCGGATCTCCGGGTCGGGAGCAAGCGCCCCAGGGCGGCGCCGATGCCGGCGCCGATCTGCATCGTCGGCCCCTCCCTTCCCCCCGACCCGCCCGCGGAGAGAGCCAGGATCGCAGCGAGCCACTTCACTGGAATGACCCTGCGCCGGATGACGGCGCCGTGGTGATAGGCCTCGATGGCGGCGTCCCCACCGCCGCCTGCCGCCTCGGGCGCGAACCAGTGGGTGAGCAGCCCGCTCGCGAGCCCTCCCAGCGCCGGAAGCAGGAGCAGCACCAGCGGACGAAGGTTCGCGGGGCGCGGGCCAAGCAGCGTCTCCCCCTTCGCTCGCAGCGGTTCGAACCCTGCGAGCTGTCCGAGAAGAACACGCTGGCCGATCTCGAGGCTCGCGAAGAACGCGGCGCCGGCGATGCCGGCGATGACACCGACGGCGCTTGCGTGAAGAAGTGCGCGTCCCAGAAGGCGGAACTCGAGGGGTGACTCCTCGGTCAGGAACGCCAGCGCCCGGAGCCCCGGAGCGCGGGCCGCAACCGGCTTCGGCCCGGACGGCGATGGTTCGCGCTGCGGCGGCAGCCGCTCGTCAGGTTCACCCATGCAAATCTTTCCGTACCCAGGATACGGCACCGCACCCTGGCGACCAAGTTCTGATATGGTTGCGTGTACAACCGTCCGGCGAGCTCGCAAGGCCGGCTTGTCGGCGACCGACGGGAGGGGCTCGGGCATGATCGTTCACGTGCGAAGGCACTGGAATGACCAGCACGGGGACTTCGTGCACGTGGACAAGCTCGGCGGGTTCCACTGGTCGTCCAGCGAGAGCAGTATCGGCCTGCCGTCGCCGAGACCGATGATCAACGCCTACGTCTGGTGTGACGATGCTCCGGGGCTCCCGCATCCAAGGGTTTTCGGAGAGTGCCCTCACCGAATCAAGGCATGCATCGTCAAGAAGTTGCAGACGCCCGAGGTCTTCAACGCCTTGAAGGCCCTCGCCGATCGGGGCAAGTCAACTCCGGCCCCGGGGGAGGCGCGGACCGCTGCAGCCGGTTCCGGCTTCGAGTAAATCAGCCGCCGGCCGAGAACACCTTCATTCCGTCATCCTCGATGTCGATCCGCTCGTAGCTAAGCGACAGGATCTCGAGACCCAACCCCGGCGCGGGGACGTTCTTGGCATCCGTGGCGTCGTGAATCGCGACGACCCTGGCGTTCGCCAGTCGGATGACCCTCCGCATGAGCAAGCCGACGTCCGTGGTCGTCTGGACGATGGTGATGACCACGTCCAGGAACTCGTTTGAGACGAGCGCCTCGAGGAAGTCACCGGAGAATCGATCGACGACCCGGGTCACCACGATCGGCCTCAGAGCCGCCTTTCCGTCCTGGGTGGCAGCGCCAGGCGTGAAGTCGGTCACGACGCCCAGCGCCTTGATGTTGGCTCCCACGCCCTGCCCCTGGCCGGCGAAAGGGCCCTTCACTCCCTCGACGCTCATCGTCACCTGCACGCCGGCGCGCGCAGGAGCCGAGCTCAGCAAGAATGCGGCCGAGAGGCCGACGAGTGCGCACCGCGAGGTCTCTTGCATGGCCTGTCGGAGCGGAGAACGAACGCAGAACGTTCTTGCCCGACTCCTTCCCGTAGGCTAGCGTTTACGGTTGCATATGCAACTGTAAATGGCGTGCGTCGCTTGGCCTGGGTACATCATGGCGTCCCCTTTGATCCTGGCCCTTATCGGGGCGTTCACCTTGCCGGCTGTCGCGGCGGCGGGCGTCAGGGTGGCCTTGCTCTCGGCGAGATTGCGATCGATCCGGCAGGCGCAGGGTGGGAGCCTGGCCTCCCCGCCCCACGTACCGCCGGGCAACGAGTCAGGACCAGGCACCGAGGCGAAACCCCATCCCGTCGCGGACCACACGGAAGCCGGTTAGCAGAAGGCCGCTTGGTGCTGTGCCGTCGTCAGGTGACGCCTTCGAGCCAGTGCTCCGAGAGCCAGCCAGAGATTGCGGCGAAGGCCTCACCGGCCGGATCGGGGCGGCCCTCGAAGCAGGCGCAGACCTGCGACAGCGTGCTCCCATTCCACGCCGCTCGAAGGGCGTCTCCCTCCGGCGGCGGCACGACGCAGTGAAAGACCTCGAAGCCCCTTCGCCACACCACGACGGTCGTCGGCGTGGCAACCAGAGCCCCGCCCGGTTCCCCTCTTCCCAGGCGCCGCCAGAGCTCCGAGACGTCATGGGCCAGTACGAGGACGCGCAGGGAGGGCACGAGTTTCAGCCCCGCGTGGACGAGTGTCTCCGCCGGTAGCGCCTTGAAGGCTTCCGAGCCCATGACGTGCCCGTAAGGCGCGAAGAACACCTCGTTACGGGCCCACTCGAGCTCTGCGAGGTCTGCGAGATCGGGGCGTTCCGGATCCGGGTACGAGCGCAAGAAACCCGCCAGCCGACGGCCGATTCGGCCGATGTCGTAGTCGTCCGACGGGTACCGGGCCACATAGTCCGTGCCCAGGGCGAAGAACGTCTCTTCCCCCAGAAACCGGGCAAGGTTCGGAAAGGTCTCTCGCAGTGCGTCGACGACTCGCGCCACGTACATGCCGCGGTAGATCTCCAGCCTCTCCGCCGCCACCAGGTCACCGGATCCCCGGAAGCAGTGACCGGTCGCGTTGCGATCCCTCTGCTCGAGCCCCGTGAGGTGGTCGAAGAATAGCGCCTGTGCTTCGGCCAGCGTCACGAGGCCCTCCTCAACGCCGACCCAAGCTCGTCGGCCTCGATTGCCTCTGCCACGCTGCTCTGTGCCACGAGCTCGCCCAGGGACGGGATGCGTTCGTCCCATTCGATGAGCGTCGGCACCCGCCCCAGCCGGCGGAGGGCCTTCCGGTAAAGGCCCCACACGGGCGGCGAGACCTCCGCGTCGTGGGTGTCGAGCAGATAGGTGCCGCGGTCGGAGTGCCCCGCCAGATGGATCTGTCCGACGCGCTCCGGGGGGATACCTTCCAGGTAGTCCTCGGGATCGAATCCCAGGTTGCGCGCCGAGACGTATACGTTGTTCACGTCGAGCAGGATCCCGCAGTCGGCCCGCTGGGCAAGCTCGGCAAGAAAGTCCCACTCCATCATCGTCGAGTCGCGATAGGCGATGTAGGAGGAGGGGTTCTCGAGCAGGATCTGCCTTCCGAGGTGGTCCTGGACTTCACGGACCCGGCTCGCCACGTGCTCGAGCGACTCCTCTGTGTAGGGGAGCGGCAGGAGGTCGTGGACGTACCGGCCGGCGTGCGTACCCCAGCACAGGTGATCGGTCACCATGGCCGGCTCGATACGCTCGATCAGCCGCGAAAGGTCGCGCAGGTAGCGTCGTGAAAGCGGGTCGGTCGACCCGATGGAGAGGGACACGCCGTGGAGCACTACCGGCGTGTCCCTCCTCACCTTCTCCAGAACCGCGATGGGTCGACCGCCCTCGGCCATGAAGTTCTCGCTGACGACTTCGACCCAGTCGACCCGCGAGGGCTCAGCCTCGAACTGCGCAAAGTGCTTCGTTCGGAGGCCGACACCGTGACCGAGGGTGAGGCGCTGGTAGGCCATCGCGGATCTCTCACATCTTCGAGGCGACCACCGTGCCGCCCTTGTCCTTGCACTCCTTGGCGCTCTTCGTCTCGACCCAGCCCTTGCCCTTGCACGAGTTCTGGGCCTTGCAGGCGTTGTCGGCGCCGGCGCAGCTTCCGTGCCCCTTGCAGGAGTTGATGCCGGTACAGTGCACGGCTCCCTCCTTCGGCTTCTCGTCGGCGCGGGCGGTCCCGGCGGCGAGCATGGAGCAGACGGCAGCGGCGACGGCGGCACCCTTCATGGCGTTGCGGATCATGGTGATTCCTTTCGCTGGATTGCTGCGTGGTTGCTGCGTTCACTTCGCCTTGGCGAAGAGGGAGAGATCGATGGTCCCGGTCTCGGCGACGACCGTCGCGAGCGACTGGACCCGGGCGAGCCAGCCGTCCGTGTACTTCGGGCCGACGCGGTAGGCGTCGCGATCGAAGCCGGCGACGGTGGCGCGGATGCGGATGGTCTTCCGCTCGCCGTAGGTGCCGGGCGGGAAGAGCAGCGCGGTACCTGTCACTTTTTCAGGCGCACCACCGGCCCGGGACCGTCCACACACCTTGAAGGGAATCTGGGCGGCAAACGAGGCAGGGGCGCCTGGCTCGAGCTTCCCCACCCGAACGCCGGCGAACATCGCCTCGAGGAGGCAGGCAGTAGCGTCGGACTTCTTGTTCGTGGCCCACTGACGGAAGTGGTCGCTCTTGGTGTCGTCGTTGTCGACGCGGATGGTCTCGAGAGGGACCGAGCAGGTGCCGGAAGCGGTCCCAGCCCTCTCGTCGTAGGTGATCTGGCATCCCACGGCGGAGCTGACTGCGTTGATGCGCTCGCCCAGCTTGGCGTCGAATACGGCGGAGAACGTGTTGTTCCCCGCGTCCGGGTTCACCTCGAACTCGCCGGCGAACGCGGGGCCGGAGGCGGCGAGGGCAACGAGGGCGGCCAGGGAGGAGGGGGCGGAGGCGAAGTATCGGGTCATGCCGCGGTTGACTCGGATCAATCGCGAGCATTACAGGCCGACTGCGAACGCCCCTTCTGGGACGCCTACCGATTGGCGAACCGACCATGATGCCCGTCGCGGTACCGCATGAACGACGACGCAATCAGCCCAGGGCCGAGGCGCGCGACGGCCGAAGGCGAAGAGGCCCTGGTCAGACGACTGCGCGAGCGCGACCGGGAAGCGTTCGGGGTCCTCGTGGAGCGGCACTCGGGGTCCCTGCTCCGCGTCGCGCAGAACCTGGTCCGGGACCGGATGGTCGCGGAGGAAGTCGTTCAGGAGACGTGGCTAGGTGCGCTTACAGGTATCGACTCGTTCGAGGCGCGCTCGTCGCTCCGTACCTGGCTCATCCAGATAGTCCTGAACAAGGCCAGAACCTGAGCCATCCCCTCATATGAGGCCGAAAATCTCGCGGAAGACGCGCTGGGCGCGGAGCATCTCGCCAAACTTGGCCATGAGGGGCTCGAGCATGTCGAGTTTCATCTTGGGGAGGGCGCCGTAGT
>Ga0335069_10013812_pt1 | contig 11331 bp, 10 predicted proteins | sample Lox_Sample_11_FD_206714 | JGI IMG/M metagenome (GOLD analysis project Ga0335069, IMG submission 206714) | Soil microbial communities from Loxahatchee National Wildlife Refuge, Florida, United States - Lox_Sample_1.1 | ecosystem: Environmental > Terrestrial > Soil > Wetlands | place: USA... | reverse complement strand
GTCGTGGCGGGACCGCGTCGCCTCGGGGAGCTCGACGATGCGCCGGAGCATCGTCGGCACGGCGAGCAGGACCTCGGCGCGCGTCTGCTCGATCTGCGCGAGCGTCGCCTCTGGATCGAAGCGCCGACGCAGCACGATCGGCGAGCCCAGCCCAAACGCCGCCAGCATGCCGATCTGCCCGTACAGGTGAAACAGCGGCGGCGCGACGACGAACGGCGCGCCCGCGCGCGGCGCGCGCCGGATCCGGCCGAGGTCGAGGAACCCGCTGAGCGCATACGGCACCAGCGCCCATGGACGGATGGTGCGGACGGCGCCCTTCGGCGTCCCGGTCGTGCCGGAGGTGAGCATGATCGTCTGCGCGTGCTCCTCGGGCAGCGGCGGGTCCGTGCCTCCGATCTCGATCAGCTGATCGAGCGTCGGGTACGCGGGGTCGCCTTCGTGCCAGGCGACGATCCGGACCCCGTCGAAGCCGGCGTCGTCGAAGACGTCGGCGAACTCGTCGTCGTAGACCGCGGCCGTGGCGCCCTCGCGCGCGAGCACGTCCGCGAGCTGGGGTCCGGCGAAGTCGCTGTTGAGGGGCACGATGCTCGCTCCGAGCCGGCCCGCCGCGAGCGTCGCATGGACGAAGCCGCGGTGATTGCGGCACATGATCGCGATCCGGTCGCGGCCGCTGAGGCCGATCGAGCCGTGCAGCGCTGCCGCGAGCGACCGTGCCTGGCTGTCGAGCTCGGCGAAGCTGAGCGTGCCCCGCTCGTCGATCACCGCGGGACGCTCGCGGTAGAGGTGCGCCGCGGCCGCGGCGGCCGCGGCCGGGGTCGCGCCGAAGTTCCGCAGCGCGACGAGGGCGCGGGCGAGCGCGTCGGGCCGCACCGGTCTGAGGACGCCGGCCGTGGCGATCGTCACCAGCGCGCCGAGCGCGTCCTCGAGAACCGACGGCGGTGCGGAGGCCCGGCTTGCCGGGTTGATCGCGCGCGCGTACGGCGCCAGCGCCGCTTCAATCGGTCCCTGGGCGAGCCTCGTGCCGGCCCCGGCGACGCGCGCCCACGCCGGGGAGATCGTCCGCGGGCGCTCGACGATCGCGCGGGCGACGATTCCCGCGGCCTCCTCGGTGCTCATGCCGGGGAGGTAGTTCCAGATCCTGAACGGTCCGAGCATCGGCGAGCGCACGAGCTGCAGATGAATCGAGGTGGTCGTCACGCCGTCGGCGCGGATCTCCGGCGCGACACCGCTCAGCCACGTCTCGAATGCCGTCTTCGAGGCGATGTATGCGCTCCACCGCAGCGGCGGGAAGTTCACGCCGAGTGTCGCGACATTGACGATGTGACCGCTGCGGCGCTCGCGCATGCGGGGGAGCAGCCCGAGCAGCAGGCGGACGGGACCCAGGTAGTTGACGTTGATCGTGCGCTCAACGTCGCGGAAACGGTCATACGACTCCGACACGAAGCGTCGAATCGACAGGCCGGCGTTGGAGACGACGATATCGACGTGCCCGTGCCGGGCGAGTACGTCCGCGACGAGTCCGTCGACCTGCTCGCCGTCCGCAAGGTCGCATACGTGGACGAAGGCCGTCCCCCCGGCGTCCGCGATCGTGTCCCGGAGCTCCTCGAGCAGCGTGCGCCGGCGCGCGACGAGCAACACCCTCGCGCCCACTGCGGCGAGCCGCAGCGCGGACGCCTCGCCGACGCCCGACGATGCGCCGGTGACGAGCACCACCTTCCCGGCGACAGCCTCGCGCAGGCGCTCGTCGCCGACGCCGCGGCCGGTGGCGCCGATCAGCAGCCGGACGGGTCGGGGGAGCAGCTCGCTCATCGGCGGCGCATCAGCCACTCGATTGCGGGCAGCTTGACCGCGTGCGGCAGGTACCGGCTCGCCTCCATCGCGGCACGGACCGGTAATCCGGGCACGACGACGCGACGGCCGGCCGCCAGCCCACCGACGCCCGCCCGGGCGGCGTCCTTGGCGGAGATCCACGCAGGCTTCGGCACCGCCTGCTCGAACGTCTTGCCGCCCTGCACCTGCCAGCCGGAGATCTCCCAGAAGTCGGTCGACACCGGACCGGGGCACAGCGCGGTCACCGTGACCCCGTGCCCCTGGAGCTCCTGGTGCAGCGCCTCGGAGAACGTCAGCACGTATGCCTTGGCGGCCGAGTATCCGGCCGAGTAGGGGAGCGGTTGCATCGCTGCCGTCGAGGCAACGTTGAGCACCGCCCCGCGCCGGCGCTCGACCATCTGGGGAATGAATGCGGAGCTGAGCGCGACAACCGCCTCGACGAGCACGCGAACCTGCTCGAGCTCGCGCTCGGGATCGGACTCGTGAAAGGCGCCGTTGGTGGCGAACCCGGCGTTGTTGACGAGGATCTCGACATCGAGTCCGAGCTCCTCGATCTGGCGTGCGAGACGGCCGCGCGGAGCCGTCTTGGCCAGATCGCAGGAGATCGTCTCGACCCGGACCCCGTACTTGTTGTGCAGCTCGTCGGCGAGCTGCTGCAAGCGCTGCATGCGCCGCGCGACGAGGACAAGACCGTGACCGCGACCCGCCAGCTCAGTCGCGATCGCAGCGCCGATGCCGGCGGAGGCGCCCGTGACGAGCGCGACGGACGATGGCGATGGTCGGGGAAGGCTCATCAGGCGGGCAGGCGGTCGGCGAACTCCTTGAGCCGTTGAGGATCTCGCAGCGGCGGGCCGTGCCCGAAGCACACGAGGGCGGGCTCGAGCGCCGCGAGACGGCGAGCCGAGGCTCGGTTCTGCGCCGCATCAGAGCACGAGAACGGCGCCGGCTGCGTCAGTCCGGGCCTCCCGGCGACGAACCGGAAGTTCCAGAACACGTCGCCCGCAACGAGCACGCGGTCAGACGCCCGCCACAACGCGAGGTGCCCCGGTGTGTGACCAGGCACATGCAGCACCGCGAAGCCGGCGATCTCATCGCCCTCGTGGAGTTCCCGCGCGACGGGATGACCCTGTCCGGCCTGGGCGGAGACGAACAGCCGCGCGATCATGCCCGACGGCAGCGGACCACCCTTGAGCCGGGGCGGGATCTGGGCGTCGGCGAGCACAGAGGGGTCGGCGGCCGCGGCCGCGTCCTCGGCGCCGACCCAGAACGGAACCCCGAGCCGCTCACACACGAGATGGCTCGAGCCGAGATGGTCCGGGTGGGCGTGCGTCAGGACGTGGGCGGACACGCCGTGACCGCCAAGCTCCTTCAGGATCCGCTCACCGTCGTAGCGCGTCGCCGAGTCGATCAGCACGTCCTCGAGCAGGTACGTGTTGATCAGATCGCGCGGCCTCCCGTCGAGCTGCCAGACGCCTGGCGCCAGCTCCTTCATTGCCCGGCGGAGCCTACACCCACGAAGGATCGCGGTCCCCCCGAACGGGGGGAAGTCGTTGTGCGGGCTGTATCTCGGACGGGCTTCCCGCGTACGGTCAGGTGCATGAGCAAGACCGCGATCCTGTTCCCCGGACAGGGCAGCCAGACCCCGGATATGCGCGCCGACGTGGTGCGCCTGCGCCCCGATCTGCTGAGTGCCTCCGTCGAGGTGCTCGGCGAGGACCCGTTCGGCCGCGTGGACGACGGCACCCGGTACGCGCAGCCGGCGATCTTCTGCGCGAGCCTCGCCGGGTGGGAGGCGCTCGGCCGCCCGGACGGCGACTACATGGCCGGCCATTCGCTCGGCGAACTCGCGGCGCTCGTCGCCGCGGGGAGCCTGACCGAACGCGATGGCCTCGCGCTGGTGGCGCTCCGCGGCCGCCTGATGCAGGAGTCGGGCGAGGCCGCCGGCGACGGCGGGATGCTCGCACTACTCGGCCAGGGGGCGGCGGACCACGCGCCGGAGTTGGCGGCCACGCACGGGCTGGCGGTTGCGAACGACAACTCCCCGCAGCAGGTCGTGCTGTCAGGCGCGCGGAGCGCCCTGCCGGCGGCCGCGGCGGGGGCTTGCGAGCTGGGGCTGCGGGCGATGGAGCTGCCCGTGACCGGTGCGTTTCACTCGCCGATGATGGCCTCGGCGGTGCCGGAGTTCGAGGCGGCGCTCGCGCGGGTCGAGGTCTCGCCGCCGCGCGTGACGGTGCTGTCGGCCGTCACGGCACAGCCGTTTGATGACGTGCGGGCGCGGCTGGCGCAGGCGCTGACGATGCCGGTGCGCTGGCGCGAGACGCTGCTCGCGATGCGCGACCTCGGCGCCGATCGGTATGTCGAAGTCGGACCGGGGCGTGTTCTCACCGGACTTGTCAAGCGAACCCTACGCGACGTGGAGCTTGCCCATGCTTGAGCAGACCCTTGCCCCTGAACGGATCCGGACCCCGACCGGACGTGCGACCGCGGCGATCCTGTCGGTCGCGACCGAGCTGCCGAGCGACGTCCTGACGAGCGCCGAGATCGCCGAGCGGCTCGGCATCAGCGAGGAGTGGATCCTGACCCGCACCGGCATCCGCGAGCGGCGCCGCGCTCGGCCTGAGGAGCGACTCAGCGACTACGCGGCGCGCGCCGGGCGGCTCGCGCTCGAGCGCGCCGGGGTCGACGCGGGCGACGTCGACCTCGTGATGGTCGCGACGTTGACGCAGGACGAGATCACCCCCAACACCGCCCCGATCGTCGCGCACGCGCTGGGCGCCGACCGTGCGGGCGCGATGGACGTCGGCGCAGCGTGCACGGCATTCCTGTCGGGCCTCGCGCTCGGTGCGGCGCAGATCGAGGCCTCGCGGGCGGAGCGCGTCCTGTTGATCGGAGCCGACTTCGTCACACGGATCACGAACTTCGACGACAAGGGGTCGGCGCCGCTGTTTGCGGACGCCGCCGGCGCGGTCGTGCTCGGTCGGGGGGACGACGACAGCGGCGCGATCGGTCCGATCGTGCTCGGAGCGGACGGCTCGCATGCCACGACGATCATTGCCGAGCATTCCGACCGCCTGATCCGGATGGACGGACCTGAGGTGTTCCGTCATGCCGTCACGCGGATGAGCGAGGTGACGCTCCAGGCCGTCGAGCGTGCAGGACTCGCGCTCGAGGACGTCGACCTGTTCGTCTACCACCAGGCCAACGCCCGGATCACAAGGGCGCTCGGCGAGCGCCTCGACCTGCCGCCGGACCGCGTCGTCGACTGCATCGAAACGCTCGGCAACTCCTCCGCGGCGACGCTGCCCGTGGCGCTTGCGACGGCGGAGCTCGAGGGGCGTTTGAAGCCCGGCAGCCGGGTGCTGTTGAGCGCCTTCGGCGCCGGCTTCACGTGGGGCGGTGGCGTGATCGAATGGGGTGCCGGGCGTGGGTGATGCCGTTGCCGAGCGTCAGGGGTCAGCGTTGGTCACCGGCGCCTCGAAGGGCATCGGCGCCGCGATCGCGCGCGGCCTGGCCGAGGATGGTTGGCCCGTCGGGGTCAACTACCGGTCAGATCGCGCCGGTGCCGCCGCGGTGGTGGAGGAGATCGAGCGGGGCGGAGGACGCGCGCTGGCCCTCGAGGCGGACGTCGCCGAGCCGGGGGCGGCCGAAGCGCTGTTCGCGGCGCTCGAGTCAACGTTCGAGGGTCCCGTCCTGGTGCTCGTCAACAATGCCGGGATCAGTCGCGACGACCTCACGCCGTCACTCGGCGACGAGGAGTGGGACGCAGTGCTCGACACGGACCTCACGGCAGCCTTTCGTCTCACCCGGCGTGCGCTGAAGCCGATGCTGCGCGCGCGATCCGGCAGAATCGTCAATATCTCCTCGGTCGTCGGGCTGCGTGCGAACCCCGGCCAGGCGAACTACGCCGCGGCGAAGGCCGGCCTGATCGCGCTGACGAAGACCGCGGCGGTCGAGGTCGCGCGGCGCGGGATCACCGTCAACGCCGTGGCGCCGGGGTGGATCGAGACCGACATGACCGCAGATGTATCGAAAGACCTGCTGGCAGCGGTGCCCGCGAAGCGGGCCGGGACACCGGAGGAGGTGGCCGCTTGCGTACGCTTCCTCGCCTCCGCCCAGGCAAGTTATGTGACCGGGGCGGTGCTCAGCGTCGACGGCGGCCTGGCCGCATAAACCCAGATCAAAAAGGAGCAGACACCAATGTCAACAGCAACCAGCCAGCAAATCGAGTCCCGCGTATTCGAGGCCCTCGCCAGCTTCGGCCCGGATGCGAGCCAGATCACGCGCGAGGCCACCTTCGAGGAGCTCGACATCGACTCGCTCGACCTCGTCGAGCTCGCCCAGATCGTCGAGGACGAGTACGGCGTCGTCCTCAAGGGCGAGGATATGAAGGAGCTCAAGACGGTAGGCGACGCGGTCGACCTGATCGCCGGGCGCGCAGCTTAGGTTGAGGCGCCGGGTCGTCATCACCGGGCTCGGGGCCGTCACGCCTCTCGGCGTCGGCGCCGCGGTCCTGCACGAGCGCTGGGCGGCGGGCGAATGCGGCATCGTCGACGGCGCCGGGTCGTGCAGCGACTTCGAGCCCAAGGAGACGCTGTCGATCAAGGAGGTGCGGCGGCTCGATCGTTTCTCTCAGCTGGCGCTCGTCGCCGCGACCGAGGCGATCGAGCAGGCCGGCTGGGAGGCCGGGCCGCCGTATGACCCGATGCGGATCGGGTGCATCGTCGCGACCGGGATCGGCGGGATCGAGACCGTCGAGACCCAGCACGACATCATGCGCGACAAGGGCGCGAAGATGGTCTCCCCGCTCGGGATCCCCCAGTACATGCCGAACGCCGCCGCCGCGGCCCTGTCGATGAGGTTCGGCCTCCGGGGCCAGATGTACGGGATCGTCTCGGCGTGCTCGAGCGGCGGCCACGCCCTCGGCTCCGCGGTGCGGATGATTCAGTACGGCGACGCCGACGCGGCGCTCGTCGGCGGCGCGGAGGCGACGCTGACCGCGTTCGGGTTCGCGTGCTTCAACGCGATGCAGGCGCTCTCGCCGACCGGGATCTCGCGCCCGTTCGACGCGCGGCGCGACGGGTTCGTGATGGGCGAGGGCGCGGGCATGCTCGTGCTCGAGGAGGAGTCCGCGGCACGCGCGCGCGGGGCTTCGATCCTGGGGGAGATCATCGGCTACGGCTCGACCGCGGACGCATTTCATCTGACCGCTCCCGATCCGAGCGGTGTGCCGGCCGCCCGGGCAATCGAGCTGGCGCTCGCCGACGCCGGGGTCACGCCCGCGGGTCTCGACTACGTCAATGCCCACGGAACCTCCACGCAGCTCAATGACGCGGCGGAAACGGCGGCGTTGAAGCGGGCGCTCGGAGAGGAACGTGCGCGCCAGATACCCGTGTCCTCGACGAAGTCCGCGATCGGGCACTTGCTCGGGGCCGCGGGCGCGGTCGAAGCGGTCGCGACGGCGCTGACGCTGTCGACGCGCGTGATCCCGCCGACGCTCGGCTACGAGGTGCCGGACCCCGAACTCGACCTCGACTACGTGCCGGGCGAGGCGCGCCCGTTGACGCTCGCCAACGGGCGCCCTCCGGTCGCGATCTCGAACTCGTTTGCGTTCGGCGGGCACAACGTCGCGCTCGTGTTGAAAGGAGCCGACGGCGCGTGAGCGCCGTGCTCGAGGCACCGGCTCGCCGCTTGGCGCCGCTGGCGCGACTCGAGGCGCTGTGTGACCCCGGGTCGGTGCAGGTGCTGCGCTCGCGCGTGGTCTCGCCGGCGCTCGGGGCACGCGCGGAGGACGGGGACGGCGTGGTCGGCGCCACCGGCACGGTGGCCGGTCGTCCGATCGCCTGCTACGCGCAGGATGGCGCGTACCTCGGCGGCTCGCTCGGCGAGCGCCACGCCGACACGATCGTCAGGGTGCTGTCGATCGCGGGCCGGGCGCGGATTCCCGTTGTCGCGTTCGTCGAGTCGGGCGGAGCGCGGATGCAGGAGGGCACCGCGGCGCTCGCCGGCTACGGCCGGATCTTCCGGGAGACCGTCCGGCTGACGGGCGTCGTCCCGCAGATCTCGGTCGTGTCGGGCGCGTCGGCGGGCGGGGGTGCGTACTCCCCGGCGTTGACGGATCTGATCGTGATGACCGAAGACGCGGCGATGTTCCTGACCGGGCCCGGGATCGTGCGCGAGGCCCTCGGCGAGGAGATCGACGCGGCGGAGCTCGGCGGACCGCGCGTGCACGACCGCAACGGCGTCTGTCATCTGGTCGAGCGTGACGAGCTCGCGGCCGCTGTGCGCGTCCGCCAGCTGCTCGGCTACCTGCCATCGTCGTCCTCGGCTCACGATGGCCGCGGTCGGCCGCCGCGCGCAGAATCGGTGCCGCCCGAGATCGACGACCCAGGTGCCGTCGTGCCCGTCGAGCCGCGGCGCTCCTACGACGTGCGTGACGCGCTCCGGGGTGTGATCGACGCCGGCTCGATGGTCGAGCTGTGTCCGCGGTGGGCGCGCAACGTGGTGACCGCGCTCGCCCGGATCGACGGGCGCCCGGTCGGGATCGTCGCCAACCAGCCGCACCATCTCGGCGGCGTCCTCGACGCCGAGGGATCCGAGAAGGCGGCGCGGTTCGTCGGCTTCTGCGACGCGTTCGGGGTGCCGCTGATCGCGGTCGTCGACACACCCGGATTCATGCCCGGCAGTCGCCAGGAGCAGGCGGGCGTGATCCGGCACGGCGCGTCGCTGGTGCGCGCGTTCGCGGCGGCGCGCGTGCCGAAGCTCACGGTCGTCCTGCGCAAGTCCTACGGCGGGGCGTACATCACGATGAACTCGCGCGACCTCGGGGCAGATGTGGTGCTGGCGTGGCCGGACGCGGAGCTCGGGATCATGAGCGCCCGGGCGGCGGTCGGGATCGTGCACCGCCGCGAGCTGTCCGCTGCCTCCGATGCAGAGGCCGAGCGCGCGCGGCTCGCCGACGCGTACGCGACGCAGCACCTGCGCGCCTCGGCCGCGGCGGCCGCTGGGTTCGTCGACGAGATCATCGACCCGGTGGACACACGCGCCCGACTCTCGTGGGCGCTGATGACGCTGTCAGGACGCGGGCCGGGGTCGTGATCCTCGCCGGCAAGCGGCTGCTGATCACGGGCGTCATCACGAAGGATTCGATCGCCTTCCACGCGGCTGCGCGGGCGCAGGAGGAAGGCGCGACCGTGCTGCTGACGAGCTTCGGGCGCGTCCGGCGGATGACCGAGCGGGCTGCGGCGAAGCTTCCCGAGCCGGTTGACGTGCTGGAACTGGACGTCAACAGCTCCGAGGATTTGGCCGCCTTGACCTCGACGCTGTCCGAACGGTGGGGCGGGGTCGACGGGGCGTTGCACGCGATCGCCTTTGCGCCCGAGGATGCGCTCGGCGGCAAATTCATGACGGCGCCGGCCGAGAGCGCGTCGCAGGCGTTCGTGACGAGTGCGTACTCGCTGAAGGCCTTGGCAGCCGCCCTGGAACCGTTGATGGGTTCCGGTGCCAGCATCGTCGGGCTCGACTTCGACGCGTCGGTCGCATGGCCGATCTACGACTGGATGGGCGTGGCGAAGGCGGCGCTGGAGTCGGTGTCGCGGTATCTGGCCCGGGATCTCGGGCCTCGCGGGATCCGGGTGAACCTGGTGTCGGCCGGGCCGCTCGGGACCGTCGCGGCGCGCGGGATCCCCGGCTTTGAACGGTTGTCCGAGCTGTGGCAGTCCGCGGCGCCGCTCGGCTGGGACGCCTCGGATCCGTCGATCGTGGCCGGCGCGATCTGCTTCCTGCTGTCGGACTATGCGCGCGGGATCACCGGTGAGATCGTGCACGTCGACGGCGGCTTCCACGCGGTCGGCGCGCCCGGGAACTGAGCCGGCCGGTCCGGCCCCGAGCGCACGTAAGTTCCCGCACTGCCCGCCCGTGGACGAGGTGTGGGCGATTGTCTGCGCGCTTCGGTCGCTCGGCGCCGCAGACCTCGCCGCCGGCGCAACTGCGGGAACTTGTGCCTGTCTTTGGCGGCCGCCCAGACAACCCGTACGCTGGGTGTGTGATCGACCGCTGGCTCTCGAACGAGCGGAACGTGAGGATCTGTGCACTGCTCGGCGCGGTCACGATCGCGTTCTCGAGCATCCTCGTGCGGCTCAGCCATGCGTCCCCCTCGACCGCGGCGATCTTCCGCTGCCTGTACGCGCTCCCGCTGCTCGGACTGTTCGCCTGGCTCGAGGATCGGCGCTACGGCCGCCGTGCCTGGCGCGATCGCCGGATCGCGATCGCCGCCGGCGTGTTCTTCGCGGTCGACCTGATCCTCTGGCACCGCTCGATCGGCGACGTCGGCGCCGGCCTTGCAACCGTGCTCGCGAACATCCAGGTCGTGCTCGTCCCGCTCGTGGCGTGGGCGCTCCTGTCCGAGAAGCCGGGGCGCCAGGTGCTGGTCGGGCTGCCGATTGCGCTGACGGGCGTGCTGCTGATCAGCGGGGTGCTCGAGCACGGGGCCTACGGGCGCGACCCGGCCCGGGGGGCGGTCTACGGTCTGTGCGCCGGGATCGCCTACGTCGGCTTCCTCTTGCTGCTGCGGCGCGGCGGGGCGGACATCCGACGGCCGGCGGGACCGCTGTTCGACGCGACCGCCACGGCGACCGTCGTCTGTGTGCTGGCGGGTTCGGTGATCGGTGATGCACGTCTCGTGCCGTCGTGGCCGGGCGCCGGCTGGCTGCTCACGCTCGCGCTGACCTCGCAGGTACTCGGCTGGCTCTTGATTACGACCTCGCTGCCGCGCCTGCCGGCGGCGCTCACCTCGCTGCTGCTGACCGTGCAGCCGGTCGGCTCGGTCGTGCTCGCCGCGCTCATCCTCAGCGAGGCTCCGAGTTCTCTGCAGCTCGCCGGCGTCGCGCTCGTGCTCGTTGCGTTGATCACCGCGACGCGCCCGCGCCTCAGCCGCCTTCCGGCGGCACACCGGGCCGTGGTCGCCGACTCCGAAGCGCCTACCTGAACAGGTTCTCGGACTCCGGTCGGATGAGGGCGGCGGCGCCGGGGCCGTCGGCAGCGCTGACGTGCCGCTCGGCGCCGCGGATCAGGACGGCCGGCTGCCGGGTGTCCTTCGCCCGCGCGAGGTCGGCCGCCGCAGCCAGTTCGTCGGCGATCGCGATCCACGTCGCGTGCAGCTCGCGCCCGTGCGCGTCGTGGCGCCCGCGCCAGTCCTCGAGGACCGCCAGGCCCGCGCAGCCGATCGCGACGTCGCACTGCCCGTGTCGCCACGCGCGGCCGAACGAGTCCGTGATCAGGACCGCCGGCGAGGCGCCCGTGATCGTGCGGAGCTGCGCGCGAAGATCGCGAGCCGACTGATCGGGGTCGCGGGGGAGCGTGAGGACGGAGTCCTCACCGGGCACGTTCGACGCGTCCACGCCGGCGTTGGCGCACACGAGCCCGTGGTGGGTGACGGTGATCAGCACGCCGCGCTCGGCGCGCAGCACCTCCCGCGACTCGTCGAGCACGACCTGCACGTGCCGG
>Ga0335069_10013811_pt1 | contig 11331 bp, 10 predicted proteins | sample Lox_Sample_11_FD_206714 | JGI IMG/M metagenome (GOLD analysis project Ga0335069, IMG submission 206714) | Soil microbial communities from Loxahatchee National Wildlife Refuge, Florida, United States - Lox_Sample_1.1 | ecosystem: Environmental > Terrestrial > Soil > Wetlands | place: USA... | reverse complement strand
ACCCGACGCTGCCCAGAGTTTCCAGGAATGGCGCGGCATACTCGCCGAGTCTAATTCATGGCCCCTGCGACCGCCTTTCGCTGGAGGGCCGCTCCACTGCTCCGCTCGCTCGCCAAGAATCCAGAGTCGCTGCGGGAAATAAACTGCGATCGTCCGCTGCATGGGACGACCTATGGACGACGCTTCGTCGAGTTTCTTTCTCGGACGGGCACGATCTGCCATCGTCGTCCCGATCCGTTCATCGAGGATCCCAGTGAACTTTTCGGCGAGGAGTAACTGCCGAACGTGACCGTGGGCACACTTAACTCTTTATTTTAGAAAACACATGCCATTTTGATTGACTCCCCCTTTGGCCGGCAATAAACTCAGCCGAGGGGCGACAGGGATAATCGCTCAGAACTCTGATCGGCTGGTTTTTCAGTACCGGCACCTATGTGATGGCATCTTCTCGAACGTTTACAGCCCCACCTTCGGACCGCGTGCGGCTCATCGTGGCATCCTCCGTGATGCTCACGTTTATCTCCTTCTGGCGCGCCGCTGCCATCGTCCTCAACGATCTCGGTTCCTCCGCGTTTTATGCAGGCGGCATCGCCGAACAGGCCATTGGCGCCTCTGCACCCTGGTTCATTCTCGGCATCATGCTGTTCAGCTTCGCGGTACGCGCGGTGTACGTCGAAAGCTGTTCGATGTTCACCCGAGGCGGCGTCTATCGCGTTGTGAAGGAAGCGCTCGGCGGCACGTTCGCCAAACTGAGCGTCTCCGCGCTGATGTTCGATTACATCCTGACGGGGCCGATCTCGGGTGTGTCCGCCGGCCAATACATCACCGGCCTGATGAACGAGCTGATGACCGTCGTCAACCAGTACAACTGGCTGCCTCCAGCCCTTCAAGACGCACACGGCAATGCCTTCCAGTTCGACATGAACGGAACTTCCGCTATCTTCGCCGCCGCCGTAACTATCTATTACTGGTGGCAGAACATCAAGGGGATTGAAGAGTCCAGCGACAAAGCGCTCCGTGTCATGCAGATCACCACGGTCATGGTGGTCATTCTTCTTGTCTGGGGAAGCTACACCGTCCTGGTCCGCGGAATCCACCTTCCGCCGGCGCCGTCTCCGGCGAATCTGAAATTCAGCAGCGATGCTCTGGGCTTCCTCAAAGGAACCAGCCTGGTTCCCTTCCTCGGACTCTTCGGCATTCTCATGGCATTCGGCCACTCGATTCTTGCCATGAGCGGCGAGGAAAGCCTGGCTCAGGTCAATCGCGAGATCGAACATCCGAAACTGAAGAACCTGAAGCGCGCCGCGATCGTCATCGCCATCTACAGCCTCGTCTTCACGGGCGGCGCCACTTTGCTGGCCTCGATGCTGATCCCCGACGGTCCGCGCACCCAGGTTTACCAGAACAACCTCATCGCCGGCCTTGCCATGTACATGGTCGGCCCTCAATTCTGGCGCATCGCCTTCCGCATCTTTGTGGTGTTCGTAGGCTTCCTGATTTTGTCCGGAGCCATCAACACCTCCATGATCGGCTCCACCGGCGTGTTGATGCGTGTGGCCGAAGACGGTGTGCTGACCGACTGGTTCCGCAAGCCGCATCCCCGCTTCGGCACAAGTCACCGCATCGTGAACCTGGTCTTCGGACTGCAGATGTTCACAATCATTGCCACGCGCGGCAATGTCATCACCCTCGGCGAGGCGTACGCCTTTGGCGTCATCTGGTCATTCACCTTCAACAGCCTCGCCATGCTCGTCCTCCGCTGGAAATACCACGGCGAGCGCGGCTGGAAGGTGCCACCGAACATCCGGATCGGCAAGACCGAAATTCCAGTCGGGCTGATCAGTGTCTTTCTTGTTCTGCTCACCACGGCGATCACCAACCTGTTCACGAAATCGGTGGCAACCGTCAGCGGTGTCGCCTTCGCCGCCGTCTTCTTTGTCATCTTCACCGTCTCTGAGCAGCAGAACCTCCGCAAGCATGCCCTCACTGCCCGGCAGATGAAGGACCACTTTCAGCTCGAGCATCAGGACACCATCGACAGGGAGTCGGTTGCAATCCGCCCCGGCGCAATCATGGTGACCATGCACGATGCAGCCAACCCCGTGGCTCTCAAGTGGGTGTTAGCCCGCACCAAGACCGAAGACCGCGACGTCTTGGTTGTCAGCGTGCGCATGATGGGCGTCGGTGGCCCCGAGTATCTCAGCGCCGAACAACAAAGCTTCAGCGAACACGAACAGACTCTGTTTACCAAGGCTGTCTCCGTCGCCGAGAGCTTCGGCAAGAAGGTCTCTTTGCTGGTCCTTCCCGCGGGCGATATCTTCGCCGCCTTGGCACAGAGCGCAAACTCTCTCGAGGTCGACTCCGTCGTTTCCGGGCTTTCCAGCTCGATGACCTCGGAAGAACAGGCATTCCACCTGGGCCAGGCGTGGGAAGCCCTGCCCGAGCCAAAACGCCAGTTCAATTTCTTTGTCATCGGTCCCGAGGGAGAAACCAGCGTCTTCTACATCGGCCCTCACGCCCCGACGCTAAGCCCCGACGACGTTCAGCTCGTCCATCGTTTGTGGCTCAATATGAAGCGCGATCCGTCGGTCCAGGACTTACACCACAGCGACATAATCACCTATGCACTGACCCGCCTGGCCGGCCAATACGCCCGCGAAAAGGCGGAGATTCTCCGCGAGCTGCGCAACTACCGCGCAGCTGAAACGCCGAGTCTGCGCATCGGCGGCCAGGAACCTCCGGCTTTAGCCTCCCCCGTTCAGAGCAAGCCGCCTGGAACAAAGCCGTCCCGCGAGATCTGAGCTTCCCTCTATGGCTGCACCGGGACTCGATCCTTCCTTCGCGCCCCCCCCCACAATTCAAAAATGGTCAGAGGTGACCTTAGTTACATAACATTCCCCTACGTTCCTGCATCTATCCAGTAACATGCTTATGCGCAGCAAGTTAGTCATATTGGGCTGAGAATGCACCCGCGGCACGCCAATCTCTAGCTCAAATCAAGAGTTTGCTGCAGCACCTATTTTTTCTTTGTCAATCGTCCTGGTTTTGCGTATCGTGTTTCAGATACAACACCGGTAACAGCGTGAAAAGTCGGCAAGGCTGATAAGAAACCGCTGAGCAAGCCACTTATCCACGTGTAAGAAAGGGAGGTCCTGTGGGAGTTGCAGAAATTCTTGCACAAATCGATCGGGAGATTGCTCAATTGCAGCATGCACGCGCGCTGCTCAGCGGTGCATCCAACGGCAGTGCCAAGCGGTACAACGCAAGCACGGGAAGAAAAAAGCGGCGCCTCACACCCGAAGGCCGCAGGCGAATTGCTGAAGCGGTCAAGAAGCGCTGGGCCGAGCAGAGAAAACGATCCGCGGCGGGAAGATAGAGTTGCATCACGCGCGAAGCTGCCGGAAGCTCTGCCGGCAGCTTCGCATCACCCATCTCGCTACCCAATCGTCTCGCCCGGTGCGGGAGTCAGCACCTGGATGCCAGGGTCGATCAGCGAAGCCAGTTCCTTGGGCGTGCCCGTGAGCGGCGGAAAAGTCCCAAAGTGGATCGGCAGCACCATCTTCGGCTGCACTAACTCCACGGCGAGCGCTGCCTCTTTGGGTCCCATCGTATAGAAACCGCCAATCGGCAGCATGGCAACTTCCGGATGATACAGTTGCGCGATTAGCTTCATATCGCCGAAGACGCATGTATCTCCGGCATGATAGAGCACTGGCCCATCGGCGATCGACAAGACGAACCCCGTCGCAACCCCGACATAGTGCGTTCCCTTCTCGTCCTGTGCTGCCGCTGAGTGCTTCGCGTCGACCATGGTCACGGCAACATCGTTCAGTTGCACGGTGCCCCCAAGATTCATCCCTGTGGTGCTCTTCACGCCCTTGCCTGCGATATAAGCGGATAGCTCATAAATCGCCACGACCGTCGATCCGTGCTTCGTCGCTACGGGAACGGCGTCGGAGATGTGGTCGCCATGACCATGCGTGAGGAGAACATAGTCGATCTTCTCGGGCAAAACAAAGCTCTTCGGATACTTCGGATTCCCCGCGATAAACGGATCGATCAACAGGTTTGTCCCCTTCGCGGTCTGGACCAGGACGGTGGCGTGACCCAGCCAGGTGATACGCGAACCTTTCAGCAAACTCATGGAATCTCCTTCTTCTCTTCGTGTGGTTGGGATCGGGTTCGGTTGGCGAAATCGGTCTGGGGCAGGTGGATGCTCTTTGCGGGCTCGGCCAGGCTGTGCCCATGCTGTGACCATCATTGCAAATCCCGCCGGGGTTCGGACAAAGCAACGGTTCTGAATTCATGAGGCCACACAGAGCCGCCCTACACGCAACCGATTGACGGCGTCGGCGGTTCGGGCTAGCCTAGCGGGATAGGCGAACAAATGGCGAAAAGTCTTCCCCTCTTCCCCATTCTCGATGCGAAGCCCACTTCACCCCTCGCGAGAGTCGCAGCTGAAGCCCCGCTTGACTCAAGCGGATGCCTCACGGAGTACCGCCCGCTCGCTACCAAATCGATCCTGTCGAAGGTCGTCTCCAAACGCAGGCTGCCGTTCACCTATGCCATCAACCCCTACCGTGGCTGCGAGTTTGCCTGCCGGTACTGCTACGCCCGCTATGCCCATGAGTTTCTAGAGCTTACTCCTGAGGACTTCGAGCATAAGATCTACTTCAAGCAGAACGTCCGGTGGCTCTTGGCGCAGGAGCTGAAGCGTTTGAAGCCGGGCACCGACATCGCCCTGGGGACGGCGACCGATCCTTACCAGCCGTTGGAGCGGAAGCACCGTGTCACCCGCAGCATCCTGGAGGCATTCGCCGACTGCAGCGGCTTCGGGCTCGGCATCGTCACCAAATCGACCCTGATCACGCGCGACATCGACTTGCTCAAAGTCGTTGCCCAACAGCACAAACTCAGCGTCCACGTCACCGTGACGACCGTGGACACGAAGCTGGCCCGTATCTTGGAGCCGCGTGCACCACGGCCTGACTTGCGCATCCAGGCCGTCGCGCAACTACTGCATGCCGGCATCCGGACCGGCGTGATGTGCTCGCCCCTCATGCCCGGCATCACGGATAGCCGTCCCTCGATCGGGGCCGTGGCAAAGGCCGCCGCCGCCGTCGATGCCAGCTTCTTCTTGGCCGGCGCCCTGTTCTTAAAGCCGTGCTCTCTGCCCACGTTCCTCGACTTTGTCGAGAAGCACTTTCCCGGGCAGTCGGAAGCGTACAAGAGGCGCTATGCGAGCAGCGCCTTCGTCTCATCCGAGTACCGGAATCGCCTCCAGAAAGTCGTCGAGACGATTCGGGTTGAGAACAATCTTGGCTCGCGACGCCACAGCCAGCGCAACGGCTCGCGGAACGGCTCCTCGGTCGAACCGATCACCTTGCAGCCCTGGCTGCCGTTCAACTAGTTCTCTGACCGCGTGATCTTGTGCCGCAGGCAATTCTCCCTTCCCGATGCCGACGGTACAAGAAAGGAATCGGATGGAACGAAATCACGCGGTCAAGAACCTAGCGCGTAATCAGAACCTCGTAAAGGCCGTCCTTGGCCAGGAACTGCCGGAAACCCGGCCACTTGGCAAAGAGCGTCTGGATGCTCCGGTTCGTAAACGTGCGCTGTGTCTGAAAAGGCTGCGCCTGCTGCATCTCCACATCATCGGTATCGGTCACGTTGAAGCGGCAGTAGGGTAACTGCTCTTCCTTCGATTTGGCATGGAAGAACGCCAGTACCTGCCCACCAAGATTCGTGGCCCGATGCAGGTGCTCGACGAGCGGTACGACAAAGGCTTCCGGTAGATAGTCGAGAGTCGTCCACAGCAGAATTACATCGAACATCCTGCCCGAGAATTGCCAGCTGTGATCGAGATACCCTTCGACATTCCAGATTGGATTGCCGTCCTCATCCGTACCGGTCTGCCACTCGCCGGTTAACGCATCGGCCACGGGGTCGCAGAGAAAGATGCTTTGGCCAAGGTTGGTGAGGTAGTTGATATTGTTCGGAGAGGTAGCTCCCGCATCCACCACGCGAAGGCCCGGCTCGCCCTGCAGCCGCTTGCGCAGCGTCGACCACGCCCCGGAGTATCGGGGATACTTCGGGCCAAAGGGACCCGTGATGTTTGCCGGAATCTCGGGTTTCTTCTCAAATAGACGCTTGATCACGGTCTACACCTTGCCCGCACAGGGGAGACTCTCCCGGCTGACAAATTGAGGCTTGGGCGGACCCGGAGAGTCCGCCTCAATCAAGTATGCTGGATCGCCTCTCGGTGTGAGAGGCTCGGTGTGAAATTTGTGGGCAAATCGACGAATTGAGAGCTAGAGATCGGTCCCGACCGTCGAGCTGTCCGCCGACTTTGCGCCCTGCGTCAGATCGACCTTGCCGCGGAACACAGCGTTGTCTTCGACCGCCAGGCGCAGCGCCTTCACGTCACCCTCGACCACGCTGCCGGCCCGCAGTTCCACGCGGCCGCTGGCAATGATGTTGCCTTGCAACCGCCCCTGGATCAGAACCTCCCGCGCGGTCAGGTCGGCGGCAACGTTGGCGTTGGGGCCGATCGTCAACCGCCCCTCGGAGAGATGAATCGTTCCTTCCAGCTGCCCATCGACAACCAGGTCTTCACTGCCCTTCAGCTCGCCCCGAATTACGACGGTTTTTCCAATTCGCGCGAGACCGTTCTCTGTAGCCATAATGCAAATCCTTCCGAGGCGTTCAATGGAGCATCTTCAGGTATGAGTGCCAATTGCGATAGGGTGGCCTGGCTTCCGATCCATCGAGACCGGATCGACAACTCCTGAAAATCCCTTAAGGCCCTGCCCGAACTATACGCAAGAAACCCCCGGCAATTCAATTCAAGAAACCCGGAAGTAATGGGCGCGTCTAATCTTCAAGATCCGATATAGTGTGGCCTGGATGGGGAATGATCGCTAGATTGCCTCGTTGGCTGAGTATTGTTTCTTTGTTACTTGGGTTGACGAGCTCCGATCCGGCCTCGGCAAGAGAGGACAGCTCCAGCAGCTCGCTCGTCCAGCGCGCTCTGGCTGCAGAACTGGCTGGAGTGCAGGATCTGCAGCACCCCCTGCGCTACCGTCTTCACAAAGCCAGCCCGCGGCTCTCCACCACCAAAGAGATCGTCGAGACAAAAGACGGTGCGGTAGCCCGTCTGGTCCTCATCAACGACCAGCCGCTGAATGCGGCAGACGAGCAGAAAGAGCAGGCTCGTCTCGACGCCTTACTGAACGACCCCGGCAAACAGCGCCATCGCAAACAGTCCGAAGACGACGACACAAATCGCGTGCTGAAGGTGATACGGGCATTGCCCCGCGCCTTCGTGTACCAGGACATCGGCACAGGCAATGGGCCTCAAGGCAAAGTGGAAAGGTTCGCGTTCTCGCCGAACCCGGCTTTCGACCCTCCAGATCTGGAAACTCAGGCCCTGACCGAAATGACAGGGGAACTCTGGGTCGACGCCACCCAGGGTCGCGTCGTTCGCCTGGAGGGGCACTTGCAGCAGGATATCGATTTTGGCTGGGGAATTCTGGGCAGGCTCAACAAAGGCGGTTGGATCGTGATCGAGCAGGCCAGCGTCGCCAATGGTCAATGGCGCATCGTGCACTTCCAGATGGTCATGAGCGGCCGCGTTCTCTTCAAGACGAGGAGCTTCGACACCACGGAAGATGAGTCCGGCTTCTCCGCCGTGCCCGCCGGGACTACCTACACGCAGGCCATTCAGCTACTGCGCGGCGACCCGGCGAATTTCGCGTCCACGCAATGATCGCAGCACAGCAAAAAGGCCCAACCAAATCTGGCTGGGCCCTTTGAACTTCTTGCTTGGTTGTTCCGGCCTATCCCTTGACGACGGTGAAAACGATCACCAGGGTGAACAGCGTGAGGGATTCGATCAGCGCCAGGCCCAGGACCAGGAAGGTGAAGATGCCTGCGCGCGCCCCGGGATTGCGGGCAAGAGCTTCCACTGCAGAGCCGACTGCTCTGCCCTGGCCCAGTCCGCAAAGACCGGCCGCGATTCCCATGCCGATACCGGCGCCAATAGGAACGAGGCTGGCCGCCGCCCCGCCGCTCTGCGCAAAGGCAGGCACAGCGAAACAAAGCACTGCCAGCGCCATGAACACATACTGAAGTTTCTGCATAGTTCTCCAGCTTCCCTTTGAATTGGCCGCCAGTGGGTGGTTGAGGCTCACCGTGCTGGCCCCCTCACGCTCGCAGCCTTCCGTTTAGTCCGGAGCGGAAGCGCTCTCCGGCGGAATCCCGTAAAAGCAGCTCTTAGCTGCTAGCTCCTAGCTCTTTCTTCAAAGCAACGTGAGTCCTGCTCCTCGAACCAAACCAATCATCGTCGTGCGCAGGGCCGGCAGCTAGAAGCTAGCAGCTAGCGGCTGTCTTTAGTGATCGTGCGCCGTCGCCAAAGACAGATAAATCGTAGTCAACAACATGAACACAAACGCCTGAATCACCGAGACCGCGACGTGCAGGCCAATGAAGATCGCTGGAATAGCAACCGGGATCAGCGAGAAGAACACCAGTGTCACCAGATCGCTGGCGAACATGTTGGCGTAAAGACGGATGGTGAGTGAAAGCACGCGCGCCAGGTGCGAGATGATCTCAATCGGAAGGATCAGCCACGCCATCCACCACACCGGCCCGGCAAAGTGCTTGATATACCCGATCGGGCCCTGGGCCTTGAGGCCGTGGAAGTTGTAGTAGAGAAACGTCAGCGTCGCCAGACCCAGCGGCACGATGGGATGTGCTGTCGGAGCCGGGATACCGGGGATGGCCCCAAGAAGATTGTTCAGAAGAACAAAGAGGAAGATGCAGGTCACGAAGGCCTGGAAGCGTTCGTACCCGTGGCCAATAATCTGTTCCGACTGGCTCCCAATGGCCTCATGGATCATCTCAGCCACTTGCTGTGCGGCGCCCGGGCTCTCGACGGAGAGACTAGCACGAACAACAACAAAGAAGGCGAGCAGCCCGAGCGTCACCAGCAGCTCCAGGGCGAACACATTATCGATCGCGGTTGCCGGAGTCGTTTGAATGCCCACAGCATGCTGCAGGGCAGAGACTGGACCGCCAAACAGTGCATTCAACAGGCGGGTAATGGCGAACGTATCCTGCATGAACCGGGTTCTTTCTGTCTCCTGGCACGGATGTCCTGCGCGTTGCTTCAGTCCCTATTCGCGGAGCAATCGGATCACTTCCCAGCCCACTGAAAATACAGCCAATCCGAGGCCGCAGAGAAGCGCAACTGCCGATCCCTGGAAACATTTCAGGCTACCATAAATGACCCCGGCGAAGACTGCGAGCCGGATCACAAAGAAAATCACCACCGCCGCCGCGCTGCCCGGCTTCCGGCTCTTGTCCATACGGGACACAAACACACGCACCAGGTGACGCCACTCAAGAATGCTGGCCGCCGAAATTGCCGCACCCGTCAGCAGCATGGCGCCATTGCGCCAGTTCGAGCCGATCGTAACGGCGGCCGCGCCCAATAAACCCAGCACGATCGTGATCCAAAGGGCGCGCTTCAATCTCGCCAGCAGAGCTTCATCAGTCAAACCGACAATGGGATGGGTCTCTTCGGTCGTCATTTCCGATCGTCCGTGCCGTTTCCCTTCTTCTCGTCCGGCTCCACTCGCCGCACGCTCTTCTCCGCTTGAATCGCCATCTGAACAACGTAGAAAAGGCCCGCGACACACCCGAAGATCACCCCGGCGACCGTCAGCCACGACTGATGCAGCTTCATGCCGGCCCACGCACCGGCCAGCCATCCAATCACCATCGCCGAAGGCAACACAAAGGCGATCTGCAGCAGCTTCTCGGCCTGTACCAGGCTCTCGAGTCCGCCGGCGGCCTTGCCGCGTCCTTTGCGATCCGGAATCGGTTGGTTGTACGGCATGAACGTGCGGTCAGAGGCACAACTAACGTTGCGCCTAAAACGCGGCCGGAATGGCGGTTCACCGCTCCGGACGCGCCTCCATCAGCATACAGTGCCATCTCACTAGCAGGTATACTTCCCTTTTGAGCTGCTGAGCGGCATCTGCTCTTGGAATGGAAGGATCCCCGTGTTCGATTCGGAGTTTGAGCGCAACCTGTTTGAGCTGCGCAAGTCGAAATTAGTTGAAATTGAAAAGCTGGGCCAGGCGGCCTATCCCAACCAGTTCCCTGCCTCGCACACCATTCCTCAGATCCGGATCAAGTGGGATGCCTCGACCGCCGAGGAACTCGAAGCGCATCGCACCACCGTCGCCATTGCCGGCCGCATCATGGCCATCCGCGTCATGGGCAAGGCTGGATTCGCTACCCTCCAGCAGGGCGGCCAGCGCCTGCAGATCTATGTGCGCCTCGATGCCGTCGGCGAGCAAGCCTGGGCCCTCTACAAACTCCTTGACCTGGGCGACCACGTGGGCGTCACAGGATACCTGTTCCGTACCAAAACCGGTGAGCTCTCGATCCACGTCGAGCGCCTTACATTCCTGGCCAAGGCCATGCTCTCGCTCCCGGAGAAATACCACGGACTCTCCGACGTCGAGATCCGCTACCGCCAGCGCTATGTCGATCTGTTCACCAACCTCGACAGCCGCGAGGTCTTCGTCAAGCGCGCCAAAGTGCTGCGTGCCTTGCGCGACTTTTTCGACGCACGCGGATATCTCGAAGTCGAGACCCCGATGATGCAGCAGATCGCCGGGGGCGCCGCGGCGCGTCCGTTCAGAACCCATCACAACGCGCTCGACATGGACCTGTTCCTGCGCATCGCGCCCGAACTCTATCTCAAGCGGCTGGTCGTAGGCGGCCTCGATCGCGTTTACGAGATCAATCGCAACTTCCGGAACGAGGGCGTAAGCACGCAGCACAATCCCGAGTTCACTATGCTCGAGTTCTACCAGGCCTATGCCAACTACCACGACCTGATGCAACTCACCGAGGAGCTGATCGAGTTCGTGGCGCGCGAGGTCAACGGAACAACGAAGACCGAGTTCAACGGCCATACCATCGACCTGGCGAAGTGGCAGCGTCTGACCATGCGCGAGGCAATCCGTCAGTACTGGCCGGACGAAGCCGGCGCAAAGCCTGCGGAGGCCGCACTCGACGCCGCGCAGGTGCTGCAGGCACGCCTGCACGCCGCCATGGGATCCCTGGAGAAAGCTGCCAGTCAGACCACGACCATCGCGCCGGACCGGCTCTCGGAGCTCAAGACGATCCACGATGCCATCACCGTCGTCTACTACGACTCGCTCAAGGGAGCGCCGCTCGGCAAATCGGTCTACAACCTCTTCGAAGCAGTCGTTGAGCCGTTCCTGATTCAGCCGACCATCATCTACGATTACC
>Ga0335069_10013810_pt1 | contig 11332 bp, 6 predicted proteins | sample Lox_Sample_11_FD_206714 | JGI IMG/M metagenome (GOLD analysis project Ga0335069, IMG submission 206714) | Soil microbial communities from Loxahatchee National Wildlife Refuge, Florida, United States - Lox_Sample_1.1 | ecosystem: Environmental > Terrestrial > Soil > Wetlands | place: USA: Florida... | reverse complement strand
CAGCGGATCGACCGGCACTTCGGGCACGGCGATGTCGAACCACGTCTCGTTGTCGAACATCGACTTCAGGCGCACCCCCGCGCTCATGCGCATGTGGTAGTTGGAACCGGGGATGACGAACTGGTTCGCCTCGACGTCCTTATAGAAGACGAGCTGGCCGGTCTCCGGACATTTGATCCAGAGATTCTCCGGCACTTCGCGCCGGAGCATGCCGCGAATTTTTGGCCGTACGACGTTGGAGATCCAGTTCATGGTCGCCTATTGCGCCTGCAAAGCCGCTTTTTTGCGGCGCCGGTCCGATCCCGGTCCGCCGTTGGTCCGCCGCCGTGACCCGTAGTCCGCTCCCGGCCCGGATAACTGCGAACGGCTCTGGAACGAGCGGCGAACCGCACTATTCTATTTCACATATTTCCAGCCCTGATGTAGGGCGCCGGCGGCGCTATCCCAAGCAAACAGGTCGAAAAAATGCGTAAAGGACTTTCGCCATTGCTCGCGGTCGTACTGTTCGCGTTGCCACTCGCCGCCTGCGGGCAGGGTCAAAAAGGCGATCCCGGCCCGGCCGGCCCGCCCGGTCCCCAGGGCAATGCCGGTCCGGTTGGGGCGACAGGGCCGGTCGGCCCGCCCGGCCCGCCGGGGCCGCAAGGCGAGCAGGGGTCGCCAAGCCCCAGCGTCCGCGTGGTGCGGACGGATTGCCTGGTCGGCGGCTGCACCGCTTCATGCCGCGGCGACGAAGTCCTGGTCAGCGCCTATTGCGGACCGGCGCGAAACGCCGCCACCATCATCGGCGAGCGCCAGGTGTCCTGCGGAGTCGAGGCCAACACCGCCAACACGCCGCTCGTCGCCATCTGCGTCGCCTCGCCTCCATGACGAAGGCTTCATGATAAAAATGCCAGGACAAACACCCCCGATAACAAAGCCTCGCTAACCAAGCAGGAGTGTCATGTCGCAACACGATCTTCCCGATCTTTCGATCTCCGACGAGAAGCTGTGCTTCATCATCGCCAAGGCGCGCGAGTTCGACGTCAAGGACGTCGTCACCGATCCGGACGATGCGTCCAATCCGGCCGACGACGGCAATCTGGCGGTGCTCGAGGATCACAAGGACGATCCGGTGGTCAAGGAACTCGTCGCCGTCATCGGCTCGATGAGCGTTGACGAGCAAGTCGACCTGGTGGCGCTGACCTGGCTCGGCCGCGGCGACGGCGACATCGGGGACTGGGACGAACTGCGGGCCGAAGCCGCGCGCGCCCACAACCGCCACACCGCCGCCTACCTGCTGGGGATTCCGCTGCTTGCCGATTATCTCGGCGAGGCGATCTCCCAGTTCGGCATTTCGTGCGAGGATGAAAGCTGATCAGTGCGCGACGAGCGCGACGCCGGCGGCGACCAGCAGGGCCGCGGCGCCTTTCTGCGCCAGGTCGCGGGGTGCCAGGGTTTCGCGCGACAGTTTCGGAAAGAACACGCTGAGCGCGACGCCGATTCCGAACACGAACAGGGTCGTGGTCGAGCCGATGGCCTGCACGAGGCTGAGCGGCGCCAGCATGAGCGCGTAGCGGTTGCCGAGACCGCCGCCGAGATTGATCAATTCGTTCGACGCGTTGATGGAAAGGAGCGCCGCCGTGTTGGCGCGCAGCACGGCGGCAAGCTGGCGCCGGTAGCTGCCGATCGCCAGCAGCGCCGCGCCGAAAATCGCCTCGCCGACGAACATCCAGAACGTCGTGATCCAGAATTCAACCTCGATGGCGAAGATCTTGAAGATCAGTCCGGAGAGCGCCGCGGCGAGCCCGCAGGCGAGCATCAGCAGCGCCAGCCGCAGCTTGAAGCCGCGGAGCCGGCCGCCGAGGCGCACCGAGACGATCAGCGTGCCGACGACAATCAAGGCGCCGCCCGCCATCTGCCGCAGCGACAGCGTCTCGCCGAGGACGAAGTAGGCGAGGGCGTAGCCGAACAGCGGCACCGCCTGGAAAAACGGCGCGACCACCGAGGCCTCCTCGGATTGCAGCGCGCGGAGATAAAACAACATCGCGCCCATGTAGAGCACGCCCGACAGCATGATCAGCGCGACGCTGACCGCGCCGGGGCCGGTGAGGCCCGGCTCGAAATAGGCGATGAACGGCAGCGTCACGAGGCCGATGAACGCCGTGAAGACGAGCAGCACGGCCACGTCGCTTTGCTTGAAATACTGCTCGACCAGATATTTGTCTAAATGGGTCGAAACGGCCCAGAGCACCGGGCCGCAAAATGCGAAAAACAGCCAGGACATCGCGGCGAAACTAACCCGTTCTGCCGATCCGGCAAACGTGGAGGTAACGCTATCCGGCGGTCGTGCCCGCGGCAGCCTTGACCCCGCCGCCCGCCCGGCACATTTCTGCCCTGCTCGCCCATACACTGCCGCGGGCGCGAGTCGTCCGCCGGTGCGGGTTCCCGGCGGATAAGGCAAGGGTTAACCAAGCGGCGCGCAGTATCGCGGCAAGCTGTTGCGAATCAGAGCGGACGGTATTTTGGCAGTGGCACTGAAGAGAGTTTTGGCCGCATGTTTCGCGCTCGGCGCCATCGCCGCAGCGCATTCGGCCACTGCTGCCGATCTGTCACTGGCGCCGCTCTACAAGGCGCCGCCGGCTCCGGTCACGCCGGCCTACGACTGGAGCGGCTTCTACCTCGGCATCAATGGCGGTGGCGGCTGGGGCAATTCGTCCTGGAGCTCGCCAGCGACCGGAATCAATCTTCTCGGCGGGCAGGTCGGCGGCACCGCCGGCTATTCGGTGCAACTTGGCAAGGCCGTGTTCGGCCTCGAAGGCGACGTGGACTGGTCCACGTTCAGCGGCGGCGGCACATCGGCCGGCTGCGTGACCGGCTGCAACACCAATGACACCTGGCTTGCGACGGTGCGCGGCCGGGTCGGTTACGCTTTCGATCGGGTACTACCGTATGTGACCGGCGGCCTTGCGGTCGGAGATATCCGTGCATCGCAGGCGGGCTTCGGCAGCGGCAGCGCCACCAATCCCGGCTGGACGCTGGGCGCCGGCCTCGAAGTCGCTCTGCCGGGCAACTGGACGGCGAAGGCCGAATACCTTCGCGTCGAGCTCGGCAGCTTCAACTGCACCGGCTGCGGCGCGCTGCCTCCGGATAACGTATCCCTACAGGAGAACGTGTTCCGCGCCGGCGTCAATTACCGCTTCGGCTGGGGCAAATAGGGCGCGCCGCCCCCGTCTTCCCCCTACGTTTAATCTCGCCTTGATCACGTTGCGCCGGCGCCGCCGCGATCGTTCGAATTTTAAGCAAAATGGCAATCGGCAGACAGGAATGAGTTGGTAGCAACGCGTACGCATGTCCGCTCGCGCAGGTCGGGGGATTGAGTGCCTGTCGTTGCCGCAGCTCACTTCGTGATCGACCTGCCGACGCTGCTCGCAGTGACCGTCTTTTTGACGGTGACCGGCGGCGTCCTGCTCCTGTTTGCGTGGGTTCAAAACCGCGGCACGACGGCGCTTGCCTTTTGGGGGACCGGCTATCTTCTTGGCGCGGTCGCGGCGGCGATGCTCGGCTCGCGCATCGGCACGCCCAGTGCGTTGTCGGCATGCGTCGCCAATGCGCTGCTGTGCGGCGCCTACGGCATGATGTGGGGCGGCGCGCGGTCGTTCGAGGGCCGGCGCAACCACGCCTGGCTGATCGCCGCCGGGGCCGCGATCTGGCTCGCGGCGTTCCAGTTCGAAAGCATCGCCCAGGCGCCGGCGGCGCAAATCGCGCTGGTTTCGTCGATCACCGCCGGCTACGCGTTGCTTAGCGCGCGCGAACTCTGGTACGCGCGCGATCGCGAACTGATTTCGCGCTGGCCGACGCTGGCGCTGGTCCTCACCCATGCCGGGTTCCTTCTCGCGCGCATTCCGTTTGCCGACGCCCTGGTCCTGTCGGCGGCATCCGGCCAGGCCCACGGCGCCGCCGTAACGGTCATCGCGTTCGAAGCGCTGTTCGTCACGTTCTGTCTGCCGTTCCTGCGCGTCGCGATGTCGAAGGAGCGCGCGGAACTCGAGCAACGCAAGGCGGCGCTGACCGACGCGCTGACCGGTGTCGCCAACCGGCGCGCCTTCTTCGAGCGCGGCGCTGCGCTGCTGGAATGGGCGTCCGGCGAACGGCGATCGGCGGCGCTGTTGTTGTTCGACCTCGACCGTTTCAAGGAGGTCAACGACACCGCGGGCCATCAGGCCGGCGACCGGGTGCTGCGCGCCTTCTCCAACCTGGTCGCGACCCGGATCCGGCCGGACGACCTGTTCGGCCGCCTCGGCGGCGAAGAATTCGCCTGCCTGCTGGCGAACGCCACGATGGCGCGGGCTTTGCAGATCGCCGAGCGGCTGCGCGGCGAATTTTCCGCCATGCGGCTGCCGGGTCTCGACGTGACGCCGACGGTGAGTGTCGGGGTCGCCATGGCGAACGATGCCGAGCGCAGCTTGCCGGCCTTGCTGGCGATGGCAGATCGCGCTCTCTATCGCGCCAAGACCGAAGGCCGCAATCGCGTGGCGCCCGCGCCGCTCACGGTCGTCGATGGCGGCGCCGGCGACTCGGCGCGCCGGACTCTGGACCGGCCGGTCGTTATTGCCGGGTAGCGAAAGCCGCTCGGGTCAGGTGCACGAGGCTCGACAGATCGGCCTGCAAATGTGTCGAGCGTCAGCACCCTGACCGGAGGTGATCCGCACCACGCTGCCGCTCGCGACTTCGCCGGGGGCGACTCCACGACGCCCGAGGCTGGAACTTGCGGTGCGAAATTCGTTAGTTTGATGCGGGGCGGTCGGGGGGTCGAAGATGAGCGAAGCGCCGAAGGGTGCCGCGGTGTCGATGCCGCAGGCCTACGACCCGATACGCACGCTCCTTCGCGCCGGCAAAAACGACGAGGCGATCGTGCGCCTGTGCGCGCTGATCGTGACCCGGCCCGACGACCTGATCGCCAAGGAGCTGTTGTTCGACGCGTTCTTTCAGAAACGCGACTGGGCGCCGGCCTATGCGCTGATCGACGATCTCGTGCGCGCTCAGCCCGATGCGATGCGCTTGCAGCGCCACCTGGTGGTGACGTTGTCGAACATGAAGCGCTACGAGGATGCGATCGCCAGGGCTAAGGATTACACCGAGCGGTACGGCGAAGACCTGACCATCCTCGACGTGCTCAAAGTCGCGCATTTCTATACCGGCAAGATCGAGGCCGCTATCAAATATGGGCAGCGCGGCATCGAACTGCGCGACGTCGAAGCCTGCCGGCTGCCGCGATCCACGGTGATGACCGAGCCGAAAACGCCGCCGTCAGGCGCCGACGTCATTTCGTTCTCGTTGTGGGGCAATGCGCCGTTCTACTGCTACGGCGCCATGATCAATCTCGTTCTCAGCCGCACGGTCTATCCCGGGTGGAGCTGCCGCTACTATGTCGATGCCACGGTGCCCCGCCCGTGCGTCGCGTTTTTGGTCGACAACGGCGCCGACGTGCGCAATATCGAAGATGAATATCCCGGTGTCGGCCTGTTCCAGCGCTTCCTGGTCATGAACGACCGCAGCGTCGGCCGCTTTCTGGTGCGCGATTGCGACGCCCGCCTCTCGGCGGCCGAAGCCGACCTGGTGCGGCAATGGATCGAGTCCGGCTATCCGTTCCACGCCGTGCGCGATCACGTGCTGCACAACGAATTGATGATCGGCTGCCTGTGGGCGGGCCGCACCGATTGCGGCATCGACATCGTCGAACTGATGAAGCTCTATTTTGCCGGCACGCCCAACGCGCGCTACGGCCACGACCAGTTCATGCTCGGCCGCTTCCTGTGGCCGCTGATCCGCAGCCGCTGCCTGGTTCACGACAAGTACTATCGGCTGCCCGGCGTGCACACCGTGCCGCTCACCGATCCCAAGAGCAATTTTGGCGCCGGCTATCAGAACATCAAAGCGGTGCTCGGCGAAGCCGAGAAGCTCGGGATTCCGCGCGTCCTGTAATTCGGCAGGGACCGTCAGTTCACGTGCACGACGTTGTGCAGGTGCGCCTGCAGCTGCGCCACGGTCGTTCCGGACACCGTGATGCTGTCGTTGTGGCCGAGTGAGATCACCGCATCGCCCTGTGGATCCGCCGTGATCAGCGACTCCAGTTGTTCCGCCGAACGGACGTTGGCGAAATTGTCGAGTTCGATCGTGTCCTGCTGCGGATTGAAATTCGCGATCGTCTCGGCGCCCATGCCGGGATGGAAGACGAAGGTGTCGTTGCCGGCGCCGCCGACCGACACCATGGGCCCCGCGGCGGTGCCGGCTGCGGGCGGGTCGTAGATGTTGACGCCGGTATTGCTGCTGTCCTCGACGACCGACCAGGTCGAGCCGGAGAGGTCTCCGGCAAGGGTGAAATACAGCGTGTCGTGGCCGGGGTCGACGATGGTGAGCGTGGTCGTGTCGGTGCCCAAGTCGTAACCGCCCGTGGTCGAAGCCGTGGTTGAGGTGTCGTATCCGATCAGGTCGAGCACGGCGCCGTCGTCGCCGCTGGTTATGCCGCCGATGGTGCCATGGAAATCCGAGGGCGCGCTGAAGACCACCGTGCCCGTGCTGCCGTCGAACGTCACGGTCGTGCCGGTGGCGACCGAACTGCCGAACTCCAGCGTCGCACCGTCGTTGACAGTGAACGAGCCCGATCCGGACACCGCACCGTCGATATTGGCCGAGCCGCTGACGACGATCGAGCCGTTGTCGGTCACGCTGCTGCTGATCGTCGTGCCGTCCTCCAGCGTGAGCACCGCCGCGCCCACGTCGAGCGTGCCGCCGCTCATGTTGACGTGGTGCAGCGTGGCGCCAAGGCTGTTGCTGCCGGCTTCGATGACGATCTCGCCGGACGTACTGACGACGATGTCGCCGCTGGTGATCGACGTCCCGTCGTCAAGGGTGAGGACTGCGCCGGAATCCGTCGGGTCGACGTTGATGGTGCCGTAGTTGTAGACGGTGACGCCGTCGATCGTCGGATCGAATACCTGGCCGTCCGGCTCGATGGCGAGCGTGTTGTCCGCGTGGATCGTCAGCGTGCCGATGCCGTCGCCGACGATCGCCGCGTTGTCGGTGAGCGTCAGCGTGGCGCCGGGATTGACGTCGCCGATGTCGATGGCGCCGTGGTCGATGATGGTGATGCCGTCGATGGTCGCGCCGGAGCCGTTGCCGGCCTCGATGTCGAGCGTGTTGCCGGCATGGATGGTGAAGGTGCCGGCGCCGCCATTGACCGAGGCGTCGTCCTGCAGCGTTAGCGTGGCTCCCGAGTCGACCTTGCCGACGTCGAGGGCGCCGTCGACCGAGACGATGATGCCGTCGAACGTGGCGCCGCTGCCGCCGCCGGCTTCGATGTCCACCGTGCCGAACGAATCGATGGCAAGCGTGCCGCCGCTGCTGATCGTTGTGCCGTCGTCGAGCGTCAGCGTGGCGCCGGAGGTCGAGCCGACTTCGATTTCGCCGGAGAGTTGCAGCGATACGCCGTCCAGGGTGACGTCCACGTTGATCGACGGATCGCCGCCGGTCGGAACGATGGCCTGCTCGCCGTCTGCGGGCGGCGCGCCGGCGCTCCAGTTGGCGCTGTCCAGCCAGTCGCCCGACGTCGTGTTCCACGTATTGACCGCAGGCGGGGGCGGCGGCGCCGCTTCGAGCACCAGATCGGAGCCGAGACTGCCGTCGGTGACCGGCGTGGCGAACTGATCGCCGCTGAGATCGCCGGAATACGCCAACGTGAGCGTCCCGCCGGTCTCCTGCACGATGATGGTGGAGGTCCCGCCGTCGATCGTCACGGAGACGATATCGGCCGGCGCGATGCCGGTGAGGTCGATGGTGTCGCCGATGACGAGCCCGGAGATCGTCGCTCCGAAATCGGCCGGGTCGTCGAGCGCGAGCGTGCCGCTGTTCGAACCGAACGTCACGGTGCCGCCGGAGACCGAACTGCCGAATTCCAGCGTCGCGCCATTATCGATCTGGAAGGAGCCCGTGCCGGTGACGGCGGCCGCCAGATCGAGCGCCGCGCTGGCCTCAACGGAGCCGCCGTCGTTGTCGAGCGGCGCATTCACCGTACCGTAACCGATGAAATGACCGTTGCTCCCGACGTAGATCGAGGCCGCGTCGAGCGTGCCGCCGACGAGATCGAAGGTGCCGCCGTTCATGGTCAGCGCGCCGCTGACAGTGAGCGAACCGCCGCTCTGGTCCTCGATGTCGACGCCCAGCGCATTCACGGTCACCGACCGGGCGCTGTCCGCGCTGGTGATGGTGATGAAGCCGCCGGTGTTGATGACGACGTCGTTGCTGGAATCCGGCACCGGAATGGTGTTCGAATTGTCGTCGATCCAATCCGCGGCAACCGTCCAGTCGTCGCCGGAATCGCCGATCCAGTAGGCCGTGGGGGCCACGGTGATCGGCAGGTTGCCGGCCGTCGAGCTGAACCAGCCGTCATTGGCCTGGAACGCCAGCGTATCGCCACCGGAATAGCCGCTATCGGGTGTGTAGGTCAGTCCGCTTGCGAGCGCGGTGTCGATCTCCGACACGGTGCCGGTCAGCGAAACTGCATCGCTGCCCAGCCCGGTGTCGCCCTCCAAGCCGGCCACGCTGCCGAGCGTCAACGTGCCGTGGTCGACGCCGAGCGTTATGGTGATCGACGAGCTGCCGGCGTCGACATCGGCGACGCTGAGCGTGTCCACCGTAACCTGCACGCCCTCGGCGGTCGTGACCGACGTCGTGCCGTTGAAGCTGACCGTCGGCGGGGCGTCCGCGGTCACCGCGACGGTCTGCTGCGCGGCGCTGTTGCCATAGCCGTCGGTGACGTTGACGACGATGGGGTCGGACCCGCTGGTCGAATCCGTATCGGTCAGCGTGGCGAGATCGGCGTTGACCTCAGACAGCGTGCCGTTGATCGTCAGGCTTGCGGTGCCGCTGCCGGTGATCGTGCCGCCGCCGCCGGTTCCGCCGGTATTGGCGGCCAGCTCGCCGTAGGTGTCGGTCAGCGTGACGGTAAAGGTTTCGCCGCTGAGGGCATCGCTTTCCGACACGGTGACATTCGGGATCGCGCTGGTGACGCCGAGTTCGATCGTTTGCGCGCCGGGCACCCCGATGATCGGCAGCGTCTCGTGTACGAGGACGCCCTGCGTCGCTTGCGTGCTGCTGCTGACCGCGACGTTGGCAAGGTTCGCGGTGACGGTGTAGGTCCCGTCCGCGATGGCCAGCGCGTCGGTGGCGTCCACCAGCACCGACCAGGAGCCGTCGGCCGCCACGGTGCCGCTGTAGGTGTCGATGACGTTGCTGGAGCCGTTGACGATATCGACGGTGACGGTGTCTCCGGAGATGATCACGCCGCTGTCGAACGCGGTGCCGGTGATCGAAAAGCCGGCCGCGGCCTCGTCGGCGTTGATGACATTGTCGCCGGCGATCGTGTCGATGCTCAGGACCGGCGCCGTCTCGACGGTGAAATCGGTGCCGCCGTGACCGTCGCTGGTGAAGAAGAACGCGGTGTCCGCCGGCAGGCTGGAAATGTGGATCGACGCAGCGCCGCCGTTCACGCTGAGCGTCGAACCATCGAAGGCCGCGCTGGTGACCGTCATACTCGTCAGGTCGATGGTGTCGTCGATGACGAGATCGGCAACGCTGCCGTGGAAGGCTCCTGCGGCAGAGAGCGCCAACGTGCCGGTAGCGTCGGTGAACGCGATCGTCTGCGAGCTTGCGACGAGGCCGTCGAATTCCAGGGTGGCGCCGGAGCCGATGGTGAACGTGCCGGTGCCGATGACTGCGCCGGCGATGTCCGTCGTGCCATGGACAGCGACGGTGCCGGCGTTGCTGAATCCGCCGCCGTCGATTGTGGTGTCGTCGAGCGTGAGCGTGGCGCCGTTTTCGACGGCGACGCCGATGCCGGAGATGCCGGAGATGTAGTGGACGGTGACGTCGGTCAGGGTTGCGCCGCCGCTGCCGATATCGACCACACCATGGCCGAAGTTCCCGCCGACGGTCACCCGGCCGCCGTCCAAGCTGGTGCCGCCTTCGAGCGTCAGCGCCGCGTTCGACGTTATTCCCACGGAGACGCCGACACCGGCGACGCCGGCGACGTAGTGGAGGTTCACGCCCGACAGCGTCGCACCGCCGGTCTCGACGTCGAGCAGGCCGGTGCCGGTGGTGCCGCCAAGCGTAATTTCGCCACCGTCGATTGCAGTGCCACCCTCCAGCGTGAGGACCGCGCCGGTCGCGGTGGCGCCGACCTCGATACCGACGCCGGCAATGCCGGTGACGTAGTGCACGTTCACCCCCGACAGCGTCGCGCCGCCGGTTTCGACGTCGATTTCGCCGCTCCCGGTGGAGCCGCCGATGACGACTTCGCCGCCGGTGATGCTGGTGCCGTCGTCGAGCGTGAGCACGGCGCCGGTCGCGGTGGCGCCCACTTCAATGCCGATGCCGTCGATACCGGCGACGTAATTGACCGTCACGCCCGACAGCGTGGCGCCGCCCTTCTCGACATTGACTTCGCCGCTGCCGCTGCCGCCGCCGATGTTCAACTGGCCGTCGTCGATGGTGGCGTCGGCGAGCGTCAGCACCGTGCCGGTTGCCGTCAATCCAACGCCGATGGAGCCGCCGCCGCTGATCGTGACATCATCCAGCGTCGCGCCGCCCGATCCTTCCACGCGGAGCGCGTCCGAGCCGCCGCCGAAACTGATCGTACCGCCCGTGATCGACGATCCGCCGCCGAGCGCAAGGGTCGTCTTGAAGGCGGTGAGGTCGAACGTGGTGTCCGTGACCGTCACCCCGTTCAGCGTCAGGGTCTGCAAGGCATCGATGGTCACACTGCCGTCATTCAACTTCGCCGAGTTGAAAACGCTCGAGCCGTCGATGACGATCACGCCGCCGGCTTCGCCGGCAAGCGTCCCATCGTTGATCGTGCCGCCGTTGATGGTCACCGTGTCGAGCGTGAGCGTCGCGCCGTCGTCAAGGGTCAGCGTCGCGCCGTACGCGGTGAAGGTGATATCGGTCACCGTATCGCCATCGAGCGTCAGGGTCTGGCCCACCGTGACGTCGACGTTGCCGCCGCCGTTGATGGCGGCATTCTCGATACCGGTCGGTCCCTTGATCGTGATAGTGCCGGCATCGGCGACTGTGCCGCCATTGATTGCGACGCGCGACAACGACAGCGTCGTCCCGAGGTTGACCGAGAGCGTCGCCCCGGCGGCGGTATCGGCAAAGGTGGTGCCGTTGGCAGTCACGTTGTCGAGGGTGAGTGTCTCGCCGGCATCGACCGTCACGGTGCCGTAGTTGAGAGTGGCGTTCTCGATCGTGCTATTGCCGCCGATCTCGATGGCGGCTGACACGGGTCCGCCAAAGCCCA
>Ga0335069_10013808_pt1 | contig 11332 bp, 7 predicted proteins | sample Lox_Sample_11_FD_206714 | JGI IMG/M metagenome (GOLD analysis project Ga0335069, IMG submission 206714) | Soil microbial communities from Loxahatchee National Wildlife Refuge, Florida, United States - Lox_Sample_1.1 | ecosystem: Environmental > Terrestrial > Soil > Wetlands | place: USA: Florida... | reverse complement strand
CCATTGAAATTTGGTGTGGTACGCTCGAAATCATGTTCATTGGACACTTTGGCGTCGCGCTGGCGGCCAAGCGCTGGGCACCGCAAACGTCTTTAGCCACGCTTTTCTTTGCGGCTGAGTTTCTCGATCTGATCTGGCCCATCTTTCTCTTATTGGGTATGGAACACGTGCGCGTCGTACCCGGCATCACCAAAATGCAGCCCTTCGATTTCTATGATTACCCCATCTCGCATAGCCTCCTGACTGCTGTGCTATGGGCTGCTTTGGTCGCTGGAGTTTACTTTGGGGTGCGGCGCTATCCGGCGGGGGCCTTGGCAGTTGGCATCCTTGTTGTCAGTCATTGGGTGCTCGACTTCATCGTACACCGCCCGGATATGCCGCTGTGGCCCGGCGGAGGCAATATCGGTCTTGGACTTTGGAACTCGTGGCCCGCCGGAATTACGGTAGAGGTCCTCACGTTCGGAATTGGAATAGCCCTTTATCTCGCCGTAACCCGCTCTCGGGATGCCATTGGAACGTACGGATTGTGGTCGATGCTGGCCGTACTCTTCTTTGGGTGGCTCGGCGTGCTTCTCGGTCCTGCACCGCCAGATTCGAAGTCGTTGGCTCTTAGCAGCCTCGGACTCTGGATTGCGCTGCCGTGGGGTTGGTGGGTGGATCGACACCGCACACTCAACCCTTAAAGGCATCGCTTCGTTTTCTCGCCTTCGTCACTGTTCCGTCTTTTGCATTTTGCAAAAGACGAACATGCCAGCGTTGCTTCGGAAACCTCCGAACAAATAAATCTGCACTGACTTCCTTCCTGAAACAGCTAAACGATGGGCAAATTTCTCTTGCCGCCATAGGATTATTATAATAATCTTATGGATATGAGATATGCAATCGACCACAAAGACAAAAGCCGGTCCCTGATCGTTCGGTCGGCGGCAACGCAGTTGCGCGCCAAGGGGGTAGAGGCCGTCCGATTGGCGGACATGATGCACGCCGCCGGGATGACCAACGGGGGCTTTTACAAGCACTTTACAAGTAAGGACGAGATCGTGGTGGAGGCGATCAGCAGCGCGCTGGCTGAAGTTGCCAAGCAATTAACCAGCAGGGTGCAGGGCGTGCCGCGTCGGCAAGCACTCCGGGCGGTCATCGAGTTCTATCTGAGCGAACAGCATTTGCAGCACCCGGAGCATGGTTGCGCGATTGCGGCCTTAGGAAGTGAACTCGCGCGTTTGCCGCTGCGCCTGAAACGGCGTGTTAGCGAGGCTCTGGATGCGTATGAAGAATGTCTTTCTCCCCTGATGCCGGGAGATTCGGACACGCAACGGCATACGGCATTCCTTGTCCTGTTTTCGTCGATGGCAGGATGCCTTACGGCTGCGCGTGCGGAAGCGGACCAACAAAAACGGAGCAACATTCTCTCGGCTGGGCGGACATTCTTCGTCCGGGCATTTTGTGGAACAGAGGATAAATCCCTTGAGGAGGAGCGGCGGTGAATCGGCAATCGTTTGTTCAGAAGTATGGTCCTTGGGCTGTGGTGACAGGCGCATCGGATGGAATCGGTCAGGCGTTTGCCGAGCAACTGGCAGCGCTCGGAATGAAAGTTGCTTTAGTGGCGCGGCGTGGCGAACGCCTTCAGCAATTGGCGGGAGGGATTAGCCAAAGGCACGGGGTTCAAGCTCGGGTTATTGCCGCCGATCTGAGCGCAGTGGAGGGCAGAGTTGCAGTCGAACAGGCAACGAGTGACCTCGACGTGGGACTGCTCGTCGCTGCAGCCGGCTTCGGTACTTCTGGTCCCCTACTTAAGGCGAACCTCGACACCGAACGCAACATGTTGGACGTAAACTGCCTCGCGGTACTGGAGCAATCGGTGGCTTTTGGACAGCGGTTCGCCAAGCGTGGCCGTGGTGGAATTGTCCTGATGGCTTCGCTGCTTGGTTGGCAAGGTGTGTCCGGCGCGGCTCACTATGCCGCCACAAAAGCCTATGTGCAATCTCTCGCGGAAGGGTTGCACCGAGAACTTATCCCCTTGAACGTGGATGTCTTGGCTTCAGCCCCGGGTCCAGTGAACAGCGGGTTCGCGGGCCGTGCTGACATGCGCATGGGAAATGCGGATACCCCCGCCTCAGTAGCCAAGGCATCCCTTCAAGCACTGGGACGAAAGACGACCGTGATTCCGGGTGCGCTCGGTAAGTTCCTGAGCTACTCGCTTCTGTCGCTGCCACGGTTTCTCCGCGTTCGCGTTCTAACTGCCGTGATGGCAAGCATGACCCGGCATCGAACGGCCTATTCATCGCTATGAATGCTGGTCTACAACGCACGATCGGACGATTGGAGCGGCATAAGGCCGAACTCGTGCAGTGGATCGAGCAGTGGCTGCACGGCAGGCTTGCGTACAAGCCCACTCCAGTAAAGTGGTCGGCTCTTGAAGTGCTCGACCATTTGCGCAAGACGGAGCTCGCGGTGTTGCACTCGTGCGAGAGAAATCTGAAGTCACGCAAGCACCTAGTCAGTCCCTCGGAAAGAGCCAAGGCGATACTGTTTCTTACGATGATACGGCTCCCGATTAAGGTCACAGTGCCAGAGGCGGCGTCCTTTGTGCGCCCCTACCCCATAACTTATCTACAAACCGTGCTGGAATCGTGGGCCGCGGAGCGTGCACTCCTGAAAGCATTCTTGGGGTCTCTCCCGACCAGCACTGAGAATGTCGGTCTTGTGTTTCACCCGACGGTCGGCTGGATGAACCTTCGAACGGTCATGAGTTTTCGATCGGTACATCTTCGGCACCACGAGTATCAACTCCGAAGGATTAAGAAAGCTTGCGGCAGAATTCGAACGTAGGACGCCAATCCTGCCTAGGTTCAGCTCTACTGCGGCAGTATTGTATAGAACCTATGTACCTATGTCTCATACCCCTCGAACGCACACAAAACCCAAATAGTCATTTGAGCTTTCTAAGCACCGCATTGAAGGTCTCACCCACGCCCTCTTTGCAATCGCGATGACGCTGTTGGTAACGGAGCTGGAAGCGCCAGAACTGAAAGACCGCGTGGACGTCTGCGCCAGCGAGTTATAGAAAAGGGGGGTTGGCCGCATGCCAGCCCACTTTCCCTGGCCACCCGCCGGCCCTCCCGCTTACCTCGTGCCTGCAGCCGCCGCAGCCGCATTTTCCACATGGACCTTAATCTGTTTCGGCTTGGCTTCCTCGCGCTTCGGGATGCTCAAAGTCAACACTCCGTTCTTGTAGTCGGCCTGGATCGCTTCCGCGTTCACAGTGTTCGCTAGCGAGAAGCTGCGGCTGAACGAGGTTACGAGGCATTCGTGAAGGCTCTCGCTGCAGGTCAGGCCGTCCAGGCTGCAGATACTGCTGCGAACAGCAAAATGAATAACTTCTACCGTACGCGTCTTAACGTGGATTGCGACTAGGCCGATTCAATCTTGCGGGAAATAATTGCCGTGGGTCGGATTGATCACGTCATGAAACTTTCGGTGACTTGCTAACAAACTGTCATTCAACTCTTATCAAACCGTAGTAATCCCGATTTACCGTCGTCACCCATCGGCAAGTTTTCAGATCGCTTTAACACCGAACCAGAACTTCGGGATGATCTTTCATGGAGCCATCGTGAAAAAGCTCATAGCGCTTTGCTTGTTTCTGTACACCCCAGTTCTTGCCAATCCCCTGCCTCCGGCCATTGCCAGTCTTGTGTCTCACCCGCACGACCTATTTCTGCTGTCTGCAAATCCTTACGGTGGAGGTACGCCCTGGTTGGTGGGAGGTAATGCGTTCTCGAACACTCCTAGTTTCGGAACTCTGGAGAGCTACGACATTTCCATTATTACAAATGCTTCGGAAACGGCGCACCTTTATGGGGGCACTGGAATCAGTCGATTCGTGATTTCTTACAATGCCGCGTCACCAGCTTTCCCTTTTGTGCCCAAGAACGAGGCTCAACTGGAAGTCTTTGGGAATTCTGTCGGAGATTCGTTCGATCAGCTTGCGTTACATGGAACCAGTACTACCAAGCGTAGGGCCGCAATCGTCTTCGACAGCAATTGTCAGCCAGCCGAAATCAACAGTTGCGTGGGTAACAGTAATTCATGGGTTCAGGAATTTGAACTCGGAGTGGATGTGGCTCCCAATGGAGGCCACAATTTTTTCCTTTTTGACGAGGTGGCCAACGCCACCAGGCTTTTTATCAGTCCCACGGGCCAACTTGGGTTTGGAACCTCTGCGGTCCTTGGGTCAGTGCCTGGAGAGATCACGACGCCCAGAATAAACGTGCGGGGCATTTCGCCAACGTGTAGCGTTACAGCGGGCAGTTCGGATGCAAGCTGCGTGGCCGAACCGGGTTCCACGGATAGCGCCGGAGTCATGATCATTACCACCGGAAGTTCTCCATCTAGCAGTGGATATCTCTCGCTGATTTTTTCTCAACCTTTGGGGGCAAATCTGCCAGTTTGCACGGTTACCCTGTGGGACGATGGAGGATCGTGGGACACCAAGGCAGCCTTGAAAGCGTTCAACCGGGCCACTATCTCCATGATTTACGCCTGGGACAACAATGGAATTTTGCTTTTGCCTAACCAATATTACGGAGTAATGTACATCTGTGTAGGAAAATAGCAAGCTAGCTCCACCCCGTAGGATGCGAGTATGCAGTGAAGTCGCCTCTCCTTCGACGCGGGCATTGCCTGTGCCTAGAAAGTGAATTTGATCCCGAGTTGCAAAGTTCGCGGGCGATGCGCGTCCACGGGGTGAAGGAAAGAGCTCCCCGTCAAACAATCAGTCCCGCTCCCGACGTAGCCGGCTGTGTTATCCGGGCCACCATAACACCCAATGGTATTATTCACATTACCTCGATCCGGATTGTAGATTCGAAATTGCGTGTGATTGAACGTGTTGAATGTCTCTAGCCGGAATTCGAGGGACTTTGATTCGCCCAAGGCAAAGGTTTTGAGCAGCGCAGTATCGAAGTTAGTGCGACTGGGATTGTTCATAAAGTTGCGCCCCGCGTCACCAAACGTAAGCCCCTGCGGTGCGGCAAAAGCACTTGGATTTCCCAGCAATGGTCCAAAGCTCTTTGCGTTGTTACCTCCCAACGGTGCGGGACCGTTTGGATCTCCGACCACATCTGGATAGGAACCTGCTCCAATATTGTTGACGACCCCTGCGGTATCTGGGACGGAGATTCCGTTCGGACTTCCGCCATTGATAATCGTGAATGGTGTACCCGTCTGGTGAACAATCACGCCGGAGAGTTCCCAGCCCTCCCAGAACTTCTTCGCCCAAAACGAGTTGGAGTTCGAACTCGACCCGTTCCCATTGTGATTGGAAAGCTGATTGGTTGGGTCATCAGCCCAGCTGGTGAGGGAGTTGAATACATGCAGGATGGGAAGTTTGTAGATATAGCTGAGGGCGAAAAGATTTCTCTGATCAAAATCTGAGCTTGCGTGGTTGGCAGGCAAGTCCAGGGAATTTACGAACGTAGCGTCGGTGCGATCCGAAGAATTATCCAGGGAATGACTATAGGAATAAGAAACGCTCAAGGTCAAAGGACCTGCCACCTTGCGTAGGGTCGCCTGCAACGCGTTGTAGCTGGAATTTCCCACGTTCTGCAACGAGTAGATATTTCCGAGATTCGGCGCATAAGTCGGGAGTGTACTCCGCAACGGCAGAACGACGTTAATGGGAAAGCTCTCCGAGTGGCCAGAACATGCCGCGATCAAATTCGCATAGGCGGGATCTCCGCCTCCAATTACCACGCCGTTCACATGGAATTCGTTCGTATTCTGGTCGTAACCTTGCGAATCCGGATTGCTGGGGTCGAAGGAACCGCACGTCTGAAATGTTATCGGTTGATTCTTGTTAAAGGGATTCAGGGAATTAGGAACAGGCTGCAATTGATTCGTCTGAAGTAGCGCTGTCAGGTGGGTTCCTTTGCTGCCTACATAGGCTGCGCCGAATATGAATTGATGGGGAAGCTCTTGTTGAATCCCGAAACTCCATTGTTGGACATAAGGAAATGGAGTATTTTTAGGAATCGAGGTGACGTTTAGTGGAAAAGCCAAATTCGTGACGCCAGGCCCGAGAGTCCCAATGCGATTATAAGGTCCAGGATAAATTTGCGTGGCGGTCAGCACCAGGGGAGCACTACCTTCCAGGGATCCTGTGTTGGCCTCGCCCCCGGTTCCGTGTTCGAAGAAAGTTCCGTAGCCCCCACGGATGGATGTCTTTCCGGACTTGAAAGGCGAGTACGCGAATCCGATTCGTGGTTCGGGGTTGAAGACATGGCTGTCAATGCACCCGCTTGGCACCCCATTCACTCCGCAGCGAACTAGTCCGTTTGTGAGTCGTGGATCCAAATTGTTCAGGTCCACTGTGAGAGGCTGGTTTGTTGCTTTGTCCACCAGATTTCCGATGAAAGGATCGACATACATCGTATCGGCAAGGGCAATATCAAATTTCGCGGGGTCCCAGTTGTAGACGTTATTGTACTTCTCGTGATAATTGCCAAAGAGGCTCAAGCGAAGTCCGAGATTTAATGTGAGCCGCTGTGTGATGTGCCAGTCATCCTGAAGGTAGGGTTCTGCGATTTTGAAACGCTGGTAATACTTCAGCTGGGCGCTATCCTGCTGGAAGCTGCTCATTCGTCCCAACAGAAAATCAGAGAAGGCGTTTCCAGTTGTTCCGGTATTGTTGGCATTGGAAAAATTGGCGATCCCTTGGATGTCGCCCGTGACGCTACCCACCGGTGGATTTATTTGATTTCGCTGAGCAATCAGGAAAAGGACGCCAAACTGGAGAGTATGTTTGCCCCAGACCTTGGTCATGTCCTCGCGAATCATATAGGTGGGATTCGAGTGCTTCCAGGGCATGTAGCCCGTGTCGACATTGAAACCGGCTCCGCCATATTCCGCGTTGTTACCGCCAACCGCAATCCCCGGAATCTTGTCCCCGAAGCCGTTGTCGAAAAGACTCCCCATGGTGTCAAATGCGGGTGTACGCACGGTGGAACTGCCGTCGTAGCCGGGTATGTTCTTCAGTGTGATGTGGTCGCTGGTATAGCCAAATTCCACCTGATTCAGGAGGGTCGTGGAGATTGTCTGACTCCATTTCGTCATTACTGCCGTGCCTGGGCCGTTGAAATCATTTTGTACTGTGGGAAAACTGTTCACGAGGTAGGCCCATTGAGGGATGGGTACGGTGGTGTCCCAGGTGTCATGGATATACCGGACGGTCAACCTCGAATTGACATTGAAATCGTGATCGATTCGGACTAAATCCTCGCGCCAATTTGTGTTTGGCGAGATCGTTGCATTGAAACACGACTTTATCGTCGAGTTGCATCCGGTGGTCGCGTTGGGGAGAGGAATCAGATTTGCATCAAGAACGCCTTGCGCCACCGGGTCGGCTCCAACATTGTTGTCCAGGTACGTCTGAAATAATGGATCTCCTGTAACCGGATCTCGTCCGGAGACTCCCTGTGCTGGACAGTCCGGGTACTTCGTTCTCGAAAAATTGATGACCCCAAGATCGGGATTTGGGCAAACGTCATTGAAGATGCCGGTACGCTCATCCACGCTAGGTACCGCCCGGTTGTAGGTGTAGCCAGTGGGGTCTTGCTCGATTCGCCATTCTTCGGACCAGAAAAAGTAAGTTTTCTGTTTGCTGTCTTTGTTGATCAAGCCGGGAATGATCACCGGCCCGCCGATGGTGAAGCCAACGTCGTTCTTCCTGTAAAGCGGAGCTCTTCTCGTCTGGTCAAAGAAATTGCGGGCGTTGAAAATCTCGTTTCGATTGAAGTAGTAGAGGTCCCCATGATATTCGGAGCTGCCGGATTTGATGGAGCTGAGAATCGTGCCGGAGGCGGTCTTGCCGTACTGGGCACCATAATTGGAAGTGAGAACTTGAACTTCGGATAACGCGTCCAGGCTGGGGTAGACGATCAGTGTGCTTTGCGATCCGTTTATGCCCGCATTGAGGACATCCTGGCCGTCCACATCGAAATTGTTGTACTCCACCCGCCCGCCGTTGACGCTGTATTTCACGCTGCCTTGAATCCCGACTTTTGCTTCGTCCTGGCCGGTTTGATTGCTCACACCCGGAGCGAGCGCTATCAACTGAGTGAAGTTGCGTCCATTCAGCCCGATCTTGACTAGTTCCTTTTGCGTAATCGTTCCGGAGATCTGAGACTGCTCAGTTTCCACCGCGGCTGCTGTCTGACCTTCCACGGTGGTTTGTGTGACGACGGTGGATGCCTCGAGCGTAACGTCCTGCCGAAGCGCCTGGCCTTCGGTGAGAGTGAGCGTCGCGGACTTGAACTGGTTAAAGCCAGTTGCGCTGACTGTGATGGTATAAGTACCGGCCTTCAATCCGGCAAAGATGTACTCCCCCGTGTCGGAGGTTGCTACGGTTTGCACGACTGTTCCCTTCTCGTCTAACAGGTTGAGAGTTGCGCCTACGACCACGCCGCCGGTCGCGTCTTGAACCGTTCCTGCAATCGAAGTGGGCTGTTGACCTTGGGCGGAGCATAGGAATAAGAGAAGCCACACCGCAAACAACCAATAAACTCGGGACAAGGGAAGACCTGCCTTTCAGGAAAAAGAATTTGCGGCATGTTGACAGGCAGCTTGTTACTGCGGGATGAGTTCGCGATTGCAAATCAGTCAAAACAATGCAGCGGCGTTAAAACGATGAGAGGTGTCGTTCCCAAATATTTTTGCTGGACTGCCGCACGTTCCCCTTCCTTCACAACCGCTGGCGGCCATTAAATCGCTCGGATTTTTTCAATGGCGGTTGAATCACCTCTCATCGTCTTGTAACAAATCTCTTCTACCCTGCGCTCACTCTACAGGTTTTCTTTAGATTGCATCCGCTCGATTTCATGTCGCCGGAGCGCTTGTAGTGGTGCTCAATCGCCCAAGGGTCTAAAGCCCGGGCTCCTTGATACGAACAAGCCGACGTCGTCGGGCTGCGCAAGCAGCTTCGGCGTATAACCCTGTTCACCCCACCATGCGGCGTCGAATCCCCTCGGCTCCGCCAGTCCCTGTGGTGTGCGAAGTCCAGCCGATCGAACGGTAAACGCAGCTCAAAAAGAAAATCGAAGAGGAGAAATTTAATGAAGTCACTGAAGCCAATTCTCTTGTCTGCCTCGTTGGCGGCGGCGTCCTTTCTGGCGCCCGCGGCGAACGGGCAGACCGTAAAGATCGCGGCGGCGGGTTCGTCGGCGGTCTTCCTATCCATCGGGGATGCCGCTGTGCAAGACGCACCGGCCATCTGCGGGGCGAATCACTGGTCGAAGAAGAGCCACGGATTCATGCACGACAACCGCACGGGACTGAAGGGAATCACGATTCCCGACGAAAAGGCGGACATCTGGATCACCTGGGATGGTTTAGCGGATGGCAGCACCGCCACGGTGGTCTGCGCGTATGTCGCTGTAGACTCCGGTATCGGCGTCCGCGGCTACATGGCCGTACCTCGCGCGGGCATTTATACGGATTCCGCTGCGCTCACCGCAGGCGATAACCTCATCACTGCGCTTCCCACGAACGACTCGCCTCTCCCAGACAAGGTCCGCACTGCCCTGAACGGTCCGAACAATCCCGTCACGGGCACAACCATCAACATCGCGTTCACCGACGTGCGCCCCGAGGACGTTCAGTACGCCACGGCGCGCATGCTTTCCAAGATCACTCCGAACCGTTCCGGCCTCGGCTATGGCAACTGGCCGAACGTCTACAGCACCCCGGCTAACGGCTATGTCGCGGACGTGCTTCAAGGCTCCAGCTTGGGCAGCAGCTATAGCACCAAGCTGACGATTCCTGACTGGTTCGAGATCTCTCCGCTGGGCCAGGATCCGTTTAGCGGCAGCAACGTGGTTCGCTGGCAGACCTATCCGGTGGGCGCCGTACCGATTATGATAATTGTCAGTAATGAGGACAATTCGGTCACGGGTTTCGGCAGCGGTTTGACCCCCGCGGAGACCGCTGCGGGTCCCTGGACGGCCGGCCCCTACGTCGCGAGCAATATCAACACACCGACGGCGGGATATGTCTTTGATGGCTCTCTTAGCCGCACGGTGGACATTCTGACCGGTGGCCAGACCCTGGCGGCGAACTGCAAGCCGGAAGGACAGGTCGGCGGAGCAGCGGGAGGCGCGGGTTCAAACAACTGCGCCCTCACCACGCTGATCCGGGAACCTCTATCCGGCACCTACAACACCTTTGAATTCACCGTCCCGCGCACGCACTTCCTGCAACTTTCCGTGGAAGACGGCATTGACCCCAGCGTCGCTAACAACAACCCGCTGGCGATCACTCAGGCGGACGGAGCGACTCGTCTGCGCGGTATCGGCACCGGCGAAATCGTAAACGGTGTTTGCGGTGTTCACATCCCGGCGTACAGCCCGAACCTCTGCACTTCGGGACCGACCAGCGGCACGGCTCTCTCCAACCGCATTGGTTACACGTTCTGGAGCTACAACAACCTTGCGCCGATCGCCGGGAACCACGGTGTCGGGACGGGCACGACGTACAACACCAACCCGCCGCTGGGCCACTATCTGACCTTGAACGGTATTGACCCCTTGTTCAGCACCCCTTCCGCGAATCCGGAAGGTGCGTTGAACCCGCCGATTTGCACCACGGCTCCTTGCAACGTGATTCCGTTCACCCACTTGATCGATGGCACCTACGCGGCCTGGACGGTAGTCCAGGCGGTTGTAGACACCACCATTTCGAAGGGCGACGGCTCACCGCAAGATACGCTGCTCTCCAAATTGCCGCTTACTGCGTCTAACTTCTCCGATTTCCTTCCGGAGACCTCGATGCAGTTCTTCCGCGCTCACCGTGACGCGAACGTGGTGGGCATCGGCGCGCGCAACGGCAATGGCGGAGGCTGCAACGTGCTGGATTATGGCAACGACTACGGGCAGTCGGCGGGAGGCATGATCTTCTCCCGTGAGAACGATCTGGACTACGCCTACGACAACGGCGGCAACACCAGCACCTGCGCGAACGCTGGCGCACCTGCGGATGCCGGCCTCACTAACCTGACTCAGTAATTCAACCACGAGTAGAAGTAATGGTCGGGCGGCAGGCGGCTCGGAAGGGCCGCCTGCTGTTTTGTTCGGATTACTTTTGAGCTTGTTGTCGGAACGCATTGGGCAACTTGGTCGCGAAATGGGGAGCTCGAATATGCAAGCGAATTACAGTGCGGTGAAATACCAATGGAGAGCGGGATTGCTCGGTGGCATTCTCTTGTTAACAGGGCTTACGAACTTCGGGCAGGAAAAACCACAGCCAGGAAATGACAAGCCGAAGCCAGATCCACAATATC
>Ga0335069_10013807_pt1 | contig 11333 bp, 8 predicted proteins | sample Lox_Sample_11_FD_206714 | JGI IMG/M metagenome (GOLD analysis project Ga0335069, IMG submission 206714) | Soil microbial communities from Loxahatchee National Wildlife Refuge, Florida, United States - Lox_Sample_1.1 | ecosystem: Environmental > Terrestrial > Soil > Wetlands | place: USA: Florida... | reverse complement strand
GGGAAGGGCAGGAGATGACCTTCACGCTCGATTCCATTCCCGGCAAGCAGTTCCCGGGCAAGATCAAGACGTTGAGCGGCACGGCGGCCACGGACGTTTTTTCCGGCGACCCTTCGAAGAAGTTCGACATCACATTTTCGATCGACATGCGGGCGCTCCTGACGGGGCTTGGAATGAAGCCGGCCCAGGTTGACGAAATCATGAAGCAGTCCGAGGAGAACGCCTCCAAGAATCTGGTTAGCTTCGCGCCCACCATGGGCGGCCGTGGCGGCGGTGGCGGCGGCTTTGGCGGTCCCGGCGGCGGGCCGGGCGGTGGCCCGCCGGGCGGTGGCGGCGGCTTTGGCGGCGGGTTTGACCCGGCGGCCTACGCGGCCATCATGCAGGCGCAGGGCGCGCAAGGCGGCCAGGGCGGTCAGGGCGGTCAGGGAGAACAGGGCGGCCGCGGCGGCGCGCAGGCGGGCGGCCAGGGTGGCCAAGGCCGCGGACGTGGCGCTTCCACGCCGAGCCTTTCGGATGCCGACCGCAAGAAGCTTGCGGATATCGGAAAGCAATTGCTGACCGCGACGGGTGAGGAGCGCGACAAGCTCCAGGCTGAGATGGACGCGCTGATGCCCCAGCAGCGCGGGCGCGGCCAGGGCCGCGGCGGATTCGGCGGCGGACAAGGCGCGTTCGGCGGCGGCGGTGGACAAGGCGGCGGCGGTGGACAAGGCGGCGGCGGACGCCAGGGTGGATTCGGCGGCGGCCAGGGCCGTGGCGACATGGCCGGTGGCGGTCAAGGCCGCGGACAAGGGGGCGGCCGTGGCATGGGTGGGCCGACTACCAGCTTCTTCAACCCGACGGACGACGATTTGGCGAATGCGAAACTGCCTCCTCCTCCGGGACAGGATTCGAATGTGTCTTTGTTGCTCCGGCCGGGCTTGCTGGCGGATGTCACAATCGAGGTCGAGAAGATTCCGAACGCAATCCACGTGCCGCAGCAGGCGGTGTTCACCAAGGGAGATCAGTCGGTCGTTTATGTGCAGCAGGCTAACGGCAGATTTTCCCCGCGTGTTGTGAAGGTTTACAAGCAGAGCGAATCCGAGATGGTGCTCTCGTCGGGCGTAGAGGCAGGCGAGTTGGTGGCGCTGCAAGACCCGACCGCTTCCAAGTCCGAGAAGGGCAAGACGGAAGAAACGAAGAAGCCCACTTCCGCCACTTCCATGATGCCGGGGAGCAAATAACCAATGTTTGGACTAGGGCACATCATACCTGAATTGAAGATGGGCGTGGCGAGCCTGTTCGCCCACAAACTGCGAAGCCTGCTGACGATGCTCGGCATGATCTTCGGAGTGGGCGCGGTGGTCGCCATGCTATCCATCACCGCCGGCGCGCAGAAGCAGATGATGGCGTTCATCGACCAGCTTGGCGTGAACAACATCATTGTTGAATCCCACGAAGCGTCCGACCGGGATACGCTACAGGCCGTGCGCGCGATTTCTCCGGGACTGACGTTCCGCGATTTTCGCGCGATTTCGGAAAACGTAACGGGTTTGGAAGCCATCACGCCGCGCAAGAAGTTCAAGCCGAGCAAAGTGATGCCCAAGACCTCGCAGGAGATTCCAGGCCTGATCGGCGTCCTTCCGAATTACATGGAGATCAACTCCCTGAAGTTGACGGAAGGCCGGTTCTTCGACGATGACGAGAACGCTTCGTCGGCGCCGGTTTGCGTGCTTGGCGAGGACGCGAAGGTCAACCTACTGGGCTATGACCCGGCGGTGGGGAAATTCGTCAAGGTCAACGACACGTGGCTGCAGGTGATCGGCGTGCTGACGCAACAAGCCACCTCGGACTCCGACGAGGCGGGCGCGGCGGCTGTGAACCGGAACAATCTGGTGATCGCTCCGCTCAACACCGTGATGCGGCGCTTTGAGGACTCCACCAGCTATCTGCGGGACGAAATCGACGGCATGTACATGAAGGTGAAGCCGGGCGTCGATTCGATCCAGACCGCCAACGTGGTTAAGGCGCTGTTGACGTTTACTCACAAGGATGCGGGCGATTTCGAAATCATCGTGCCCGCCGGACTGTTGGAGCAGAAAAAGCAAACGCAGTTCATTTTCAACATCGTCATGATTTGTATCGCGGGCATCTCCCTGCTGGTCGGCGGCATCGGCATCATGAACATCATGTTGGCGACGGTGCTGGAGAGGACGAGAGAAATCGGTATTCGCCGCGCCATCGGCGCGCGCCAGGCCGACATCGTCCGCCAGTTCCTGTCCGAAGCCGTGTTGATATCGATTGCGGGCGGGCTGGTGGGAATTATCTTTGGATGGGCCTTGTCGCAGGTAATCGCAACAGCGGCCGGCTGGTCAACCGTGGTGACGTTCTCTTCGATCGCCATCGCGTTTGGCGTGTCGGTGTTCATTGGATTGTTGTTCGGAATATACCCGGCCGTGCAGGCTGCGAAACTGGATCCGATCGAGGCCATCCGTTATGAGTAAGGAAACGATGATAAAGACGTTCACCATTGGAATCTTGCTTACGACCGGCGCGTTCGCGCAGATGTCGTATTTTCCGAGACCGAACTACTTTCGGGAGACGTTCAAGAACGTCAATACCAGGGTCGAGTTGCAGCCACCGTCGCGGCTGAAGGATTTCGTGAAGGATGGGAAGCTGGAACTGTCGCTCCGGGATTATCTGGGCCTCGTGATGGCCAACAATACCGGCATTCAGATCCAGTATCTGACGCTGGAGAGATCCAGGAATTCCATCACCTCCGCGTATGGAGCGTGGGACCCCACGGCGACGTTTGGGATCAGGCCGCAATCCTCAACCTTCGATCCGAAGCCAAATACGCCGGTGGCCGACCCAAGCTATGGAGGGTCCACCACGCGAACCTGGCCTCTCACGTTCGGGTTTAACCAAACGCTGGAAACGGGCCAGAGCATTTCGGCGAGCGCCAGCGGCACCAAGACTTCCGCGGACGGGGGGTACCCCGGGTTCAGCACGGGTTTAGGCCTGAGCATCACGCAGCCCTTGCTGCGCAACCGCGGTGCGTATGTGAACAAGATCCCCCTGTTTGAGGCTCAGAGCAGCTACAAGCAGGCGGGCTTCAACCTCACCTCCACGCTGTTGAGCCTGATCAGCAACGCGGAGAACGTCTATTGGAACGCGGTTTCGGCCCGCGAATCGGTAAAGGTGAACAAGACCGCTCTCGATGCCGCGCAGTCCAACTGGGACTTCATCCAGGAGCAGTTTAAGCTGGGAGCCATCTCCTACCTGGACACTTACAACCCGCAGGAAGCGTTGGCGTCGGCGCAGCTCGCTTACCGGCAGTCTGTTTACAACGAGCAGGCCGCTGAAGACCAGGCTCGCAATCAACTGGCGGCCGATCTCGATCCCGATATTCGCAAACTGCCGCTGAGTCTCACAGAACCCGTGGATCTGCCGGAATCCGAAACGGTGGTGCCCGATAAGGAGGCCGAGGTCCAGAAAGCTCTCGGCTTGCAGCCGTCCCTGAAGGCCGCCAATCAGAGCCTGGACATTGACGATCTTTCGATCGCCAGCGCTGAGAATGGCCTGAAACCCACGCTGAACCTGAGCCTCGGCTACAGCGGCGCGGGCGCGGGCGGCTACTATACGAACGGCTTTTACTCACCCGCCATCATTCCGGGCGGGCTGGGTGATGCCTTGGGGCAAGTCTTCGGTCTTGGCAGCCCCACCTACTATGCGAACCTGACGCTGACGCTGCCCTTGCGCAACCGTTCCGCTTCGGTGGTTCTGGCGAACTCCCTGATCCAGAAGAGAAACGATACTCTCACCGTGCGGAATACGCAGCAGACCATCCGGCTGAACATCCTGAATGCCGTGGTCAACCTGCAGAACGCCATCGAATCGGTTTCGCTAGCCAAGACCCAGGACGATTTCTCCAACCTGAACCTTCAGGCGGAAGTCACGAAGTACAAGCTGGGTAACGAAATTCAGCAGAACGTCGTGTTCGCGCAGCAGCAATTGGCGCAGTCTGACCTGACGTTGCTCAACGCCAAGATCACGTTACAGAAGGCGGTCCTCAGCCTGTATACCCAGACCGGCGAGCTGCTCGATAAGCGCGGCATCATTGTGAAGACGCCGTAACCGTTCTCGCACCGTAAACCATTGGCCCGGCGGGCGCTGCCGAACCACGGCAGTCCGCCGGGCCTTCTGTTTTCGCGCCCCGTTTCGCCCGTCCTGCCAGCGCACAACCCATCCCACAAGCGAACACCGCACAATTTTTGCGGAACACGCCATCCTTTTGCACGTCATACTCTTATGTGCGGCGGGGAGTGGCACGAACCGTGCTTTTCTCGCCCCAGGACAAGCACATGGACGTACCACGAACAGACGCGCGGCGGCGCAAGATCGTCCGTTGGACAATCTTCCTGGGGACTCTCGCCTTAGTGATCCTGGGGGCCTACCTTGGCTTATCGCGCCTGAAGCCGGCAGCTCCCAGCGTCGATATGTCAGCCCTTTGGCCGGATACCGCCAAGCGCGGGCAAATGGTGCTGGAGGTTCACGGCCTGGGCACGCTGGTCCCAGAAGAGACGATGTTGATTCCGGCTACCACGGACGGGAGGGTTTCGCAGATCTTCATTCGCCCCGGCAGCCCGGTGAAGGCCGATTCCGTGGTGATGGTGCTGGTGAATCCGGACCTTGAGACGGCCGAGCAGGATGCGCTCTTCGCCCTCAAGGCGGCTCAGGCGGACTACGACAATCTGAAGGTAACGCTGCAAAAGTCGCTGCTGGACATGAAGGCCACCGCGGCTCAGGTGGCGGCCGACTACAACACGGCGAAGCTCGAAGCGGATCGTGACGCCGCGCTGGCCAAGGAGAGCCTGCTGGCCGGGGTGGATGCCAAGATTTCCGCCGTGAAGGCGGAGGAGTTGGGCAACCGCAACGCCATCGAGCAGCAGCGGCTTTCCATCAACGGCACGGCTGAGCAATCGCAGCTTGCGGCGCAGCAGGTGAAGATCGACCAATTGCGCGCCGATTATGAACTGAAGAAGAGCCGCGTGGACCAATTGAAGGTGCGCGCCGGGTTCGACGGCATGTTGCAGCAGCTTCCCGATCCTCTAAAGCCCGTGGAAGTGGGCCAGCAGGTTACGGCCGGAACGCCGCTTGGGAAGGTGGCGCAGCCCTCGAAGCTGAAGGCGGAGTTGAAGATCGCCGAAACGCAGGTGAAGGACATCGCCATCGGGCTGCCCGCGGTCATCGATACGCGGAACGGTTTGATAGACGGGCGCGTATCGAATATCGATCCGTCCATCATTAACGGCACGGTGACGGTGGATGTCAAGCTGGAGGGCAAGCTGCCGGAAGCAGCCCGGCCGGACTTGAGTGTGGACGGCACGGTTCAAATCGAGAAACTCGACAACGTGCTATACGTGGGGAAACCGGTATTTGGGCAAGAAAACGCCACGGTGCAGATTTTCAAGATGGATCCGGACGGCAAGTACGCGCAGAAGGTGAAGGTAACGTTCGGCCGCGCGTCGGTCAACACCATCGAGGTGAAGAGCGGGCTGATGCCGGGGGATCGAGTCATCCTTTCGGATATGTCGCAGTACGACGCCTACGACCGGATTCGCTTGAATTGAGCGCACGGACTTCGTGTGAAGGAGAGAGAAATGGATAATGGCGGCGAACCGCTGATCAGGCTCGATAGCGTGAGCAAGGTTTTCGTGACCGATGAAGTAGAGACGCATGCCCTGTCCGGCATCCACTTCGATGTCAAGAAGGGGGAGTATTTGTCGATCGCCGGCCCGTCGGGCTGCGGCAAGTCGACGCTGCTGGCCATTCTGGGCCTGCTGGACACGCCGACCGGCGGCGGCTACTTCCTCAACGGGAAACCGGTGACGGGCCTGAAGCTCTCCGAGCGCGCGCGCATCCGGAACCGCGAGATCGGGTTTATTTTCCAAGCGTTCAATCTGATTGGCGACCTGACGGTCTATGAGAACGTGGAGTTGCCGCTGACGTACCGCGGCATGCCGTCCTCGGAGCGCAAGCGCCGGGTGCAGGAGGCGCTGGAGCGCGTGGGGATGTCGCACCGCATGAAACATTATCCTTCGCAGCTCTCGGGCGGCCAGCAGCAGCGCGTGGCGGTGGCTCGGGCGCTGGGCGGCGAGCCGCTGATCCTGTTGGCGGATGAGCCGACCGGCAATCTCGATTCGGCCAACGGGGAAGCGGTGATGACGCTGCTGCGCGAACTGCATCAGGCGGGGTCCACCATCTGCATGGTGACGCACGATCCGCGGTACTCGCAGTTCGCGGACCGGACGATTCGGCTGTTCGACGGGCGGATTGTGGAAGAGCGCATGGAGACGGCGCCGGCGTAGCCGTCCGTGCTCGGCCGCCGCGCGGCCGGAGGCCCTGATTGGCCGCCGGGATATGCGCCGGCCGGCGGCGGCCGCGAGTCCAGCCGCCGCCGCGCAATCTGCTAATCTGACATTCCATGCTGGCTGCCCGGGACCTATGGTACGCGGCGCGCGGTCTGCGGCGTTCGCCGGGTTTTGCCGCAGTGGCCTTGGCGGCGCTAGCCCTGGGGATAGGGGCCGCAACCGCAATTTTCAGCGTTGTGGACGCCGTTCTGTTGAAGCCAATCCCGTTTCTGGATGCGGACCGCCTGGTGGTAGTTTGGGAACTCAATCCGGCCGTGAGCAGCGAGACCGGGTACGCCGCCCCGTGGAACCTCCGCGCATGGCAGGAGCAGTCCCGCACTCTGGCGGGTTTCGCCGCGATCCACGATTCGCACGTCAGTCTTATTGGAGGCGCGGGCGGGGAACCTGAAGAGCTGCGGGCCGAGCGCATTTCGGCGAGCTTGTTTCCGGTGCTGGGGGTCAAGCCGGTGGCGGGCCGTCCGTTCCGCTACGACGAAGACCAGCCGGGCCATTCCAATTTCGCGCTGCTGAGCCACCGTCTCTGGATGAGGCGATTCGGCGGCTCGCAGGCTGCGATGGGCCAGACCGTGCGGGTGGATGGCGCCCCCTACACGGTGCTCGGGGTGATGCCTCCGGGGTTTTCGGAACTGGATTCCGGCGTGGATGTTTGGCTGCCGCTGGCGCTTGACCCCAACGACGCGCGCGCCGCGAACTTGCGCTATTTGGAGGTGATCGCGCGCCTTGCGCCGGGCGTCGGGGTGGAGCAGGCGCGCCGGGAAATGGACGCGCTGGCGCCGCGCCTGGCGGCGGCTAATCCGACCCTCGATCAGGGCTGGAAACCGGCGCTGGTTCCGGTGCGGGAAGAAGTCGCCGGGCACGCGGAGCGCGCCCTTCTCACGCTGGCGGCGGCGGTGGGGTTTCTGCTGCTCATGGCATGCGCCAACGTCGCCAACCTGTTGTTGGCGCGCGGGGCCGTCCGGCGGAAGGAGATCGCCGTGCGGGTTGCCATGGGGGCCGGGCGGGGACGGATTGCGGCGCAGTTGCTGGCGGAGAGCCTGTTGCTGGGGCTTGCGGGAGGCGCCGTGGGGGCGGTCCTGGCGCGGTTTGGAATCGGCTTGTTTGCACGCTTCGGGCCGGCCAATATTCCGGCGCTGGCGCGGGCGTCTCTGGATGCGCGGGCGCTGTTGTTCTCGGGGGTGGCGTCCGTCGCTTGCGGCGCGCTGTTCGGGCTGGCGCCGGCGATGGGAACGCTGGACCTGAACTTGAACGACGCGCTGATGGAAGGCGGCCGGGGCGGTTCGGCCGGGCGCGCGGGACGCGGGCTGCGCAACGCGTTGGTGGTGTTGGAAGTGGCTCTCGCGGTGGTAGTGTTGGTTGGCGGCGGCTTGCTGATGCGCAGTTTCCTGCGGCTGCGCGCCACCGACCCCGGGTTCGAACCGCGCGGGCTGCTCACATTCCGCCTGCCGATGGCGGGCGGGCGCAATGCCGCCACCGGACGCAGGGCGGCGTTCCTGCAACAGGTGGAGGAGAACATCGGGCGGATGCCCGGGGTGCGCGGCGTGGGCGCCGTGAACTCGCTTCCCGTGGAAAGCATGGGCGTGGGGACCACATTCGCCATCGCCGGCCAGCCGGCGCCGCCGCCCGACCGGCGCCCAGAGGCGCTCATGCGGACCGCCACGCCGTCGTATTTCCGGGCCATGGGGATTCCTCTGGAGGCGGGCCGCGCGTTCGCGGCTTCCGACGCCGCCGGCGCGCCTCCCGTGGTGATTGTCAACCGCACGCTGGCGCGGACATTCTGGGGTTCGGCGAATCCCCTTGGCGGGCGGATCACGGTGGACAACCTGGGGGGGCGCGTGGCGGAGGTGGTGGGCGTGGTGGGAGACGTGAAGCCCGAAGGCCTGCGCGGCAGCGACTGGCCGACTATTTACAATCCTTACCCTCAAGCGCCGGCGCCCACGATGACCGTGGTGGTGCGCGGACGCGGCGGCGCAACGCCTCCGATGGAAGGCCTGGCGCGCGCGGTGCACGAGATCGATCCGAACCAGCAACTTGCCGAAGCGCGCCCCATGGAAGACATTCTGGCGGCCGTGGTGGCAGAACCGCTTTTCGACGCCGCCTTGCTGGACGTTTTCGCGGGAATTGCGTTTCTACTGGCGGCCGTGGGAATCTACGGCGTGATCTCCTACGACGTCAGCCGGCGGACGAAGGAAATCGGCATTCGCGCGGCGCTGGGGGCGCGCCCCGGGACGCTGCTTGCCATGGTGCTGGCGCAGGGCGCACGCCTGGCGGGCTGCGGCATCGCCCTGGGACTGGGTGCGGCTCTTGCGCTGACGCGCTTGATGGCGGGGCTGCTGTACGAGGTTGCGCCGGCAGACCCGTGGACCTTCGCCGCCGTCCCTTTGGCGCTGGGCGCTGTGGCGCTGCTGGCCAGCTACATCCCGGCCCGGCGAGCCATGGCGCTCGATCCCATGACGGCTTTACGCACCGAATAGGATGACCTCATGATTACCCTCCGCAACGTCGAGAAGTTCTACGAAGGCGGCTATGGACGCACCTACGTGCTGCGCCGCATCAATCTGGAGATCCAGCAGGGCGACTTCGTCACCATCATGGGTCCTTCCGGCGCCGGGAAATCCACGCTGCTCAGCATTCTTGGCATGTTGGACGGCGCCTGGACCGGCGAGTTCGAATTTCTGGGCAACGAAGTGCACCGCATGAAGCCGCGGGAGCGCGTGGAACTGAACAAGAAGTACATCGGCTTCGTGTTCCAAAGCTACCATCTGATCGACAATTTGACGGTCTACGAGAACCTGGATATTCCGCTTTCTTATCGCAACTTCAAGAGCTCGGAACGCGCGGCCCTGGTGTGCGACGCGCTGGACCGCTTTCACATTGTGGGCAAGCGCGACTTGTTTCCCAACCAGCTCTCCGGGGGCCAGCAGCAATTGGTGGCCGTGGCGCGCGCGGTGATTGCCAGCCCAAAGCTGATCCTCGCCGATGAGCCGACGGGCAACCTCCACTCCAGCCAGGGCAAGGAGATCATGGAGCTTTTCAAGAAGCTCAACGACGAGGGCGTCACCATCGTCCAGGTGACCCATTCGGAAGCCAACGCCGCCTACGGGAACCGCGTGGTCCAATTAGCCGACGGCTGGATTGTCCAGTGAAGGCGCGGCAAGGTTAGTGAATGCGGTCTGGTAGTAACGGCGGGTTCGAGACCGGGCGGCGGCCCAGCCGTGTCAGCGCTAGGCCGAAGAGTCGCCGTCTGCCGGAGCCGCCCATCAGCCCGGTCTTCGCACCTGCGATACAATGACCGTTCCATGCAGGTTTTGCAGGCGGGCTCTCACAAGCTGATCTACCTGGAACTCCAGCCGGAGATGGTGGCGAATATCGCTCGCCAGGCCGGGTTCGAGGCGCGCACCAAGGATGGCCAGCGCTCGCTTAGCTTGGATCTCAGCGCTCCGGCGCGGGAAGGCCCTCTGCTGTTGTTCGATGCCGCCGACCCGGCCAACCTGGGCTGGTTTTCGCGCTGCCAATTTTACGTGGACGGACGCTCCGGTTTGGTGATGCAAACGCCCATCACTCTGGCGAACAAGCGGGACCGCGGGGGCCGGGCGCAAACGCAGTCGGTGCGGATTTCCATTGCCAAGGAGTTGCCCGCCACCTTCCGCCTGCCCGGCAACCAGCCGCTGACGGAGACGGTTTTCTACCATCTTTTCTTCAACTTCCTGAATGGCCTCACCAAGACGGGGGTGGCCGTGTGCGGGATTGGGGGCGTCACGCCCCTGGCCGGGCGCACCGAAACTGTCGGTTCGCGGAACTGAAGCCACGGTGGCCGGCTATTTCTTGGCGGCAGGAACGCGCACGATGACCCGCAGCGCGCGGGGACCGTCATCGGTCATCACGTAGCGGATGGTGACGCGAGACTTGACGTGCGGCTTGCCTTCGAACTTCGTCTCGGGTGTGATGAGGAACTTCTTCTCCACCTTGGAACCTGTACGCACGGCCGTCAGGGAAGCGCTATCGATGGCCGTGACGTCCCCGGAGAACATCTGATCCGCCGGCGTCTGGCTCTTGGCCGCGCTTGCCGGCTCGCCCTGCGCCCGCGCCAAGGGCGCCAGTGCGATTAAGCACAGCGCAAGCGCCAAGGCTCCATGGCGGACAGACCCCACGCTCCTAAAGATACGGGACGGCCATGAAGCGCAGCTAAAGCCTGGATTAAAGTTCCTTCATGATCGGCTCCGCAGCCTTGCGGGATAGCTCGAGAGTGACGGAGCCGGCCGACGCGGCGGGCAGTTTGACGGTGAAACGCGTGCCCTTGCCCGGGGCGCTCTCCACGTCGATGGTTCCGCCGTGCACCTTGGCGATCCAAGCCACAAAGCTGAGGCCGAGCCCGAGCCCCTGCTCGGGTGAAGGCGCAGCGCCGGCGCTAGGCACGCGGTAGAAGCGGTCGAAGATGTGCGGCAGGTGTTCGGTGGGAATGCCGCAGCCGGTATCCTCGACAACCAGTTCAATATCGGAGCCGTGAGCCGACGCCCGAAGCGCGACGCGGACGCTGCCTCCCTCGGGCGTGAATTTCAGGGCGTTCGAGAGCAGGTTGGAGATCAGGCGCTCAATCTGCACGCGATCCACTTCGACCGGGCAATGATCCGGCAAGTCCGCGGTGAGCCGCACGGCGGCGGCTTCCGCCGGGATCTGGAACTGCTCCACCTGGTCGCGCACCACCTCGGCGAGATCCAGGTGGGACTTCTGCAGGACCACCTGTCCGGACTCCGCCTGGGAGAGCAGGAAGAGCGCGCGGACAATCTGCGAAAGCCGGTCGATATCCTGGAGGGCGTTGAACATGGCTTCGCGGTATTGATCCGTGGTTTGCGCGGTGAACAGGGCGACTTCGATTTGCCCGCGGATGGCGGTGATGGGCGTGCGCAGCTCGTGGGAAACGTCCGT
>Ga0335069_10013806_pt1 | contig 11333 bp, 14 predicted proteins | sample Lox_Sample_11_FD_206714 | JGI IMG/M metagenome (GOLD analysis project Ga0335069, IMG submission 206714) | Soil microbial communities from Loxahatchee National Wildlife Refuge, Florida, United States - Lox_Sample_1.1 | ecosystem: Environmental > Terrestrial > Soil > Wetlands | place: USA... | reverse complement strand
GTCGACGCCGTGATCGAACGCGAGACGCGCCGCGACATGGTTCGACCCCATGAGGGCCGCGATGAGCAGCAGCGTCGCGAACGCGGCGCCCGACAGGCGCTGCGACGGCAGGCGCAGGCTCACGCCGTCAGACGCGCGAGCGCGACGCGCCCCCGCCGCCATGTGCGCGCGTCGCAGATGCGCTCACCTTCGGTCGAGGCCTCCATCACAGCGCCGATGCGCTCAGACATCCAGCGTGTAGACCTCGGCCGCCGCACGCTCCGCGGCGCTGTGCCCCAGCAGCGCGCGGTCCCACTCGGGGCCGCCCGCGCCCCGCTCGGGCGTGCGGCCGCGCACAAGCTGCGCCACTTCCTCGCTGCCCGCATCGACCTCGCCCACCTGCTCGCGCGATGCCAGGAACAGCCGCGCGATCGCACTGCCCGCCTCGTCGATGATCACGAGGTAGCGCACCGGCGCGCGATGCGGCGCTTCCGAGTGACGCGCGGGCGCTTCCATGCCGAAGGTCTCGTCCATGCGTCGATCTTGCCACGCGTGCCGGCGGCCCACCGGCTCAGGACCGGCGCGCGGACGCGCACCGTACGCCGAGGAGCGCTCAGCGGCGCTCGTGCACCGCCTTCTCGGCGCCGAGCTCGACGACGTTGCCCGGCCCGTCGCCATCGTCGGCCACGTGCGCGAGCTGGCCGGTGACGGCCGCGCCGACGTCCATCTGCAGCTGCCGGTACCGGACGGCACCGTGCACGCGGGCCTCGGCCTGCAGCTCCAGGCGATGCGCGACGTCGAGGTCGCCGGTGACGCTGCCGTTGATGACCGCGTCGCCGCAGCGGATGCTGCCTTCGATGCGGCCGGTGCTCGACAGCACGAGCAGCGAAGGCCGACCGCCTTCGGATTCGCGGCCGATCACATCACCAACGATGCGGCCGTCGATGCGCATGCCTTCGCTGAACACGACGTCGCCCTGGATCTCGACGCCCTGCGCGATCAACGTCGCGAGCTGAGCAGCGGGCACGAAAGGCTTCTTGCTGGCACGTCGGAACATCAGTGATCTCCGGTCTTGCGGCGCCCTTCGCGCGCCGTGCGCAGGAAGGCGAGTTGCTCGTTCGATTCGCGCAGCCTCTGGTTCAAGGCGTCCACCTGGTGCTCGAGCTCCTGTCCGCGCGCCTCGGCCATGCGCAGCGCCAGGCGGCTCTGCTCGAGCTCGGCGCGCCAGGGTTCCGCCGACGCGGTCGGCGCCGGCGCGGTCGCCGCGGGCGATGCAAGCCGCAGCGGTGCCCACCCATGCCCGTATGCATAGCCGGCGGCGCCGAAGCCCGCGCACAGTGACAGCAGCAGCAGGGTCGTCAGCACGCCACGCCACACGCGCCTGCGCGAGGTGCGCGCGAGCACGAGCACGCTCGCGCTGAGATCGCGCGCGCCGATGTGGCCGGGTGGCAGCGCCGCCAGCATCAGAGGCCCGCGAGGAAGCGCTTGGGGTCGACGGGATCGCCGCCGCGCAGGACTTCGAAGTGAAGGTGCGGCCCGGTCGACCGGCCGGTCGACCCGACCAGCGCGATGCGCTGCCCGGGCTCCACCACGTCGCCCTTCTTCACGAGCACCTTCGAGCCGTGCGCGTAGCGCGTGGTGAGCCCGTTGCCGTGATCGATCTCCACGACCCAGCCGTAGTCGGGCCTGAAGCCCGCGAACGAGACCGTGCCGCCGGCGGCCGACGAGATCGGCGTGCCCGCGAGGGCTGCGAAGTCGAGGCCCGCATGAAACGCGCGCGTGTGCGTGAACGGATCGAAGCGGTTGCCGAAGCCCGACGCAACCTCGGCACCCAGCACGGGCAGGCGCGTCGGCAGCCGCATCAGCTGCAGCGTGCGCTCCGAAGCCGCGGCCGCGAGCAGCGTCAGCCGGTCCTCCGCGCGGGCCAGCTCCGACTCCAGGGCACCGACGTCCGCCGGTTCCGTGCGCGGTGCGAGCCAGGGTCCACCCGTCGCATCGCGTGGCGACTCGGCCGACACCTGCGAACCGCTCGCGCCGCGCGCCGGCGGGGCGACGCCGCGCACCGGCGGAACGCCGAGCCGTGCCCCGAGCTGCGCGGCCTCGCTTTCGAGGCGAAAGAGCCGTGCCGAGATGGCACCGAGCTGTTCGAGCGTGAACGGCTGGACCGGCTCCGGGCGCACGGGAGCGACAGCGGATGCCGTCGAGACGCCCGCGACCGACGCGGGCTCGGATCGCGCCAGCCAGTAGCCGATGCACGCGCCGGTGACGAACAGAGTGGTCGCGAGCCCCAGCGACACCATCATCAGCGGCGCCAACGGCAGGCTGCGCACACGCGACGTGCTGGTCGCGCCGGTGGCAAACATGACGAACGCCATTCCCAACCTCCTACCGGGTCCTCGACATGAGCGGCGAAGCGCATGTCGGGCCCTGGGCTCGCAGGCATCCTAGGGGCGGACGTGCCCGGATGGCGCATGCCGCCCTGCAACGGTTTGTTCGACGCGTGACGGCGCAGCCGCACTTCACGGCGAAGGCGACGAACACGTGACGACTCGTGACCGAATGAAGCGACATGCAGCAGCTGGCGGGCGAACCTATCTCGGCCTTTGAGCGCGATTCACGAGGCTGATCAATGCTTTTGCGCGCTATTCCCTGTGCTGGAATCGGCATATCCTGTTTCCTGCCCGCCACGGACCGACCCGGCGGATTAGGGTCTTCGCGGGGGTAGCCGCACAATCGCGCCCCATGCCCGTCATCGCAGTCGTCAACCGCAAAGGCGGTAGCGGCAAGAGCACGCTTGCGACCCACCTCGCCGCGTGGTGTGCGCACGCCGGCATTCCAGTCATGCTCGGCGACGTCGATCGCCAGCAATCGACGCAGTCGTGGCTGCGGTTGCGCGAAGCGCAAGGCCTGCCGCCGGCGAAGGCCCAGCTCGTCGGCTGGGCGGTCGACCCCAAGCGGGTGATGCGGCCTCCCGCGGGCGTGAACCACGTGGTTCTCGACACGCCGGGGGGCCTGCACGGCTTCGACCTCGCCCGCGTGGCGATGTGCGCCGACGCCATCCTCATGCCGGTGTGCAACTCGGTGTTCGATCGCCAATCGAGCGCCGAGTGCCATGCGGAGCTGATGACGCTGCCCCGCATCGCGAGCGGCCGCTGCCGCGTGGCGGCGGTGGGCATGCGCCTCGACGCGCGCACGCGGGCGGCGGAGGTGCTGAGTGCCTGGGCCGCAGACCGCGGCATTCCGTTCATCGGCTCGCTGCGCGAGACGCAGGCTTACGTCAAGTGCGTGGAGCAGGGCCTCACGATCTTCGACCTGCCGGCCGCCCAGACGCAGGCCGACCGCGCGCAGTGGCAATCGATCCTCGAATGGCTCGAGCCCGTGCTGCACATGGCACCGCGCACCGCCGTGCGTGGCGGCGAAACGCGGCGCGTGATCGACGCGATGGGCACACGCACTGCAACTGCAGCCGCGCCCGCCCCGGCCGGCGTCGCCGATGCGGCGTTGCCGCCCGTCGCCGCGCCCGAGATGCGGCCCGTCGCCGTGCCGATCGAGACGCAGGCGAAGGACCCGATGCCGCGGCCCTCGATCGCTCCCGATCCCGTGGTCGCGACCGCCCCGATGCTGCGCGTGCCGAGTGCGGCGGCCGAGGCGAACGTGGCACCGAGCGCGGCGTTCGGCGCCAAGCCGGCGTCAGCGCGCGCGTCCATCCTCGGCTGGCTGCCGCTGCCGCGATTCCTGCAGAAGCACGCGTGAGCGCGTGAGCCGGGGTGGCACGCGCCCGCAGAGACGCTGCCGGCCCGGGGCGCGTCGCATCGTTCAGGCTCGCCCGAAGGCGGCCACCGCGAGCAGGACGAACCCCACCGCCGCGACGGTGGCATCCCGACGATCAAACCCTTGGGCAGCGGCCGGTGGTTCCAGTGATAGAGGAGGTTCAGCACCAACGCCGCTCAGCGCCGCGAGCACGAACAGCACGAGCGTCCACAGGGCCAGGCTCGGAATGCCGACGGTGGCTGCGCCTTAGATGAGCAGCGTGAGAGCGGCGCCCGCGATCAGCCCGCGCACCATCGCGAGCCACGCCGGCGGCTCCGCGTCGCGCCCGAACCGGATGCCGGCGAGCGCGAGGCCGCCCACGGCGGCGAGCGCGAGCAGCACGGTCGCAGTCTTGAGGAGCGTTGCGGGTTCCAGGCAGGTTCTGCGGAGCGGCGCCCGCGCCCTCAGGTCGGACCGTCGGCTTCGGAAGCGGCGTCGCCGAGGCGCTCGACGACGCGTGCGACGATGCGGTCGCAGTGCGCGCCGCCGAAGTCGTAGAGGTCGCGTTCGGCCACATCGATCTCACGCGACAGCGATTCCCGCAGCAGGCTGCGTGCGCGGAAGTGACGCGTGCGCACCGTGGCTTCGGGGATGCCCAGCACCGCCGCCGTCTCCTCCACGCTCATCTCCTCCACGGCCCTGAGCACGAACACGACCCGAAAGTCCTCGGGCAGCCGGTCGAGGGTTCGCTCCACGAGCTCGCGCATCTGAGCGCGCACGGCCGCACGCTCGGGGCGATGGTCGGCATCGTCTGCCATGCTGGTCTCCACGTCGTCGAGCGGGACCATCGGCACGACGTTCTCGCGCCGCGCAGCTCGACGCAGACGCCCGCGGCACGCGTTCAGCACGAGACGCGACAGCCACGTCGCGAGCGAGGCCTCGCCCCGATAGCCGGCGATGGCGCGATGCGCGGACAGGTAGGCGTCCTGCAGCGCCTCCTCCGCCTCCGCGTCGTTGCGCAACGCGGCACGCGCCAGGCGGAACAGGCGCCGGTTGTGGCGGCGCATGAGGTGCTCGAACGCCGCGCGATCGCCCGCCGCGACGGCGCGCGCAACGGCCATGTCGTCGAGCGCCGCGGCCCTGGCCTCCTGGCCTGCCGCGAGATCGGCCGCGCACGCGCTCATCGCACGACCACCTGCGCCTTCATCGTGGGGTGATAGCGGCACACGACCGCCAGCGTACCGGCGGCATCGAACCGGTGCCGCCACGAGGCCTTCGGCGCGATGTTCCCGGAGTCGAAGCGACCTTCGGCGGTCGCGGTGTGCGGCACGAGGTCGCGGTTCTCCCACACGACCGTGTCGCCGCGCCGGATCTCGAGCGTCTCGGGCACGAAGCGGAGGTTCTCGATCAAGACGGTGTGCGTGCCCGCCTTCGACGGCGGCGCCGACGCGGCCGGCCCCGCGGCGTTCGCGCCGCCGAGCGAAGCGAACGTCACGAGCAGGCCCCCTACAATGCGCGCGACTGCGTTCACTTGCCGAGCTTCGACTGCAGGTCCCTCGCGTGGTCGAGGTGCGCGACGAAGGCGGGCCGCGACTTCTCGAGCAGCGCCTTCAGCTCCGCATTCTTCGCATTCGGCACGAGCGTCTTGTCGAGCGCGTCGATCACGGCCTGGTGGTAAGCGACCTCGTGGTCGACGTAGGCCTTGTCGAACGCGGCGCCCTTCAGGGTCTTCAGGTTCGCCACGTTGTCGGCACCGCCCTTCTTGAGGCTCTGCGCGGTCTCGCTGTCCTCGGGCTTGAGCTTGAGCTTGTTCGCCAGGGCGACGGCCGACTTGTTCACCGCCGTGTGGTCGGTGACCATGCGCTTGCCGAACGCCTTGACGTCGGCGTTCGACGCATGCTGCTCGGCGAGCCGGCCGGCGTCGATGTCGACCTGGTTCGCCGCGACGACGATGCCGGCGATCTGGGCGTCGTTCGGCGCGCCGCCCTGGGCGTAGGCGGACGTCGCGAGCACGAGGGCGGAAGCGGCGGCGAGGGCGCGGGCGAGGACGTGCATGGAGGGCTCCTGGAATGGACCGCATGACCTGCGGAGGGTCAGGTGATAGATGTCACGTGGGCCGCGCGCGTTCCCGGCTTCCTAGAATGGCCCGCCTTCCCGGCCTCGACATCGAGCGGCGCGGTTCCACCGCCTCCACAGGAGACGACATGTCAGCCCTTTTGCATCCAACGGCAGCCGCGCGTGGCGCAGGGATCGAGGTCGTGCGCCTCGGCGGCAACCTCGGCGCCGAGATCCGCGGCGTGGACTTGCGCGAGCCGCTCTCCGACGCGCAGTTCGAGGCCGTGCACGCGGCATTCGTGCAGCACCAGGTCATCGTCCTTCGCGACCAGGACATCACGCTCGATCAGCAGAAGGCGTTCGCACGCCGCTTCGGCGACCTCTCGATCCACCCGTTCTCGCCGAACCTCGACGACCAGCGCGAGGTGATCGTGCTCGACTACTCGGCCGACAACCCGCCGGCGCTCACCGACCAGTGGCACGCGGACGAAACGTTCCGCGCCGCGCCGCCGATGGCCACGATCCTGCGCGCGCGCATCGTTCCCGCGTACGGCGGCGACACGCTGTTCTCGAGCATGACGGCCGCCTACACGGGTCTCTCCGAGCGCATGAAGCAGTACGTGCACGGCCTCGAGGCGCTGCACGACTTCAAGCCCTGGCGGCCGCTCTTCACGAGCTCGGAGAAGCATCAGGCGAAGCTGCGCGAGCTGGAGCGCGAGTTCCCGAACCCGTGGCATCCGGTTGTCCGCATCCACCCGGTGACGAAGCGCCGCATCCTCAACGTGAACCCGCAGTTCGTCGTGAAGCTGCGCGGCGTGAAGGATGACGAGAGCCAGGCGATCCTCGCCTATCTCTACGACCGCGCGAAGATCCCGGAGTACCAGCTGCGCGTGCGCTGGGCGCCCCACACGGTGGTGATGTGGGACAACCGCTCGGTGCAGCACTACGCGCCGCACGACTACTACCCGCAGCGCCGCACGATGGACCGGCTGACCATCGCGGGCGAGCCCGTGATCGGCGTGAGCGGCCCGTACACGCCCGAGGAAGGCGTCGAGCCGCTGCCGGACGGCCACCACATGCCGCGCACCGGCAACGCGCCCACGCGCGAGTTCGAGCGGGAGTGAGCATGGCTTTCGGCTCCGCTCGCCGCGCGCGGCTGCTCGGCCGGCGCGGCGTCCTGCTGGCCGCGGCAAGCGCAGCGACCATCGGCGCGCTGCCGGCTTGGGCCGACTACCCCGAGCGCCCCGTGCACCTCCTCGTGCCGTTCCCGCCCGGCGCGCTCACCGACGTGCTCGGGCGCATGGTCGCCGAGCGACTGCAGAAGTCGCTCGGGCAGCCGTGGATCGTGGAGAACCGGCCGGGGGCGGGCACGCTGCTGGGTGCCGGCATCGTTGCCAAGGCCCCGCCCGATGGCTACCAGCTCATGGTCGCGACGAGCACGACGCTCGGCATCTCGCCCGCGCTCTACGAAGGCACGAGCTTTCGCATCGCCGACCTCGCGGGCGTCGCGATGATCGGAACGGTGACGCTGCTGCTGGTCGCGCGTCCCGACTTTCCCGCTTCGTCGGCGCCCGAGCTGGTCGCCGCCGTGCGCGCGAAGCCCGCCACCTACAACTTCGCGTCGCCCGGCAGCGGCACCGTCCACCACCTGCTCATGGAGATGCTGAAGTCGCAGGAGCATCTCGAGATGACGCACGTGCCCTACCAGGGCAGCGGTCAGGCGCTCACAGACCTGATGGGCGGCCGCATCGACTTCATGCTCATCGACGCGTCGATCGGCATGCCCCAGGTGCGTGCGGGCAAGGTGAAGCTGCTCGCGGTCGCCGCGCAGCGGCGCTCGTCACTCGCGCCCGACGTGCCGACCCTCGTCGAGAGCTATCCGAAGCTCGACCTGCAGGCCTGGCAGTCGATCGCGGCACCGGCCGCGACGCCGCCCGCGGTGATCGCCAAGCTCAATGCCGAGATCAACCGCGCCCTTGCGACGCCCGAGTTCAAGGCCGAGCTCGCGCGCGTCGGTGTGGAGGCGCGCCCGATGAGCGCGGTGGAGTTCGACGACATGATCCGGCGCGACGCACCTCGCTGGGCCGAGCTCGTGAAGGTGTCGGGCGCGAAGGCGAACTAGCGGCGGAACATCGCGGCGCGGCGTCGCGCAGGCACTCCGGTTGCCGGACCGGCGCGTGGGGACGTTCCCGCGGAGCGACGTCGATGCACGGGCAGCCCGGACAGACGCAGCAGAGCGGCGAGGCGCGGCAACCGACGCGCGGAGGCGTCGACTCGAGCCATGGGATCGCGGGGCGGGAGCCCGCTCGGCTCACAGGCCGAACGCACAGGCATGGCCGACGGCGCGCCATGCGAATCTTCGCAAGGCCTTTCGGGTGGCCAGGGCAGCGGCGGCGGCGCCGAGCGAGGGCCTCCCGGCACCATCGGCGGAGGGCGCACGCCCGATTGAACGCCCGCCAGCAACTTCCGAGCCGTGGCGAGCATCGACTTCGCGGTCGGCATCCTGACGATGCCGGTGGTGCCGGTCGACGTGTTCCTCACCGTGCTCTGCGCGCGGATCGGCAGCGCAGCCCCGGGCCGCTCGGGCGGCGGCATCGTGAGCCGTGGATCGGGCGCGGGGTCTGGGCCGCCTTTCAAGCGGCTCGGCCCGCGCAACGGGGAGCGACGCGATGCCGTGCTCTCGTTGTGCGGCCCGATCGTGCTCGTCGTGCTGCTCCTCGCCTGGGCACTGCTGCACGCATGTCGCGGGACGCAGGCCTGCGCACCGCGCCGGACGAGCGCGCGGGCGCCGACGAATACGTGCGGCTGCGGGGCGAATGGGACGCCCACGTCGCCCCGCTCGTCGGCTACGACTCGTACGCGATGAACACGCTCGACCCGGCGACGGCGAAACCGCCGGCTCACTGACCGAGCCGCACGCGGCCGACGGTCAGGGAGGCGACGGCATCCCTGAGGACGAAGACGAAGACGAAGGCGTCGACGGCGCGCCGTCGACCGACGGCACCGTGGAGACGTTGATCGCGCCCGCGTCCCTCAGCAGCGCCTGGGCCCGCATCGCGTCGCGCTCGTCGTCCACGTCGACGACGAGCGCCACGCCCCTCTTCGCCACGGCATCCTCGTATCCTTCGGCGACACGGTCGGAGTGGACGGTGCCGAACAGCCCGTCGAGCAGCGACAGCAGGCTGTGCACCATGCCGCCGGTGGCGAGCTCGTCGAGCATCACGGAACCCTCGTTGATCGGTGCCGGGCGTTCGACGACATGCGTGCGTTCGGCGGGGAAGCCACCGTGCGCGAGTTGCGCAGCCGCGCTCTCGGCGGCGGACCGGTCGGCGAAGGCGGAGAGGATGTGGGTCATGGCGCGGCTCCGAGAGCGGATGCCGGTCCGAGGCATCCACCGTGCCTGCCGCCGGGGGCTCAGCGCTGGCGCGGATCGAGCGCGTCGCGCAGGCCGTCGCCGAGCAGGTTGAACGCGAGGACCAGCGCGAAGATCGAGAGCCCGGGCCAGATCGCCATCCAGGCCGCGTTGTCGACGAAGTTCTTCGCCGTGTTGAGCATGCTGCCCCAACTCGGCGCGGGGGGCTGCTGGCCGAGGCCAAGGAACGAGAGGCTCGCCTCGGCGATCACCGCGGCCGCGATGGCGAGCGTTGCCTGGACGATGAGGGGTGCGGCCACGTTTGGCAGCACGTGGCGCAGGGCGACCCGCCACGGCGGATTGCCGACGGCTCGAGCGGCCTCGACATAGTCTTCCACCTTCACCTGGATCACCTGCGCGCGCGTCAGGCGCACGAAGATCGGCGTGGCCGAGACGCCGATGGCGATCATCGCGTTCGTGAGGCTCGGGCCGAGGAACGCGGCCAGCGCGATCGCGAGGATCAGGAACGGGCAGGCGAGGAACGCATCGGTGATGCGCGAGATCAGCGCATCCCCCGCACCGCCCGCAAAGCCCGCCAGGAGGCCGATGGGCACGCCGAACAGAAGCGCGATGGAGACCGAGACCACGCCCGCGAGCAGCGAAGCGCGCGTGCCCCAGACGACGCGCGAAAGCACGTCGCGGCCAATGTCGTCGGTGCCGAACCAATGCGCCGCCGAAGGCGCCTGGCGCACCGCGCTCCAGCTCGTCTCGATCGGGTCGTAGGGCGCGATCCATGGTGCGGCGAGCGCGAGCACGATGAAGAACAGCACCACCGCGAGCCCGAGCATCGCGGGCCGCCGTCGGCGCAGCCGCTGCCACGCGCGCTTCCACGGTCCCGCCTCCGGCGGGAGCGCCGCAAGCTCGCTCGCACGAGCGTCCCCGTCGAGGACCGCCGCCATGTCGGTGTCAGCCACGCAGCCGCGGGTTCGCCGCGACGTACGCCATGTCGGCCAGCAGGTTGAGCACGATGTACGCGGTGGCGGTGACCAGCACCACGCCCTGCACCACGGCGTAGTCGCGGTTGAACACCGCATCGACGATGAGCTTGCCGAAGCCCGGAATCGTGAAGACCTGCTCGGTGAGCACCGCGCCGGAGAGCAGCGTCCCCAGCTCGAGCGCGCCCAGCGTGATCACCGGCGTGAGCGCGTTGCGCAGCGCATGCTTGAGGACCACCGTGCGCTCCGACAGGCCCTTCGCGCGCGCGGTGCGCACGTAGTCGGCCGACAGCACCTGCAGCATCGCGCTGCGCGTGTGCCGCATCAGCACCGCGGCGATCGCGTTGCCCAGGACGAAGGCCGGCATGATCATCGCGGCGAGGTTCGCGCGCAGATCCTCGAACGGGCTCACATAGCCCGAAGCGGGCAGCCAGCCGAGCTGCACCGAGAACAGCAGGATCAGCAGGATGCCGAGCCAGAAGTTCGGCGTCGAGATGCCCCACAACGCGAACGCGTTCGCGGCATGGTCCCACCAGGTGCCGCGCCCCACCGCCGACGCCACGCCGGCCGGGATGCCGATCGCGAGGGCGATCGTCATCGCAAGCAGTGCGAGCTCGACCGTGACGGGCAGCTTCTCCGCGATGAGCTGCCGCACCGGCTCCTGGCTGCGCACCGATTCGCCGAGGTCGCCGTGCAGCACGTTCCAGACCCAGCGTGCGTAGCGCTTCGGCAGCGGCTCATCGAGATGCAGCGTCTCGCGCAGGTGCGCGACCACTGCCGGGTCGCGCTCCTCGCCGGCGAGGATCAGCGCCGGGTCGCCCGGCAGCAGCTGCTGCAGCCCGAAGATCAGGATCGAGACGAACACCAGCGTCGGCAGGATCGTCGCGATGCGACGCGCGAGGTGCTCGAGCATCATGCGTCCGCGGCTGGAGCGGCCGGGCCGAGCGCGCCCGCGATGGGTTGTGCAGGACTCACGCGCCGTTCATGCGCAGCCCGGTCACGCGCAGGAGACCGTCCGGGATCGCGCGCACCCCCGCAAGGCGATTCGTATAGGCCCACAGCCAGTTGCGGTGGTAGAGGTAGATGATCGGGCGATCCTTGCCGACCGCGCGCGCAGCGATCTGCTCGTAGTACTTCCGGCGCTCCGCCGGGTCGCGCGCCGTGCGCGACTTGTTGAGCCAGTCGTCGACCTCCGGCACGCA
>Ga0335069_10013805_pt1 | contig 11333 bp, 9 predicted proteins | sample Lox_Sample_11_FD_206714 | JGI IMG/M metagenome (GOLD analysis project Ga0335069, IMG submission 206714) | Soil microbial communities from Loxahatchee National Wildlife Refuge, Florida, United States - Lox_Sample_1.1 | ecosystem: Environmental > Terrestrial > Soil > Wetlands | place: USA: Florida... | reverse complement strand
CTGGGACCGCATCGGCGCGCTCCTGGATGAGCCCGAGACTCTCTGGACCAACGAAAGCTCTTCCCGATTTGGCTGCAACGACCGCGTCGCCGCCGCGCAGGCGGCCGGGCTCAACTGGTCACTCGCCCTGATCCGCCCCGAGACGCTCCGGATGAGGGTGCGCATCGAAGGCGGCAAACCCCGCGTGCGTGCCCGCTTCCAATACCATGGCGGGCCCTACATCTTCGGCGTCACCGACCCTTTCGTCGAATGGGCCTGGCTCAAGCAGCCTGACGGCGAGTATCCCGTGCAGGACGCCGTGCTGTGCGTCAGCCTCGGCGAGCCTTTCACCGACGGATATTGCTATAAACTGGTCGCAACGGTCCTCACGCCGCCATTCACCCCCCAGCCATGAGCGACTGCGTCTTTACCATCGGCCATTCCACGCACGAGCTGGAGCGCTTCCTCGAGCTGCTGCGCGCTCACCAGATCAGCGCCGTGGGCGACGTGCGCTCCCATCCCTACAGCCGCATGAATCCCCAGTTCAATCGCGAGCCCCTGAAGGCCGTCCTGGCCGCCGCTGGAATCGCGTACGTCTTTCTCGGTCACGAATTGGGAGCGCGCAGCGACGACCCGGCCTGCTACCTCGCCGGCAAGGTGCAGTATGACTGCCTGGCGCGCACAGCGCAGTTCCACGCGGGGCTGGAGCGTGTGCGCGAGGGCATGGCCCGCTACCGCCTGGCCCTGATGTGCGCCGAAAAAGAGCCGCTCGAGTGTCACCGCGGAATTCTGGTGTCGCGCCACCTGGAAGCCGCCGGCATCACGGTGTGCCACATCCTGGCGGACGGCTCGCTCGAATCGCATGCCGAGGCCATGCAACGCCTGCGCGCGCAGCTCAAGCTCCCGGAGAGCGATCTGTTCCGGACGCCGGAAGAAGTTTTGGAGGACGCGTACCGCATGCAAGGTGAGCGGATCGCCTACGAGACCGCATGAAACTCTTCACCATCGGCTTCACCAAGAAATCCGCCGAGCAGTTCTTCACGCTGCTGAAGACCTCCGGCGCCCGCCGCCTGGCCGACGTCCGCCTGAACAACAGCTCGCAGCTCGCCGGCTTCAGCAAGCGCGACGATCTGCGTTACTTCGTGAAGGCCATCTGCGGCATGGACTACGTCCATCTCCCCGAGCTCGCGCCGACGGAAGCGATTCTCGATGCGTTCAAAAAGAAGAAAGGCGATTGGAAGCTGTACGAACAGCAGTTCCGATCGTTGATGGCGGAACGGCGCATCGAGAAGTCCGTGTCGCCGCAGCTCCTCGACGGCGCCTGCCTGCTCTGCAGCGAAGAGACACCCGAGCATTGCCACCGCCGCCTGGTCGCGGAATACCTGAACGAAAAGTGGGGCGGCGTGGAGATCGTCCACCTGGTGTGACGCCTACCCCGCCACGCGCTCGATGCACTCCGGCCCGCAGATCTGCTCCAGCGCCTTCCGGAACTCCCGGTCCGGACGCACCTTCGCCGGCACGTCCAACAGCACCGCGAAATCCCGCGGCGCCTCGAGCCGCAGCCTCACGCTCGTCTGACCCGGCTTGCGCCTGAAAAGCTCCTCCAGCGCGCTGGCCCGTTCCGTCAGCCCATTGCGAATCCACACGCGGATCGAAATCACTTCCGGCAGGTCCACCCGCGCATTGTCCAGCGCCACCACATCCTGCACCGAGATCTTCGGCGCGGCGTTCTCCTCGGGCAGCACCAACCCGCGTACCATCACCGCCTGGTCTTCGACAATCTGCCCCGCCAGCCGCTCGTAGCTCGTCGCAAAGCACATCGCGTCGATCGAGCCGCTCCGGTCCTCGATCGTCATCGACGCCCACGGCTTGCCTTCCTTGTTGCGTTTGCGCGTGACCCCCGTCAGCACGCCGCAGAGCACGACCTCGGCATTCTTGGCCAGCCCCTCCAGCGTGCCGCTATCGTACGTGGCCAGCTCGCTGACTTTATCGGCGTAGCGATCCAACGGGTGCCCCGTCACCCAGAACCCGAGCATCTCCTTCTCGCCTGCAAGCTTATCCTGCTCGGTCCAATCCGGCACGTTGGGCAGCGGCGCGGAATGCTGTTCCTCACCGCCCATCGCCTCGCCGAACAGGCCCACCTGCCCGCACTCCCGGTCGCGCTGCGCCCGCGCACCCCCGTCCATGGCGCTCTCGATGGCCGCGAATTTCTGGCTGCGCGTCCCTTCCAGCTCATCCATCGCGCCCGCTTTGATCAGGCTCTCGATCATGCGCCGGTTGACCGCGCCCAGGTCCACTTTCTCGCAGAACTGGTAGATCGAGGTGAACCGCCCCTCCTGCTCGCGAGCAGTGCGGATCGCCTCCACCGCGCTCTGCCCCAGGTTCTTCACCGCACCCAGGCCAAACCGGATTGCTTCGCCATCGGGCGTGAAACTCCACTCCGAGTGGTTCACGTCGGGCGGCAGGATGCGGATGCCCATTTCGCGGCACTCGTTGATGTACTTCACCACCTTCGCCGTGTTGCCGGTTTCCGAGGTCAGCAGCGCGGCCATGAAGTCCACCGGATAGTGCGCTTTCAAATACGCCGTGACGAACGCCAGGTAGGCGTAGGCGGCCGAGTGCGACTTGTTGAACCCGTAGCCGGCGAACTGCTCCATCAGGTCGAAAATCTTCTCGATCTTCTTTTGCGGGAAGCCGCGCTCCAGCGCCCCTTTGACGAACCGCTCGCGCTGCTTGGCCATCTCCTCGGGCTTCTTCTTGCCCATGGCGCGCCGCAGCAGGTCGGCATCGCCCAGCGAGTACCCGGCCAGGCGATTCGAAATCTGCATCACCTGCTCCTGGTACACGATCACGCCGTAGGTCTCTTCCAGCAGTTCTTTCAGCTCCGGCAGATCGTACTGCACCGCGCGCCGGCCCCACTTGCGCTCGATGAAGTCGTCGACCATCCCGCCCTGGATCGGTCCGGGCCGGTACAGCGCGTTCAGCGCAGTTAGATCCTCCAGCCGGCCTGGCTGGTAGCGCCGCAAGATATCGCACATCCCGCCGGATTCGAACTGGAACACGCCGCTGGTCAGACCCTTGCAGAAGATCTCGTACGTGGCCTTATCGTCCAGCGGCAAATCCTCGGGCACCAGGTCGACGCCGTGACGCTTCGCAATCAACCGCAGTGCGTCCTGGATCAGGGTCAGCGTGGTCAGGCCGAGAAAGTCCATCTTCAGAAGCTGGAGTTTCTCCAACCCGCCCATGTCGAACTGCGTCACAATTTCGTCGCGGTTGGTCTTGTATAGCGGGACCAGGTCTTTCAGCGGTTGCGGCGAAATCACCACGCCCGCCGCGTGAACCGAGCAGTTGCGCGCCAGGCCCTCCAGGCGGAGCGCCACCTTCAACACCTCGTCCACGCGCTGGTCTTTCTTCGCTGCCTCGTTGAACCCCGGCTCCTGGTTGATGGCTTCCTGCAGCGTGATGTTGAGCACCCCGGGCACCATCTTGGTGATCCGCTCCACGTCGGCGAACGGCATCTCCAGCACGCGCCCCACGTCCTTGATCGCCGCCCGCGCGCCCAGCGTGTTGAACGTGATGATCTGCGCCACCTGCTCCCGGCCGTACTTCTGCGTGACGTACTGGATCACCTCGCCGCGCCGGTTCATGCAGAAGTCCACGTCGACGTCGGGGAAGCTGACGCGCTCGGGGTTGAGGAAGCGCTCGAACAGCAGCCCATACTGCAGCGGGTCGATATCGGTGATCTGCATCGCGTAGCTGACCAGGCTTCCGGCGGCGCTGCCGCGGCCCGGCCCCACCGGGATACCTTGTTCCTTCGCGTAGCGGATGAAGTCCCAGACGATGAGGAAGTACCCCGAGAACTTCATCGACTGGATCATCTTGATTTCGCGGTCCAGGCGCTCGGCGTATTCGGCCAGGTCGTGCTTGAGCATACCCTTGGCGCGCATCGCCTCCAGCCGCCCGCGCCGCTTCTCGAAGCCCTGCCGCGCGACGTACTCGAAGTAGGTGTCGGTGGTATGCTCGGCCGGAATCTCGAAGCGCGGGAACGGGTCCTTCACCTTCTCCAGCTTCACGTGGCAGCGCTGCGCGATCTCCCACGTGCGGTCCAGCGCCTCTTCGATCTCGCCGAACAGCTCCATCATCTCGTCCCGCGACTTCAGGTAGAAGTCGGGCGTGTTCCAGCGCATCCGGTTCGGGTCGTTCATGTTCTTGCCGGTCTGGATGCACAGCAGAATCTCGTGGGCGCGCGCGTCGTCTTTTCGCAGGTAGTGCGAATCGTTGGTCGCCACCAGCGGAAAGCCCGTCTCGCTGGAGAGCCGCACGAGCTGCGGCGTGAGCTTGCGGTCCTGCTCCAGGTGGTGGTCCTGCACTTCGAGGAAGAAGTTGTTCTTCCCGAAAATGTCGCCGTACTGGTGCGCAAGCCGCCGCGCCTCGTCGTACTTCTCCGAGAGGATCGTCTCCGGAATGTGCCCGCGCAAGCACGCCGACATGCCGATCAGGCCGGCGGAGTGCTGCGAGAGCAGGTCCAGGTCGATGCGCGGCTTGTAATAGAAGCCGTCCAGGTAAGCCGTCGAGACCAGCTTGATCAGGTTGCGGTAGCCTTCCTGGTTTTCGCAAAGCAGCACCAGGTGGTTGTAGCGGTCGGTCTCGCTGCGCGTCTTGTGTCCCTGCTGCGAGACGTACACCTCGCAGCCGATCACCGGATGCACCCCCTTGTCCTTGGCGGCATTATAGAATTCGACCGCGCCGAAAAGATTGCCGTGATCGGTCATCGCCACCGCCGGCATCTTCTGCTCCGCGACGATGTTCATCAATTGCTTGATTTCGCATGCGCCGTCGAGCAGTGAATAATCGGTGTGGCAATGCAGGTGGACAAAGGACATCCGCGCTACCGCTTCCTTGGGGAGGTGGGAACTTCCATTTTACCGTGAGCGCCGGGCTTGGCATACACTGTATCCAATGCGCTGTCTGGGCTGGGTGCTTTTCGCCGTTCCGCTGCTCGCCCGCACCTATTCCGTCGACGGCATCGTCGTCGCCGTCGACCCGGTGGCGCGCACCATGCTCGTCTCTCATCGCCCGATCGAGCACTACATGCCCGCCATGACCATGCCCTTCCACGTGGCGGCCGAATCCGATCTCGCCCCTCTACGCCCCGGATCGCGCGTTCAGTTCGATCTGACCGTCGATCGCGATCACTCCGTAGCGCGAAACGTGCGCGTCACGGGCCAAAGCGAGATCCGCCCTGCCGCGCCGCCGCTCGCCATCGGCCAGCCTCTCCCTGCCTTCCACCTCGCCGATCAGGACGGCCGCCCGATTTCAAACGCCGACCTGCGGGGCAAAGTCGTCGCCATCGACTTCATCTACACCCGCTGCCCCCTGCCCGACGTCTGCCCGCGCCTCTCCGCGAATTTCGCGGTGATCGCGCGCCGCTTCGCCGGCCGCGTCCTGCTGCTGTCCGTGACCGTGGATCCCGACTACGATACGTCGCCCGTACTCGCCGCCTACGCCCGCCGATGGGGCGCCGACCCGCGCACCTGGCGCTTCCTCACCGGAGACGTCGCATCGCTGGCCGCCGCCCTCGGCGAGGTTTACTGGTTCGACGAAGGCTCCATCGGCCACAACTCGATGACTTCGATATTCGGCCGCGACGGCCGCCTTGCCGCCGTCGTGGAAGGCGCCGGATATCGGCCGGACCAACTTGCCGATCTGATTGCCCGCCAACTGGAGGATCACCCATGAAGCCTGCTCTCGTTTTCCTGCTCGCCCTGTCCGCTGCCGCTCAACAACCGAAAGCCGCGGATGATTGCGCGCCGCCGCCGAGCGCCCTCGCTCCCACTCTTCCGGCGAAGCTCCTGCCGGGAATGGGGACCGTGCATCTGCGCATCACTACCGTCAGCCCGGAGGCGCAGGAGTTCTTCGATCAGGGCGTCGCGCAGATGCATTCGTTCTGGGCGCGCGAGGCGGAGCGCAGCTTCCTGCAGGCAGCGGCCCTCGATCCGGCGGCGCCGATGCCGTATTGGGGCATTGCCATGGTCGCGGCCGGGGACTGGCGCCCGCGCTTCCAGATCGATACCCTCGACAAGTTCTTCGGCCGCTCGGCGCAGCCGGCGCAATCGCGCGCCCGCGCCGCCGCACAAAAGGCCGTGGAGCTGAGCCAGGCGCCCGGCAAGGCCACCGATCTCGAAAAGATGTACATCGCCGCCATCGCAGCCCGTCGCGATCCGGATGCAAAGGACCCCGAAGAGGCGTTCGTGAAAGGACTACGGGCGCTGCTGGCGGCGCACCCCGGTGAAGTCGAGGCGGAGCTGGATCTGGCCCTCATGATCATGCGCGGCTTCACGCTTCCGGATCACAAGCCGGTCGCGCCCGGCAGCATGGAGGCGGTTGCCATCCTGAAGGCCCTCCTGCCTCAAGTGCCGGACCATCCCGGCCTGCATCACTACATCATTCACGCCTTCGAGGGCTCATCGTTCGCCAAGGATGCCTGGCCGAGCTGCGAGAAGTACGCGCAGCTTGTCCCGAATATCCCCCACGCCCTTCACATGCCGGGCCACATCTATTCGCAGACCGGCCGCTGGAGCGACGCTGCGAAAGCGTTCAGCGATGCCGCCGTCAACGAGCGCTCCTGGATGAAGCTCGATAAGCTCTACGGCGACGGCCATCACGGCCACAACGTCCACTACCTGGCTACGGCCTATTCGTTCGAAGGCCGCTACGACGACGCCATGGAAGCCGCGCGCGAGTTGCTCGCATTCAAGGAGAATCCGCGGGTGGCCGCCTCGGCGGACCAGGTTAACGGCGCCCATGCGCAGGGATGGTTCGCCATGCTGCGGACCCTGGTGCAGTTCGAAAAGTGGGACGTGATCCTGGATGACGCGACCCTCCCCGTCCTGGCGCGTCCGCGACAGGAAGCCTGGCGTCACTGGGCTCGTGCGCTGGCGTACGCCGCCAAGGCTCAGCCCTCGCCCGCCCGCGAGGAAGCCGCGAAGTTCGACCTGGCGCTGGCGGACTATCGCGCCAAGACGAAGCGCGCCGAGAACCCCCAGGAGCTTGAAGTGGCGCGGCTGGAGATGACCGCGCATCTGGACCTCGCCGAAGGACGCACCGCGAAAGCGCTCAAGGAATTCGAGGCAGCATCCAAGTCCGAGCGGCGCCTGACTTATACCGAGCCGCCGTACTATCCCCGCCCGGTCGCCGAGGCATGGGGACACGCGGCTCAGAAGGCCGGCAAGCCGGATGAAGCCCGCCGGGCATTTGCCATCGCCCAGGAGCAGTATCCAGGCGACGCTCACGCTAAAGTCTCCGGCGACACCGGCCCCGCGCCGTCCACCCAGGGCGCCGGCGGCTTGCGGTAGTTGCGGTAGCTCCGTCCGTGACTTTGCCTGCCGACTGAGCTAGGATTACCTATGTCGAATGACTGATGTCGCGTTGCAGCCGGCGCCGGAGATCCCGGACAAGCTGTACTTCAAAATCGGCGAGGTCAGCGAGCTGCTGGGCGTCGAGCCCTACGTGCTGCGCTACTGGGAATCGGAATTCCCGGTGCTCTCACCGAAGAAGTCCGGCACCGGCCACCGGCTTTACCGGCGCAAAGACGTCGAGCTGCTCCTGCGCATCAAGCACCTGCTCTACGAAAAGCGTTTCACCATCGAGGGCGCCCGCCAGACGCTGCAGGCGGAAGCCAAGGCTCCCAAGCCGCAGCGTGTCCCAAAACGCGCTCAAGCGGAATTGTTTGGAGACGATCCGCTGCCGCGGATCCGCAAAGAGCTGGAAGAGATATTATTACTACTTAAGTAGTAATTAGGTGCCGATGTCGCCCGCGATGATTTCGTAGATCCGGTCCAGTTCTTCCGCCGAGTAGTATTCGATCTCGATCCGCCCCTTCCCTCGGGCTCTCTCGTGGATCCGGACCTTTGTTCCGAGCTTCTGCTCCATCGCCTCCAACGCCGCCTTCACGTTCGGGTCGATCCGGATCTCGTCGAGCTTCTTTGGCTTCTGGCCGTCCACCAGGCGTTCGCTGGTCCGCTCCATCTGGCGGACGCTCCAGCCCTGCGCGATGGCGCGCTCGGCGACCTCCCGCTGCAATTCGGCGCTCGGCAGCATGAGCAACGCACGGGCGTGACCCGCGCTCAGTTTACGCTCCGCCACCATGCCCAGAATGTCTTTCGGAAGCTGCAACAGGCGGACGAAGTTGACCACGGTGCTGCGGTCCTTTCCGGTTCGTTTTCCAACCTCGTCGGGGCTGAGGTTCAACTGCGAGAGCATGCTGGAGAATGCCTGTGCGGTTTCGACGGGATTGAGGTCTTCCCGTTGGATGTTCTCGATCAGGGTGATTTCGAGCAGGCGCTCTTCGGGGATGTCGCGGATGACGACTGGGACCTTGGCCAGTTCCGCCAGTTTTGCCGCTCGCCAGCGCCGCTCGCCGGCCACCAGTTGATACCGTTGGCCGACCTTGCGGACTACCAGCGGCTGGATGATCCCGTTCCACCGGATCGATTGGGCGAGCTCGTCCAGTTTGGTCTGCTCAAATTGGCGGCGCGGCTGCAGCGGGTTGGCGTCGATGAGCTCGATCGGCACCTCCAGCGTGGGCTCCAACGGAGCAGCAGGTGGTGGATCGGCAACCGGGGCGGTGCGCGAAGGGAGCAGCGCGCCCAGGCCCTTACCGAGTGCCTTGCGAGACGTGTCTTGCTTGTTCATGGTCCAGAATCTCTTTGGCGAGCTTGATGTAGCTCTCGGCTCCCCGGGAGCGCGGGTCGTAAGTCAGGATCGGTTTTCCGAAGCTGGGAGCTTCGGCCAGCCGGACGCTCCTGGGAATCACCGTTTTGAAAACCTCGTCCTGGAAAAACTCCTTCAGGTCGGCAGCCACCTGCCGGGTGAGGTTGGTGCGATCGTCGAACATGGTGAGCAGGATGCCTTCGATCTGCAGCGGGTGTTGGAACCCGTCGCGAATACGGTCGATGGTGTCGATGAGCTCCGAAATGCCTTCCAGCGCGAAGAACTCGCATTGGATCGGCACCAGCACGGCGTCGGCGGCGATCAGCGCGTTGAGAGTCAGCAGGTCCAGAGCGGGCGGGCAATCGATCAGGATGAACTGGTAGTTCTGGCGGATCGGCTCCAGCCTCTCGCGCAGGCGGTATTCGCGCCGGGGAAGGTCCGCGAGCTCGAGCGGCGCTCCCACCAGGTTTTTGTCCGCCGAGATGACGTCGAGGCCCTCCATCTCGGTATGCTGGATGGCGGTTTCCGCGGGGGCATCCGCCAGCAGGACCTGGTAGATGCCGGGCCTGCCCTGATTCTTGGCGACCCCCAAGCCGCTGGATGCGTTGCCTTGGGGATCGGAATCAACGACCAGGACCTTGATGTCGTTTGCCGCAAGGGAGGCGGCCAAATTGATAGCGGTGGTGGTTTTCCCTACACCGCCTTTTTGGTTGGCGATCGCGAATACTCGGCTCAAGCGGCCATACTAACACGCAGTTTTGCGCGAAACAAAATCACTGTTTCACGTGAAACAAACTCTCTCCCGTAACCCCGTTTCACGTGAAACAGTGCCCAATCCTCAGGAAGCGACCGCGGGAATCCGGGAGCTGAAGGGGCTCTTCCCAGACGAAACCAGCAATCGCCGGCTCCTCCGCTCCGGTCAGCAAGGCAGCATTCGGCGCCAGCCGAGCCAGAAAAAGCTCCAGATCGCTCGCGCTGACTGCCCTCGAAATCGCCCAATCGAACCGCTCCTGCACCTCCTCCGCCCTGCCAGCCAACACCCGGATGTTGGCCTGCCCCCGCGAAGCCTCCTTTAGAAACACCGCCTTCCTCTGGTGCGATTCGATCAGTGTGACCTCGCACTCCGGCCGCAATACCGCCACCGGAAAGCCCGGAAACCCCGCGCCCGAGCCGATATCGCAGATCCGCAGCCGGCCCTTCGGCAAATGCCTTCCCAGGAACAGCGACTCGCCGTAGTTCCGCTCCACATCCGCAATCCGCGTCAGGTTCAGAACCTTGTTCCACTTCTCCAGCAGCCGATAGTGCGCCTCCAGCGCGGGAAACTCCTCAAGCACGGGTCAGACTCAGGTAGCAGTCCAGCACCGCCACCGCCGCCGGAGTCACCCCGGGAATCCGGGCCGCTTGGCCCAGCGTAACCGGACGGACTCGCTCCAATTTGTCCTGAACCTCGCGCGAAAGTCCGGGAATTCCCCGATACACGAATTCGGCCGGAATCGGCCGCCGCTCCGCCTCTTTAAGCCGATCCATCTGCCGCTCCTGCTGCTGCATGTAGCCGCTGTACTTGATCTCCGTCTCCACCGTGGTCAGCACGCCCCGCACCGGTTCCTCACCCAATACCTCGCGAATCCACGGCCGGATCTCCCCGATCGCCGCCTCCGGCCGCTTGAGCCATTGTTCGTTCTTGTGCGATTCGAACGCACGCGTCAGCCGCTCATACTGGGCCCGCTTTTGCAAAAACGAACCCCAGCGCTGTTCCGTTACCAACCCCGCCCGCCGCCCGATCGGCGTCAGGCGGAAGTCGGCGTTGTCGATCCGCAAGTGCAGCCGGAACTCGGCCCGCGACGTAAACATCCGGTACGGCTCATCGGCGCCCTTGGAAATCAAATCGTCGATCAGGATTCCCGTATAGCCCTCGGTTCGCGCGATCACCACCGGGTCCCGCCCCGAAAGCGCAGCCGCCGCACTCAGGCCCGCGACCAGCCCCTGGCATCCCGCCTCCTCGTAGCCGGAAGTGCCGTTGATCTGGCCGGCCAAATACAAGCCTGGGATCGACTTCACCTCCAGCGTATGCCCCAGTTCTCGCGGGTCGATGGCATCGTACTCGATGGCGTAGCCTGGCCGGATCATCTCCGCCTTCTCCAACCCCGGAATCGACCCCAGCATGGCCGCCTGCACGTCGATCGGCATCGACGTCGACATCCCGTTCACATAAATCTCGTTGGTATCCAGGCCCTCGGGTTCGAGAAAAATCTGGTGACGAGGCTTGTCGGGAAACTTGACGATCTTGTCTTCGATCGAAGGGCAGTAGCGCGGTCCGATGCCTTCGATCTGCCCGCTATAGAGCGGCGACCGGGGGATCGCCTCCTTCAATACCCGGCGCGTTTCATCAGTGGTGTACCCGATGTGGCACTGGATCTGCGGCCTGTCGATCTTATCGGTCAGAAACGAGAACGGCGTCGGATCCGGATCGCCCGGCTGAGGCTCGAATTGCGCCCAGTCGATCGTCCGCCCGTCAAGGCGGGGCGGAGTACCGGTCTTGAGACGGGTCCAGGCAAGCCCGAGGGATCGAAGTTGGTCGCCCAGAAGCTGCGAAGGAGCCTCTCCGTTCCGGCCGCAGGAATAACGCATTTCCCCGACATGGG
>Ga0335069_10013804_pt1 | contig 11335 bp, 11 predicted proteins | sample Lox_Sample_11_FD_206714 | JGI IMG/M metagenome (GOLD analysis project Ga0335069, IMG submission 206714) | Soil microbial communities from Loxahatchee National Wildlife Refuge, Florida, United States - Lox_Sample_1.1 | ecosystem: Environmental > Terrestrial > Soil > Wetlands | place: USA... | reverse complement strand
CCAGGAGAAACAGAGGACGCTGGAAGATGTTTTGGAGGCAAGGCGATGAGCTCCCGCTGGTTTCATTCGCAAAGGCGGTTGCCGGGCGTCGCGTTGCTTGTGGCGGCGGGTTGTTTTGTGATGGGTTCCTGCGCGCTTGCCGAGCCTGCTGCGGCTCCGAGTCCCGCTCAGGAACAGGTCACGCGCGATTTTCAGAAGACATTGTCGCTCGGCGCAGGCCAGAGCTTTTCGATCGAAAACAAGTTCGGCGAGGTGCGCGTTCACGGCGAGTCCGGGCGCGATGTAAGAATCAATGCCACGATTCGCGTCCAGGCCGGCTCGCGTGATGAAGCCGACGCTTACGCCCAGAAGGTGCAGATCGACGTCCTGCAAACGGGTGGGGGAATTTTCGTGCGAACGGTTTACCCCGATGAAGGGCGCCGCTTACTGCACGGTCGTAATACTTCGTATTCGGTGAATTACGACATCGCGATGCCGTCCGACGCGTCGCTGGTCATCAAGAACAGCTTCGGCAGTGTCAATACGACCGGCGTACGCGGCCGCTCCGACATCGATAACAGCCACGGCTCGCTCAACGTTTCCCAGGCCGGCCCTTCGAAACTCAACAATTCGTTCGGCAGCATCGAACTCCGCGATGCGAACGGCGACAGCTTTGTGAACGACAACAACGGCTCTGTCGAGGTGCACGACGTCAAAGGCGCGCTCGATTTGCGCAATCGCTTCGGCAGCATCACGGTCGGCAACATTGGTGGAGCGGTGACGATCGCCGGCGGCAACGGGCAAGTCACTGTAGACACGATCGGCGCAGCCACCATCGCTACTTCCTTCGGTGGCGCCGAGGTCCGCAATGTCCGCGGAGATCTCACGCTTCACGACAACAACGGCAACATCGAAGTCTCGTCGGTCGCCGGAGCCGCCACCATCACCAACAGCTTCGGCAACGTAACTTTCAGCGATGTGAAAGGGCGTGTCACGGTCACCACGAATAATGGCAAGGTGGAAGGCCGCACGATCGGCGGCGATTCGCTGTCGGTGCGCGATTCGTTCGGCAACATCGAGCTAGAAAACATTGCGGGCTCCGTCGATGCGGAAACATCGAACGGCAAACTCTCGCTGCGCGATGCGCGCGGCTCGGTCAACCTGCGCACTTCCTTCGGCGCAATCGAAGCGAGCAACATTCCCAAAGGCATTCGCGCAGTGACGGGCAACGGTGCGATCGAGCTGAGCGAAATCGGCGGCGACACGTTTGCAAAAACAAGCTACGGCAGCATCGCGGTCACGCACGTGGGGGGCAACTTCACCGCCGAAGACTCCAACGGTTCGGTAACCGCGCGGCGGGTCAAGGGCGACACTACCGTGACAACCTCGTTTTCCGGCGTCGATCTCGAAGACATCGGTGGAAAGATCAGCGTCGATAATCAGAATGGCGCGATTTCGATCGTTTCGCGGCCCGCGAGCGGCTGCCGTGACATCAGCCTAAAAACCTCTTTCTCGTCGATTCGCGCCGCGATTCCCGACGGGAACTACACGCTGACCTCTCATACTTCGTTCGGCCGCATTGCCTCGGAGATTCCGGTTACGGCCACGGGAAGCATCGGAGGCGATTCGTTGAATGGGACGATCGGGTCGGGCGGCGGGTGCCGGCTGCAACTGACTAATTCCAACGGCAGCATCGAGATCGTCAAATCAAACTGAGCGACTTACGTGGCGGCCTCGCGCCGCGCGCGATCCATCGCGAATGCCCTTCGCAAAATGCGGGTTGCGGTTTCGGTCAAACCGAAATTCTCAAGCTCGTCTTCGCCGGCGAACGCAACGTCGGTCACGTCGCTGCCGGCCTTCGCTTCACCGTCGATGCGCTCGCACAAGTAGTCGATGATCACGTAGTGGTAGCGCGGGCCTTTTTTCTTTCCGGCTGAGTTCGGGGACTCGAGTGGCTCTCCGGCGGCGGCCTCGTCCTCATAAATGCGATCGAAGACCTCGATCATCTCCACGAGGCGCACCGTCAGGCCGGTCTCTTCCTCTAGTTCGCGGATGACACCGCGTTCCAGCGATTCTCCCAGCTCGAGGGTACCGCCGGGAATTGACCATTGGCCGAGCAGCGGCTCACTGCCGCGGCGAATCAGCAGCGCGCGGCCGTTTTCGATGACTACACCTCCGACGCCGACGACCGGTCGTTCGGGATATTCCCTCGACAATTTACCTCCGCTCGAATCGCCGCCGGCGCGGTTTTACCGGTCGGCGAAGTCTCGGCGCATGGGAGTTGACTTCGCACACCCGGTATATAATACGCTCGACATGGACGCGCGCTCGCCCGCGTGCGTCGGCCCTACAACCTTACGGAGGATGTTCCCGTGATTCGCTGCCCCGAATGTTCCGCAGAGATCGATGTCGATGAGGATGAAGTGGAAGAAGGCGAAATCCTCAGTTGCCCCGAGTGCGAATCCGAGCTCGAAGTTTCACAGACGCATCCCGTCCATTTGAACGTCATTTCCGAAGACGGCGATGACGATGACGACGAAGATGACGACGATGACGAAGTGGGCGAAGAGAGCGACAACGGCGATTTGATCGACGAAGACGACGAAGAAGAGGAAGAAGAAGACGAGGAGTAGTCTTCGAAACTCGTGTACGGCCCATTTAGGGCCGGCCGTCCGGACCTGCCCGCATTACATCTTCTTTCGTGAAACTACCATCTAATCTATACGATGCCGCAGGTACGGATCGGGCAGGGTGAGGACCGATTCATGCGTGTGACGCTGGGATATTCGGCCGTTCGTGTTGTGGCCCTATGTGTGGCTCCGTTTGTGTGCCTGGCGGGACCGGCGCGGGCGCAACAGCCTTCTCCGCCGCCTGCGGATTCGCAATCGAGCCAGCCTAGCACGCAGACCGATTCATCTTCCCCTGCTTCGGCTTCGGCGCCCGGGCAGTCCTCGAATTCTCCTTCTTCCAGCTCGAGCCGTAAACACGGTCACAGCCGCGCTGACGACTTCCTTGTTGTCGGTACGGTCTTCACCGACAAGGCTTACGCTTTGCCGGGCGCGCACATTCGCGTTCGTCGAACCGGTGAGAAAAAGTTCCGATGGGACACCTATACTAATTCGCGCGGTGAGTTTGCCTTACGCGTTCCGCAGGGCGGCGAATATGAGATCGTGGTACTAGCAAAGGGTTTCGCTGACCAAAACGGTTCGGTCAGCGCCAAGAGCGGCATCAGCGAAGACACCGTCGTCTATCGCTTGCAGCCGGCATCGGGAGGGAAAAAGTGAATTTGCGCTTGCGAGTATTTACCGTCGGGCTCGCGCTCCTGCTGATTGCGACGCTGTCGATTGCAGCGGCAGCACAGGACAAAGACAAAGAGGCCGCCAAGCACGAAGCTTCGCTCAAGACCGTCCGGGGCCTGGTGACCGATAAAGCCGAAACCCCAATCGCGGCGGGCGTCGTGTTTCTGAAAAACACCCGCAGCAACGCGATCCGCAGTTACATCAGCGACGACGCCGGCAACTATCGCTTCAGCGGCCTCGATCCGAACGTCGACTACGAGATTCACGCCGAAAAAGACGGCGCGAAGTCACAAACCCGCACCATATCGAGTTTCGACAGCAAGAAAGAAATTGTCCTCAATCTGAAGATCGACAAGAAAAAGAGCTAGTTGCCAGGGCCGAGCGAGCCGAAATTCGCCCTGCGCTCGGCTGCTCGTCCTCCACGGCCTCACCGAGCCGCCGGCGACCGGTAGCATCTCTTGCAACTAGGGTCCGTTCCGCCGGCATCGACTACCTTCCAGTAATGCCGGAACCTTCTCCCGCCGCGCCCGGAACTACGTTATGCTCGTGTAATGCGCTCAGGTCGGCGCGCGTCCTAGGAAAGGGCCGCTTTCATCTCCCGCGGATAAATGTACCGACAGAAATTAAGGCTTTCTGTATTGGCGATGTTTTTCGTAGTCGCGCTGGTCGCGCCTGTGTCTCCTGTGCGGGCGACATCCCCGACCCGGGATGAGTCAGAGCATCTGTCTTCAAAAAATGTGACGGCCTTGGACGCGCTGGACTTCTTCGATTCGTCGATTGCGGGCGATGCGGCAGCTTCGGAACCTGCGTCAATTGCAGGGAAGCCCGAGGCTCCCGCGCCGAAAATCGCCACCGACAGCGACTTCGAGCACCAAGCGCAGCAGAACGGCTCCGATGGAAATCCCTCGCAGCAGAACCCAACCGGCCCGCCGTCGAATCCGACGGGCCAGCAGGACGACAACCCGAAGCGCATTCTCGGCGTGATTCCGAACTTCCAGACCAAGAACGACGAACCCGGCCATCAGCCCCCGCTGACCGTCAAGCAGAAATATAACCTGGCTCTTCACCAGACCGTCGATTTCAGCGCGCACATCGGAAACTTATTTCAAGCCGCTCTGCAACAGGCGTCGAATACCCAGCCGCACTATGGCGAAGGCTGGGGACCATACTTCGAGCGCTTCGGCGCCGCTGAAGGCGATCAGGCCACTTCAGCATTTTTCATTTTCGCGTTTTTACCCAGCATCCTGCACGACGACCCGCGCTATTTCCGCAAAGGCCCCAGTCACTCCATCAAGTCGCGGCTCTATTACTCCGCTACCCGCACCGTCATTACGCGCAAGGATTCGGGCGAGCCCACCTTCAATATTCCGCAGGTCGCCGGCCAGTTATTTCAGCAGAGCATTTCAACGATCTACTACCCTCCTGAGGATCGGACTGCTGAACGCGTTTTCGAAAACTGGGGCACCACCCTCGCTTACAACAGCGCCTACAACGTCGTGAAAGAGTTTTATCCCGACGTACTTCACCTCTTATTCCATCGGCGCCATCACGCCGATCCGGCTCCTCCGTCGCCCGGTCACTAGGTCAACAGGCGCTTGAGGCGGGCGCGAGCACTCGGATCGCGTTCGGCACAACCTCGATTCGTACAGGCGCTGGTCCAACAATTTCGCCATCAGCGTGAAACAGGCGTGCTCGGTCCGTTTGCAAAATCACGGTCCGCGCCTTCTTCCGGATAAAATAAGAGTCCGGCAACTTGCCGGTCGCGAACAATCGTGGAATCGCGCGGCCGACTTGAGCTGCCGTCAAGCTCTTCAGAATCGACACATCCAGAAATCCATCGTCGATGCGCGCATCCGGCGCGACGCGCAAACCAGCTCCATAAGACGGGGTGTTCAGCACTGCTGCGACCATCACTTGCGATTCAATCGCCGGCAGCTCGTCGTCGGGAAACTCCACACGCACATTGAGGGGTTGAAATTCGCGCCACGCGCGCAGCACTGACGCAAGATACCGCGATCGCCCCGGCCACCGTCGATACCAACCGGAAGCGTGACGCGCTGCATCGACATCGAGTCCGACACCTCCTCCTCCCAGGAACAGTCGCAACACGCCATCGCCGGTTCTCGCATGCAACACATCGACTGAACGAACCGTCATCCGACGAAGCGCCTTCACAACCGCAACCGGACTCTTCGGCAGTCGCAGCGCCGCCGCAAAATCATTTCCGCCGCCGCTCGGAAGAATCCCGATCACGACATTGTTTTCCTCCGATCGCGTGGCGCCGACCGCATTGACGAGCACTTGCAACGTCCCGTCGCCGCCCATTGCGAAGAGTATTCGCGCCCCCCGCGCAATCGCCGTGCGAATACGGGTCTCCATGTTGGCTGCGCTGGCAGCAACCACAAATTCGGCCGGGTACCCGGCACGCTCGAACGCAAGGCGAACACCTCGCAAATTCCGCTCGGCCCGCCCGCCGCCGGCAACCGGATTCACGAACACGACGCTCTTTGTCTCGCAGAGAAATCGAGAAATGTCGCCCACGAGTTCGCCATGCTGACGAACACCGCGCCCGCTTGTCAACGGCGAGCGGCAAAGCGCCAGCTTCTAACGAATCGCGTCGGATTTTGGGTGCCGCGCCCTCCTGTTTTTGGGAGGGCGAGGTTTCTCCACAATGCTTGCCCAATCTCCCCTCAAGGGTCGCAGTTTGAATCGCAATACAAAGGGCGCCGCGAAGAAACCGACCTTGCGTCCCGTGAGCCTCCCGCACCAATCACACGCCTCCCAAACTTCGCCCAATTCCTCCGCATCTTCTCTGCTATAACTTTGGGCGGAGATCAAACCGATGGCCGTCTCAAATAACGTCGTTCGCCGTGCTCTTCCCTTCCTCGCCGCAGCCTGCTTCGCATTTCTCGCTGCGCATCCGAATGCGACGCGCGCCCAAACCACCGTCGCCGAAGCCGTCGAAATCGATCCGAACGCTGCTTCTCACGCCTTTCCGCACTTCTGGGAAAAAATGTTTGGCTCCGGCCGCGCCATCCTCACCCTGCGCGACGACTACCGCCACGATTTGCGCGAAGTAAAGCGCATCACGGACCTCGAATACATCCGCTTCCACGCCATTTTTCACGATGAAGCCGGCTTCTACGACGAAGACGCGAGCGGCAATCCTATCTACAATTTTTCTTACGTCGACCAGATCTACGACGGCATTCTCGCCAACAAGGTCCGCCCGTTCATCGAACTCAGCTTCATGCCCAAAAAGTTGACCTCCGACCCCAACGCACTGCATGCCTTCTGGTACAAACAAAACGTGGCGCCGCCTAAAGACTGGGATAAATGGGGCGCCATGATCGAGGCCTTCACGAAGCACCTCGTCGACCGCTACGGCATCGAGGAAGTCTCCAAGTGGTATTTTGAGGTCTGGAACGAGCCCAACATCGATTTTTGGGTCGGCAACCCGAAGGACGAAACGTACTTCCATCTCTACGATGTGGCCGCGGAAGCTATAAAAAATGTCAGCCCGCGCCTTCGCGTCGGTGGTCCCGCCACGGCGCAAGCCGCCTGGGCCGACAAATTTCTCGCCCACACCAAAGATGCTAACGTTCCTGTCGATTTCGTTTCCACGCACGTCTACGGCAACGACAAAGCCGAAGATGTCTTCGGCACGCACGAGAAAATCTCACGCAACGATATGGTCTGCCGCTCGGTGAAAAAAGTGCACGACCAGATCGTCGCGTCGGCCTATCCGAAGATGCCGCTCATCTGGAGCGAGTTCAACGCCGCTTACGACAACGAAACTGCCGTAACCGATAGCGCCTACATGGGCCCCTACATGGCCAACACGATTCGCGAGTGCGACGGCCTCACCGAGTACATGAGCTACTGGACGTTCTCCGACGTTTTCGAGGAACAAGGTGTCGTCAAGACGCCCTTCTACGGTGGCTTCGGCTTGATCGCCGAGCGCAGCATTCCGAAGGCGGCGTTCAACGATTTCGCGCTGCTCCACAAACTCGGCGACACGCGCCTCGATGTTTCATCCGATTCGGTGTTGGTGACGAAAACGAAGAGCGGCACTCTGGTCGTCGCCGCGTGGAATCTGTTCCTCCCGGAGGAGGCAGGCTCCCCAAAATCGATGACGCTGAGATTCAAAGGCATAACTGCAGGCTCGGCCAAAGTCACAATCGTCGACAAGGAACATGGTTCGCCGCTGCCCGAATTTGAAAAACTCGGCGGCCCCAAATCTCCAACTGTCGCGCAAATCGCGGCGATGCGAAAAGCCGCGGCGATGCCGCCCCCGAAAACCATGCCCCTGAAGAATAGTTCGCTATCGCTGACTTTGCAGCCACAGGCGCTCGCGTTGATTGAGCTGGAAAAATAGCGATCCGCCTAAAATTTACCTCACCATGAAAATCGGATAGCCCGGGGGCACAATTGGCTTCGCTGCGGCCGGCGCATCCGAAGGAATCGCGTGGAAGCCCGCGCGCGCCATCCCGTTTTTCGCGATGTCGTTCTTCATGAAGTGTTCCCACACAAATCCGGTGCGCGCGTTCTCGGCCATGATCATGATGATGCCCTGATCGATACCCAGCACATCCGGGCTGTACCAGTTTGTCAGTGGATTGAAAGCATCCACGAATCCGTACCGTTTCCACGCGCGATCCTGATATTTCGCATAAATCGTGCGCAACACCTTCAAGCATTCTTCCGGCAAAAACGGCAGCGATCCTCCCGCCGCGCACGGCACTACCGAACCATCGATGCGCCCCATCGCCGGTGGCCCGCCCCACACGGCGTAACCGCGCACCGAGTCGGAAGCGGTAATTCCCCAGAGATCGTCGCTGTAGTCTGGAAATTCGCGCGCCAGTTCGAGGCACCACAATTTGTGAACCTTTGTCGCGATCACCGAATTCGTAAAATAGTCCGCATACGCGTCGCGCTTACCCCGAAAATCGAACCAAGCCTGCGAATATTGGTGTACGAAAAGTGGCGCATGCGACCCGATATAGCGAATCCCGTTGAACTCAAAATACGTACGCGTCCACGCGTCCCAGTTCACTTTCGTCATCACCGGCGTCGGCGATCCGATGCCTAGCAGGTAGATCATCATCAATTCGCTGTACGCGTCCCAGCGCGCCTTGATGAATCCATGCTCCGGCGTCCACCCCATCGACAGGTTCTTGTCGCCGTGCAGCAACCACGACCAATCCATCCGGCCGTACAGCGTGTCCGCAAGCGATGAGATTTCGTCGTCGTCGAAATACGCTTTGCACGTGAGTACGCCGCAAATAAAAAGCGCTGTATCGATCGACGACACTTCCGACTGAAACACGCGCTCGCCATTTTGAAAATTAAGGAAGTGGCAAAAAAATCCATGCGCCTGCGGCACGCGCGTGGCAACAAATCGCAGCGTATTGCGCACTCGATCCCGAATCTTCCGTTTGTCTTCCCAGCCGCGGTGATCGGCGATGCAAAGCCCGGTGAGCCCGAATCCCGTCGCCGCAATGCTTGCGACGTTGCGCGAATCCGATCCGTTCGCCTGGCTCCGATCCTTTACCAACCCCGTATAAGGATTCGCCTCATCCCAAAAAAACTGAAAGCACGCGCGCTCGACCTGTTCGAGAAAGCGGTCTTCCTCCAGCGTGAATCGATACTTTGTCGGATCCGACGGAAACAGCGACGAAATGTCGCTGACCGGAGTGTTGCTCTGTGCCGGATACGGTTCGCCCGGATAGGGCGGTGCGGGCAGCGGCCACGATTTCGCTGCGGCTTCAGCCGCCGCAAGGTCCGCCAGCGATAACGCGCCTAGAGGAATACCCAGCGCAAGACGTGAAGTCTCCCGCAGCCAGTCGCGTCGCGAGCGCTTCCCACCGCTCACCTTCTAGGCCGCCGAACAGAGTTCGAGCGCCCGATGGAGCGACAGAGCCGGGTTCTCCATTTCATACCGGCCAGTTTACCGGAGCGATGAAGTCGCCGGAAATATCGAATTCCGCGAACAAAACGAAAAGAGCACTCTGCTCGCACAGCTCAATTGAAATCGAAAGCGAACGTACATCAGGCAGGTTTTCGTATCACTTCACGAGCGGTGATTCTCGATACGCCAGGATCGCGTTCCTCGCCGTCATCGTCAGATTTTCCGGCAGCCCTTCTAACCCGAACCACCGCAACTCTTCCGACTTGTGCGGCTCGCGATTGCAAGCCTCGCCCTCGACAATCCGCGCCAGATACGACGGCGAAACCCAATGCTGATTCTCCGCCGGCAGCAGATGGTCCGTGATGCAGAGCAGTCGCTCGATCGCAATCCGCACGCCGGCCTCTTCGTACGCTTCTCGAATCGCGCAATCTTTCACCGTCTCGAGAAAATCGACTTTGCCCCCTAGGATGCTCCAGCGGCCAGCTTCGGGCGCGGCCTTGCGCAGCGTCAACAAAACGCGTCCGCGCTCGTCGATCAGCAAAACGCCCGCGCCGACGCGCGGTTGCAGAATGGAAGCGGCGTGTGAGCCCATAGTGCCAATCCTTGCCGGTTTAACGGTCCCGCGGCGGCAGCCATTTCGCATTCGCCGGCAACTCGACGGCGGCCAGCCCGGCAACCAGCTTCGCGCCATCATCACTGACCACAATCATTTCTCGGTGCGTCCCGCTGAGAAACCCTTCCGCCACCGCGTGTGCACCTTGCTCCAGCAATGCATCATAGTAGCCGGCCACATTCAACACGCCGCACGGCTTCCGATGGATCCCGAGTTGCAGCCACGTCACGATCTCGCAAAACTCTTCCCAGCTCCCAAATCCGCCCGGCATCAATACAAACGCGTCCGACAAATCCGCCATCATCGCCTTGCGCTCGTGCATCGAGCCGACGACATGCAGTCGGGTCAGCGAGCCATGCGCGATCTCTTTTTCCGCAAGGTCGCGCGGGATGACTCCGATCGCCTCGCCTCCTGCCGCAATCACCGCATCCGCAATCTTGCCCATTAATCCGACGCGCCCTCCGCCGTACACCAATCCGATTCTCGCGCCCGCGAGATGCCTGCCAAGGCCCTCCGCAGCCTCTGCGTAGATCGTGCGATGCCCCGCGCTTGAGCCGCAGAATACGCAGAGGCGCCGAATCGTCCGAACCGCAATTTTTCCTTCGAGTTCCTGTACCTGCATTCCCCGTGCGCCGACCAGACCTCCGACCCCTTGTAGCAGACTCGACGCGACATTTTACCGCAAGCGCAAAATTTAGCTTTCGAGTATCGGCGCGCATTCGCCACGTCGAAATGTCGGCGATGCAGGATTCAAGGTATGTTCGCCAACATCCCCGATCTGTAACTTATAGAGTCACCGCCCGTCCGTTTGCCCGAGTGAGCTCGTTCGTGCCCAGGTCCAGAAAGTCCGTTAGAGCGAACCCATTCTTCTTCGCAAGGATTGCGGGAACAATTCTGTTCGTCGTAGTCCGGCTGGCGCTGCCCGGCACAGCCGCCGCCCAGTCGCATTGGGCATCCTCCGCGCTCGCCGGCCTCGATGCGCCGTCCCCGCATTCCGCGAACGACCTCGATTCCTCCCTCGACCATCCCGAAACAAAACTCCCCTGGCTCACCAGGTCCCCGTTCGATCTCCGCACTATGCCTAAAGTTCGTCTCGACTTCGAACCCAGCCTCAACGCCTCCGCTGCGCTGCCGCAATTCGACTCCAACGACAATCGCGGCATCGAATGGGCAGGCCTCCTCGCCGACTCCACCAAATTCCTGCTCTTCCAGCACGCGTTTCGCCTCGCCACGGAAGCCGATACCCGCCGCAGCCTGCGCGGCCCCTTCCTCCAAAACTACGTCGACTCCGTCACAAACATCCACGGCTGGAACGACGGCGACCCCTTTTTCGTGAACTACATCGACCATCCGATGGAAGGCAGCGTCGCGGGATTCATTGAAGTCGGCCACGACCCGCGATACCGCCGCGTTCGTTTCGGCCGCGCATCGTATTACTGGAAGAGCCGCCTCCGCGCGATGGCATTTTCCGCGGCGTACAGCTTGCAGTTTGAGATCGGCCCGGTGAGCGAGGCTTCTATCGGGGGTATCCAG
>Ga0335069_10013803_pt1 | contig 11335 bp, 12 predicted proteins | sample Lox_Sample_11_FD_206714 | JGI IMG/M metagenome (GOLD analysis project Ga0335069, IMG submission 206714) | Soil microbial communities from Loxahatchee National Wildlife Refuge, Florida, United States - Lox_Sample_1.1 | ecosystem: Environmental > Terrestrial > Soil > Wetlands | place: USA... | reverse complement strand
CCGCGATGGTTTCCGGTTTCCAAATATCCGTTCGACAAGGCGTGGCCGGATGACGTTTTCTGGTTTCCGGCCTACCTCACGGGCAAGCCTTTTCGTGCGCGTTTCCGCTTTCACGGATACAAAAAAATCGAGGAGCACGAAATTCACGAAGCCGATCTATGAACGTAGATTCATTTTCCCTGATCCCGGAGCTGGTGTTCGGGATTTCCGAACGCAAGGACGGTTCGTTGCGCCTGCATCAGCCGGATACCGAAGCGCGGCGCAGGCTCTTTTGTGAAAAAGCGGGACTCCCGTTCGATCGTCTGGTCTCGGCCGATCTGGTTCACGGCACTCATGTGCATGTCGCGACGGAGGCGGAAGCCGGCAAGACGATTGCCGCCTGCGACGGCTTGGTGACGGCCGCCCAGGACCTTTTTCTGACGGTGACGGGCGCGGATTGTTTCCCGCTCTTTGTGGTGGATCCATACGAGCGGATCATCGGCATCGCGCATGCGGGATGGCGGGGCATCGCGTCCAATATCACCAAGGAATTTTTGGCACGGATGACAGGGCTCGGCGCGGACAAGCAGCGCCTGCAGATCGCCATCGGTCCCGGCATTCGCGCCTGCCATTTCGAGGTGAAGGATGACGTGGCTTCGGTGTTTCCAGACAAGGCATCGCTCTTGCATGCGGATGGCATGACACGCATCGATTTGCCGGCGACCATCATCCGTCAGCTGGAGCGAGAGGGGATCGGCAGGGATCAAATCGAAGATAGCGGTGCATGCACCTATTGCCTTGAAGAAACCTATTTTTCCCGTCGCCGCGACCAAAACGGTCCATTAGAGGCAATGATGGCGTATATCGGCTTCAGACGATCCTAGAAATACGTTCCGCAAGCGCGTCTTCGGCGCGCGTCAAGCCACCCGGTTCGAACGAATTGGTGATCGTGTAATCCGGTTCCAATCCGCTGGCGGCGCGTTGCTTGTCGGCCTGCGCACGCGCGGCATCCCGTTCTCCGGGCCAATTTTCTGGAACAATACCCACCACGATCACTTCATAGCCCGCATTGCGCAAATTTCGCACGCCTTGTTCCACCAGTGCGCAAATACCGATCTTTTCTTCTAATAATCCGTTACAATGATCGCGATCATGCGCGTACAAGTTCCCGGCATATGCGGAAACTTGAACAAGGCGACCGGCTTTTTCGCGCGCACGCATCTCCTCGACGCTTACGAAATCGTAATTCACGTCGTCTTCCGGACCGCGACGCGCCCGGGTCGTGAGCGACTTCAGGATGCCGACGCGCTCCGGAAAACGCGCGACCATCGCTTCGATGAGCGTGGTTTTTCCCGAGCCGCTCGGACCCACGAGACCGACGATCGGGTTCATATCTTTCTCGCCCGTAGGCCGAGAAACAGCGGGATTTCGGCCCGGGCGACATTCTCCGCCTTGGCTCGCGGACCCGAATCGCTTGTTTTGTTCGAGACCCATTCTTCCATCGCGTCTATAACAAATCCGTGTTTCGCCAATTCGTTCACGTACACGGAGAGCGGACGATGGAAGGAAAAAGTCTTGATCTTCGGTGCCGATCCCGGATGCATGTCGATCGGCTGGGCATAACTCGAAAGATATTTGTCCACGCGCCGGTATTGGAGTCTGCGCTCGTCATCCCATCCCCAGCCGCTTTGCCTCGGCTGGCGGAACGCAGGATGGTTCATAGTCAGCACGAACACGCCTCCGGATTTGAGGACGCGTGATGCATCGACGAAAACCGGCCCGAGCGGATCGATGTTCTGGATGGCGAGATTGCATACGATGCCGTCGAAAGAAGACGGGGGATAAAGCCTGGCGAACGCCGTGGCGTCGCCGACTTGGAAGCGGCAGTTTTTCGGGGCACCTTTTTTCGCGAATTCGATCAGGGAAGGCGAGACATCAAATCCCTCGACGGTTCGCCCGGCTTCTTTTGCCAGGCGCTTCGAAAACGCGCCTTGTCCGCAGGCAAGATCCAGATAGCGTCCGTTCCTTGACGGTTTGAGCAGCCGCTCGGCGCCGGGGAAAACGATATCCCGCTGGAAGTCGCCACCTTCCTTTCCCATGTAATCGCTATACCAGCCGGCAACCTTTTCCCAGCCCTTCGGTTTGGGTCGTTGATGACGTGAAGCGTGTCGCATGCGGCTATGGTACACTTGGAACCATAATCGCCAAATCTATGGGCTTGATCCTTCGTATTTTGCTCGGAGCCGCGATCGTCGCCATGGGCGTCGCATTCGTTATGAAGACGCGCGACCTCGAGAGCTTCTTCGGGCCGGTTCCCTTTGCCGAGCGCTATATGGGCGGCGGCGGGACGAATTTGTTTTACAAGTTGCTGGGTGTGGTGTTTTGCCTGGTCGGATTCCTGGTCATGACGAATTTGTGGAACGCCTTTTTGCAGGCGACGCTTGGTTCGCTGTTCCCGCGCCCGAATCCGTGACGTATGCGCCATAGCGGCAACGAGTTGATCAACCCGTTCAAGACCCTGGAGCGGGCCGGTCTTCGCGAAGGCGATCTCGTTGCCGATTTGGGATGCGGCAGCCTCGGGCATTTCGTATTCCCGGCGGCGCAGATGGTCGGCGCCGAAGGGCGCGTGTATGCGGTCGACATCGACAAGAACGCCCTCAAAGCCGTGGACCGCATGGCCAAGCACGAGCAATATTTCAATATTATTCCTGTCTGGTCGGATATCGAGGTCCATCGCGCGGCCCGCATCCGTGACGCGAGTTGCCAGCTCGTCATCGTCGCGAACAATTTTTACCTCTCGCAGAATCGCGCGGGGCTGGTCGCCGAGGCGATGCGCCTGTGCGCGCCGGGCGGCCGGCTGCTTGTGATCGAATGGCAGGCCTGCCGCACCGCCATCGGTCCGCCGCCCGAGCGGCGCATGCCGCCGCATGAGGCGAAGCGCTATTTTGCCGATCCGGAGCTCAAGCTCGTGGACGAATTCGAAGCGGGAGACTGTCATTACGCTCTCGTCTATCAAAAAAAGGGGAGACCGGATCATTCGGTGGAAGTCGTGAACCGTCCGGGCCGCTGACTTGCCGCTCCCGATCGAAAGTGCTACAAAATCGGTCAATATGCTGAATTGGATTCTTCCTCTCTTGAAACCCGATTTCTGGTTTAATTTGAGCGCCATTCCGTTCATGCCATGGCTCGACAAGGCATTGCCGATCGCCATGGTGGCGATTCTGATCATCGGGATCGCGATGCTGGCCTATGCGGCCAAGGCTTCCGGGCTCGAAAAAGAACGTCGCCAGCTCGTCCATAGTTTCGGAGCCGTCGGGTTCTGGGCCGGGCTGACGGGCCTCCTTTTGTACTTCTTTGTCTGGGAGGGGATTCCGGTGCTCTCCATGCGCATTTTCTGGCTGGTATGGCTGGTCGGATTCGGCTGGTGGAAGTGGACCATTTACCGCACCTACTTCAAGATTCTGCCCGCGGAAAAGGCCAAACAGAAGGAACGCGAAGCATACGAGAAATGGCTGCCCAAGCCGAAGAAATAATACGATGGACGCCCGTAAGGAGGACGGACGCCGAGGCGAGGATCTTGCCGCGGCGTTTTTTATTGCAAAAGGGTTCGAGATCGTCGGCCGGAATTGGAACCATCGTCTCGGGGAGATCGATTTAATTATTTCACGCGCGGGCGAGATCCGTTTTGTCGAGGTGAAATATCGTCGATCGCTGACCTATGGCCGACCGGAAGAGTCGATCACCGGAGCTAAGCTTCGTCATCTTGAACGAGCGATCCTGTTATGGCTCGAAACGCAAAAACCGGTTCCCAAACGCTATCAGGCCGACGCATTGGCCATTACCGAGTTGCCGGGTAGCCCGATCGAATATACCTGGATTGAGCAGATTTTCGGATAATCGGCTTAGCTAAGGGCTTTTTTGTGCCTGGGGGATTGACAAAAACCGCATTTTTTGGTATCTAAAACCGTTATCCTTCACGCCCCACCTATGGTTATCGTTATGATCGGTCAGAAGGGTCTCCCGGCTCGCTCGGGAGGCATCGAACGCCACGTCGAAACGCTGGCGTCCGGTTTGGCGTCGCGCGGCCATCGCGTCATCGTTTTCGGCCGCAAGTGGTATGTGGGAACCGGTGCGGGCATTCCGTCCGGCGTAGAGCAGATTTTGACCAAGGGTATCCGCACCAAACACTTGGATGCGATTACGCATTGTTTTACCGCGCTTTGGGCCGCCCGCGCCCTCCGTCCCGATGTCATTCATATTCACGGTACGGGTCCGGCCTTGTTGTCCCCTCTGGCGCGCCTGTTTCATCCTCGCGCGGCCGTGATCGTGACCTTCCATTCGATCGACCGAGTGTTGTCGAAGTGGGGGAGTTTTGCCCGTTTGAGTTTCCGCATCGGTGAATGGCTGGCTTGCCATGTTCCGCATCGCACCATTGCCGTTTCCCAGACGTTGGCCGGTTATTGCCAGGAAACCTACGGAACGCAAACAAATTACGTCACGCATCCGATTCCGATGCCGGAACAGCAGCCTCTTGAACGCATTGAGCAGGTTTTGTCAGCCCATGGTCTCAAACAGGACCAGTATTTTCTGTTTTTGGGCCGTTTGATCCCGGACAAGATGGCCCATCTTCTCGTGCAGGCCTATGCCATGGCGGCCTTGGAGCGTCCGGATGTGATTGCGAACAAGCCCCTGGTGCTTGTCGGGGCGGCCGCTTGGACCGATCGTTATGCCCGCTGGTTGTGCGGCCTGGCCGCCAAAACTCCGGGAGTCGTCGTGTTTGGCGAGCGCAGCGGCAAGGAGCTCCAGGCCTTGCAGGCCGGAGCCCTGGCTCACGTCTTCCCGACGGCGAGCGAAGGGTTGTCCCTGGCCATTGTCGAAGCCTGTCAGTTTGGCCGCTTGGTAGTGGCCACCGATATTCCGGCCAACCTTGAAGCTACCGGCGGCGCCATGCTGTCGGTGCGCCCGAACGACGTCCACAGTCTGATGAATGGTTTGATTCAAGCGGCCGAGCTTTCGTATGCCGATCGTGCCCAGTTGGCCGCTTCGGCACGGGCTCATGTGGCTGAGGCCCACCAATTTGACGACCGGTTGGACGATTTGGAGCGGATCTATCGCGAAGCGTGCGGATTGCCCTTGGAAATGGTGACCCTGTCCGTCCTCGCCTGACACATCAATTTTTGATAAAAAGTGGCTAATTATAGCCACTTTTTATGTGGATAAAACGACTTCCCATTTTGGTTGATTTATGGGTCCTTCGCTTGCTCTTTTTGAGGTTTTAGGCTAATCTCAGCGTCACGCTTTTTGTGCAGTACCGTGGGTGTACGGTCGCATGAATCATCCCGTTGATCGCTTCTATATTTACCGCGTACGGACTCAGCGAGATGCTGAGGCTTTTGGGCGGTTGTACGATCGGTATGTCAACCAGATCTATCGTTTTGTTTACCTGAAAGTTCCTTCTCGTGAAGTGGCGCAAGACGTGACTTCCGAAACCTTCCTCAAATTTTGGCAGTATTTACTGAAAAACGACGTTCAACATGTACGCGCGATGCTCTATAAAACCGCGCGAAACCTGGTAGTCGACTATTACCGCAAGACGGACACGGGAACCATCTCCCTCGAGGCTGTAACGTTTTCGGAAGATGGGCCGTCTACTTATGATGTACGGCCGGCTTCCGACCGTCAGCGCCAGCGCGCCATTATGGAGGCAAAAGCCGATTTGAGCCTCGTGCTCGAAAAAATCGGCCGCCTCAAAGAGGACTTTAAGGATGTCCTCACCCTGCGCTTGGTGGACGGGCTTGGATACGCGGATATTGCCCGTATCCTGGATAAGACCCCGGGTCATGTCCGCGTGATCTACCATCGCGCGATGAAGGCCCTGGAAGCACTCGACCGCTAATCCCATGAGCAAACGTGATGTCTTGCAGAAACTCTCGAGTATCCGCCATGCGGAGCGCGTTATCGCGCCCGATGCGGCTTGGGTTTCGCGCACGCGTTTGCGTGTGATGACGCAGGTGAAACGTGATTTGACATCCGGCGTTTCGTTCAGCCAGGACAAGCCGACGGTTTCGTCCAGAGTCAGTTCGCGTCTGATGCAATGGATGCGTGCTCCGGCCTTGGTGACGGCATCGATCGTGACGGCGGTGTTCGGCGGCTCGTTGTTGAGCGTTTCGGCTTCGGAGCGCGCGTTGCCGGGCGATTTATTGTATCCGATCAAGCTTGCCAGCGAACAAACCCAGCTGGCCCTCACGTCCGATCCGGCCGATAAGTTGCGTTTGAAGACGCAGTTCGTCGGCCGTCGCGTCGATGAAATCAAGACCTTGGCGGCGGGCCCGGTTGCTCCGGATCGTTTGGTACAGGCGACGCAGGTTTTGAAACGCGACCTCGATACGGTCAAAAATCAGTTGCAGGAAGTGAAGCAGGCGGTGTCCGCGCCGACGGCGGTGGAAGTCGCGAAGCTGGTGGACCAGCAGAGCGATGATGTAGCCCAACAGCTCAAGGCGGTGAAGAGCACCGTTCCGGAGGATGTGAAATCGAGTGTGGCCGACGCCGAAGTCGCGGCCGTGCACACGGGCGTGAGTGCGGTTGCCGTGTTGATCGACGCCAAAACCTCGACGTCTTCCGCGGATGTGATTTCCGATGCCGACGTCGCGGCGGCCATTCAGAACAAAGTAGACGGCATCCAGGCGACGCTGACCGATGCAAGCGCGAAGCTCGTGCAGTCGTCCTCCACGACGGCGGCCGCTTCGTCCACGGGTTTGCTCGCCGCGCAGGCCGCAAGTTCGTCGGTGGAACAGATCGCGTCCGCCAGCACGACGCTGCAGGAAGTGCGCCAGTTGGTGGACCAGAACCAGCTTGGCGATGTGACGAGCAAGCTCCTGCAGGCCGCACAGACCGCGGCCCAGGTCGAAACCGCGGTGGACCTCGCCACGGCTTCGAGCACGTCATCGCTGGGCAGCGTGTCCTCCACGCCGCCGGACCTTTCGTCCACGACATCCGCCACCGATACGCCGGCGCTCAATGGCGGCAACACCTCCACGCCGGCCACGTCTTCATCCACGACGGCGACCACTTCTACTCAATCCGTCACCCCTACGTCCACATCGACGAAGGCGACTTCGACGTCCAAAATTCTTCCGCCGTAATGCGGCTCGCCGTTCTCCCTCGACCAGGGCGACCCTGCACCGCAGAGGCGTCCTGACGAGCGGGAGAACTCAGTGCTTTCGCTCGTGCCCGTACCCATTTGACCCCTGGCGATCAAAGGTCGACTCCGATATCAATCGGAGGCCGGGTGTCGTTACTCTTAGTGCCAAACTCTTACACTTCCCCTATGGGAAACATTCTTAAGAAGGTTATTTCCAGCTTCGTCGCCCTGACGACGATTGCCTGGTCCGTGGGTGTCGGTACGTTCGCTCTCCCGAGCGCCGCGTCCGCCGCTGCCATGGCCGGCGATCTCATCAAGGCTTCCGGCCCGGCGGTGTACTACTTCGCCGCGGACGGCAAGCGCTACGTCTTCCCGAATGAGAAGACGTATTTCTCCTGGTTCATGGACTTCTCGTCCGTGCGCACGATCTCGGATTCCGAGCTCGCGTCGTACATGATCGGGGGTAACGTCACGATCCGCCCGGGTACCTACCTGGTGAAGATCACGACGGATCCTAAGGTGTACGCCGTCACCTCCGGTGGCGTCCTGCACTGGGTCGAATCCGAAGCGGTCGCCACGGCTCTCTGGGGCTCCAACTGGGCCTCGAAGGTCGTCGACGTTCCGGACTCGTTCTTCGTCAACTACTCGATCGGTTCCTCCGTCTCGACCCCGGTTCACCCGGATGGCTCGTTGATCACCTACGCGGGTGACCCGACGCGCTACGTGGTGTGGGGTGGGATGAAGCGCCGCATCGCTTCCGACGCCGTGTTTGCCGCCAACGGGTTCAACCCGATGTTCGTCAACACGACGACGATCACCTACGCGAACGGCTCTGACGTCACGGGCCGCGAGGGCATCCTCGCCGACGTGATTCAGGCCTCGGCCCCGTCCGCCACCGGCGGCGTGACCGCTACGCTTGCGTCCGACACCCCGGCCGCGGCTACGGTTCCGAAGAACGCGTCCAGCGTGATGCTCGCGAAGTACAACTTCACGGCCGGTTCGTCCGCCGCGATGATCACGGGTCTCCGTGTTCGCCGCATCGGCGTCGGCTCGACGTCTGACTTCTCGAACGTGTACTTGTATGATGCCAACGGCAACCGTTTGACGACGGGCCGCACCATCAACTCGTCCACGAACGAAGTTGAATTCAATGGTTTGAACTTGAGCATTGCTGCGGGCCAGACGGTCTCGCTCGTCGTGGTTGGTGACTTCTCGTCGCCGAGCACCACGGGTGGCCAGCACGCCTTCCAGCTCTCCGATGCCTCGGCCGTGATTATCTCCGGCTCCGGCACGGTCTCCGGTTCGTTCCCGATCCTGGCCAACACGTTCACGGTCGGTACGACCTCGGCCGGTACGCTCGTGGTCCAGAAGGGCACGACGCCGACCAACCCGAACATCGGTTCGACCGATGCGGAAATCTCGAACTTCAAGTTGACGGCTAACACCGACGACATCGAAGTCCGCCGCATCACGTTGCTCCAGGCTGGTTCGGTGTCCAACTCGGACCTCTCGAACTTCCAGCTCTACCAGGGCTCCACGGTTGTGGCCACGGCTTCCGCCGTCAACGGCGACAAGATCGTCCTCAACTTCAACCCGCCCTACGTGATCACGAACGGCACGACCAAGACCTTCTCGCTTCACGCGCAGATCGCCGGTCGCTCCGATCGCACGATCAAGACCTACGTCGAATATACGACGGACGTCTATGCCATCGACAAGCTCTACAACTCGGGCGCGTCGGTTGACATCGGTACGAGCGGTACGTTTGACGGTAACAGCACGAACTACATTCAGGTGACCACCCAGGGTGGCCAGCTGACGGTCTCGTTCAACGGCCCGACCACTGGCAACATTGCCAAGGGTTCCCAGGACGTTGTCTTGTACAAGTTCTCGCTGCTCTCGGCCGACAACGACCTTGAGATCCGCAACATCGACTTCCACCTGATCGCGACGAACGGCGGTAAGCTGATCGGCACCTCGGGCACGAAGTACTTCCGCGACATCAAGATCAAGAATCTTGACACCGGCGAAACCTGGATGGGCCCGACGGACATGCCGTCGTCCTGCACCACGTCCACCTCGGACTGTGCGATCCAGCTCACCGACTCGCGCAACATCACGGCTGGTCAGACCTATAACCTGGCCATCACCGCTGACTTGAGCAACACGGAAGACAGCGACAACAACTTCTTCACCCCGGGTACCAACCAGTACCGCATCGATCTCGGCACCTCCGGCTCCATTTTCGCGAGCTCGGACGTCCGCATCGTGAGCACGGGTGAATTCCTCGACACGGCTCAAATCGTGCCGAACACCACGGTCAGCGGTAACGTTCAGACCGTGAAGGCTTCGAATCTCTCGGTGGCTCTTGCCGCTTCCCCGTCGGCTACGACGGCTGTGAAGAAGCAGGCCAACGTTCCGGTGGTGGGCCTCGTGTTCACCGCTGGCGACCAGAGCGATATCGCCATCAAGTCGGTCAAGCTCACCGGTTCGGCTTCGTTGCTCGGCACCACCTACGATGCCAGCACGACCCGCTCGGTGTTGACCTCGTGTGCGCTGTTCGATGGTTCGACCCAGGTCGGTCTCTCGCAGGCCCCTGACGTCACCACGGGCGCCATGAACATCACCAACATGAACGTGACGGTGCCGAAGGGTACCTCGAAGACGCTCGTTGCCCAGTGCACGGCGGGTTCCACGATCATTGGTACGGCCAACTACGCCGCGGTCGGTATTGCCACCGCTGCCGATGTGGTCGCCGAAGACGGTGACGCCAACACGGTCACTCCGACCTTGTCGTCGCAGGTCACGGCCAACTCCGGTGCTACGCCGGTGTTGATCCAGACGATCCGCTCCCATGGCTCGGTGACGATTTCCCCGGACAACTTGCGCCAGTCGACGATTCTCGTCGGCGACGGTGGCTCGGTCTGGCAGAACTTCGCCCAGTTCAAGGCGACGGCCCAGTATGAAGACGTGACGCTCGACAAGTTGACGGTTACGTCGACCGGCGACGCCGCGAACTTCACGATGGTCTCCGTTGCGAAGGACGGTTCGGTCATGGGCTTCGACATCCTGCCCTCGGGCAACTCGAAGTCGAAGGACATTACCTTGTCCACGCCGATCACGGTTCCGAAGGATGGCTCCGCCACCTTCCAGCTGTGGGGCAAGCTTGCGAACGTTGTGGCCTCGTCGTCGGTCTCCGGCGCGACGTCCGGCGCCGCTCGCTCCGGCAACCTGATGTCGCTTGGCTTGGCCAGCAACATCACCTCGGGTGACTGGGACAGCAACTACGCTGGTCAGCTGAACGTCCGCTCCACTGGCGCGGCTTCGGGTGATCGCTTGTACGCTGCCACCACCACCGCTTCGAACACGGGCAATGCGTTCGTGCTTCGCAAGACCAAGCCGGTTGTGACCCGCCAGGCGTTGTCCACGACGACGCTGACCGCTGGTCTCGACATGGACTTGTACAAGTTCCAGGTGTCGGCTGACAGCGCTGGCTCCGTGGCCCTCAAGAAGATCGTCTTCGCGTGGTCCAAGGGTGACAGCAACGCCAGCTTCAACATGCAGAACTTCCGCCTCCGCAAGGGTTCGACCGACATCGCCCAGGCTGATATCTCTATCTCCTCCGCGACGAGCGTCGACTACTACACGGGCGGTCCTGCCGCTGGTGAATTGACCGGTAAGATCGTCGTGACGTTCACCAACGAAGAAACGATTGCCGGCTCCGGCAACGTGTACACGTTGCACGCCACGGTGAACGGTACGGTGGACTCGGGCGACTCGTTCTCGCTCAACTTCTACCGCGACACCTCGGTGACCTCGCCGGTTACCGGCTACCTGGATAACAACATCTCGGGTGGTATCCGCGGTCCGAACATCGACACGGCCATTGCTCCGGACTCGTCTCCGGATGCGGTTGGTACGTTCGTCTGGTCGGACAACTCGGAAATCCCGCACTCCTACGCTTCGGGCACCGCTGGTGGCTCGCGCGACTGGACGCAGGATCTCTACGTCGAGGACCTCACTCAGCAGTCCGTGCTGAGCCGCTAATCGACGATCCTGAAGGCCTGCGACTCACCTCAATGGCTTGAAGGAAACAAAACCCCCGCTTCGGCGGGGGTTTTGTTGTCCTGAAAGCCGTGTTATTGTGCCGTTCAGCTTCTATGACTCGCGCCAACGCCATCAAACTGTTCAAGGGGATTTCCCTAATCGGTATTT
>Ga0335069_10013802_pt1 | contig 11335 bp, 21 predicted proteins | sample Lox_Sample_11_FD_206714 | JGI IMG/M metagenome (GOLD analysis project Ga0335069, IMG submission 206714) | Soil microbial communities from Loxahatchee National Wildlife Refuge, Florida, United States - Lox_Sample_1.1 | ecosystem: Environmental > Terrestrial > Soil > Wetlands | place: USA... | reverse complement strand
CTGGGACATCCATGGCAGGGACTGATCACGGCGGCAGGCGCAGTTCTTGCGCTGGCCCATAACCTGAGGAGACGAATATGAAGGCTTGGAGTTTAATTCTGCTGTGTTCGATGGCGTTTGCTTCTGTCGGCAAGAAGCACGACAACACGCTGGGCTATGTGCAGAACGACAACCCATACACCTACGTTGCCGGGGCAATTACCGATGCAGCGCTGGTGGAGGAAGGTAAAGGGGTCACTCTGCGGGTTCAACCTTTGGCTACCTACCAGCTATTCACAGAGGACATCCTGTTCTGCCCAGAAAACATGAACCTGTTCGAAAACAAGAGCAACCCGATGCTTCTGACGTACGAGACTGTGGCCCATCGGTCGGTGGGCGGGATCGGGTGCCATCACCTTGTGCGCGTAGATGAGATTGTCCCAAGGAAGGAGCTTCCATGATGGAGAACGCAGGCGTAGACCCAACAGCTATCCCAAAATCGATGACTGATGGGCAATACGAGTGGTGGGTCCTGTTCGGGATTTGCGTAGCGGGGAAAGGGGCAAAGCAAACCGAAAAAAAACTCAACGCGCTCCTTAGTGCGGGTGTAGGATGTCGTTGGGAAGACGAATGTGTTAATTCTCCTTTCGCTCGTATACGCTTTTATATTAAGTACAAACAACTTGGCTGGCGTCTTCGACGAATTAAAATGGGCCAATACAAACGTATCAACAAGGCGTTTCGTGCCGTAGTAAAACGTACCGCACGCGAGTTGATGCAGATCGACACTCTTGAGCGTATTCCGGGGATCGGGCCAAAGACCGCACGTATGCTTGTGCTCTACTCGGACCCAAACGCGGATTGTGTTCCTCTCGACACGCACATCTTGAAATACCTGAAGGCGCAGGGAGTTCCAAATGTGCCAAAGAGCACTCCAGCAGCAGGCCCAACGTATAAACGGCTCGAAGCTGCGTTTCAGGACCTAGCACTATCGCAGAGAAAGACAGTGCGTGAACTCGATACGGAGGCTTGGAAAAGCTATGCTAAAATTTAGGAGGTATCTGTGCTGAATCCAAGGATGCAACACTCGCAGCAGGGCTTGGACCTTACCAAGCGCTTCGAATGCTGCAAGCGCACTGCGTACCTAGACGTGCGCGGCGTATGGACAATCGGATGGGGAACGACTGGGCCAGAGATTCACGAGGGCCTAGTGTGGACCCAAGACGAAGCCGATTCGCAGCTTATCTCTCGCTATCACTGCTCCGAGAACGACGTAAACAACTTCGTGAACGTGCCGCTAACACAGGGCGAGTTCGATGCGCTTTGCGACTTCGACTACAACGCGGGTGGAGGCGCACTGAAGAATTCGACTCTGCTGAAGCTCCTCAACGCGAAGGACTATGAAGGGGCGGCAAAGGAATTCGAGCGCTGGACGTACGCAGGAGGGAAGCAGGTGGCGGGGCTGCTACGCCGACGCTTAGCTGAGGAACAGGAGTTTAAATCATGAAGGTAGTGGAGTGGCTTGAACCTTGCCCCGGTGGGCCAGAAGGCACCATGGTAGTGGTACAGCGAATGAAAGTAGAGCAAGCCATTGATCAGCAAAAAGGGTCAGCCGCACTAAAGGGATTTTCTTATCCCAGTGACGAAATGGCCTTAGACGATTTCTGCGTCGTACACTGGGCTGTTGTGAAGGAGATTGAATGAACTGGGGAACCATTATCGGGTGGGCGGGAGCGCTGCTTTCGCTCGGATCGTCTATCGGGTACTTCTGCGCTAAGGACTACCGAAGGGGCTTTTATTTTATGTTCGCCTTTTTGATCACGGCGACAGTCTGCTGGCCGGGAAGACAATGAGTGAAATACACCCAATCGTGAATCACGACGAAGTGGGCCGACGCATAGATGTTCTGATGAAACTCCACAACTGGTGGAGCGACGGGTTGGCCGCGCTGTTACGCAGTACGTACATTTCGGACTGGGACCAAGAGCGCATCTACGAACTGGAAAGCGCAATCAAGCTTTTAAACAACTACATGATGCTAGGGTATTCCAGCACCGAGTACGCGAGGGAGATTAACAAGATGGCAACGCTGTCTCCGGAAGAGAAGGAATTCTTCGATCTTCCTGAGGACTTCAAGCTGACGCCACTAGAGCCGTACAAGCCGAACGAAACGGAGGACATGACATGAGCTACCGAATTCAAGCACGAGGCAGATGGGAAGGATGTGAGTGGTTTAACTCTGGCAACGACGGAACTACTCAAGAGTTTTCAACCGAAATGGACGCGCAAAAAGCCATAGACGAACAGCCGGATCGAAACACTGTCGAATACCGCATCGTCACCTCTCGGGAGGCGCAAGACTATGAAGGCGTTTAGCAAAGGGAAAGACGGAGGACCAGAGTCGCACGTCACAGGGTACTTTCTCGTAGAGATTAAGCGCCTGTTCTCTATCGTGCTTCTGAAGTTCGACGAAGGGACCCGCGAAGAGTACCATAACCACGCATTCAACGCGGTTACTTTGTGGTTGAAGGGAGAAGTGCAGGAGGAATATCCAGACCACATTGGCACGACATGGAAAGCAGGAGAGCTTAAGTACACTCCACGAAATCTGATGCATCGCATTCGCGCATTCAAACCCGCGTACGCGCTGTCGTTCCGTGGTCCTTGGGTTTCGAATTGGAATGAGTACAACGCAGCAAGCAAGCGCACGACAACACTTACACATGGGAGGAAAATAGTTAATGCCTAAAATCTACTTAGCTGGCCCGATATCTGGCTTGACCTACGAGGGGGCCGAGGACTGGAGGGATCAGTTTACCAAGCGCATCAATCCCAAGATTCAGTGCTTCTCGCCTTTGCGCGGCAAGCAGTATCTGGCTATGCGAGGGCCGTTGGAGGGTTCGTACAGCGAATACCCATTGTCCACTGACCGTGGGATAACCGTACGGGATCGTAACGATTGCATGGGGGCTGACCTAGTCGTATTCAACATGCTCGGCGCAAAGCGCGTATCTATTGGTACAATGGTGGAGTTTGGATGGTGCGATGCCGCACGCGTTCCTGCCCTTTTGATTATGGAAAAAGAGGGCAATGTCCACGATTATCCGATGGTGCGAGAGATTGCCGGATTCCGTGTGGACAACATGGACGACGCAATTAAGATTGCTGAGATTGTTCTCTTGCCAAAGTTCGAAGTCGGTGAACATACGCTGCGTAGCGCTCCAATGCCTGAGCGTCGTACGGGGCTTTCTGATCGGCGCAAAACGGTGGATTGGGGTTGCAAATACTGCCGCAGAATACACAACACCTACGGACGACGGTCCACGGACAAAACCTCTTACACCATGTTGTCACGCGGCAGCGAATAAGGAGAACAATGCCGATGCCTACAGCAGCAAGCACAAAACGTCAGTTGGACCTGAACAAGCGCAGCCCCAAAGCTGAAGCTCTGTTCGATACCTTCAAGAAACGCATCATAGGGCAAGAGGAAGCCTTGGAAGTCATGGCCGACATCGTAGAGCGCCATCAAGCAGGGCTGTGCGACCCCAGCAAACCTGCTGGCAACGCTTTGTTCCTTGGACCTACTGGTACTGGAAAGACGTACGTATGTGAAACACTTTGTGAAGCTCTTGTAGGCAATCCCCGCGCTTGCATCAAAATCGACTGCGCGGAATTTCAGCATTCGCACGAGATTGCGAAGCTGGTAGGCAGCCCTCCCGGATACCTCGGCCACAGAGAGACGCGCCCTATGCTTACGCAGGAAGCCCTTAACCAGTACCACACCGCTTCCTGCAAGCTCTCCATTCTGTTGCTGGACGAGGTAGAAAAGGCTTCAGACGCATTGTGGACCCTCATGCTGGGGATTCTTGACAAGGCGAAGCTGACCCTAGGCGACAACCGTATTGTAGACTTCAAAGATGTGATCCTCGTCATGACATCGAACCTTGGCGTAGCGGAGATGAACTTCGCACACGCAGGCGGGATCGGCATTCGTCCTGCGGCCCCCGTAGCTTTGTCGCACGACAAGATCACGACCATTGCACGCGAGGCTGCTAAGCGCAAGTTCAGCCCTGAGTTCCTGAACCGCATCGACCACCAAGTAGTGTTCCGTACGCTTTCCGAAGACGATGCGCGGAAGATCATGGACTTGGAAATAGAGCGAATCGCTGAGCGCATTTACAACGAAAAGAAGGTGATGTTCTTCGTCAACAAAGCGGCAAAGGAGCAGTTGTTGAAGGAAGGCTTCAGCCGCGAGTACGGTGCGCGGAATATGAAGCGCACACTGGAGAAGAACATTAACATCCCCATTACCCGCTTCATCGGCAGTGGGCAAGTAGCGCCGGATCAAACCGTCATTGTTGGGATGTTGAAGGGCACATTCGACTACTACGTCTTGGAGACTAAATGAAATCAGTACACAACTACGCCACCGCTGAGGAACGCATTCGGGATTACGTTTTCGAAGTCACTGGAGTCCCTATTGCTGCCGATCAAGACCCAGTCGAATTCATCATCGCCAGCCACGTTGCCCTGCGGCATCTTCTGGAAATCGAACGTGAGAAAAACGGAGACTACAGGGAGGTCTAATTGGAAGAACTTCTAGAACAATTGCTTGTTGAATTCCGTAATCCACTTTATCCGAATGGTGGAGTTCTTACTACAGAGGCACAAGTTCGGGCTGCGCTAATTGTTGCATGGAACGCTGGCAGGGAGCACGGCAGGGGAGACACAGTGCAAACCTGTACTCGGCTCTCTCCACATGTGTGCCGAGTAAATGGGCCATGTAATGGGTGGCCGAAGGAAGCGTCGGACGATACTGATGAATTGAAGTCTGATGCTTGGAGAGACGCAGAATGGCATCAATGATAGAGTCACGACCAGTACCAGCGTATGAAGCTTGGCTACTGCGAGAAAACATTCGGAGAGTTCAAGAGCCATACGTTCAAATGCTTGTTGATTTGTACTCCGTGTCAATTCCTACCATAACCATCGCGGACGGCGTAGTAGAAATTACGTACACTCCGGAGGTTGAAGAAAAAGCCGAGCGCATACGACAACAAATGAATGAGGCTGTAGAAATGTTTGTGCGGTACAAGCCGCTATGATCTGCTTGGCTGGAGGCAAAGATCATGGCCCAGCAGTTCCTAAGGATCATCCCGAATACATCTGGTCTGGTCCAAACTATGGAAAGCCCCACGTTCCGGCGTTAGGAGTATACGCGGGGGTTCCTCGGTACAGTTGTGTACACTGTGGTAAATGGGTGGAGGAGAAGACATGGCAGAGATACTGAAATTCGAGGGTGACATCTTCTGGAACGCCGAGAACACTGAGCAGTCCATATACGACCCCAGCGACGAACTTGAGAACGTGAGCGACGGGGACATCGTGGAATTTGAGCAAGCCAAGCGCCTGCCCAACTTCTTCGGCGTATACATCAACGGAAAGGAACGCTACTTCGACACCGAGAAGGAAGCCGAAGCAGCCGTCAGGGAATATGACCAGAAAAACAATTGACGATGCCGTTAGGCGGGTTGCTTCGTGGCCTGCGTGGAAACAAGATGCAGCAGACCGATGGGTTGCTCAACTGAAAGAGGACAACGAAATCGAGCGTGCCAACCTCAGAGGATGGGGACCGTTCGATCAGTGATAAGGAGAACACAATGTGCCAATGTGGATGCGGCGAGTTTCCCGTTGAAAACGCGTACAAGCTTCCGTCAGGGGAAGTAGTTGGGTATGGCATTTACCGAGGCTGCTCAGATTGTCATGCGGGGCCGGGAGTATCTATGTACGTCTACCCCGATGACAAATCAGAGTGGTTAGAAGGTGCAAAAATCGAAGCGTACAAGCCGGATGAATTTGGTGGAAACAGCGGGTACGGCATTTCTATTTCTTTTTTCGAGGTACGCGATCTGATCAAAGCCGCCACAGCCTTTGGCGACTACGAGGGTTACAATTCCGTCGAGGAATGGCTGGAAGAAAACGGTCTACAAATGATGCAAGACGCTATGCAACTATTCGAAAAGCGCTGTGAAGAACTCAGGAAGAAAAAGGCTTAAAGGAGAACACAATGTACGTATTCGACAAGCAAGAAGGAATGGCATGCGACATCGCAGAATTCTGGGACGTTGGGGGAGAAAGCGGAAAAGAAACCCGCGTAGACATGTCCATCGGAGAGAGCGGAGACACAATCGAGTTCACCTTTGAAGGCATGAATCTGGTTGTGCCGATTGATCGACTGAAGAAACTTCTAGGAAGGTAGAAAGGAGAAAACCTATGAGAGAGATGACGGAGATGCTGCAAGGTGTCGGCATTGGGTTGCTGTTCTGGCTCTGCATGCTAATTGGGGCTATGTTCGTGGTTAAAATTGTGCTACTCACGGCGCGGCTCCTAAAGTTATAAACCAAAAAAAAAGTAAAGCCCTAAGCTGATCCTTCGGGATCGGCTTAGGGCTTTTTCTGTTTCTCTACAATTTTCTTGAATGCGGTCAGCGCCTTGCTCAGCGCCTTGATTTGCTTCGCGTGCTCGTCGAGCCGCTTCTCCAGTTCGTACAGGACCTTCCGAGCGAATTCCGGGTCCCTTTTGGCTCGGGCGACTACCAACTTGCCAAATTGCATGGGATCACCTCTTTTTTGTGCCCATTCTTGCGTTTTACAGCCCCGTACAGCGACTTTTTTAGCCGCCATAGGGGTTTCCCTAGGAAAGCCCTTCCGGACGCCTAAAACGGCGTTTAAACGGTGTCTCGCGGACTCTCGCGGATTTTACAGGCTGTGGACGGCTAGGAAGGTCACCACGGTGAGCACTCCTCCGACAAACCATTTCAGCTTGCTCTTACGCGCCTCGGCCTTCACAACGGCCACCTGTGCGCTGCTCTTTTTCTTCTGGTCAACGATCTGCGCGTTCAGCCCTGTCACTTCCTGTCCCAGCGTAGCTACTTGCGCGTTGCATTGCGCCACCAGCTTCTCTTCGTTCTGGGTACGGGTTTGCTCGTTCGTCAGTTCGCTTTGCAGCGCCGGGACCTCTTCGAGTTGGGAGACGGTAGCGTGTGCGCCTGCGTCGGTCACCTGTATTTGGTTGTTAGCGACGACGGCATCGACTTGGGGCACCAACTGTTTCCACCGGGCGATTAGCTCGGGGTCAGTCAGCGTGCTGTCGGTTTTCTGCTGTGCACGTAGCTGCGCGATTAGTGCGGCGTTCGTCTGTTCAAGCTGTGTATTCTGTTGCTGTACTTGCTGGGCAAGCTGTGCGTACTGCTGAGCCTGCTGTTGGGCCTGCTGGATTAGCGCGGCGTTTTTGTCAATCTGTGCCTGAAGCACGAGTTCGGCCTGCGTCAGCGTCTTCTGGTCGTGCGCGGCAATGATGCTTTCCACCTTGCCCACGCATCCCCAAAGAAGAACTGCGCCGAGAACAACGATCAGCAGCCTTTCGTGCGCCTTCACAAACGATTCGATCTGAGTCAGTGTCATGTTTATTCCTCTGGTACGATTTCTAGGTTGTACACCCTGTCGTACAGCGCTGGGTTGAAGTTCAATGCGAAACTGACCGCAGCACGCGTACCGTCATTGAAAAGACTTCCATAGGTGATTTCCCCAACCACGTTACCGTCTTCTCCGTAGATCAATGCTCCGCTGTCTCCGGGTATCGCAGGAAGGCTAAACGCAAACGTGCTCCACGCTGCGTCGATGTCGCTGTAGTCGCCGCCGTTATCGTCGGTGATCACTCGCCCTGCATACGTGTGCGGAGGGAAATCCTTGCCGCCACAGCCGTAGCTGGTTACTCTCTCCCCCAGTCGAGGAAGACGAGGTTGAAGGCGGATATAGTTTTTGAGGGCAGGGCCGTCAATGAGGTAGATCGTGTGGTCATGCGTGTCGGTAATGCCGTACAGAATGTGGTACGTGTTCAGCGTGTAATCAAGGTGAATGGTTCTGATCTTTCCCTCATCACAATGGTTTGCTGTGATCAAGGCGTGGGGGCCGATAGCCGTAGCCGTGCATAGCCCTTCGAATTGCTCTTCCCCGTTTTCGTCCTTAACGAAATACGTAATCTGGTGAGTGGCTTTGCGTGCCAGCGTGACTACAGGATGCGATTTAAAGGTTAGCCGCACAGTGAGCGCAGCTAGGCTCAAAAGCAGCGCTGTGACAAGGAGTGTTTTTCTTAGCTTCATCTCTTTTCCGTAGGACCACTTCATCCCCAGCGCACTATGGTCCTGCTGTGGGTATCAATGTTTCGACACCGCTGTTCCCACACGTACAAAAAATAAAAACCCACGGAGTTTCCCGACTGTCCGTGGGTGTAAAGGCTGTTCCTATCCTATCGGGAAGCCTCTTCCAAAATTTCATCGAACACATACAGCGCTTGCTTCTCTAAATCTTCCAGCGTGCCCTCGTTGTAGATCACTGCGTCCCATTCGCAATCTTTGAGGTGTGCTAGGGATTCTTCCGAGGGATGAGCGTTAGGAGACTCAACTCCCGGACGGTGCACCTTGATGGCCGCACCGTACTTCCTGCAAAAATCAAATTCGTTGGGAAAACGCAGGTCTGGAATCAGCACTACTTCTGCCCCACATTCGGAGATGAACTCGGCGTTGCGTAGCACCCAGTAGTCCGGGTTGATGCTGCGCCTGTATTCTGTTCCCCACCACTGGAGCAACGTTCTCTGCTTGCCGTACGGACACAGCGGATCGTCCATCGGAGCGTTGGGATCGTACTGCACCCATTGTGGCAACGGTAGGAAATTGCCGTTCTCCTGTAGGTATCCTCCGCACTCGTCGTACAGGCCGGGATCGAATAGCCGAATCATCCCGCCCGAGTTCTCGGCGCACTTGTTGACTTCACGTTTCAGCGCTGCCGCGAATGGCGAGATGGCGGTGCGGTACTTGTCTCCCCTGTGCTGCTTGATCATCGCGGCTACGGTGTCTTTGCCGTGGCGTGCGCGATGTCCTATGCCGATGACTATCGGCATATGTGTAAACTCTGGTTGCTTTGCCTCGGTGCGACCTAGCAGCTTGTCAACCACGTTCATTGGCTCACCTTCTTGATTTTCTTCAGTTCGGCTTCCAGTTGTTCCTTCGTTAGGTCGTACTTCCCGGCTTCAAACAAGGCAACATTCGGCGCTACTTTTTTTCCTAAACCATATTGGTTAGGGCCATTCGATTGAACCCTTATGATATACTCCTGAGTCATTTCTGAGTCATCTCCTCGTGTGGACATATTCCGTAAAAGCCTTTGGCGCAATTACAATTGAAACACAGAACAGTAAACCCTTCTGGAAAACCGTTGCGTATGATCCAAGTGTATATGTTTATTTTTATTTGTTCTCGATGCCTATTGCCGCCCCCATGCTCGTGCTCAAGGGAAAGAAAGTTTGGATGAGTAACTGTGCAAGAAGGACAATGACAATAGCAGCCGTAGTGCTCTAGCACAATTCTCCTAGCTTTCCTGTATTTTTCTCGGTTTCTTGCGTTTTCTTTTTCTACGTTCTTTTTGTAATACGCGTTCTCTTGGCAGCGCTTTGAACAAAAGACAGCTTTTATTGTTTTGGGTTTAAATATCTTTTTGCAGTAGGGACATTGCTTTGGTTCGTGGTCTACTCTTTTGTAGTGGTTTCTTCGATACTGTTTAGCTTGTTCCCTAATGCACACCATACAGCGGCCATCTTCGTACTGATTTTCAGAAACCCTAAGATGACCGCGCTTACACGTCGTGATTATCTCGCTCTCCACTTCCCCTCGTACAACGTGATCAGAGTCCTCTGCCCATTGGGATACGTAACTATATGAGTATGACTCCAGCTTGAAAGCCCCCAATTGTACGACCATACCAATTTACTAGAAGTACCTGCTACGTATAGCCCATTCCAAATGCCGCAAGAATGAGTGTGTGCTGTGTTTGCTCGACGGCCCACTTTGCTTAAGTGCTCAGGAGTACCAAAACCGCCGTTTACTCCTAGATGACCGTGCATTCCACATTCTATGCGCTTGTCGAGAATCGTAAAGCTTTCATCGGGCAGGAGAAACTTGATGTCCTTGTCTGTCAGCCCGAACTTTGCAAACGCATACTGCGAAAGGTTAATTTCCTTGTGAGATTTCCCTTCAGCCGTGTTCTTTTTGATCTGCTCGTAAAACCACTTTTGCAGGTCGAGGAAAAGCTCGGCATTAGCTGGGTCATAGCGGTAGTCGTACTTGAGCAGCCATTGTCGCAGCCACCAGCCGTCGTGATTTGAGTCTGGGACCACGGTTTCGCACCACGGTCGCAAATACTTCTTGATCACCTCGGCAGTTCGTTTTAGCTCTTCGTCTACTCGGTGCAGACCGCGCAACCATCGGTTATATCCGTAGTGCGCGTCAGGCGCGTGCTTAATGACATGGCGATTGGTGGAAGCCCCTTCCATTACGTCGTGCAGGAACTGGTACTTCGGCTTCAACGTGTCCAGCATTTCCAATGACAGGTCCACTACCCAGTCCTCAGCAGCCGTGGCGTGTAAATCGCCCCACGTAATCGCTTCGACGGAATTTCCGGTCGTGACTACGCCGTCCTTCACCAGCACATCTAAGTCCTGAATGCACTTGGTACGGTCTGACCACCCCAGTTGCCGCACTGCCCAATAGCCGTCGTGGTTTACCTCTACAATCAGTGCACCATACTTGTGGTGCTGCTCGGCCTTGATGCCTTCTTTCTTCTGAATGTAGTTCTTCATTGTCACGGTGCCAGTGGTATAGTTCAGCTTCGTTCCCTCTCCTTGCATCGTTGCAACGGAACGCATTGCCAGCTTGGCGTGCGGGAAGATTGCTGACTTTCGGTGCGTGTACGTTTCCAATCCTGCCAAGGGGTTTACCGCTGTTGGCATGATGTTCATCTCTCCGCACCACACGAGGCCGTCTGCAAGCTCAAGGCTCTTGTCTTTCAGGTATTCCTCAATCGCGGGATCGAACCATGGGCTTTTGTCGTACGTACCGGAGTCTTTCAGGTTTTGTGTGCCGTACTTGATTGCGCTGGGTCCGTACGCGTTCATGTTGTACGAGTATGTACCGATCAGAATCTCGGCGCCGTAGTAGTTCGCCAAAACCTTCAGCGCTTCCCAGAATTCCTGATGCACAAAGGTGTTGTTCTGGGCCGACGTACAGATGTACCGCTTAACAATCCCCTTTGGCGGTAGCGGGACTTTCTTGGTGTCTGAGAAACCAGTCAGGGCACCCCCTGCGATTGGCTTCTTGGTTAGGTTAGTTTTTCTAAGGGCTTTACGCACAGAAGATCGTGCCAAGCCTAAGGAACGAGCAGTCGCGGAAACATTCCCGCCTTGCTTAAGGTATTCTTCAGCAACCTGCTCTGTTTGGTATTTCCTGTCTTTTTCAGCCATTGTG
>Ga0335069_10013801_pt1 | contig 11335 bp, 8 predicted proteins | sample Lox_Sample_11_FD_206714 | JGI IMG/M metagenome (GOLD analysis project Ga0335069, IMG submission 206714) | Soil microbial communities from Loxahatchee National Wildlife Refuge, Florida, United States - Lox_Sample_1.1 | ecosystem: Environmental > Terrestrial > Soil > Wetlands | place: USA: Florida... | reverse complement strand
ACGCCCCGGAAGCTGCCGAGGACGGCGGCCGCCTCGTTGCCGGGCATGACCCGGGGGATGATGAAGTTGACCGTCAGCGCGGCCCAGAGCGTCACCAGGAACAGTCCGCCTCGCCGCGCGAGGTATCTCATCGCCGGAGCCGCCGCGCCTCAGTCGCGCTCAGAGCCTGCCTCGTCAGTGGATTGGATACAGATGGGTCAGCACCACGGCCAGGTCGGGAGCCGAATACGGCGACGGCTGCGCGTACGGGTTGGACTTGGTCGGCCATCCCTCGATGTTCGAGGTGTCGTACTGATACCAGTCGACGCCCTCGGTGACGGGGATGAACGGGACCTGGTCGACCATCGTCTTCTGGACCTGATCGATGAGCTGCGCCTGCTTGGAGGAGCTCGCCGCGGAGTACTGGTTGAACAGCGAGTCGGTCGCCGCCGACTTGTAGCGCTCGTAGTTGGTCGAGCCGATGTTGCCGCTGAAGAGGAGGCCGCGCAGCTCGTAGTAGGGGCTGGGCCCGGGCGTCGCCGAGGGGCCGCCGCTGCCGCCGTAGGCGAGCTGGTACTTGCCGCTCTGCAGATCGCTCGTGTACGGGCCCGTGTTCTCGTCCTGGATGGTCACGTCGATCCCGACCTTCTTGAGGTTCTGCTTGATGATCGCCAGCGACGCGTCCCAGTCCGAGAAGCCGCTGATCGTCTTGATCGTGAACGAGAGCTTGTTGCCGTTCTTGTCGCGATAGATCCCGTCGGAGCCCTTCGTGAAGCCGGCCGACTGCAGGATCTGCTCGGCCTTCGCCGGGTTGTAGGTCGGCTGCTGCAGCGATGTGTCGGCCCAGCTCTGGAAGGTGGGCGTGATGACGCCCGACTGGTTGGCCGGCTGCTGGTAGCCGCTCTCGCCGAGCTGCGAGACCTTGCTCTTGTCGATCGCGTACGCGATCGCCTGGCGCACCGGCAGCTGCCCCAGCACCGGGTTCTCGAGGTTCGGGAACAGCGAGACGTTCAGGACGGGCGGGAACCAGTAGTGGCGGTGCGCCGGGTCCTTGTTGACGTAGAAGGTCTGGATGTTCGGGACGTACTGGCCGCCCCACTGCGCCTGGCCCTGGCTGAGGAACAGGTTGGCCGACGTGTTGCTGAGGAACGCCGGGTAGTCGACCTCCTGGATCTGCGGGACCGGCTTGCCGGACGTGCTCTGCCAGTAGTTGGGGTTGCGCACGTACTTGATGTTCTGCGGCGCGCAGTTGGCGACCTTGTAGGGCCCGGTGCCCACGGGCTGCTTGTCGGGGTAGGCGTGGAGCTTGGTCTGGTCGAGCGTCGACCAGATGTGCTGCGGGACGATCGGCGTCAGGTCGGCGACGAAGTAGAAGTACGGCTGCGACGGCGAGGAGAAGGTCATGACGACCTGGTTTGAGCCCTTTGTCGCCACGCTCGTCAGGGGGCCGCCGTCCGCCTTCCAGATCGCGTTGAGGTCGATCGCCTTGTCCTGCTTCATCGCGTTGAAGGTGTACGCGACGTCCGCTGCGCTGAAGGGCTGGCCGTCGCTCCACTTCACGCCGTCGCGGATCGTGAACGTGAGCGTCTTGAAGCCGTTCGACCAGGCCGAGGAGGTCGCCAGCCACGGGGCCGGCTTGCTCGTGCTCTTGAGGATGTTGACGAACTGCAGCGGCTCGTAGACCCAGCCGAACGACGTCAGGGTGACGGCGGGGTTGAACGGGTTGAACTGGCAGGTCCAGGTGGACCCGCTCTCGTTGTCGACGACCAGCTTGCCGCCCACGGTGCCGGTGTTCGCCGGTGCGGCCGCCGCCGATGTCGAGGTTGAAGAGCTCGTCGTCTTGGACGAACTCCCGCCGCACCCGGCGACCAGGACGGCCACGGCCGCCAACGCGATGAACCCTGCGAAGCGTCGCATCGTCACTCTCCGTTCCCGTTTCGACAACTGCCGAGCATTTGGGAAAGCCCTGAACAAAAGGACTATATCTCGCTCACCCTGGCGGTTTCAACCAGGCGGGAGATTGGAGCCGCCTTTTCCAATTCTCCCGATCCGGGCGACCTTACGGGCGCGCCGCGGCGGCGGGAACCGTGCTGTCCCGCCGGGCTGTGGGGACTACTACGGATTGCGCCCCGAGAGCAGCATCGTGCGGGCGGCGTGCAGGGCGACGGCGATCGCTCCCTGCAGCGCGGCGCGCTCGCCGAGCAGGCTCGTCTCGATCCGCGCCGTGATCGGGACCAGCGCGGCCGCCGACCCGCGTGCGGGCCGCAGGAGGATGGGGTTGGCGCCGATCCCCCCGCCGAGCACGACCAGCTCCGGATCGAGGATCGCGCACACCGTCGCGATCGCGGTGCCCAGGCGAGCGGCGACGTGATCGACGACCGACCGGGCCGCGGCGTTCCCGCCGGCCGCGCGCTCGAAGAGGTCCTCGACGGACGCGATCTCGGGATCACCCGCGCCGCGCGCCTCGTTGAACGCCGCGACGATCCCGGCAGCGCCGATCTCGTCCTCCAGGCCTCCGTGCAGCCGGTGCCGGGGATCGAACGGATCACCGACCAGCGGCAGGTAGCCGATCTCGCCCGCGGCACCATGAGCGCCGCGAACGAGCTCGTCGTCGATGATGATCCCCATGCCGATCCCGGCGCCGATGGCGATGAACACCATCGTCGAGACGCCCCGCGCGAGGCCGAACCACCTCTCGCCGACCGCGGCGAGGTTGACGTTGTTGTCGACAAGCACGGGCAGGTCGAACCGGTCGCGGAGCACCTCGAGCGGATCGAAGCCGCCTTCGGGCGCGACGTTGTACGCCAGTGACGTCACCCGCCCGCTCGCCTGATCGACGATCCCGGGCGCGGAGATCCCGAGCGCGAGCGGCGGCCCGTTGTCGGCGCCCGCCCGGTCGATCACCTCGCTGACCATCTCGAGGACCTGCACCCCGACGGCGCGGCTGCCGTCCTTGGCCGTCGGCTGCCTCAGATCGCAGATCGGCTCGCCGAAGAGGTCGGCCGCCGCCACCCGGAGATTGGAGCCGCCGATGTCGCCGCCGACGACAAACCCCGCCCGCGAGCTGACCACGTACGCGACCGGCTTGCGCCCGCGCTGACCGCCGCGCCTGCCGGCGGCGCGCACCAGCCCGCCGTGCTCGAGCCGACTGACCGCCGCCGAGACCGTGGGTTTCGAGAGGCTCGTGGCCGCCGCGATCTCCGGCCGGGTGATCGGGCCCTTGCGGAAGATCGTCTCGAGCACCGCCTGCTCGCCGAGCTCGCGCAACAGGCTCAGCCGCGAGTCGCCCGCGCCCCTCCCGGGCCAGCCATCCGCGGCGTCTCGGCTGGGCGGTGGCATTGAGGTTAGGTCCCTTTACGAATACGATGGGGCATTCGGCGCTGAGAAACGGGCGTCACGTGGTCGATAAGGCAGGATTTTTGCATAAGCGGGACGCTCCAACGGTGACCGTGATCGGCTGCGTCCAGGCGGACGTGGTGATGAGCCCCGTCACGGACCTGCCTGCGCCCGGCAGCACGCTGCTGACCGAGTACATGACGACCCGCGTCGGCGGGGCCGGCGCCAACGCCGCGCTCGCGGCCGTCGAAGCCGGGATGCGGGTGCGCCTGGTCGGATGCATCGGCGATGACCAGCTCGGGGCGTGGATGAGCGACCAGCTGGCTCCCGCGGGCCTCGCGGACGAGCTCGTCGTGATCGCGGGCGGGGCGACCGGGCTCACCGTCGCGCTCGAGTCCCCCGCGCGCGACCGCAGCTTCCTCACGTACCTCGGCGTCAACGGCTGCTGGGACCCGGCCACGATCCCGGATGACGCGCTCACCTGCGAGAACCTGCTGCTGTGCGACTACTTTGTCGCGCCCCCGCTGCAGGGCGACGCGGCACGGCGGCTGCTCGACACCGCGCGCGCCCGTGGCGCCCGAACGTTCCTCGACACCAGCTGGGACCCCGGCGGGTTCCCCGACAGGACGCGCACAGAGGTGAAGACGTTGCTCGCGGCGGTCGACGTCTTCCTGCCGAACGAGGCGGAGGCGCTCGCGCTCGCGAACGGGGCCCATGACGCGGCGCAGGCGGCGCGCACGCTGCAGGAGGTCTCCCGGGGCTGGGTGGTCGTCAAGCTCGGGCCGCGCGGCTGCGTCGCTGCGGGCCCGGGCGGAACCGAGCTGGCCGCTGAGGCGCCGACGGCAGCCGTGGCCGACACTACCGGGGCCGGCGACGCCTTCAACGCGGGTCTCGTCCAGGCGCTCGCCCAGGGCGCGGACTGGCCGGAGGCGCTGGCGAGCGCCACCCGGTTTGCCACGGAGATCATCTCTCGCCCCTCCAACGACCGCTACGGCCGGGTGACCGCATGAAGCTCGCCGTGATCGGCGCGGGCTCCACCTACACGCCCGAGCTCGTCTCCGGGCTGATGCGCGAGCAGGAGCGCATCGACGTGCGCGAGCTCGCGCTGCATGACATCGACGCCCGGCGGCTCGAAGTGGTGGGCGGCCTCGCCCAGCGGATGCTCGCGCGCCAGGGCTACCGCGGCGCCCTGCGGCTGACGGGATCGCTGGACGAGGCGCTGGAGGGCGCGCGGTTCGTCCTGATCCAGCTCCGCGTCGGCGGCCAGGCGGCGCGCCTGCGCGACGAGACGACCCCGGCCGCCTGCGGCTGCGTCGGCCAGGAGACGACCGGCGCCGGCGGGTTGGCGAAGGCCATGCGCACGGTGCCCGTCGTGCTCGAGATCGCGCAGCGGGCGCGCGAGCTGGCGGCGGGCGATGCCTGGATCGTCGACTTCACCAACCCCGTGGGGATCGTCACGCGCGCCCTGCTGGACGCCGGCCACCGGGCGATCGGCCTGTGCAACGTCGCGATCACGTTCCAGCGCCACATCGCCAGGCACCTGGGCGTCGCGCCCGAGCGCGTGCTCGTCGATCAGGTCGGCCTCAACCACTTGACGTGGATCCGCGCCGTGCGGCTCGACGGCCGCGACGTGCTCGGCGAGGTCATCGAGTCCTTCGGCGACGAGCTCGCCCGGGAGATCGAGCTGCCGCGCCGGGTGCTCGACGTGCTGGGCGCGATCCCCTCGTACTACCTGCGCTACTTCTACGCCGAGCGCGAGGTCGTCGCCGAGCAGCGCATGGAGCCGCCGCGGGCGCAGGTCGTGGCCGACATCGAACGGCGGCTGCTCGACCTCTACCGCGACCCCTCGCTGACCGAGAAGCCGGCCCTGCTCGAGCAGCGTGGGGGCGCGTTCTACAGCGAGGCCGCCGTCGCGCTCGTCGCCTCGCTCACGGCCGGCACCGGCGACGTGCAGGTCGTGGACGTGCGCAACCGCGGAACGCTCGCCGGACTCGCGGACGACGACGTCGTCGAAGTTCCGGCCCGCATCGGCAGCGCGGGCGCCGAGCCGCTTGCGCAGAGACCGCTCGCGCCGGAGCTGCTCGGCCTCGTCCAGCACGTCGCGGCCTACGAGCGCCTGGCCGTCGCGGCCGCGCGCAGCGGCGACCGCGACATCGCGCGCCTGGCGCTGATCACCAATCCGCTGGTCCGCGAGTACGAGCTTGCCGACGGCCTGCTCGAGCCCCTGCTCGGAGGTGGACCGTGACCCAGCCGCAGGGCGCCCGCCTCGTGCTGGCGGTCGACGGCGGCAACTCCAAGACCGACTTCGCGCTGCTCGACGCGGGTGGAGGGCTGCTCTCCGTGGTCCGGGGCGGCGGGAGCTCGCCCCACGAGTTAGGGGTCGAGGGCTGCGTCGAGCTGCTCGGGAGCCTGCTGGAGCGCGCCGTCGCCGACGCGGGCCTCGGCGCGCCCGGCCGCCCGCTCGCAGCGGTCGCCCACATCCTGGTCGCCGGCGCGGACTTCCCCGAGGAGCGCGCCGTGCTCCGCGGAAGGATCGAGCGGCTGGGCTGGAGTGGGCGGCTGGTCGTCGACAACGACACGCCGGCGCTGCTGCGCGCCGGTACCGACCGCGGGTGGGGGATCGCCGTGGTGTGCGGCGCCGGGATCAACTGCCTCGGGCGCGCAGCGGACGGACGCGAGGCCAGGTTCCTCTCGCTGGGGCCGATCAGCGGCGACTGGGGCGGCGGGTTCGACGTCGGCCTGGCGGCGCTGGCCGCCGCCGTGCGATGCGCCGACGGGCGCGGCCCTGGGACCGTCCTTCAGTCCGCCGTTCCGGCGCACTTCGGGATGAGTGGACCGCTCGACGTGGCGCACGCGCTGCACCTGCAGGAGTTGCCGCTGGCGCGTCTGGGAGAGCTCTCGGCGCTCGTGCTGGCCGTCAGCGATCAGGATGCGGTCGCCGCGGGCATCGTCCGCCGGCTCGCAGACGAGGTCATCGCGTTCGCCAGGGCAGGCCTCTCCCGCCTCGACCTGACCGGGGCCGATCCGGACGTGGTCCTCGGCGGGCGTCTGCTCAGGACCGTCTCGCCGAGCGTGGTCGCGGCGATCGAGCGCGGGGTCCGGGAGCTGGCGCCCAACGCTCGCGTCGTGGTCGCGGCGAGCGAGCCGATCGTCGGCGCCGCTCTGCTGGGCCTCGACGTCCTCGGGGCGGACGCGAGCGCGCACGAGCGCGCGCGGACCGAGCTCGACGCCGCGCTGGAAGCCGTCGTCACGTCCGGGTGACCTTGGTCAGGCCCTGCGGTGCGTCGGGGTCGTGGCCGGACTGCAGCGCGAGCTCGTACGCGAGCTGCTGGCCGCGGACCACGGCGACGATCGGCGCGAGCGCCTCCGGCGAGCTGCCTGGCAGCGGCACGTCGGCGCCGTCGCCGCTGCCGACGACGAGCACCCTTGCCTGCCGTGCGCGCAGCTCATCGACGAGCGACCTGACGTCCGCCTCGGCGGGGCCCGGGGCGCACAGCGCGACCACGGGAAGGCCGCGCGTGACCGCCGCGATCGGACCATGGCGCAGATCCGCGGCCGAGTAGCCGTCTGCGAACACCGAGCAGGTCTCCTTCAGCTTGAGCGCGGTCTCCAGCGCGGCGGCGAGCAGGTAGCCGCGCGCCGCGATGATCAGCCGTGATGCGCCGACCAGGGGCTGCGCCGCCGCGGCGACCGGACCCGGGTCGTCGAGCACCGTCCGCACCCGGTCGGGCACGGCGTCCAGCTCACCGCGGGTGAACGGGACGCGCCCCAGGGCCGAGGCGATGATCGCGAACGCCACGAGCTGCCCGGTGACCGTCTTCGTCGCAGGCACGGCCAGCTCCTCCCCCAAGTCGAGCTCGACCGTCTCGTCGGCCGCCATGGCCAGCGCGCTGCGCGCGTCGTTCGTGATCGCCAGGCCACGGCCACCGCCGCCCTGCATCGCCTGCAGCGTCCGCACGATCTCGGGCGTGGCGCCCGACTGGCTGACCGCGATCACCAGCTGGCCGCTGTAGTCGACGTCGATCCCGTAGAGCGTGTGCAGGCTCGGGGCCGCCAGCGAGACCGGCTTCCCCGTCGCCGCCTCCAGCAGATAGCGCCCGTAGATGGCCGCGTGGTCCGAGGAGCCGCGCGCGGCGATGGTGATGCCGTTCAGCGGCTCCGGCGCGACCGCGCACACCTTCGCAGCGATGGCGTCGTGGCGACCGATCAGGTCGCGCAGCCGAGGCGGCTGCTCGGCCATCTCGGCGGCCATCTGCGTCCCGTTCATGCGGCGCAGCTTCGCACGAGGGAGCCCGCGGCTGCGGGCGCCCCGAAGCCCGGGCGAGTCTCGCGCAGACGCCGAGGTGCTCTGACGAGGTGTCCCAGTACGGGTGTAATACGGAGGCAGGCCCGTAGCGCAGACCGATGCCGACTCGGTCGTCGCGGTGAAACGTTCCCGGCGTGAGCGGGTCTGCCAACGCGATCGAAGCCCGCGATGTGGCGAAGGTCTACGGCGCCGGCAGTGCAGAGGTCCGCGCGCTTCGCGGCGTCGACCTCACCGTCGCGGGCGGCGAGTTCGTCGCGATCATGGGACCCTCCGGCTCTGGTAAGAGCACGCTCCTGCATATCCTCGGCGCGCTCGAGACGCCGAGCGCGGGGACCGTCGCCGTGGGCGGCCTTCGCTACGAAGGCCTCGACGATCGCTCGCTGACGCGTTTCCGGCGCGACCACATCGGGTTCGTCTTCCAGTTCTTCAACCTCCTCTCGTCGCTGAGCGCACACGAGAACGTCCTCCTGCCCGCTCTGATCGCGGGCAGGTCCGACGACGCCAGTCGCCGCCGCTCGCTCGAGCTGCTGGCCCGCGTGGGGCTCGGCGATCGGGCGGAGCACCTTCCCTCAGAGCTCTCCGGCGGCGAGCAGCAGCGGGTTTCGATCGCAAGGGCCCTGCTGCTCGAGCCGGAGCTGATCCTTGCCGACGAGCCCACCGGCAACCTCGACAGCCACGCGGGCCGCGATGTGCTCGGGCTGCTTCGTGAGATCAACCGTGAAGACGGGCACACCGTCGTGATGGTCACGCACGATCCGCGCGCCGCGGCGGTCAGCGACCGCGTCGTCTTCCTTCGCGATGGCCAGGTGGCAGGCGGCGCCGCCGGCGGCTCGTACGAGCCGATCGTCGCGACGCTCGCGCGGCTGGACTCCGACGAGGTCCCCGCCGCGCGGCCCCTCCCGGTCCCATGATCCACAGCTTTGACGGGGTCGCGCTGCGACAGCTTCGGACCCGTCGTCTGCGCTCCCTGCTCACCGCGCTCGGGATCGTCCTCGGCGTCGGCATGGTGTTCGGCGTGCTCCTGCTGACCGGCACGATCCGCGCGACGTTCAGCGACCTGATCACCGCGGCCTGGGGCAAGAGCGACCTCGTCGTCAGCGCCAGAGCCGGTGCCGGGGTGATGCCGGACGACACCCCGCAGCGACTTGATGCGATCCCCGGCGTGCGGCACGCCTCGCCCGCCGTGGGCGGCAGCTTCACGCGGCTCGACGCGCGCGGAAGGCCCGTGAAAGGCGCCGCCGGGCAGATGTTCGTGTCGGGCTACGACCCCGGTGATCTGCCCTATGACGTGCGCTTCGTCAGCGGCAGGCAGGTCCGTTCGGGGCCCGAGGTCGTGGTGGAGCGCAACTGGGCTCGCGACCGCCACGTGCGGCTCGGCCAGTGGCTGGCGCTCGCGACGCCCGCGGGCCGCGCACGCCTGCGGGTCGTCGGGGTCTTCCGCCTCTCGAACGACCTGTCCTTCGGCGGCAACGGGCTGGCGGGCGTCGAGCTCCGCGAGGCGCGCCGGCTGCTCACGATTGCGCACGGGTGGGAGGAGATCGGCGTCCAGGCCACCGACAGGGGCACCGTCAAGGCGCTGCAGCGGCGCATCGCTGCGACGCTCGGCCCCGGCTTCGACGTCAAGACCCCCCAGGGACTCAGCGCGGACGTCGCGCAGCAGCTTCAGGGGCTGGACGTCGTCCTCTACTTCTTCTCGGGGATCGCGATCTTCGTGGGGTGCTTCCTGATCCTCAACGCCTTCAACATGACGGTGCTCCAGCGGATGCGCGAGATCGGGATGCTCCGCACCCTCGGGGCGACGCGCGGCATGGTGGTGCGCTCGGTCCTGGTCGAGGCGCTGGCGATCGGCGGGATCGCCACGATCCTCGGGCTGGGGCTCGGCGTCGGCCTCAGCACGGGGCTGATCGCGTTCATGAGAGCCATCGGCCTCCCGGTCACGAACGTGCGCTTCTCGGCCGGCGCAGCAGCCACCGCGGTGATCGTCGGGATCGTCGCGACGCTGGCGGGCGCGCTCTGGCCCGCACGTCGCGCGGGCCGCGTGCCGCCCGTCCAGGCCGTCGCCGGCGCGCAGGCGATCCGTCACCGGCCGTCGCTCCGCCGCGCGATCATCGGCGTCGTCCTGTTCCTGCCAGGCCTGATCCTCGGGGGCACCTACTGGTTCGGGGACCAGAGCGCCTCAGGGGCCCTTGCGGCCATCGGCGCCATCGGCGGCACGATGCTGATGTTCGTCGGGGTCGCCATGGCGGCCCCGTTCCTCATCATGCCCGTCGTCAGCCTGCTCGCGGCCGGGCTGCGCAGGCTGTCGCCGACGTCGGGGCGCCTGGCGACGGACGCCGCCCGCTCCAACCCCGCGCGCACGTCCGCCACGGCGGTCGCGCTGACGATCGGGCTGTCGGTGATCGTCGTCAACAGCGCGATGTCGGCGAGCTTCCTGGGCACGATCTCCGACCAGATCAACCGCAGCTACGCACGCGACTTCACCGTGCAGCAGACCGGCGCATCGATCGCCTCGGGCAATCCCGGAAGCATCGGACCCGACGTCCAGCGCGCGATCGCCGCGATGCCCGAGGTGGCCGTCGCGACACCCGTGCGCGCGATCCGCGCGAAATTCCCGCGCGGCGGCGTGCAGCCGGGCATCGTCTTCGGCATCGACCCCGTCCAGTACGGAACGGTCGACACCACACCCGTGACAGGCGCCTCGCGCCCCGCTGCGCTGGCTGAGACGGCCCGCGGCGGCGTCCTCCTCAGCGAGGCATACGCGCACGCAGCGCACCTCCACGTGGGGGACAGCCTCACGCTCTCCGGCGGCGCGGGCACGCGCCGCCTGCCAGTCGCCGGAGTGCTGCAGGCGATCACGGAGGGCGGCGGGCTGTCGATCCAGATGTCGAGCGCCATGATGCGCTCGATCTACGGCCCGACGCCGGCCGTCGAACTGCTCGTGAAGGCCCGCGCCCCAAGCCGGCGCGCCGCGTTGGGGCGGCGGATCGACGCCTACCTCGCGCGCTCGCACCCCAACCTCGAGGCGCTCTCCACCGCAGAGGTCAAGGACCAGTTCGACACGCAGGTCAACACGCAGTTCAACTTCTTCAACGCCATCATCGCGATCGCGGTCCTCGTCTCGATCCTCGGGGTCATCAACACGCTCGCGATGTCGGTGCTCGAGCGAACGCGAGAGATCGGCGTGCTGCGCGCACTCGGCTCCACACGGTGGCTGGTGCGGCGCACGATGCTCGATGAGTCGCTGCTGATCACCCTGTCGGGCGCCATCGTGGGCGTCCTCGTCGGACTGGTGATCGCGCTGGTCTGGATCCACGGACTCGGCAGCCTGCTGCCGGGCATCTCGTTCCGCTTCCCAGTCGGGTCGACGATCGCGATCGTCGCGGCGTCGGTGGCGCTCGGTGCGCTCGCGGCGGTCCTTCCGGCGCGCCGGGCCGCACGGCTCAAGCCGGTCGAGGCGCTGAAGTACGAGTAGGGCGGGTGCCGCGGGGCGTCACGGAGACGCCCCGCGGTCCTGCCACCCCGAGACCCCTACCGGGCCAGGTCGAACCGATCGAGGTTCATGACCTTGTCCCAGGCGGCCGCGAAGTCCCGCACGAACGTCCCGCCGGCATCGTCGGAGGCGTAGACCTCCGCGATCGCGCGCAGCTGGGAGTTCGAGCCGAACACGAGGTCGACGGCGGTGCCGGTCCAGCGCAGCTCGCCGCTGTGGCGGTC
>Ga0335069_10013800_pt1 | contig 11336 bp, 11 predicted proteins | sample Lox_Sample_11_FD_206714 | JGI IMG/M metagenome (GOLD analysis project Ga0335069, IMG submission 206714) | Soil microbial communities from Loxahatchee National Wildlife Refuge, Florida, United States - Lox_Sample_1.1 | ecosystem: Environmental > Terrestrial > Soil > Wetlands | place: USA... | reverse complement strand
CCCAGCAGGCCGTGCTTGGCGAGGATCTGGAAATTCTTGCGCGGGAACAGCAGCTTCTTGTCCGACTCGATGGCGTTGTCGCGCATCTCCTTCTGCGCGAGATCGATGATCAACGCCTGGATCTTCTTCTGCTCGTCGGTCAGCAGCCATTGCGGGTCGTACTCGAAGCCGAGACCCCAAAAGTCCTCCGCTCCCCATTTCTTCGTCATCTGTCCGCCTCGTGATTGATTTGATCGTGGACGGCAGAGCCGTTCCCGGCACATTTGTGCCGACGTTGCCCTCCAGCAGGCTCTCCCGAATGTTGCCGGCAAAGCTACACGATCGGGCAAAACCGGCGCAAGCCGATTGCGACCATTTCGGCCGATTGGAAGACCAATACCGGACCAATGGTGCGCGATGGTCGTAGTGGGTCGGCGCGTCGTTGGCAGTAGGGCCGGCGCGCGCGATAGGCGCCGGTACTCAGGCCCTGCCGTTTCTGAGGTGATACACGAGGCCGGGCTCCAAGATCCATTCGCCAGGTTGTAGCGACTCGACATCGTACTGTCCGCCGAGGCGGCGTGGCGCGACCCCGGCGTAGCTGTAGTGGCGCCCCCAGCAATCGACGACAGCGGCCGGTATCGGGCGACCATCCAGATAGCCGACCACCGGCCCGTCGGGGCGTGGCTCCACCAGAATGAAGAACTCGACGGGGCGAGCCGTCGACATTCCAAATATCGACATCGCAGGGCTCTCGGAACACTCGGCGGCGCCGCTCAGTGCGCGGTTTCGTATGTCAATCAAGGAGTAACCTTGAGCGATCCGTTTGGTTCCCGCCGGTGGGCTGACTCCGCGCAAAGATCCATATGCGGTTGCCCGCCCTTATGCGGCGCGAATGCGCCGAAAGGATTCACAAATGGATCCTTCATGAAAACCGCGGCGGTTCTCTCTCGATCCTTTTCGAGGCCTCAACCTAGTTAGATGGCGAAATCCGTAGTTGGGCTGCCGCTTCACGACGCGGCAGCCGCAGAGCAAGCATGGAGGTTCCAATGCAGCCGTTTCGTTCGCTCCGCAGCCTAGGGGAATGGCCCGCTGATGCGCCGGAGACGATCGCCTCGAATCAAGAGCGGTCGAGCCGGCAGTCGACATCGGCCGGCCAGATCGTCCGCGAGGTCGCGGTCATCCTCATCGTGTGTCTGTCACTCGGTCTCGTGGCCGAGATGGCCGTCAGGATGTTCGGCGTCAGCTGATCCAATTGCGCCCGGGCAATTCCAAGCGAATCAAGGGCAGCTGAGAACGTCGAGTCCGTGTCATGTTGAGAGCAAATTTCATGACGGAACGTCCCGTCCAGTATTTCATCCTCGTCGAGCCGCGCCCCGATGGGCCGGTGATCGGCCAGTATGCCGGTCAGCCGATTGCAGCGGCAGTTGTCGACTATTTTGGCCGCCGGTTCGCCTATGCCGGCGTTGCGCCCCGCCTGCGGAACGGACGCTATGACGTCGCGGCGCTCCAGCCGGGCGAGTGGATCGTCGAACCCGGGCTGATCTATTTCGGCGATCCTACCGAGCCGCGCGGCTGGTCCGGGAAGCGGCGCGGCACCGGCCAGCCTTTCGTGATCCATTCCCCGTGAGTGGAGGGTCGAAATGTTTGCTGATCGTCATCGGAGTACCAGTGAGAGCCCGGAGACGCGGGAGATCCGCGAGGGGCTGGGCGCTGCCCCCGTCGGCAATCCCGCCGTGGTGCGGGTCTTCCCGAACGCGGCAGGATCTTGGTGCGTGACTCAGGACGGCGTGCCCGGACAGCGTGAGTTTCCTGACCGCCAGAGTGCGCGTCTGTGGGCCCGCGTCGCGGTGGCGCGCTGCCGCTCCTATCGCCTGCTGGTTGCCAGCGACAGCGGCTGGTACGCCGACGAATACTTTAATTGGCCGACGCCGCATCCGCTCGCTGCGGCATGACGGCCCATGATCAACGACGAGTGATACCGTACTCGGCGCTTAATCCCGCAGTGCGCGCATCCCCATCGAAACCTAATGCGGCCCCGCCTACGTCCTTGGCAGTCGATTGCACTTGATGGAGCACGGAGGTTGCCATGGGCAACCAGATTATTGGACAACTTGTAGCGGTCCCCGGCCTCCAGTGGACGGTGTCAGACGATGATTCGGCCGTGCCTTCCGGGCCTCTGTTCTGGATCTATGTCGATCAGCAGGGTCGCTGGTGTCTGCGCCGGGAAGGCGGCGAGAGCGAGGCCTGCTTTGGGTCGCGCGCCGAGGCGGCCGCATTCCTGCAAGATGTCGAAACCATTCGCCCTACCGCCTCCTGATCGAGACGCGAAATGGCAAGGTCATCCTGGAACAGCATGGGGCCGCTCCGTTAACGCAGCACGATGAACGCAAGGAAGGCGGTGATGCGGTAGCGGCCATCGTGCAGAGCGATGGCGTGTCCGAGGGCTCAGTCCTGAACTGCGGGCTCGCCTCGGCCAGCCGGCTCGCGTCGGCGGCGCGTGTCAGCCCGTCGCGCATCGGGCTGCTGGGACGCTGGCTCCGTGAGGTCTGGTCGTAGATAGCCTCGGGACGTGGTGCAAGAAGTGGCCGGCGAATCCGAACTGCGCCACTTCGCCAGCCGGTGCGAGGCAAATCCTTATGGAATTTTAATCCTAGCAAGCGGTTCATTTATGGATTTTTCATGACAGACACATTTTTTCCCTCTCGACCCTTTCGTCGGTCGCCGCCTAATCTGTCGTTGACAGTGAGTTGACCCATATCAATACCCAAGCTCGTCGATCGGCGTAGCCCTAGTCCGGGCTGCCTCCGGAGAAATACCATGCTCGACTTCCTGATGCTCGCCCTTGGCGCGGGTATGTTCTTCCTTATGCTCGGTTATGTCGCGGTTTGCGACAAGATATGAGGATTGCCATGTTGTTCGACTATCTGCTGGGCGGCGCCGTGTCGCTCTTCATCCTCGCCTATCTCGTCTATGCGCTCGTGCGCCCCGAGAAGTTCTAGGAAACGGCCATGACAGCAAATGGACTTCTGCAGATCGCGATCTTCTGCGCGATCGTGGCAGCAATCGCCGTGCCTCTGGGCACCTACATGGCGCGCGTCTTCGCGGGCGAGCGGACCTTTCTCAGTCCGGTGCTCAGGCCCGTCGAGAACGCGATCTATTGGGCCTCGGGCGTCGATGCGAAGAAGGAGCAGCATTGGCTAACCTATGCGGTCGCCATGCTGCTGTTCCACCTCTTCTGCTTCGCGTCGCTCTACGCGATGCTGCGGCTGCAGTACTACCTGCCGTTCAATCCGCAGGGCATGACCGGCGTTCGCGAGGACCTTGCGCTCAACACGGCGATCAGCTTCACGACCAATACCAACTGGCAGAACTATGGCGGCGAGACCACGCTCAGCTATTTCGTCCAGATGGCCGGGCTGACGGTTCACAATTTCGTCTCGGCCGCGGCTGGCATCGCCATGGCCATCGCGCTTATCCGCGGCTTCGTGCGGCGGTCGGCGCAGACCATCGGCAATTTCTGGGTCGATCTGACGCGCTGCACGCTCTACGTGCTGCTGCCGATCTCGATCGTCGGCGGCCTGGCCTATGTCTGGATGGGCATGCCGCAGAATCTCGGCGCCTATGTCGATGCCACGACGCTCGAGGGCGTCAAGCAGACCATCGCCCAGGGGCCGGTGGCCTCGCAGATCGTCATCAAGACCGTGGGCACCAACGGCGGCGGCTTCTTCAACACCAACGCGGCGCATCCCTATGAGAACCCGACGGCACTCAGCAACCTGCTCACGATGGTGCTGGAGTTCATGATCGGCGCCGCCCTCACCATGACCTTCGGGCGCATGGTCGGCAACATGCGGCAGGGGTGGGCCCTTTTCGGTGTCATGGGCATCCTGTTCTTGGCGGGCGTGCTCACGTCCTACTGGGCCGAAAGCGCGGGCAATCCGGCGTTCGCCTCGCTCGGCGTCGACCAGGTCGCAAGCACCACCCAGGCCGGCGGCAACATGGAGGGCAAGGAGGTCCGCTTCGGCATCGTCAGCTCGTCGATGTTCGAGACGACGACGACCGATACCTCCGACGGCGCCGTCAACTCGATGCATGACAGCTACACGCCGATCGGCGGCCTGGTGCCGATCGTCAACATGCAGCTCGGCGAAGTCATCTTCGGCGGCGTCGGCTGCGGCCTCTACGGCATGCTCTTGTTCGCGATCATCGCGCTCTTCATCGCCGGCCTCATGGTCGGGCGCACGCCGGAATATCTCGGCAAGAAGCTCGAGGCCCGCGAGGTCAAGATGGCCATTCTGGCCATGTTGGCGGTGCCCATGGCGACACTCGTCTTCACGGCACTGGCCACCGTGCTTCCGGTCGGCTTGGCCGGGCCCGAGAATGCCGGTCCGCACGGCTTCAGCGAGATCCTCTATGCCTTCGTCTCGCAGAGCAACAACAACGGCAGCGCCTTTGCCGGGCTGACGGGCAATACGCCGTTCTACAATCTGACCGGCGGCATCGCCATGATGATCGGCCGCTTCGCCATCGCCATTCCCGTGCTGGCGATCGCCGGCTCCCTGGCAGCGAAGAAACTGGTGCCCGCATCGGCCGGGACGTTCCCGACCGACAACGGACTGTTCGTCGCGCTGCTGATCGGCATCATCATCATCACGGGCGGCCTGGTCTATTTCCCGGCCGACGCGCTCGGGCCGTTCGTTGAGCACCTGCAGATGCAGGCCGGCTCGCTGTACTGAGGGTCATGTCCATGAACAATACGACTTCCAGCCAGACCTTCACCGAGGGTCTGGTCCACCGCAAGCGGGGCGTCGCCGGGATTTCCTCGGAGATCCTGATGGCGGCGGCGTGGGATTCCATCCGCAAACTGAATCCGCGGACGCTCGCCCGCAACCCCGTCATGTTCGTGGTGGAGATCGTCACCGTACTGACGACGATCCTTCTCGTCCGCGACATCGTCGGCGGTAACGGCGGCCTCCTGTTCACGTCGCAAATCGTGTTCTGGCTGTGGTTCACGGTGATCTTCGCCAATTTCGCCGAGGCCGTGGCGGAAGGGCGTGGCAAGGCGCAGGCGGAGAACCTGCGGCGCACGCGCACGCAGACGCAGGCGAAGCGTCTGCCCTCCGCCGACACGCGGACCTATCAGAAGGTCGCGGCACTCGACCTCAAGGCGGGCGACATTGTGCTGGTCGAATCCGGCGATGCGATCCCCAGCGACGGCGACGTCATCGAGGGTATCGCATCGGTCGACGAATCCGCCATCACCGGCGAGTCAGCCCCTGTCATCCGCGAGAGCGGCGGCGACCGCTCGGCCGTCACCGGCGGCACGCGCGTGCTGTCGGACTGGATCAAGGTGCGCATCACCGCGGCCCAGGGCTCGACCTTCCTCGACCGCATGATCGCTCTGGTCGAAGGCGCCGTGCGGCAGAAGACGCCGAACGAGATCGCCCTCAACATCCTGCTGGCGGGCATGACGATCATCTTCGTCTTCGCCACCGTCAGCATCCCCAGTTTCGCCGCCTACGCCGGCGGCAGCGTCCCCGTCGTGATTTTGGTCGCGCTGTTCGTGACGCTGATCCCCACGACCATCGGAGCGCTGCTCTCGGCTATCGGCATCGCCGGCATGGACCGTCTCGTGAAGTTCAACGTGCTGGCCATGTCCGGCCGCGCCGTTGAGGCCGCCGGCGACGTCGACACGCTGCTGCTCGACAAGACCGGCACGATCACGCTCGGCAACCGCCAGGCCGCAGAATTCATCCCGCTGCCGGGCGTCAGCCCGCAGGAACTGGCGGAGGCGGCGCATCTTTCCTCCCTCAGCGACGAGACGCCCGAGGGCCGCTCCATCGTCGTGCTGGCCAAGGAGAAGTACGGCCTGCGCGCCCATGACGTGGCGCAGCTGCACGCCACCTTCGTGCCTTTCTCGGCGCAGACCCGCATGAGCGGCGTCGATGCCGGGGGCGCTTCGATTCGCAAGGGCGCGGTCGATGCCATCGTCGGCTACGTCCGTCAGCGGCTGAACAGCCCGAACATGCCGGCGCCGGCGCAGCTCACCGAGATCACCGAGCGCATCAGCCGCGCCGGCGGTACGCCGCTGGCTGTGGCCAAGAACGAGCGCGTCCTCGGCGTCATCCACCTGAAGGATGTCGTGAAGGGCGGCATCAAGGAGCGCTTCACCGAGCTGCGCCGCATGGGCATCCGCACGGTGATGATCACCGGCGACAATCCGCTGACGGCGGCGGCCATCGCGGCCGAGAGCGGCGTCGACGATTTCCTGGCGCAAGCCACGCCGGAGGACAAGCTGGCGCTCATCCGCAAGGAGCAGGGGAACGGCAAGCTGGTCGCCATGTGCGGCGACGGCACCAACGACGCCCCGGCGCTGGCCCAGGCCGACGTCGGCGTCGCCATGCAGACCGGCACCCAGGCGGCGCGCGAGGCCGGCAACATGGTCGATCTCGACAGCGATCCGACCAAGCTGATCGAGGTAGTGCTGATCGGCAAGCAGCTGTTGATCACACGCGGCGCGCTGACGACCTTTTCGATCGCCAACGACGTGGCCAAGTATTTCGCCATCATCCCCGCGATGTTCGCGGCCTTCTACCCGAGCCTGGGCGTCGTCAACGTGATGCATCTGCAGACGCCGCAAAGCGCCATCCTGTCGGCGATCATCTTCAACGCCTGGATCATCATCGCGCTGATCCCGCTGGCGTTGCGCGGCGTGCAGTACCGGCCGCAGAGCGCCGCCCGGCTGTTGTTCCGCAACCTGCTGATCTACGGCGTCGGCGGCGTGATCGTTCCGTTCGTCGGCATCAAAGCCATCGACGTCGTCATCAATGCCATCGGCCTGATCTAAGGAAGACTCCCATGCTCAGAGAACTACGCCCGGCCATCGTCATGACTGTCGCCCTGACCCTGATCACGGGCATCGCCTATCCGCTGGCCATGACGGGGATCGCGCAAGTGGTCTTCCCGCACCAGGCGAACGGCAGCCTGATCACGCCGAACGGCGCCGTGATCGGCTCCGATCTGATCGGGCAGAATTTCACCAGCGACAAGTACTTCCATGGCCGGCCGTCGGCGATCATGGGAACGGACAGCAGCGGCAAGCCGGCCCCGACGCCGTACGATGCCTCGAACTCCTACGGCTCGAATCTGGGGCCGACCTCGAAGGCGCTGATCGACCGGGTGACGGCCGATGTCGCCACACTGAAGGCGCAGAACAATAGTCAGCCGGTTCCGGTCGACCTGGTGACCACATCGGCCAGCGGCCTGGACCCGGACATCACACCGGCGGCCGCGGCCTTCCAGGTTCCCCGCGTCGCCAAGGCACGCAACCTGCCGGAGGGCCAAGTCAGCCAGCTCGTTGTCGAGCACACGGAGGGGAGGCTCCTGGGCCTGATCGGCGAGCCGCATGTCAACGTTCTGCAGCTCAACCTGGCGCTCGACAAGGCCTCGGCCGGCGGCTGATAGCCGCCATGGCGGAAGTCGTATAGACTTCCGCCATGGCAGAACCTGATTTCGCGGCGCGAGATCTGCGACCCTCGCCGGAGGCACTGCTGGCGGCGCTTGCCCGCGAGCAACGCGGCAAGCTGAAGATATTCCTCGGCGCGGCGCCGGGCGTCGGCAAGACCTACGAGATGCTGCAGACGGCCCGCCGCCGCAAGGCGGAAGGGGTCGACGTAGTGATCGGCGTCGTCGAGACGCACGGCCGCAGGGAGACCGAGGCGCTGCTCGAGGGGCTCGAGATCGTCCCGCGGCGCCGCGTGACCTACCAGGGCCACACGCTGAGCGAGATGGACATCGACGCCATCCTCGCGCGCCGCCCGGCGCTCGTGCTGGTCGACGAGCTGGCGCACACCAACGCGCCGGGCAGCCGGCATCCGAAGCGCTACCTTGATGTGGAGGAGCTGCTCGCCGCCGGCATCGACGTCTACACCACCGTCAATATCCAACACCTGGAAAGCCTCAACGACGTCGTCGCGCAGATCACGCGCGTGCGCGTGCGCGAGACCGTGCCCGACCGCATCGTCGACACCGCCGAAGTCGAGGTTATCGACCTGACGCCGGACGATCTGATGCAGCGGCTGCGCGAGGGTAAGGTCTACATCGCCGACCAGGCGGAGCGGGCTCTCAAACACTACTTCTCGCCGGGCAACCTGACGGCCTTGCGAGAGCTGGCGTTGCGGCGGGCGGCCGAACGCGTCGACGAGCAAATGCTCAACTATATGCAGGAGCACGCCATCGCCGGACCGTGGGCGGCTGGCGAACGCCTGCTCGTCTGCATCAGCGAACAGCCGGGCGCGACGCAGCTCGTGCGCTATGCCAAGCGCGTCGCCGACCGCCTGCGCAGCCCATGGACGGCGGTGTACGTCGAGACGTCCCGGCACCAGCGGCTGAGCGAGGCCGAACGCGACCGCGTCGCCGAGGCGCTGCGGCTCGCCGAGCGGCTGGGGGCGGAGACGCTGACAATTCCGGGACAGCGGATCGCCGACGACGTGCTCTCCTATGCGCGAGAGAACAACGCCACCCAGATCATCATCGGCAAGTCGCCCCGCTCGCGCTGGTTCGAGATGCTGCATGGCTCCGTCGTCCATGAGCTGCTGCGCAAGTCGGGAGATATAAGCGTCCATGTCATATCGGGAACCGGGACGGTTGCGCCGTCGCCGACTCTCGAAACGCGGCCGACCGTCGAGCGGTTTGATCCAGTGCCGTATCTGGCGAGCATCGGTCTGGTTGCCGCGGCTCTTGGCGTCGCGCTGCTCATCGATCAATTCGTCGACCTGCCCAACATCTCCTTGGTCTTCCTGGCCGCTGTGCTGGCGAGCGCTGTGCGATTCGGCGCCGGCCCGTCGATCGGCACTGCGGTGGTGAGCGTGCTCTGCTACAACTTCTTCTTCCTGCCGCCGCTTTATACCTTCACGATCGCCGATCCGGCGAACGTCGTGGCGCTCTTCTTCTTCCTCATCGTCGCTGTGTTGACGAGCAGCCTGACGGCGCGAACGCGCACGCAGGCGGTCATAGCGCAGCGGCAGGCGCGGACCACGGGCGAACTCTATGCCTTCAGCCAGAAGCTCGCGGGCATCGCCAAACTCGACGACCTGCTGTGGGCCACCGCGCACCAGATCGCCGTGATGCTGAAGGTCGAGGTGGTGATCCTCATTCCCGAGGGGGATACGATCGCTGTGCGCGCGGGATTTCCGCCGGAGGATGAACTCGATGCAGCCGATCTCGCGGCCGCCCGGTGGTGCTGGGATCACAATCAGCCGGCCGGCCGCGGCGCCGACACGCTCCCGGGCGGCCGGCGGCTGTTCCTGCCGCTGCGGACCGGTCGTGGTCCCGTCGGCGTCATTGGCATCAATCGCAAGACGCCCGGGCCGCTGTTTGCGCCGGACGAGCGGCGCCTGCTGGATGCACTTTCGGATCAGGCCGCCGTCGCGATTGAGCGGACGCAGCTGGCCGAGGACATCGACGAGGCCCGCGTGCTGGCGGAGACCGAGCGCCTCCGCTCGGCGTTGCTGACCTCGATCTCCCACGATCTGCGCACGCCGCTCGCGTCGATCATCGGTACCGTCACCAGCCTGCGCAGTTTCGGCAAGCTCTACGACGACAATACCCGGGACGAGATGCTGGCGACCGCGCTGGAGGAGGCCGAGCGTCTCAATCGCTTCGTCGCAAACCTGCTGGACATGACGCGCATCGACTCGGGCGCCATCGAACTTCGACGCGAGATGACGGATCTTAGCGACGTCGTCGGCTCGGCGTTGCAGCGTTGCGGCAAGATCCTCGCCGATCATCGCGTGGCGGTGACGCTGGCGCCTGACCTGCCGATGTTTCCGCTCGATTTCGTCCTGACGGAGCAGGTCCTGGTCAATCTGCTCGACAATGCCGCCAAGTACACGCCGAAGGGGACGACGGTGGATCTCGACGCCCGCCGCGTGGAAGGCGACGTCGCTATCGAAGTTCGCGACGAGGGTCCGGGAGTTCCGGAGGACGACCTCGAGCGCATCTTCGACAAGTTCTATCGGGTACGCAGCGGCGACCGGCAGCGTGCCGGAACCGGCCTCGGCCTGGCCATCTGCCGCGGCTTCATTGAGGCGCAAGGCGGGACGATCCGGGCCGCCAACAGGACCGACCGCAGCGGCGCCGTCTTCACGATCCGCCTGCCGGTCGAAGAGTTGGAGCGGCAGAAGGCCGAAGGGTGGCGCGCCGATGAGCGGTAACATGGCCTGTATCCTCGTCGTCGATGACGAGCCGGCGATCCGGCGCTTGCTCCGCAACACGCTGACGGTGCAGGACTACCGCGTCGTAGAGGCCGCGACCGGCGGCGAAGCCCTCGGGGCGACGCGGCGCGAGCGGCCGGACCTGGTCATTCTCGATCTCGGCCTGCCCGACATCGACGGGATCGATCTTATCGGCAAGATCCGTGCCCAGTCACAGGTGCCGATCGTCGTGCTGTCGAGCCGCGGCGACGAGAAGGGCAAGGTCGCGGCGCTCGATGTCGGCGCCGACGATTACGTGACCAAGCCGTTTGGGATCGACGAACTGATGGCGCGGGTTCGCACGGCGATGCGGCATCGACTGCAGGAACAGGGGAGCCAGCCGGTCTTCAAGTCGGGCGATCTCGCGATCGATCTCGTCCGCCGGCGGGTCACGGTCGGCGGGCACGAGGTCAAGTTGTCGCCCAAGGAGTACGATATCCTCCAGCAGTTCGTGATTCATGCGGGCAAGGTCCTGACGCATCGCCATCTCCTACGGGAGGTCTGGCACGCCGAGACGACGGGCGACGTGCAGTCGCTCCGCGTCTTCATTCGCCAGCTCCGCCAGAAACTGGAGGCGGACCCGGAGCAGCCGCGACACATTCTCACCGAACCTGGCGTCGGCTATCGGCTGATGACGGAAGAGTAGGGGGCTCGGCGGCGTTGGCCGTCGATTAATGCGCTCCGCCGATGCGGTGATAGGCGCCGCGGAAGTAGAGCAGCGGATCGCCGCTCCGGGCAAAGCGCATCTTGTCGACGCGGCCGACGAAGATCAGGTGGTCGCCACCGTCATAGATGTGCTGTGTCTTGCATTCAAAATTGGCCAGCGTGTCTACGAGGATCGGGCAACCGGTATTCCAGAGTTCGTAGTGCACGTTGTCCCACTTGTCGATGAGCGGCGTGGCGAAGATGGCCGACAGATTCCGCTGGTCGTCGCCGAGGACATTGATGGCAAAGTGGCCGGCACTGTGAAAGGCGGGCAGGCTGTAGGCGCGTCGATCGAGACTGAAGAGCACCAGGGGCGGATCAAGCGACACCGAATTGAAGGAGTTGGCGGTGATGCCGACCATGCCGGATTCCATCGACGCGGTCGTGACCACGGTGATG
>Ga0335069_10013799_pt1 | contig 11337 bp, 7 predicted proteins | sample Lox_Sample_11_FD_206714 | JGI IMG/M metagenome (GOLD analysis project Ga0335069, IMG submission 206714) | Soil microbial communities from Loxahatchee National Wildlife Refuge, Florida, United States - Lox_Sample_1.1 | ecosystem: Environmental > Terrestrial > Soil > Wetlands | place: USA: Florida... | reverse complement strand
AATCGATTGGAATTCCACAAGCTCCGCTTGAGGAAGGTGCCGCCAAATTCTTGCGCTATCTTGTTCCGGGCGTAGACCCCACTGAGCGAGCCACTCCGACCGGGTAGTATCTCCCGGCTTCAAATAGGTCACGATGGGATAATTGGGTCGGCCTGAAGTGACATAGGGAAGGAAATAAACGTAGTAATCTGCTGGAACACTTTGGGGCTGAAAGACCAGGTCGCCAAACTCGCGGTTGACCTCGGCCCTAAACACATTTGGGATGCGGGTGCCGGTCAGTCCGTCCACGACAATGATTTCCTTATCTTGCGGATTCTGGTCTCGCCGCCTCCACGGCAGATGAATCCAAACTGCATAGGCCTTACGGCTGACGTGGATAACTGCACGGTGGGTTCCATAGGTACCAGCATCCCACGTCCCGATTCCGTAATGAACGTCTTCGGCTGGAAGATAGGTCGGGAGACTGCCGGCGATGAGAACACTCAAAAGGAGGATCATTCGTCTTGCTGGCTGAACCATGGGCCTCTCTCTGACAGTTTCGACCTTTCCTTCTGAGTCGAAGACAGGATAGGGACATTTTGCTGTGATTGTCAAAAGGCTTTCGTCACTATGGCCCATGACCTATTTAAATCACCAAGGTGGATGAAAAAGGCATGGGTAGCCACAGTGAGCGCGTTGGCGATGGCGGTCGCCGCGAGCCCTGGGCTTTCACAGGTTTCACAGACCTACCTTCCCACAAATAACGCGGTCGGCGTGACTACCAAATCTCGCTTTTGCATGAAGGCCCCTCATGCCCCTCGGGGGGGCGCCACGTAGCATGGAAATGCTGGAGGGCTGAGCTCCGCGAAGCCGATTCTCATGCCTGCTGTTTTTCAACTTCAAAACGAATCACCGCTGGGGAGCCCGGCGACCACCGCCCAAGACTACGTTTTCAAGAGAGCGCTACTGCCTCCTGAACTGAAGAACCATGCAAGGCCTGGTATCGATCTCAATTGTCTTGATCTGCTTCTGTTCTGGCGACAACGAGGTTCCTTTGACGGTAAAGGTCCCTGGTACAAATGGATTGGCCATCCGAAGACGTCCTCCTCTTTCCGAAACGATTGTCACATCCTGAACCTCGCTGTGCCGCCTCGTTGCCGAGACCAGGAAGGCACCCTGGGCCCTCAGAGTCGTGAATGAAACATCCTGCCAACTCTGGGGGATAGCAGGAAAAACCTGGAGCAAGCCAGTGTGGCTCTGCAAGAGCATCTCCTGGACTCCCGCAGCAAAAGCAAAATTCCCCTCCAGCGTGAACGGTCGGTAGGTGAAGTTGGATTTTCCTGTGCGGCTCTGGTCCCCGTTGGCGTGGAAACTGTTGGGAAGGCAGAAGCACTCAGAAAAAATACGAAGTGCCCGTATGGCTCGCTCGCCATCCCGGGCACGGGCAGCAAGATTTCCCAACCAGGAATATGAGTAACCGCACCACTGGCTGGGGCCAAGGCGTTCCAGTTCTGCCAAGGCAGCTTGAATGGTCTGCCGGTCTTCCGGCCCGTTTGCCCAGTCGATAAGGCCGAGCGGGTGGATGGCCATCAGATGAGAGAAATGGCGATGGGATTGGGTTAGAGCCATTCCGGGAGCCACTAGCAGCCTCCTGTCCTCTGGCGAGAAAGATAGGGCCGGCCATTCCGTAAGAATGTGTTGCCAACGGTCAGCCTCTTCTTTCTTGCCCAACTCTCTGGCCAGTTCTGCTGCAACACCAAAGAGCCAGCGAATCAGGGCCAGGTCATAATTAGTCGTTTCCTTGAACCAGGCATCGATCCGATTGTCATTGATTTCCGGGGAAGAACTCAAAGGGAGCTGGCGACGCCCATCGCTCCCGCGTACAGAAATTCGATCGAGGAAAACAGCTACGTCGCTAATCCAGGGATAGGCCCTTTTTTCAAGGAATCCCCTGTCTAAACTGTAACGCCACTGAAGATAAAAATGCTGTGCCAGCCAGGCTGAAACTGTGGGTGAAAGCGAATATTGGGCCCACCCTCCCATCGGGTCTCCAGTGAGGGTGGTCACACCAGGCACATTGAGCCCGTCGGCCTCGAAGAATCTCCGGGTGAATTGTAATGCCACGGGTCGGATCTCCCAGAGCCAGTCCAGATAAGCCAGTCCTTCATCCAGGTGATTACTGCTATAACATGGCCAATAACTCAATTGGGTATTGAGGTCATGATGATAGTCGCCTTTCCAGGGTGGAATTCGACCATTGTCCGCCGTCCAAACGGCTTGGAGGGAAACCGGCGGAGAATTGCGTCGGGCGACAGAACCAAACTTATATAGATCTCTGTACCATTGTTGTTCCAAGACCGAATCAGGGAGAGAAATTGAAGATTGGCTCCAGTACCGGTTCCACCACTCCTGGTGAGTCGACCAGTCTGCCTCCATAGCCTCCAGCAACCCGATTCGATTCGTCTCATTCAATATCTGCTCCGCCTGTTGTTTTGCCTGTTTCGAAGCCACAATCCACATTCCCACCATCTGGCCGTTTGAAAACCTCTTCCAACGCACTTCAATCTCATAGCTGAACCCTGCCCATCCTTCCTGGTGATATCGCACCCGTCGGGGTTCCTGGACGATTTCCGGTTTGGGATAGCCCAAACGTTGGAGTTCACTTCCTTCGACGGAATTTTGTCGTTCTTTCGAGATCTCCTTCAACGTGCCGTATGGAGGTGGCACAATCTCCGGATTCAGTTCGATGGGCAGGCCCTTGAAGCGGAACCAGCCGACGGGCCGGGTAGCATGCACGAAGGTCGTCAGGGTCGCACCGGATTTCCACTTTACATCGCAGAGGGCGTTCTGCAAAGAGAGACGCACGGACGCTATTTCACCCAATCGGCTGATGTCAAACTGGATGGCACCGGCGGGTATTTTGGAGGGCCCGGGATCCCGTTCGTACGGCAAATCCGTCAGTTCCTGGACTGGGCCATAGTCATCCTTTAATATCTGCTGTCGGATCCAGGCAAATCGAAACCGAGGATCCTGGAATTCTTTGACCGGACGCAGATCCCAAAGATCGGCGCGATCGACTGAGAGACGCAGATCCGTTCCTTTTTGCCACACCAGAGCTCCCACCATTCCATTTCCTAGAGGAATGGCTTCATCCCATCGACGGGCCAGAGCTGGAAAGCGCAAGTCGTGGGATGAAGGTCGTTCATCAGAAGGAAAAATCCGCAACGGAACGCCCGCGCCAGCGACCCATATCAGGACAGAGGAGATCCAAAATAACGGCCCGAGTCTTCTCATCGTTTTCTCCATGCGTTCTGGGGGTCCGCCGCTTCTCGTCTCAACCCGGAATCATTAAAGCACAAAGAAGCGAGGAAATTAACCGTAGAGTGACATGCAGATGGAGTTGAAAGTGGCATACGTCGGAGAAAACGGATTTGAGGTTCCTCACAATCCCCATCGATTCGCCGTTGGCCTGAAAGGCCCGGGTTGCGATGCTTTCCCTCTGCACGCCACTTTGGATTTTACCCGCAGCAGCAGGTCCAATCTCCCCGAGAAGTAATTCTGGACAATATCAACCCTGTGGCTTTAGCATGCGGATCTGGCGACACTCAAACAGAGACTTTTATTCCCTCGTGTGGTTTGTCGGAAGGGTTGCCGAGTGAGGACCGTGTGACAACGATGAAAGCGCTCGTCAAGAAGAAGGCTGAGCCCGGCCTATGGCTGGAAGAGGTACCTATTCCTGGATATGGAATCAACGATGTCTTGATCAGAATTCTGAAGACCTCGATTTGTGGCACTGACGTTCATATTTACAATTGGGACAGTTGGGCACAAAAGACAATTCCGGTCCCAATGGTGACCGGGCATGAGTTCGTGGGGCGCGTTGCAGAGGTAGGGAGCAATGTGACAGGCTTCAAGCCCGGAGACCTGGTCAGTGGTGAAGGTCACTTGGTTTGCGGGTTTTGCCGCAATTGCCTGGCGGGCCGCCGCCACTTGTGCCCCAATACCAGTGGGGTGGGTGTGAATCGGGTGGGCTGTTTTGCTGAATATCTGGTAATCCCCATGTCGAACGTCTGGTATGCTGATCCGAAGCTTCCGACGGATGTGATTAGTTGCTTTGATCCCTTGGGGAATGCTGTCCATACGGCCTTGTCATTTGATGTCCTAGGAGAGGATGTACTGATCACGGGCGCCGGACCGATCGGGTGCATGGCCGCGGCGGTGGTCAAACATGCAGGGGCCCGATACGTGGTGGTCACAGATGTCAACCCATACCGCTTGGATCTGGCCAAGCGGATGGGGGCCACACTGGTCCTCGACATTCGGAACGACACAATTGAAGAAGCCCAGAAGACACTGGGCATGAAAGAGGGGTTTGATGTGGGGCTGGAGATGTCCGGGAATGCTTCTGCATTTCGGAGCATGCTGTCCAACATGTGCCATGGCGGCAAGATCGCTATGCTGGGAATACCAGAAACCAATGCGGTCATTGACTGGAACCTGGTAGTGTTCAATTCTCTGACCATTAAGGGCATATACGGCCGAGAAATGTATGAAACCTGGTACAAGATGACTGTGATGCTCCAGAGCGGATTGGATATTTCATCCATCATCACCCACCGATTTCAATACACTGAATTTGAGAAAGGCTTTGAGGTCATGCGGTCGGGCCAATCCGGGAAGGTGGTAATGACCTGGACTGAGGAATGATGCTTTTAGAAAATGTGAGATTTGGTATCAAGCAACCGTAGTCCCGCTTTTTAACCCAATCTTGACAGTCACGGAGCGGATATGCGTTTCATCAGAACCATTTCATTGGGGATCTGCTTAAGCACTTTCCTTGCTGAGGGTGTAGCCTTTTCACAGGATCTTGGCATTCCAAAGGTCGACCGTCGGGCTGCAGAAATTCGGAACCTCGATATGCCTTATGTTTTTACCCCTTTCAAAAATGCGGAGGAATGGCGGGCCCGGGCGAAATTTCTCCGTCAGCAAATCCTGGTCAGCAGCGGCCTTTGGCCAATGCCGGAAAAGACACCGCTTAACCCTCAAATATTTGGTCGAATTGAACGGGAAGGCTACTCGATAGAAAAGGTATTTTTCGAGAGCTACCCGGGATTCTATGTCACGGGCAACTTGTACCGGCCCAGAGGTAAGACAGGGCCTTATCCCGGAGTCCTCTCTCCACACGGCCACTGGGCTTACGGCCGACTCGCGGACAGTGCTCTGGGCTCGATCCCTGCCCGCTGTATTTCGATGGCCAGGCAAGGATACGTGGTGTTTACTTATGACATGGTGGGCTACAACGACAGTCGCCAGGTGAATCACCGACTTCTCAGCCAACCCCTGACTCTCTGGGGAATCGGTTCCCTGGGGCTTCACCTGTGGAATAGTATCCGTTCGGTGGACTTTCTGGAGTCCTTGCCCGACGTCGACAAGGCCCGGTTGGCATGTACAGGCGCGTCTGGTGGGGGAACCCAGACTTTCCTGTTGACGGCCGTGGATGACCGGATCAAGGTCTCGGCGCCTGTGAATATGATCTCGCATTTCATGCAAGGTGGTGATGTCTGTGAGAATGCCCCGAACTTGCGATTAGACACCAACAACATGGAAATTGGAGCTTTGATGGCACCGCGGCCACTGCTGATGGTATCCGCGGCAGGAGACTGGACGTGCGACACTCCCCGGATTGAGTTCCCCGCCATCCAGAGCATCTACAAGCTGTTGGGCGCGGAAGATAAGGTCGAGACGGTTCAGTTCATTGCCGACCATAATTACAACCGGGATAGCCGGGAGGCCGTTTACGCCTGGTTCGGGCGGTGGATCCTGGGAAAGAAGGATGCGAGCGAACTGAGAGAGCAGGAGTATGAACCCGAACAGCCCGCCAAGGTGCTGGTCTTCTTTGGCCGGGAACTGCCCAGGGAGGCCAAGACGGAACAACAACTTATCGACTACCTGATCGAAACCTGGAAAGCACAGCTGGAAACGATCAAACCCAAGGACAGCGTCAGCCTGATGCGGTTCAAAGAGGTGATGGGGCCGGCCTACCTACACTCACTGGCAGCCGAATATCCGGACGCTAACAATGTCGTGGGAGTCTCCGGGCCGGATAGTAAAGCAGGCGAAGCCTTGAGCCTGGTAATCGGAAGGAAAGATCGTGGCGATCGTGTCCTTGCCAGGGTGTGGCTTCCAAAGGGAAAACCGGGTAAGGCCGCCACGTTGCTGATCCACTCTGGTGGAATAGAGAAAGCCGAAGAGGAAGGCCAGACAATGATTCGTGCCCTGCTGAAGCAGGGGCAGCAGGTGATGTCGATTGATGCATTCAACACGGGCAGCGCGCGAGCGCTGCGCAATATGAGTGATCAGTTCTTCACGACCTACAACCGTACCGATGACGCTAACCGCGTCCAGGACATCCTGACAGCTGTTGCCTATTTGAAGAAACAATCCGGAATTTCAACAGTCAACCTGGTAGGTTTCGAAAGGGCCGGCTTGTGGGTGTTGTTAGCCCGAGGGTTGGCACCTGAGTTAGGCTCTACGGTCGCCGATGTGGTTCAGTTCGACAGTTCTGACGACTTGTCTTACCTGAAGGAGCTCTACATTCCATTGATCCGCCGTGCTGGTGACTTCCAAACCGCCCTGAGATTGGCTTCACCGAGCCGGTTGCTCATTCATAACACGGGAGGAAGATTTGAAACGGCTAGGGCTGAGGAGATGTATCGCCTGGTCAATGCCCCAGACCGATTGAGAATCTCAAAACAAGAACTGCCCCTTGCCGAGTTGACGGCCTGGCTGACTCAGAAATAAAGCATTGAACGTCGATCATCTGCTGTGTAACCCATCAAGGATGGTAAAAATGGGCTTTAGCTTTCTCATAGCCCTAACAGAGACAATTGTCGTTTGCAGTTCTGTAGCCGCAGGTGGCCCAATCCAGTCCATTCACGAGATCGTGTCACAATTGCGCCAGTTCAAAGAGATTCCGGGACACGAAGTCGATGTGCCCGCGACTGTGGCGAAGAACTTGACAAACCTAAAACACGCTTTGCGTGACCTGATAGTGGAAGTTGTGGGACCGCCTAACACTGTCGAGACGGATCCAAGTATTCTCGCCGCCAGAGCTGTCGACCTCCTGGCACGTGAGGATATTCCTGTCGGGGATGAATGTGGAGGGTTTGGAGCTATTGAGGGAATAAACTTTCAGCGGCCTCAGACTTATCCGGATTGGCTGATTTCAACGACAAGCCTCTCAATCCCGTACGGGTCGGACGTTTCGCTTTACCTTTTTGAGAAAGAGGGTACTTCCTGGAAGCACGCGTTGACATTAGAATCGAACGGATACAAAACCATCCACGATGCTCAGGGTTGGTTGGAGTATCGCGTGGCCCCGCCGATCCCTAGTACCAAGCCGTATCTCGTAACGACAGAAGTATCTCCGAACGTTGTTTCGGTTTGGCAAGCGCTCCGATTGAGCGTTTTGCGCGTCGGTGAGAAACCCGAAGCGCCGGTAGTTCTTGCAACTCGTACACTCGGATACTGCCTCGATGAACCGTATTATCTCTCTGTCCGGGCTTCGGGCTTCGGTCTTATCTACCTTGGGAGTTCTGTTAACCCTGAACTCGCCGGCTGGCGTGGCGTTCATTATCTCGAGTATGCTGTTTCAAACAAGAATGCGACAATCGTCCGAGACTTCGCAGTTGACCCATTTGATCTGATTCAAAATTGGGTAGGCGAAAACTGGACCGTTGCCTCGAGACGTGTCAGCCCACCGGCGAGGGATAGTTTTCATGAGTGGCACCAGCGTTTCCAAAAATCGAGATGGGCATGCGGCCTTGGTCAAATCCATTTAGGTCGGCAGCTTGAGGGTGATTACGAACAATTGTTGGCAGAGGCAGGGTGTGAGGAGGGCGACGACGAATCGCAGTCAGCCCATGTGCTTCTCGAGCCAGGGCGCAGTGGATTTCAAATAGCATCCATATCGGGCAAAGAATCAGAATTCGGCGACAAGGCTGGAGGATACACGGTCTACTCCGCGGGCCAAGCAGGTTTGACGGATCCCCTTCCGTTAACTATCGTTCAACCAAAATTGCCAGAGAACATTCGAGCTTCCGTTACGACACCCGTGAAGCTCCGACTGTCAATCGTGGTCGAAGAGGACGGAAGTATCGGATCTGTGTGCAACATTGACTGGCCCAAAGATCAGCTCAGAATCGTCATGCCTGCAATCCAAGCAGTTCGACAGTGGAGATACAAACCGGGGATGAAAGACGGCAAACCGGTTAAAGTGGCACTCGACATCGAAGCTGTTTTCGAGAGGTAGCGAAATAGTAGGATCGTCAATTCATTGTCATATCCTAGGGATCCTTTTTCCCTTGGCAATCGTCCTCGAGTACACGCCACTCTCGCCGATTCATCAAACGCCTGACCTTAGGAAAAATTGGAATAGAAAGGAATCTCCTCCATCGGTGCCAATCTGCGCCAAGGAGAAACCCGCAGGGGTATAATACGAATAGCCACGGGTGAAGCAGGGTGACTACGGTCACCCGCGGAACCCGTGGTTGCGAGGCCAACCAGGCGATCAACCCTGAAGGGGTTGAACTTCTGGCAATTCCGTGTTCAACCCCTTCAGGGTTGGCATTTACCTTTATCTTCAACCACGGGTTTCGTTCTGGGACTGGCGTCCCGTCACTCCACCCGTGGCTATTCAAGTTGCTCCCCTCCGGGGATCACTAATCCACTTGAGTTGCCATCAATCGGTTGCTTCCGTCTCTTTTTGCGAGGTTGATGATGCATGCTTGGCATCGCAACCGGCATCGCATTCTCCGTCTCCATTTCGGATATGGAGCGGGGTTGAGGCAATTCGAATCGACCCTTCGGATGGTGAGTGAATTTTGAGCAGGATTGTACAGGCCTGCAGGAAAATCAGCCGGGTTCTAGGAGTACACTTAGGGGCAAAGAAGGTCAAGCTTTGGGAGTCTCGGCACTCCACCCGTAGGGCTTGTAGCGCTCGACCTTCTCAAAAGCGTCGGCAATGAAGCGGGCATCCAACGAGTCGACAGCCAGGGCCCCGGCTTGGGAAAGGTAGGTCCAGGTCATCTCAAAATCTTCTGTACGGAGTTCGGGGTAACTTCGTTCCATGCCATCAAAGAAAGCCGTCAAACCCAAACTGATGAAGAAGTCCACTGCGGCCCCACGGCTATTTTCTAACGCATCTGCGTCCCAAACGTAATTTCCGGCCGTACCCGAGATGTAATCATCGACCACCCGTTCGAGGTCCTCCGAAGTAATCGAGAACCCATTTAACTTGGCATCAGACTTGAGGGTGAAGACTTGCCAACAGTTCTTGCAGGTGGAATGCCCTTTCCGCAAGACAAATTCCCATACCGGTGCGACTTTGAACGGTGAATTGCAGCCGGGACATTTGACTTCGTTAAGAAAGTCTTTCAGTTCCTGCCGGATTTGAGGACGGTCGTCGGACATAAATGGATTCTCCTGAGAATTCGATATACCTTCATGACTCAATACTGTCAGATTGGCCGCCGCGCCAGATCATTCTTTAATTGAGGTTGCCTCAGCAACAGGCATTGGACCCCAATGATAGTCTTGGCATCGGCGAGCCGTCCAGAGTGCAAGAAAGATTCAAGCTCAACGAGCGAAAATCTCTCAACCACGATCTCTTCGTCGTCGTCCCCTTTCTCATCCGTCGGACTAAGGTCTGTTGCCATGAACAGGTGGAGCTTTTCCGTGCAGAACCCGGGTGTGGTGTAGAACTCGCCAAGCTTTTCCAGGACTCCTGCCTGGAAGCCGACCTCTTCGGCCAGTTCCCGTCGCGCCGTTGATTCAGGAGTTTCTCCGGGATCAATCTTCCCTGCAGGCAGTTCAAGGAGATCCTGCTGAATCGGATAACGAAACTGCCGTACCAGGATTACGTCCCCACCAGGCAAAATGGGAACCACAGCCGCTCCTCCAGGGTGATGAAACACTTCCCGGACTGTGTCAACTCCGCCAGCCGTTGTAATTTGGTCCACCGTCAGATTCACTATGATCCCGCGGTAAACTTCATCGTGCCGCTTGAGTTTGATATTGCCGCTCACCATGGAAAAGCCTTGCTTCTAAATGCGGGTTCCTGGGAAAAAATAAAAATCCCCAGCCAATTAGCTGGGGATTTGTCAACAGAAGCTAGGTTTGAAGGGAATAATCTCACAACCGAACAAAAGTCAGAGGATCTACTCAGAAGGTTCCTTTTTCGACGGCTTTTGGGCCCGTGGTGCTTTGGATTTTCCACCTGGTTTCTTTTCACTCTTGTCGTCCTTTTTGAGAACCCCTTTAATCTTCCGCGAGATTCTTTTGGTGACTTTTTCCGGGGTCTCTTCCGCACCCTCTGCACCGGCATCCGACGACTTACCTTCCGAAGTTTGCTCCTCTTGCTTCTTGGGCTTTTCTTTCGTGGCTTTCTCAGCCGCAGCCTTTTCAGCTTTCTTGACCGACAATTCACTGCCGAGCAATTCAATGACAGCCAAATCGGCTCCATCACCCTCCCGATGGGCCAACTTGACGATGCGGGTGTAGCCTCCATTGCGGTCGGCATAGCGGGCCGCCAGCGTGTCAAACAGCTTCTTGACCACTGCCGCTTTCAGGAGAATTCCTGCGACTCGTCGGCGGGCGTGAAGGCTGCCATTCTTCCCCAAAGTGATCAACTTCTCGGCAACCGGCCTGACTTCTTTGGCCTTCTGAACCGTGGTTGTGACCCGCTCATGCTCAAACAAGGAAGTGCATAGATTCCTCAGCAAGGCCAGGCGATGCGGAGTGGTCCTCCCCAATTTTCGGCCGTGAACTCGGTGTCGCATGAATTAATTCTCCTTAAATGGCAACGGACGCCGTCTTCTTAACCTAACTGTTCCAGGCAGGAGGATCGCAAGCTCACTCCTTCGCGGCGCTGGCAGGAACGGCCTGTCCCTTCTCATCGAGCGTCATGCCCAGACTAAGGCCCATGCTGGCCAGAATCTCCTTGATCTCGTTCAACGATTTGCGACCGAAGTTCTTGGTCTTTAACATCTCCGCTTCCGTCTTCTGCACCAATTCCCCGATAGTCTTGATATTGGCATTCTTCAGGCAATTGTACGAGCGCACAGACAATTCCAACTCCTCCACAGATCGGGAGAGGTTCTCATTGATCACCTCTACGGTTTTGTCCGGCTTTTCCTCTAACGGCTCTGGTTGCTCCTCGAAATTGATGAAGATGGACATGTGGTCCTTCAGCAGTTTGGCTGCATAGCCAACGGCATCTTGGGGGGTGATGCAGCCATTGGTCCAAACGTCCAGTGAGAGTTTCTCATAATCGGTCATTTGCCCTAAGCGGGCCGGTTC
>Ga0335069_10013798_pt1 | contig 11337 bp, 12 predicted proteins | sample Lox_Sample_11_FD_206714 | JGI IMG/M metagenome (GOLD analysis project Ga0335069, IMG submission 206714) | Soil microbial communities from Loxahatchee National Wildlife Refuge, Florida, United States - Lox_Sample_1.1 | ecosystem: Environmental > Terrestrial > Soil > Wetlands | place: USA... | reverse complement strand
CGAGGATGAACGTGAAGCCCCCGAGGCCGCCGAGTGCCCAGAGTGTCCAGACGAAAAAAAAGCCGCCGGGGGATTTGGCGATCTCGCCGTAATGTGCCCCCCTCATGTGCATGACAGGCATGGCTGCCGCGAGCAATCCGACGAGCAGCATGATGACGTGCCCCGATCGCCGTTCGGGCAGCACGAGCGTCCCGTACAGGAGGACCACAAGGACGAGCAGCGCAATGTTTGAGCTCTCGGCCTTCGATATCCCACGGACGATGTCGTCCGTAATGTGAAGCGTCAGCAAGAGGATCGAGAACAGAGACGCGATGGCTAACAGGGTGTTGTGTTTCACTGGACATTCTCCTTGGTAGATTTAGTCGCCGGTGTGGCGAAATCGTCCCTAGGGCGCGCTATAGAAACGAATGAATCGATGATCACAAACAGGAACACGGCGGCCAGTCCCGCCAAGACGTCAGCCGCACCGGACGTAACCCTGCCTCACGTCCAGATACCTCCCCACGATTTATGGGTTGTTTACGAACGCGGCAGCTCCGAAGTTCCACATTCTTGTAATTTACGTGGCCATCTCGCACCTGGTCAACATTCGCCAATATCGGTTGGCTCAGAAACACCCGGACCTTGGCGACGGCAGGTCGAAACGTGTCCAATGTGGGGAGCCACGCAAAATCGCCCTTTTGAATGTGGGGGTTACTGGTGACCCCAGTTCCATCTTCGCACTACCCGCAAGGTAGGTCGCTGACAAGAAACGACATACGCTGCCGTGCAGCTCTGGAGGCCTGCCCCGCACCGCTGTTGGCCTTCGGGTGTACATTTGCACTATGCAGGCAATCGATTGGCTGCTCGAAGAGGACAATCCTCCGGTTCGCTACCTGACCTTGAAGCACCTGCTGGGGAAGCCGGAGGCGGCCCCGGAGCTGGCGCTGGCGAAATCACGGCTGATGCAATACAAGGTCACCCTGGGAATACTTCGGCACGGAAACCGGTTCTGGAATGACGACGACAAGACGTACGAGAAATACACCGGCAAGTACTGGCAGGTTATCTTCCTGGGCCAGTTCCTGGCCGACGGGCGGGACCATCGTATCGCCGCGGGAATCAGCACGATATTGGGCCAGCACGAGTGGATGCTCCGGCTGCCGGTCAAAGACGGCGCTCATTGTCTGACGGCCAACGTCCTCGCTGGCCTGACGCGTCTGGGTTACGGAGAACATCCCATCGTTCAGCGAGAGCGCGAGGCGTTGGCGCAGAGAGTCGTGAACGATGGGGGCATCGATTGCGGCGGCATGGGCTATTCCTTGTTGCGGTATTGCTACATGGCTCAGCCGAAACTGCTCCTCTGCTTCTCACAAGTGCCCCCGGCGCGCCGGACCCCAGCCATGAAGTCCGCTATCAAGTTGCTGGTCAGCCGCCTGCTCGAACGCGAGGTCTTTGTATATGTGCCGGGGAACCAGACGGGCTGGCAGAAGATCCTGGCGCGCAACCCCGGGCGCAACGGATTGCCTCCCGGCCGGACCGTGAAGCAGTGGGTGTCCGATCAGAAGGACGCGTTCCTCCTTGAACGTGGTACTGGAGATGCGAAACCCAAGCAGGGGTGGCTGAAGTTCGGCTTCCCGCTGCACTACAACTCGGATGTCCTCGAAGCCATGTACGCCCTCGCCGAATTAGGCACGCCAATGTCCGCTGCACTCAAGAGACCGCTCAATGTGATCGAATCGAAGATGACGCTGGAGGGCAAGTGGGTCATGGAGAATTCGCTGAATGGCAAAATGTGGGTAGACGTGGAGACACTGGGACAGCCCAGCAAGTGGCTGACTTACTATGCACTCCGCGTGCTCGGCCACTTCGGTCGCGCGCCGCTGCCTGACGGTGGCGGTTCCCTCCCCGCGACTGAGCCGGCCGCACGAGCAAGCGGGCCTCGCAGGTTGCTGCACAAAGGACCCTTTGTGAGACCAAGAGTGCCCGCTCCTACGAGTTCGAGACGCGTCCAAGCTGGGTGCCCGGCATGGATCCAGCTCAGCCCTCCGCGTCAATGGTGATGAAAACAAAATCCGTCCATGGGTTCGATCACACGGCCAATTGGATGGCAAAAGGTCGAAACGTGTCCAAGGCGGGGAGCCAAACCGTACACGTCCCAATCCCAGACCTCTCACACCCTCCACCGGTTCCATCCTGATCCACGGTATCCCCGGTAACCACGTCATGGCCGGCGCTATCTCCGTGACCGCCGGCGTAACCGGCGGTGCCGACGAGCAGAATGAGCGCTTTCATGGTCTCCTGACGCTCGCCAGCGCGTCGAGCGCGCGCTGGCGAGCCTCGGCGTGCTCCACAACCGGAGACGGATAGCCCGCTCCCGTCTCCAGTTCCGGTATCCAGCGGCGCATGTAATCGCCGTGCGGATCGCACTTCGCCGCCTGAATCGCCGGATTGAAAATTCGGAAATACGGGGCCGCGTCCGCGCCGCAGCCTGCCACCCACTGCCAGCCAAGCGTATTGTTCGCCAAGTCCGCGTCCACCAGCGTGTCCCAAAACCAGGCGGCGCCTTCCTGCCACGATTCCAGCAGGTGCTTCACCAGGAACGATGCGGCCACCATCCTCGCGCGATTGTGCATCCAACCCGTGCGCCACAGTTCACGCATGCCGGCGTCAACCAGGGGGTAGCCGGTGCAACCTCGCTTCCACGCCCGGAGCAGTTTCGGTTCGTGCTGCCAGGGGAATTTGGAGAACTCGGGGCGCAAGGGCGCGTGCGGCGATTCCGGATAGTGGTACAGCAGATGGTATGCGAACTCGCGCCACCCAAGCTGCCTCAGATACGAATGGCAAGCCGCGGCGTCGCCTTTCCCCAATGCCAGAACGGCGCGCCAGATCTGGCCGGGGCTGATCTCGCCGAAGTGGAGGTGCGGCGAGAGGCGCGAGGCGCCGAGCAAGTCCGGCCGGTCGCGGTCCACCGGGTATCTGTCGATTGCTTCCCTCAGGAAGCGCTCCAGTTGGCGCTTGGCGCCCGATTCGCCTGGTTGCCAGACGTCACGAATACCGCTTGCCCAATCCACCGTCGGTTCCAGCCCGAGATCGCCGGCTTGCAACGATCGCGGCCACATTGTGGGAGCCGGGAGCACGCGCGGCGAGTCCGGCGTTCGAGATGGCGCCGGCCCTCCCAGGCAAGCCCGCCAGAACGCCGTGAAAACGCGAAACGGCTTGCCGCTCTGGTTCCGGATCGTCCAAGGCTCGAAAAGCAGGCTGCCGTTGAAGCTCTCAGCGAGAAGCCCCCTTGCGCGCAGGTCCCGCTTCACCTCACCGTCGCGGGCGATCGCCGCCGGCTCATATCGCCGATTCCAAAATACGGCTGTCGCTCCTGTTTCCGCCGCCAGTAGCCGAAGGGCTTGCCCGGTTGGCCCCCGCCGGATAATCAAGCGCGACCCGCGTTGCTCCAACGCGGCGCCGAGCGCTGATAAAGAGTGGTGCAGCCACCATCTCGAGGCGGCGCCGGGCGGCCAATTCCCCTCTTCTTCGGGAGCCCAGATGTACACCGGAGTCACCGGACCGCCTTGCTCCAGCGCCGCCGCCAGGGCTGGATTGTCGGACAATCGCAGATCCTGCCGGAACCAGACTAGAGCGGGCGCCCCGCGGCTGCGGGTCACTGCGCCTCCGCTGTAGCCGCTCGGAGAGCCTCCAGGACGCGCCAAGCCCGGTAATCGAAGATTCTCTCCACGTCGCGCCTGACTTTGAGATGGTGTACCACGCGGCCGACGATCCCCAGGGGGAGCCGATATCGGACGATATCCGTCATGAGCGTCCCACCGTCCTTAGGTTCAAATCGGTGCGTATGATGCCAAAGCTGGTACGGACCCTTGAGCTGCACATCCACAAAGCGTTTGGGCGGCATCCATCGCCGTATTTCCGTCGCCCAGCCCAGCGGGATCCCGTGAAAGCGCAAGCGATACCGTATTCGCGTTCCCTCGGCAATTCGAATCGGACCGGGCGTCAGAATGCGAAAGCCCAGCCACCTCGGCGTGATTTCCCCCAGGTTCCGGGCATCCGCAAAGAAGGGGAACACTTCATCTATGGGCAGGGGCAGCCACTGCTGGCGCCGCAAGGTGTGAAATCGGATCAACCGCGCCTCCCTCCTCTCTCCAGGGCTCGCCGAACAACTGGCGAGGCGAATGGTTCTTCGTCAACAGCAACTGGAAATCGCCGATGTGGCGCTCCAGGAACGCGCCCTCGCAATAGGCGAAATAGTAGTCCCACATGCGCATGAAACGGTCGTCAAAGCCCAGGGCTCGAACTTCATTCTGCGCGCGGTGAAACCGCTCCCGCCATTGGGCTAGCGTCCGCGCGTAGTGCGCGCCGATGTCCTCCGCGTGGTAGAGCGATAGTGCGGTAACCCTGGCCACTGACTGGAGCGCCTCACTCACCGATGCCAACTCGGAGCCCGGGAATATGTACTTCTGGATAAAATCAGCGCGCCGCCGGTAGGCGCGAAACGTCTGTTCGTTGATCGTAATCGTCTGGAGCAGCATGCAGCCGTCCGGCCGCAACAGACGGTCGCACGCCCGGAAGAACTCGTCGTAGTAGGCCAATCCCACGGCCTCGAACATCTCGATGCTGACGATCTTGTCGTATTGGCCGGAGAGATTCCGGTAGTCCGCCTGGAGCAGCTCAATCCGATCCCCGCCGGCAAACGAATGGAAGCGGCGGCGCGCGTGCTGGTACTGTTGCTCACTGATCGTGGTGGTTGTCACGCGGCAACCATAGTGTTCCACCGCATGCTCGGCGAAGCCGCCCCAACCTGTGCCGATCTCCAACACGTGGTCCTCCGGACCAAGGCGCAGCTTCCGGCAGATGCGGTCCAACTTTTGGAACTGGGCGGCTTCGAGCGAATCGTCCTCCGACTCGAAGAGCGCGCAGGAGTACATCATGCTGCGGTCCAGAAAAAGTTGGAAGAAGTCGTTGCTCAAGTCGTAATGGGCCCGGATGTTGCGGCGGCTGCCCGCTATGGAGTTTCGGCGCCGGCGATGACGCACGGCATCCAGGCCGCGGCCGAACGCCGTCAACAGGCGGTTCTGTCCGTCCATGCGGGCGAGATTCCGCACCGCTAAGCGGACCACCGCGACCAGGTCCGGCGAGGACCAGTCCCCGTCCATCCACGCCTCTCCGATGGCGAGGTCTCCCCCGAACAGGGCGCGCCGGAAGAACCGGTCGCGATGGACTGCAACGACGGCTTTCAACGGCGAGTCCGGGTTACCGAACTTCCACCTCCGTCCGTGCCAGAGAAGTTCTAAGGAGCCCTCGCGCAAGGATTCGAGGCTCTTCAAGAATGCGCTCTCAGCGAGCGATGCCAGAAACGTGTTCATGGTTGTCCTCCCGGCGGCGCGCCGGATGCGTGTAGACCGGTACCTTCTTCAAATACAGCTTCAATGCCTCCCAGTGGATGGCCGTGATTACCTTGGCTGTCACCCAGGGGAATCGCCGCAGCGCCCGATGCAACGCCGGCGCGCTCCAGGGTTCGCGGTGGAGAGCGAGCGTCGCGTCAAAGAGGCTATGCCCGCCATCCAACGTTGTCATGTGCGCCACCAGCCGTTCGCCCGGCGCCGGCAGCGCAAAGCGGTAGTCGAGTTCCATCGGCATAAACGGTGAGACATGCATGGACTTCTTGCAGCGGTGGACGTGCGGACTGGACGGATCCTCGACCGACGCGGTGGAGAGCCAGTAGTTCCGGCTCTCTCCGAACGTATTGTTTACCTCCGCCAATATGGTCCCGAGTTTCCCTTCCGCGTCGTAGCAATAAAACAGCGAGATGGGATTGAAGTTGTACCCCAGGTAACGCAGATGAGTCAGAAGGAAGATGGGACCGTCCGGCAGGCGGATATCGTGCTGGGCGGCATCGGCCTTCAACCGGTCGCGCAACGGCAAGCCAGGATCGCCGAAATGGTCCCGCTCATCGAAGCTGGCCCAGTTGAAACGGTTATAGCTCGAAAACGGCGAAACCGCCATCAATTCGGGGATGCGATCGACATCCAGAAATGCCATGAATAGCGGATACGTGAATTCGTGGCGCGCCGGTTCGAACCTGCGGTGCCGTAACGTGCCTGTATAGATCGCCGGCTCCATGCTCTTAGCCTTCTACTCCCAGCGTCCGGGCAACTCGCAGAGCCGAATTGAGCCCGTCTTCGTGAAAGCCGTAAAACCAGTAGGCGCCGCAGTAGTGGGTCCGGTTCATTCCGCTCACTTCTTTCCACCGCGCTTGCGCCCGAATGGCGTCGCGGGTGTAGAGCGGGTGAAAATAGACCATCCGCCGTACAACCTTGGAAGGATCGATGGCGCTCTCGCCGTTGAGCGTGACGCAGTACTGTTCCGGAACATCGAGCGCCTGCAATCGGTTCATGTGATAGGTCAGCGTGGCGCCCTGGCCGGAGTTCTGGCCCAGATGATAATTCCACGAGGCGCGCGCCCCCGGCCTCACCGGCAGTAGCGACGAGTCGGTGTGCAGGCAGACTTCGTTGCGGCTGGTCTTGAACCCGCCCAGGACGTCCCGCTCCGCGTCGCTCGGCGATTCAAGCAGCCGAAGAACCTGGTTGCCATGGCAGGCAAACACAACCTGGTCGAACGGCATCGCTGGACGATCTTGAAATCGGAGCGTGACTTGTGACTCGGACCGGGCCACGGACTGCAGGCTCGCCTGCGTGTGTATCCGGTCGCGAAAAGGTGCCGTGATCGGGCCGAGGTAGGCGTGGCTGCCGCCCCGAATCACGTTCCACTTCGGGTGCGTGTCGATTCCCAGCATCCCGTGGTTATCGAAGAAGCGCAGCAGCGTGAGCGCCGGGAAGGAGCGAATCGCGTCGGTGGACATCGACCACACGGCGGAAGCCATCGGATACAAATAGCGCTCGGTGAACAGCGAAGAGTAGCCCCCTTGCTCGATCGCCTCGCCCAGAGTCAACCCTTCCGCCGCCGGATCCGCCAGCAGCTTGGGAGCCTTCCGGTTGAATCGCAGGATCTCCATCAGAAGGCGATACTGCGCGGGCCGGAGGACGTTGCCGCGCTGGGCGAAGAATCCGCTCAGGCCGCGGCTCGAATACTCGAAACCTGTTCGCCGGCAAGTAACGCCGAAGGACATGTCGCTCGGCTGCGTCTCCACGCCAAGCTTTGCGAGTAGCCTGACCAGGTTTGGGTATGTGCGGTCGTTGTGCACAATGAAGCCCGTGTCCACCGGCAGCGGCCCGCGGCTGCTTTCCACCGTCACAGTATGGGTATGCCCGCCCACCCGCGGTTCCTTTTCGAAAACGGATACCTCATGCTTGCGGCTCAGATAGTAAGCCGCTGCCAGGCCCGAAATTCCGCTCCCGATCACCGCAATGCGCATCACCGCGCCTCTTGCGCCTTGGCGGCGGGAGCCCGGAACGGCCGAAGATCGTGAGCCAGCCCGAGCATGGCCATGAGTTTCAACGCCCAGTAGGTCACGTCGATCTCCCACCAGCGGATACCCTGCCGGCAGCTTCCCATGAAGAAGTGATGATTGTTATGCCAGCCTTCGCCGAATGTGACCAAGGCGAGCAGCCAGTTGTTCTTGCTGTGGTCCCGCGTTTCGAATCGCCGGGTCCCGAAGATGTGCGCCAACGAATTAATCGCAAATGTGCAGTGGTAGAGCAGAACCGTCGAGACGACGTATCCCCACACGAAGGCTCCTGCGCCGCCTAGGCAGAGAATCGCCGCCGCGAAGGCCACCGTCGGAACCCAGTGGCGCCGGTCGAGCCACCTCAACTCGGGGTACTTGGCGAGATCCGCCACCTTCTTCGGTTCGTAGGCGTCGTGCTCGTTCGAAAGAACCCAGCCCACGTGCGACCACCAGAACCCCCGCCGAATTGGGGAGTGGATATCCTGCTCGTCATCCGAGTGGCGGTGGTGGTCGCGAGGTTTGAGCAAGGATTGCCATTAGAAACTGCCCCAACCGGCTCAGGCGGTAACTTCTATGGCTGAAGTAGCGGTGGTATCCGGCGGTCACGCCGAACATGCGGACGGAATACGTGACCGCCGTCCAGGCTAGCAACCCTGGCGTCGGCCGGTATAGCAACCCGGCCAGGACGCCCAAGTGCAGCACCGCAAAAGGGATAACGGCCCCAAACCGGTAGCGGGATGGTTGTACTGAAAAGCCCACGAATCAACTGTACCGCGTTTGTCCAGCATTTGTCAATGAAACAATTGGACAAATGCTTGACAAACAGTGGACGGTCCGGTATTTTGGAACTGTACACGGAAAACAATGCCTATCGAATATCCAATCCGGGCGGCCGCCAAGTTGACCGGTATCTCCCTGGACACCCTTCGCGCCTGGGAGCGGCGCTACAACGCGGTGACGCCCGCCCGGACCGGGAGCGGGCGGCTGTATGACGAACGAGCCATCCGGCGCCTGCTGCTTCTGAAGAGCGCCGTGGAAAGCGGGCGCGCAATCAGCCAGGTAGCTTCGCTACCCGATGCGGAACTCGAAGAGCTGGAACGCAACGCCCGCTCTTTCAGCGCGAAACCGGAGAGCCACTCGCCCACGGAGCCCGCCATTTCCGTACTCCGGCCTCTCTTGAACGCTATTGGAGCCTACGACTACGCTGCCACGAATAACGAATTGGGAAGGCTCGCCCTCTTGCTGAGCCCCACCGAGCTCGTGCACCAGGTTGTCCTTCCTCTTATGCGTCTGACAGGCGAGAACTGGGAGAAGGGCGTCTTCCAGATCGCTCAAGAGCACATGCTCTCCGCCTGCGTGCGCAATCTGCTGGGCGGCCTCGTTCGGGTTCAGAAGAACGGCCACGGGGCGCGCCGCATGCTGTTCACGACTCCCCCTGGCGAGCTTCACGAATTCGGCATCCTGGCCGCGGCGATGCTCGCGGTGGGCCAGGATTTCCAGGCCGCCTACCTCGGCCCCAACCTGCCGGCGCGTGAAGTGCTGCGAGCGGTTGCGGAAAGCGATCCCCAGGCCGTCGTACTCGGAGTCATGAAGACGAATGCGACTCCCGCGGTTGTGGACGATGTCCGCCAACTCGCCGCCCAGCTTCCCTTGAGCTGCGAGTTGTGGCTAGGGGGCAGCGGCGCTTCCACTGTATCGGACGGCCTCATGCGGGACGGGCTCCTCGCACTCCAGGACCTGAGGCACTTCGAGCGTCACCTGATCCGATTGAAGGCGACATCTTCGAGGGAGCCGGCCTTGTGAAGCTCTTCCTAAAGCTGCTGTTCGGCTCAATCTTCCTCTGGATGACCGTGACGACTGTCCGCACGAGCTTGGGCGCGAGCCTTTGGGCCGCGTGGCCAAGCTACGCCGCGAATCCTTGGGCCGTCGCGACGCTGTACGATGCGTACTTTGGGTTCCTGACCTTCTATGTCTGGGTGGCCTACAAGGAAAGTTCGGCTCGGTCGCGTGTCTTGTGGTTCGTGGCGATCATGGGTCTGGGCAATATCGCAATTTCTCTCTACATGCTCATCCAGTTGATGCGCCTGCAGCCGGACGAGCCTGCCGAAGCGATCTTGCGGAGGCGCCCCCGATGACGGCCTCACGGTTGCGGCGCAAGATCGCAAGTCCGATTCTGGATTTGCTGCGCCAGGGCATTACGCCGGAGAAGATCGCGCTTAGCATCGCGCTGGGGGTTACCCTCGGTGTCGTTCCGGTCCTGGGCTCTACCTCGATGCTGTGCTTCCTGGCGGCCGTTCTGCTTCGCCTGAATCTGCCGGCCATCCAGTTGGTCAATTACCTCGTGTATCCGTTGCAGTTCGCTCTGCTCGTGCCCTTTATCCGCCTTGGGGAGTGGATCTTCGCTTCCCCGCCGGCCGGCATCGGCCTGGCGGACATCGTTGGACTCATCCGCGCGGACGTCTGGCAGGCGATCGCCACCCTCTGGACAGTGACCATGCACGCGCTCGTGGCGTGGCTGATTCTGGGCTCGCTCGTCTCCCTCCTGATCTACTGGACGCTAACGCCTGTTTTGCGGCGGCTTGGCGAAGCCATCCGAACGGAGTCCCGGTGACCGCGCCGGTCATGGAAGCTCTCGCCACCGGAGCGGCCTCCGTCTGTGGCCTGATGCTCCTGCTCTGGCTGATTCACCTGCCCATGAAGAACGCCGCCATCGTGGACGCGGGATGGGCGGGCGGGCTTGCTCTGCTTGGAGTCATTTACGCCGCCATCGGCGCTGGCTATCCGCCGCGTGCGCTGTACATCGCATCCATGGCGGCCATCTGGGGCCTGCGCCTGGCTATCTATATTCTGTTCACCCGCGTCATCGGCCACCCGGAAGAGGGCCGCTACGTGCAGTTGCGCCGCGAATGGGGCGGCAATCTGCCGCTGAAGTTCCTGGCCTTCTTCCAATTCCAGGCCCTGCTGTGCCTTGTGCTTTCAATCCCGTTCCTGGCGGCCGCACGGAATCCGCGGCCCTGGATCACGCCGCTCGAATATGCGGCAGCGGCTTTGTGGCTGCTTGCCTTTGCCGGCGAGTGGCTCTCGGACTATCAACTCCACGTCTTCAAGTCCTACCCCGCCAACCGGGGCAAGACCTGCCGGGCCGGGCTATGGAAATACTCACGCCACCCGAACTACTTCTTTGAGTCGGTGATCTGGATGGCCTTCGCGCTGTTTGCTCTGAGCTCTCCCTATGGCTACCTCGGGCTGATTGCGCCGGCCTTCATTCTCTTCTTTCTTTTCCGTGTCACCGGTATTCCCGCAACCGAAGCGCAGGCGCTGCGGACCAAGGGAGATGACTATCGCCGGTATCAGCGAACCACCAGCGCCTTCGTGCCCTGGTTTCCGAAAGGTTAGTTTATGCAAGCCGATGCTTTGACCTCTTCACCCGTATTCGAAGCGGGCTATACCCAGTGGCTCGAACGCGACCTTCTGCCCGATTGGCTCATCCGGTGGGGCATCCGCCGCCTGCTGGCGGCTCGCTTGCGCCAGGAAGGCAAAGGCGGCGCCGAGGCGCAGGCAGAGCGTTTGATGCGTTTCGTCAGCCAATTGCGCCATAGCCCCATCGCCATCAGGCCGGACGCCGCCAATGAACAGCACTATGAAGTCCCGGCCGAGTTCTACCGCCTGGTGCTTGGGCCGCACATGAAGTACAGTTGCGCCCTCTGGTCCGGCGCGTCAAGCCTGGAGCAAGCCGAGGCGGCCATGCTCGAGCTGACTTGCCGGCGCGCCCGGCTGGAAGACGGGCAGGACCTGCTGGAATTGGGCTGCGGCTGGGGCTCTCTCACCCTGTACATGGCTGGCCGTTATCCCAACAGCCGCATCCTGGCGGTGTCCAACTCCCGCTCGCAGAAGCAGTTCATTGACGCCGAAGCGGCGCGCCGCGGCTTGGCCAATCTGGA
>Ga0335069_10013797_pt1 | contig 11337 bp, 10 predicted proteins | sample Lox_Sample_11_FD_206714 | JGI IMG/M metagenome (GOLD analysis project Ga0335069, IMG submission 206714) | Soil microbial communities from Loxahatchee National Wildlife Refuge, Florida, United States - Lox_Sample_1.1 | ecosystem: Environmental > Terrestrial > Soil > Wetlands | place: USA... | reverse complement strand
GGCGATCTCGGTCTGGCTCAGCTCCTCATAGAAGCGCAGCTGCAGCAGGCGTCGCTCGTCGTCGGGCAGGAGCGCGAGGTAGTGCGACATCCGCCAACCGTCGAGCAGCGCGTCGGCGCCGGGAGCGGCCTCCCCGGCGCGCTCGGTCGCGTCATGCGGATCGCGCGGCTCGGGGACGCGGCGACGCAGGTGGTCGATGGCGCGGCTGCGCGCGATCGTCATGACCCACGTCAGCAGTCCGGCCCGCGCGGGGTCGTACTGCGGCCCGCGATGCCAGACCTCGGTGAAGACCTGCTGCTGGACGTCCTCGGCGGCGTCGCGGTCGCGCAGCGTGCGCACGAGGTAGCCGAAGGCCGTAGCGCCGTGCAGGGCGTAGATCTCCTCGAGCGCGCGCGGGTCGCGCGCTCGAAGCCCCTCGGCCAGGCGGCGCTGGCGGCGGTCGGGCTCACGCGGGGGCGCGAGCGCGAACGCCGGGGCGGCCCGGTCGGGAACCGGGGCCGGCAGCGGCGGCGCGATGGCGTGGGTGTGCATCTGGTCCATCCATACGCGGTACGGCGCAGGACCGGTTGTGGCGCACGCGCGCCAGGATGCGCCGGTCGCAGGATTTAGCCTTTCCCAATCGGGATTCAGCTATTTTGGGCGGGGACCACCGACCTTCCAGGAGCCCCGACCATGAGTGACGAGCCCCAGTTCCGCCCCGAGACCATCGCGCTGCACGGGGGCCAGGACCCCGACCCGGCCACGAACGCGCGCGCCGTCCCGATCTACCAGACGACCTCATACGTCTTCGACGACACCCAGCATGCCGCCGACCTCTTCGCGCTGAAGGTGCCCGGCAACATCTACACGCGCATCATGAACCCGACGTGGGGCGTGCTCGAGCAGCGCCTCGCCGACCTGGAGGGCGGCATCGGCTCGGTCGTCACCGCCTCCGGCCAGGCCGCGGTCACCTACTCGGTCCTGAACGTCGCGCGCGCCGGCGACAACATCATCTCCGTCAGCCAGCTGTACGGCGGGACCTACAACCTTTTCGCCCACACGCTGCCCCAGTACGGCATCGAGGTGCGCTGGGCCGATGCCGACGACCCGACGGCCGTCGAGCGCCTGGCCGACGACAAGACACGCCTGGTGTTCGGCGAGACGATCGGCAACCCGCGCCTGAACGTGATGGACATCCCGGCCTGGGCGCAGGCCGCGCACGCCAAGGGCCTGCCGCTGATCCTCGACAACACGGTCCCCACGCCGATCGGCACGCGCGCGTTCGAGCTCGGGGCCGATGTCGTCGTGCACTCGCTGACGAAGTTCATCGGCGGCCACGGCACCTCGATCGGCGGCGCGGTCGTCGACTCAGGCAACTTCGACTGGGTCGCCAACGCCGAGCGTTTTCCCGGCCTCACGCAGCCCGACCCGAGCTACCACGGGGTCGTCTGGGCCGATGCGCTCGGGCCGGCGGCGTACATCGGCCGCGTGCGCACGGTGCTGCTGCGCAACACCGGCGCCGCACTGTCGCCGTTCAACGCGTTCCTGTTCCTGCAGGGCATCGAGACCCTGCCGCTGCGGATGGAGCGCCACAACGCGAACGCGCTTGCGGTCGCGCGGCACCTCGAGCACCATGAGGACGTCGAGTGGGTCTACTACCCGGGCCTGGACTCCAGCCCGTACAAGGAGGTCGCCGACCGCGTCCTGACGAACGGGTACGGCGCGCTCGTGACCTTCGGCGTCAAGGGCGGCGCCGAGGCGGGGAAGACGTTCATCGAGTCGCTGAAGCTCTTCAGCCACCTGGCGAACATCGGCGATGCGAAGTCGCTCGCGATCCACAACGCCTCGACGACGCACTCGCAGCTCAACGAGGAGGAGCTCGCGGCCGCGGGCGTCACGCCGGAGACGGTGCGCCTCTCCGTGGGCATCGAGCACATCGACGACATCCTCGCCGACCTCGACCAGGCGCTCGCCGCGACCGAGCAGGCGGCGACGACGGCATGACCCTGAGCGGCCCGCTGCTGGGCCGCGTCGAGACGCAGCGGGTCGTCCTGTTCACGCGGGACGACCCGCTCGTGCTCGAGTCCGGCGGGACGATCGGGCCGGTCGAGGTCGCCTACGAGACCTACGGCGAGCTCGCGCCCGACGGCGGCAACGCCGTCTTCATCTGCCACGCGCTGACCGGCGACGCGCACGCCGCCGGCCACCACGGCGACCCCGAGCGCCGTGGCTGGTGGGACAACCTCATCGGCCCGGGCCGCCCGCTGGACACCGACCGCCTGTTCGTCATCTGCCCGAACCTCCTGGGCGGCTGCCGCGGGACGACGGGCCCGTCGTCGCCGGACCCCGACAGCCCGGACGGCCGCGCGTACGGGCTGCGCTTCCCGCACTTCACGATCCGCGACCTCGTGACGGTCCACCGCGGGCTGCTCGCCCACCTGGGTATCGAGCGCCTGCACGGGGCGATCGGCGGGTCGCTGGGCGGCATGCAGGTCCTCCAGTGGGCACTCGACGCACCAGAGCAGGTGGAGCGTGCCGTGCTCGTCTGCGCGAGCGCGCGGCTCAACGCGCAGAACATCGGCTTCACGGCGGTCGCGCGCACCGCGATCATGCGCGACCCGGGCTTCCAGGACGGCGACTACGTGGGCAGCGGCCGCGGGCCCGACCACGGCATGGCGGTCGCGCGGATGATGGCCCACCTGACCTACGTCTCCGTCGAGGCCCTGGCGCTGAAGTTCGACCGCGAGCGCCGCCGCGGCCAGCAGGCCCGCCAGACGTTCGACATCGACTTCCAGGTCGAGAGCTACCTCGACCACCAGGGCCGCGCCTTCCTCGAGCGCTTCGACGCGCTGAGCTACCTGTACCTCACGCGCCCGATGGACTACTTCGAGCCGTTCGCCGAGCCGGGCGTCGACCTGGGACGCGTCGCCGCGGCGGGCACGCGCTTCCTGCTGCTCTCCTTCGACACCGACTGGCGCTTCGGCAGCGAGCATTCGGCGTATATCCAGCAGCACCTCGCGGCCGGCGCCTTGGACAGCGAGCACCGCGAGATCCGCTCGCCATGGGGCCACGACTCGTTCCTGCTCGACGTGCCGGAGTACCACGCGGCGGTCGCGGAGTTCCTCGCCTGAAGCCCGCCCCACCCGCGAGCGTCCCTGGGTGCCGCCTCTACGGGGCAGCGAGGGACGCTCGGCGTGTCAGAAGGTCAGCACCGTGCGGATGCCGTCCTGGCTGTGCATGAGGTCGAAGGCTTCGTTGACCTGGTCGAGCGGCAGGTGGTGGGAGATGAACGCCTCGAGCGGCAGCTTGCCGTCGAGGTAGAGCTGGGCCAGCGCCGGCACGTCGTCGCGCCCGCGGGCGCCGCCGAACGACGCGCCGGCGACGCGCCGGCCGGTGATGAGGTAGCGCGGGATGATGTCGAGCGTCTCGCCCTTGCCTGCGACGCCGGCGATCACGCACTGGCCCCACCCCATGCGCGCGGCCTCGACGGCCTGGCGCATGACGGCGACCAGCCCGGTCGCCTCGAACGTGTAGTCCGAGCCGAAGCCGCCGGTCATCTCGAGGATCTCGCCCACGACGCCCTCGCCGCCCTCCAGCTCGTCGGTCGCGCCCAGCCGGAGCGCCTGGCGACGGCGGTCGGCGCTGGGGTCGACGATGATGATCCGCTCGGCGCCGGCGAGCGTGGCGCCCGCGACGGCGCCGAGGCCGACGAGTCCCGCGCCGAACACGACGACCGTCGAGCCGGGCTCGACCTTGGCGATGTAGAGCGCCGCGCCGATGCCGGTCGTCGCGCCGCAGGCCAGCGTGCAGAGGATGTCGAGCGGCGCCTCGGCGGGCACCTGCGCGAGCGCGATCTCCGGCATCACGGTCGCCTCGGCGAACGTGCTGGTCCCCATGAAGTGGCGGATGCGCTCGCCTGAGCGGTGCAGGCGCGTCGTGCCGTCGGGCAGGTACCCGAGGCCCTGCTGCTCGCGAATCGCCAGGCAGATGTTCGTCTTGCCCGAGGTGCAGTGCACGCACTCGCGGCACTGCGGCGAGAAGAGCGTCAGCACGTGGTCGCCCGGCGCCAGCGAGGTGACGCCCTCGCCGACCGCCTCCACCACGCCGGCGCCCTCGTGCCCGAGCACGGTCGGCGCGTAGCCGGACGGGTCGACCCCGCTTGCCGTGTACATGTCGGTGTGGCAGACGCCACACGCCTGCACGCGCACGAGCACCTCACCGGCCTTCGGCCCGTCGAGCTCGACGTCCTGCACGACGAGCGGCTTGCCGAACTCCTCGAGCACCGCGGCGCGGATCTGCATGGGGCGCGACGGTATCGCAGCCGCGTAGTCTGGCGCCGTGGACGCGCCGCCCGCCATCAGCATCCGCGGCCTGCGCGTCGACCGCGGCGGGCGCAGCGTCCTGCCCGACATCGACCTCGACGTCGCAGCCGGCAGCGTGACAGGCCTGATCGGCCCGAGCGGGAGCGGCAAGTCGACGCTGATGCGCGCGATCGTCGGCGTGCAGATCGTCGCCGGCGGCAGCGTGCAGGTCTTGGGCGAGCCGGCCGGCGCGGCGCCCCTGCGCCGGCGGGTCGCGTACGTCACGCAGTCGGGCTCGCTGTACGAGGACCTCAGCGCCGCCGAGAACGTCGGCTACCTCGCGCGCATCCTCGGACAGAGCACCGAGGAGGCGCGACGCGCGCTTGACCTCGTCGGCCTGAGCGCCGAGGCCGACCGCCCTGTCGGGCGGCTCTCGGACGGCCAGCGCCACCGCGTGTCGCTCGCAGGCGCGCTGCTCGGCGAGTTCGAGCTGCTCGTGCTCGACGAGCCGACCGTGGGTCTGGACCCGCTGCTGCGGCGCGAGCTGTGGGAGCTCTTCGACCGCCTGCGCGACGCCGGCATGACGCTGCTCGTCTCCACCCACGTGCTCGACGAGGCCGGCCGCTGCGACGAGGTCGTCCTGCTGCGCGAGGGTTGCGTGCTGGCGACGACGACTGCCGCGGGCCTGCGCCGGCGGACCGGCACGGACGACCTCGATGAGGCGTTCGTGCGCCTCATCGAGCGCGCGGACGCGGAGCGCGAATGAGCCGGCGCGCGACGCTGGCGACGGCGCGGCGCCTGCTCGAGCAGCTGCGCCGCGACCCGCGCACGCTGGCGCTCATCATCGGGGTGCCGCTCGTCCTGCTGGGCCTGCTGAAGCTCGTCTTCCAGGGCCGCGAGCACGAGTTCCAGCAGATCGCGCCGCCGCTGCTGGGCATCTTCCCGCTGACGGTCATGTTCCTGGTGACCTCGGTCACGATGCTGCGCGAGCGCACGAGCGGCACGCTGGAGCGGCTGATGACGATGCCGATGAGCCGCGGCGACCTGGTCGCCGGCTACGCGCTCGCCTTCGCGCTCGTCGCCGCCGTGCAGGGCACCGTCGCGTCGGGCTTCGCGATCGTCGTTCTGGGCCTTGACGTGCAGGGCTCGACGCTGGCCCTCGTCGCCCTGGCCGTGCTGAACGCCGAGCTCGGGATGGCCTGCGGCCTGGGGCTCAGCTCGCTGGCGACGACGGAGTTCCAGGCCGTCCAGTTCATGCCCGCGTTCATCCTGCCCCAGCTGCTGCTGTGCGGCCTGATCGTCCCGCGCGACCAGATGGCCCCTGGCCTCGAGGCACTGTCGAAGATCCTGCCCATGACCTACGCCTACGAGGGGCTCGCCGACGTCGCCGCCGGCGACGGGTCCGGGGCCGCCGCCGCGGCCGCGGTGACGCTCGGCTTCTGCGCCCTCGCGCTGGCGCTCGGGGCGCTCACGCTCCGCCGCCGCACCGCCTGAGCCCACCGAGCGTCCCGCGCTGCCGCCTATGGGGCGCAGCGCGGGACGTTCGCGGTGGATGTGTCGGCTCAGGCGGCGAGCAGCTGGCGCAGCACGTAGGGCAGGATCCCGCCGTGGCGGAAGTAGTCCGCCTCCTTGGGCGTGTCGATGCGCACCACGGCGGTGAACTCGACGCCGCCGGCGTTGACGGTGACCTGGCGCGGCAGCTCGCCGGCGTTCAGCGGGCCGGCCAGGCCGGTGATCGAGAAGAGCTCCTGGCCGGAGAGGCCGAGCGACCTGGCGCTCTGGCCCTCGGGGAACTGCAGCGGCAGCACGCCCATCCCGACGAGGTTCGATCGGTGGATGCGCTCGAAGCTCTCGGCGATCACCGCGCGCACGCCGAGCAGCCGCGTGCCCTTGGCGGCCCAGTCCCGCGAGGAGCCCGAGCCGTACTCCTTGCCGCCCAGGACGATCAGCGGCGTGCCCGCGTCCTGGTAGCGCACGGCCGCGTCGTAGATCGACAGCTCCTCGCCGCGCGGCAGGTGGCGGGTGACGCCGCCCTCGGTTCCCGGGGCCAGCAGATTGCGCAGGCGGATGTTGGCGAACGTCCCGCGCACCATCACCTCGTGGTTGCCGCGCCGCGAGCCGTAGGAGTTGAAGTCCCTCGGGTCGACGCCGTGATCGTCCATGAGGTAGTGCCCCGCCGGCGAGTCCTTCTTGATCGCCCCGGCCGGCGAGATGTGGTCGGTCGTCACGCTGTCCCCGAGCTTGGCGAGCACGCGCGCGCCGAGGATGTCGCGGACCGGCTCGGGGTCGACGGGCATCCCGTCGAAGTACGGGGGCCGGCGCACGTACGTCGAGGTCTCGCTCCAGGCGTAGCGGTCGCCGCCCGGGACCTCGAGCCCGTTCCAGTTCACGTCGCCCTCGAAGACCTGGGCGTAGCTCTTGCGGAACATGTCCGACTGCACCGCCTCCTCGACCGTGCGCGCGATCTCGTGCTCGCTCGGCCAGATGTCGCGCAGGTACACGTCGCGCCCGTCGGGGTCCTGCCCCAGCGGGTCGCTGACGAGGTCGATGTCCATCGTCCCCGCGAGCGCGTAGGCGACGACGAGCGGCGGCGAGGCGAGGTAGTTCATCTTCACGTCGGGGTTGATGCGGCCCTCGAAGTTGCGGTTGCCCGAGAGCACCGAGCAGACCGTGAGGTCGTGCTCGTTGACCGCGGCCGAGATCTCCTCCGGCAGCGGTCCCGAGTTCCCGATGCATGTCGTACAGCCGTAGCCGACGAGGTTGAAGCCGAGCGCGTCGAGGTCGTCCTGCAGGCCCGCGCGCTCCAGGTAGTCGGTGACGACCTTCGAGCCGGGCGCAAGCGAGGTCTTCACCCAGGGCCGGCGGGTCAGGCCGCGGGCGCGCGCGTTGCGCGCCAGCAGGCCGGCGCCGAGCATCACCGACGGGTTCGAGGTGTTCGTGCAGCTCGTGATCGCGGCGATCACGACGTGGCCGTGGGCGAGCTCGGTCGCCGTCCCGTCGGCGAGCGTCAGCGGCACGCGGCCGTTGCCCGCCAGCGCCGTCGCCAGGTGCGCCCGGTCGGCCTCGGAGATCGCGCTGGGCACCGCGCCGCCGGGCGCCTCGCTGCTCGGCGGGTCGCTCGCCGGGAACGATTCAGCGTCCGCCTCGTCCTGCCCGTCGACGTCCTGGACGTAGCCCCTCAGCTCCTCGCGGTAGCGCTCCTGCGCGGCGGCGAGCGGCACGCGATCCTGCGGGCGGCGCGGGCCGGCGATCGACGGCTCGACGCTCCCCAGGTCGAGCGCGAGCGTGTCGCTGAAGGTCGGCTCCTCGCTGTGCTCCTCGTGCCAGAGGCCCTGCTCCTTGGCGTAGGCCTCGACGAGCGCGACCTGCTCGCGCGGGCGGCCGGTGAACTCCAGGTAGCGCAGCGTCTCGGCGTCGATCGGGAAGATCGCGCACGTGGAACCGAACTCCGGGCTCATGTTGCCGAGCGTCGCGCGGTCGGCGAGCGGCAGGCGCGAGACGCCGGGCCCGTAGAACTCGACGAAGCGCCCGACGACGCCGCGCGCGCGCAGCAGCTCGGTGACGGTCAGGACGAGATCGGTCGCCGTCGCCCCCTCCGGCAGCGCGCCGTCGAGGCGCACACCGACGACCTGCGGGATCAGCATCGGCATCGGCTGGCCGAGCATCGCCGCCTCGGCCTCGATCCCGCCGACGCCCCAGCCGAGCAGCCCCAGCCCGTTGACCATCGTCGTGTGCGAGTCGGTGCCGACGAGCGTGTCGGGGTAGGCCTGCGCGGTCGCGTCGTTGACGAACACCACGCGCGAGAGGTACTCGAGGTTCACCTGATGGACGATGCCGGTGTCCGGCGGCACGACCTTGAACGTCTCGAACGCGTCCTGGCCCCAGCGCAGGAACTGGTAGCGCTCGCGGTTGCGCTCGAACTCGCGCTGGGCGTTGTGGGCGAAGGCGGTCGCGGTGCCGAACTCGTCGACCTGCACGGAGTGGTCGATCACGAGCTCGGCGGGGACGAGCGGCTCGATCCGCGCCGGGTCGCCGCCGAGCTGCGCCATCGCGTCGCGCATCGCCGCCAGGTCGACGACCGCCGGCACCCCGGTGAAGTCCTGCATCACGACGCGTGCGGGCGTGAAGGCGATCTCGCGGCTGGGCTCGGCTTTGGCGTCCCAGCTCGCCAGCGCGAGCACGTCGTCGGCCTCGACCGCGCCGTTGCCCTCGGTGCGCAGCAGGTTCTCGAGCAGGATCTTCAGCGAGAACGGCAGCCGCGCGACGTCGTGGGTGGCCTGCAGGGCGTCGAGCCGGAAGATCTCCAGCTCGCGGTCCCCCACGCGGAGCGTGCGCTTGGCGTCGAAGCTGTTGGCGGACATGTCGGGACTCCTCGGTGTCGGGGTTCAGGCGTCGTCGGCCGGCAGCAGCGTGAACGGCGCTCCCGCCGCGCTCTTCAGCGTCCGGAAGTGGCGATGGTCCAGCGTCGCGACGTGCGTGGTGCGCAAGCGTTCGGCCAGCGCGACGAGCGAGGCGTCCACGAGGCCGATGCGCTGCGCGACGCGGGCGATCTTGAGCGTTTCCGCGAGGGCGTCCGCCCACCAGCGGACCTGATAGGCCCCGACATCGAGGTCCTGCCAGAGCCGCGCCTGGGCGGCGGCGCCTCCGCGGCGGTGGATAACGTGGTCCATCTCGGCGACGGCCAGCGGTGTCGTTACGAGATCGTCGTCCACCTCGGCGACCCAGTCCCGCACCGCTGGGTGATCGGGCTCGTCGGCGACCATCAGCGCGACGACGATCGACGTGTCGAGCACCACCGTCACTCGCCGAAGCCCGTCTCGTCGAGATACGCGTCGACGTCGCGCGCCACGTCGGTGCGGCCGCCGGTGATGATCCCGACGGCGCTCGGCTTGACGCGCGGCGGTCGGTGGACGACGCCTTTCAGCGAGCGGCGGATGAACTCCGCCTTGGTGACGCCCTCCTCGGCGGCCCGCAGCGCGAGCGCCTGGTCGAGGTCGTCCTCGAGGTAGATGCTCGTCTTCTTCACGCGACGTAGGGTATCACCCTACGTCAACTACGCCTTGCCGCCGTTGACCTGCGCGACCGCGCGTTCGAGCTCGCCGACCGAGAAGGCGCCCTCGAAGCGCGTGCGGATGATCCCGTTGCGGTCGATCACGTAGGTCCAGGGCTCCGACGGCAGCCGGTAGGCCGCCACCTGCGGCCGCACGCCCTTGCTGATCTGGTTGTCCTTGTAGATCTCGTTGTGGATGAACGCGACGCCGGAGCCGGTCTCGTTGGCGACCTGCTCGACGACGTCGACCACCGGCCCGCAGACCCGGCTCATGCACAGCTGCGGCGTGGCGAACGTGAGCACGACCGGCTTCTTGCCGAGCACGTCGTAGAGGTCGGTCTTCAGCAGGTCGGTCGCCGGAGGGCTGCGGGTGTCGATCGCCTTCGCGTTCCCGCCCGCGCTCGCGAGCGTCGGGGTGTGCACCCGGATCGCCTTGTCGCCGACGCCCGGCGGCTGGGTGCGCGGGTCGCCGCCGACGTCGATGCTGTACGGCGTCGTGGCGAGCGTCTTGCCGCCGATGCGGGCGAGGCCGGTGACGACATGGGAGCCCTTGCCGGCGAACCTGACGTCGGCGACGTACACCTGCCGCGCCGCCTGCGGATCGGTGGCACTCGTCTGGCTCAGGAACGCGGGCCGGACCTTCAGCGACTCGATGTGGGCGGGGAACGGGCCGCGGAGCCCGCTGCCGTCGGGCTTGGCCGTGTAGAGGGCCGGCGCCGCGGTGTTCACGAAGTTGCGCCCCTTGTCGAACAGCGCGAAGCCGAACCGATTCTTCACGCCGGGCTTCATGATCGACACCGAGGGAGCGAGGATCGGCCCCTCCGGGTACTTCGAGCGTAGCTGCGCGAGGGTCACCGCGCTCGCCGCCGGGAAGTCCGCGGCTGGCGCCGCCGGCTTGGGTGTCGCGGGCGGCGTGGTCGACGACCCCGAACCGCATCCGGCCACGGCGAGCGCAGCGCTCGCGGCAAGGACGGGCACGAGGACGAGCTTGCGGAGCATGCGTTCAACAGTACGCGGGCGCCTCGCAGCGAGCGCCGCTTGCGCGCCGGCTACCAGGCCTCCGCGCCGCCGCGGCCCGAGCCCGCCCCGGGCTCGCCGCTCGCGGCATCTGCGCCGTGGGTGCCACCGGCCCGCGCCGCGCGCCGGCGACGCACGACCACGACCAGCGCCACGCCCGCCACCGCGAGCGCGAGGAAGGCGGCGATCGCCCCCGTCGTCAGGCCGCCGCCCGCGGGTCCCACCCACCAGAGGGTCCCATGGATCGCGCCGGCCGTCCCGCCGACCGAGATCGGGATCGCATAGTCGAAGATCTTCGTCTTCTTCTTCGCGTCCTTCACCGCCGGCGGGCGCGAGGTCGACATCCAGTGCATCCGGTGGTCGTGCCAGATGAACTGCCCGGTGCGGTCGATCACGCGCCAGTCGGGCGGCGCGGAGGCCTTCGCGTACGACGGCACGGTCGCGGTCGCGTAGCGGTCGGCGTTCAGGTAGAAGGCCGGCGAGTTGTGGTTGACCTCGACGGTCCCGTCCGGGAGCAGCCGCGCGTAGGGCTCGTTCTGGTAGCCCTTGATGACGACGAGCTTGCCGCTCTTGTTCGTGACCTGGTAATTCTGGTCGTAGCCGAGCACCTGCACCTGCACGCCAGGGAATGCGTGCGGCGTGACGCCGGTGAAGACCGAGCGGTAGTTGGGGTTGCCGCCGTGCGCCAGGGCAGCCGGAGCGCCGATCAGGAGCGCGACCACCGCGACCAGCGGCGCCGCCAGGCGGGACGTCGTTGCGCGCAGCACTGACGGCAAGCGTAGCGCCGGGCTCGCCGCGCGGACGCAGCGCACCGCCGTGCAGTGTCGTGCTGTAATCCGTGGGCGCTTCGGCTCGCGCATCCGCCCGTGATCCCGCTTCCCTCACACCGGCAGGCGACCGACCGCCTGCTGCTGGCCGCCGCCGTGGCCGCGCTGGCGCTCGCGGCGGCGCTGCTGGTCGGCGCGGCGCCGCCAGGGCTGCTCGGGCTCC
>Ga0335069_10013796_pt1 | contig 11338 bp, 8 predicted proteins | sample Lox_Sample_11_FD_206714 | JGI IMG/M metagenome (GOLD analysis project Ga0335069, IMG submission 206714) | Soil microbial communities from Loxahatchee National Wildlife Refuge, Florida, United States - Lox_Sample_1.1 | ecosystem: Environmental > Terrestrial > Soil > Wetlands | place: USA: Florida... | reverse complement strand
TAGCGGAGACCCAGGTGACACCGTGCGTGCTGACCTGCTGCCAGTACCGTCGCCGGGTAAGACGCCGCGGCGTGACCACCGACCCGCCCGCCGCGAGCTGGGCCAGCGTGGAGGCGATCAGTCCGTGGACGTGGAACAGCGGCATCGCGCAGTAGGAGACATCCGCCTCATCAAGCCGGTAGTGCACGCCGATCGCCCGCAGCGACGCCATCAGGTTGCGCTGCAGCAGCGGCACCCGCTTCGGCCGTCTGGTGGTCCCGCTAGTGTGCAGCAGCAGGGCCACGTCCTCCGGCGAGCCCAGGTCGAATGACCGCTCCGCTGTCGCCTCGATACCGGCCACCGACAGCTGCGGCGGACCCTGCCGCCGGACCGGCACGTCCGCGATCATCAGCTCACCGGCCGCCCGGCGGACGTCCGCCCCCCGGCCCGCCTGGACCACCAGCAGGCTGGGATCAAGATCATCAAGGTAGAACCTGTACTCCGCTTCGGTGTAGCCAGGATTCATGGGCGCCGCCGTAGCGCCGCACAGCGCCACCGCGAGCAGCAACTCCACGATCTCGGGGCCGTTCGCCAGCACGAGCGCAACTCGCTGCCCGCGCGCCACGCCCAGTCCCGCGAGCACGCCCGCGAGCCGGTGCACGGCCCTGGCCAGCTCGCCATGTGACACGACGGCGCCATCGTCAGGGCAGATCAGAGCCGGGCTCGGGCTGCCCTCCCGCAAGATCGCCGACAACGGCTCAGGGGTCAATGGCGTTGCTCCCGTCACATAGCCTCCCCAGTCTGACCCGAAGGATGGGCATTAAGAAATTAGCGACAGTACGGACTTAACAAGACTAAAGTCTCCGGTGGGACGAGGGTTCTCCTGGACCCGGCTGGGCGCAGTCACCGTCGGCCGATCACTCATCACGCTACTCGGCGACCAGGTCGTGGATCGGTTCGTGGCGGTATCAAACTTATCTGAGCGGCCGCCAGAAACCACAAGTCCGCGTGACCGGGCCCATGACACTACCGAGGCCCTGGAGATTAACGGCTTGGTAGAGATCCTGTCAGGCTGACGACTGATGACTGGACCCGGGATGACGGCCCTTACAGTCTCGCCACCGCACAAGCGAAAAGGGATCACCAGCTTGGTCACGGAGCCGGCGCCTGCATCCGGCAAGAAGCTGCGCCCGCAAGATCGCTGGCAGGCGCCAGGATCTCTGGTGGTATAGCGGCCGGCCTCCGGCGTGGCGAAATTTGGCTTATCCCTACCGTCCCAAGGCTGCAGTTCGGCCGTTTGGCTCCCAACTGCAGGAAATGAACCAAAGTCTCGAATATTGAGCTGGTCAAGGGCATGGTTTGTCCGTCGAGAGAGAGCGGCGTGATCCGCCGCGGTCCGAACAGTCCGTGCAACTTCGGTGCAACCTCACCCGAGCCTGTTACGACAGCGGCCCCGCCGAGGCGTGAGTGCGCCCGGCGAGGCCTAGATCCCATCCCCCCGCCAAACCGGAAGGATGAAACCATGCAAGACACCGTAGACCAGGCGTACGGTGCAGTGCCACGCACCCTGGCCAACATTATCGAGGACGCGCGCCGGGCTGCAGGTGAGGCAGATGCCCGGCCGCCGGGCGTTCGGGACGTCTGGATCGCAAGGCTCGCTGGGCAAGGATCCAGGCTCGATAGAAGGGAACGACGGCGCGGCGCTGAGCCCTTTCGACGGTTGCCGCGTTCTCGGCCGCGGGCTCCAGGAGGCGACTGTCGTCGGGATGCTTGGCGTCCGGCCACTCAGGCGAATTCGGTCGCCCGATGCTCACTCTCTCGGATCGATTGGACCAGCTCGTCCCGGCCGAGGACTGCGAAGCCGCGGTCGCGTTCAGGACTTGCCGGAGAGATCTGACCTGCGAGAACTGGTGATGCCGGGGACTGCTTCCAGGGTGGCGGGCCGGCGGCCACCCAGTAGGCGGGCGTGCCGGGCGAGGCTGCCCTCGGTCAGGGCGGTCCGGCCGCATCACAGGACCGGCGTGATGGACGGTCGTGTCTGCGCAGGAGCGACATGGGATGGCGTCCCGGACCGCGGCCAGCCATGAGGGGTACAGGCAGATCGACGACGGCTACCGCGCTGACCGGTCTGCTTGCCTGCACCAGCCCCGAGATCGCCGCCGGGACGGACGGCAGCGACTGTGGTGCTGCCCGGCCTGCTGGCCCCGGACGTACCATCGGGCCAGGGCCTCCAGCCGGTGAAGGGAAGTGGGCCGGGATGAGCATCAGCCGCCGTATCGCCGACCTGTTCCGGGTCAAGGCGAACAAGGCGCTGGACCGCGCCGAGGATCCCCGCGAGATGCTCGACTACTCCTACGAGCGGCAGCTTGCGATGGTGCAGAAGGTGCGCCGCGGGCTGGCGGACGTGGCGACCAGCCGCAAGCGGGTCGAACTGCAGGTCACCCAGCTGCAGCTGTCGGCCGGCAAGCTGCAGGGCCAGGCGCAGCAGGCGCTCGCTGCGGGGCGGGAGGATCTCGCCCGGGAGGCGCTGATCCGCCGGGCGGCGGTGACCTCCCAGGTCAGCGACCTGCAGGGCCAGCAGGCGTCCCTGCAGGCGGAGGAGGACAAACTCACCCTCGCCTCGCAGCGGCTGCAGGCGAAGGTGGATGCGTTCCGGACCCGCAAGGAAACCATCAAGGCCGCCTACACCGCCGCCGAGGCCGAAACCCGCGTCCGCGAGGCCGTCACCGGGATCTCCGAGGAGATGGGCGACATCGGCATGGCCATGCAGCGCGCTCAGGACAAGACCGAGCAGATGCAGGCCCGGGCCGGCGCACTGGACGAACTGCTGGCCTCCGGCGCCCTGCAGGACGCTACCCTGCCCGGCGGACGCGATGACGTCCAGTCCGAGCTGGATGCCCTGACCGCAGGCCACGACGTGGACGACGAGCTGGCCCGGATGAAGGCGCAGCTGCCCGCATCCGCCGCCCCGCCGGCCGTGGAGGGGCCCGGGACGGCATCAGCCGATCCGCCGGCATCACCGCCAGGGCAGCAGGCCACCTCGTGAGCGCGCGGATCCCCGGGGCAATGTCGGCGGCGACCAGACACTGGCGCAGGTCATGGCATGACCATCGATGCCCCGCCGAACGGGTTACATGAGCGCCGCCAGCGACTCCGGCATTTCGATGAGTCACAGGCGCGTATTCGGCAGGGAGGATGTGGGTAGAGCTTCCGGCCCTGCTTCCGTGGTGTTGCGGTGGTGCGGGCGCAGGGTGGCCGCGGCTGGCGCGCGCTTCAAGCCCGCGTGCCACCTGGCATGATGTTCCGCGCCGGGTGCGCTCGGCCTTATCGGGGCGTGACCTCCAGCACTGCCAGGCACACGGTGACGCGTGCCTCCGGGGTGATGACCCTGGTGCCGCTGCCCTCCCGCGGCATGGCGCCTCGGGTGAGACGGTGACCGTGGCGCCGGGGAGCGCGGCCTTGTACGCGGTCCCCATGTCCTCGCGGGTTACCGGGCTGGCTGCTTGCGTGATCGTGGTCTTGATGACCTTCTCGAACGCGGCGACGGGCAGCAGCTTCTCCGCGTCGTTATCGGACAGCTGGGCTAGTTCGTCCGTGGTCGTTGGCCATGCAGCGCCGATCGGCTCCGCTTGGCCGCCTTCAGCTTGGCATCGTGGCCCTTGCCCTTGCGGGCACTATGCGCTGCCCGGTGATGCCGCCTGGAACCATGCGGCGTATTACCGCCATGTCGCGGCACCGTGACCACCTCCCTGAGCTAGCGCCGTCAAGCTGACGCATGCCGTGTACGCAGCGATATCACGCATCAGGGCGTTCGCGACACGGCCATGGCATGCGGATCGGCTCCGGACGCCGCTAACCGTCCCAAGGCGGCACTCAGGGCGACGAGCCCTCTCCATGCAAGGAATGGTCCCGCCAGCATGAACGGCGCGCCGGGAACCCTGCGCGCCACGTCGGTCACTTGCTGGCTGCCCGCGGTACCCGTGCCACACCAGCTGGCGAAGTGCTCGCAGTTGTTCCAGAGCAGGCTGTAGGCGCGATGGCCGATCTTGGACTCGGCGCGCTGGGCAGCTTCGGCTCGTCCTTCCGCCGTGGCATCCGACGGGCGTACCCATGTCATGCGTCCGCGCGCGAAGGCTGCGTGCGACTCCAGCCGGCGATAGCCGTGACGCATCGTGTTCTCCACGATCGCCCCGTCCGCGATCTCGGCGCCGAAATGCAGGAAGGCAGGCTGGGTAAAGATGGTGCACTGGGCCACGTGCGTATCGCCGATCACCCGCGTTAGGTTAACACCCGGCTTTCGCCGTTATGCCGCTGCGTGCTGCCAGGCCAGGCGGATGGCGCTGATTTCTTCGCGTGTCGGCTGGTCGAGGCTGTCGCATAACTCTTGAGCTTTACCCGTCAAGACACAGACTAGATTCGACAAAAGATCGTTATTTGACATTCTGTGCGAGAAGCGCTCGTACTGGATAATGAATTGTGGGCTACAACTTCCTCATCTACGGCTGTGACCAGGACTTTCTCCTTCCTCCCGATGCGCGGGACTGGCTTCCGGCCGGCCACCTGTCATGGGCGGTCATCAATGCCGCCGGCGAGCTGGACCTGAGCGCGTTCCTGGCGTACTACCGCAGCGACGGGCAGGGCCGCCCCGCCTACCACCCGAAGATGATGACGGCGCTGGTGCTGTACTGCTACTGCAAGGGGATCCGCTCATCCCGGGCCGTGCAGATGGCCTGCTTCGATGACGTGGGCTGCCGGGTGATCACCGGGAACCAGGCCGTCGGCCACGCCGCCGTCGCCCGCTTCGTCCGCCGCCGCAAGGACGCGCTCACCGGCCTGTTCGTGCAGGTACTGGCCATCTGCGCCCGGGAGGGCCTGGTGACCGTCGACCTGGTGGCCGGCGACGGCACGAAGGTGAAGGCCAGCGCCTCCAAGGCGGCCAGCCGCACGCTGGAGGAGCTCGACGTGAGCATCGACGAGCTGCAGAAGGCGCCGGAAGCCGAGGTCACCGCATGGTGGCACCAGGCGGACCTGCTCGATGCCCAGGACGAGCAGGCCGCGGCTGACGCGGACCGCGCCGTCCCGGCAGCTGCCGGGACACGCAAGCGCACGGCGGGCCGGCTGGCCCGCGCCGGGCAGGCAAAGGACATGCTCGAGCAGCGGCACGGCGGCACCAAAGGCGCGGCAACCGCGCTGGAGCAGGCCCGGCAACGCGCGGCGAAGGCCGCGAAGCGGCTGGCCGAACAGACCGCCGCCCACCAGCAGAAACTGGACCGCTACCAGGCATCACAGCAGGCCAAGGCCAGCGGAGGCGGCGGCCGGGCGGGCCGGCCGCCCAAACCGGTGGACCAGGCCGCGAAAGTCTGCGCCGCCCACTCCGAGCAGGAACGCGCCGGCGCGGCGCTGCAGCGCGCGCTGGCCGACCCGAACAAGGGAAACATCCCCAAGGGCAACACCACCTGGCCCGCACTGCCGGATCATGCCGGCCAAGACCGGCGGCTACATGTGCGCCCGCAACCTGCAGGCCCTGGCCAACGACCGCCAGATCATCCTGGCGATGCTGCTGCACGACAACCCGATCGACGTCGGCGCGCTGCACCCGCTGCTGAACGCCGGCCGCGCCAGCCTCGACGCCGTCGGCATCACCCGCGCGATCGGACAGGCCCTGTTCGACGCCGGATACGCTTCCGAGGCCAACTTCACCGCCGGCTGCGAGGCCAGCCTGCTGGTAGCCGTGCACAACGAAGCCGCCGCCTGCGGCCGCGACCAGGCCGGAGACAAGACCATCCCCGCCGCCTGGGCGGGCATGGCCGCCACGATGGCCACGCCCGAGGCCAAGGAAGCCTGCAAGAAGCGCCAGGCCATCATCGAGCCCGTCTTCGGGCAGCTGTTCGCCCGCATGGGACGGAACCTGAACTACCGCGGCGAGATGGCCGGCACCGAGCTCCACCTGTGGGGTACCACCCACAACCTGCTGAAATGCTTCCGCAGCCGGCAACGCTCCCAAGCCGGGCCGGCCGCCGCGCGGGAACCTGCCCCGAGCGCCGCCTGACCCTGCCAGGACGGCACCCCCGACCATCCGCCGCAGAAAGGATCATCCAGGTCCTGCCAGCCGAAACCATGACGATCACCGAGACCAGGGACCGCTGCCGCGCCCCGCCGGCCCTGCGGGCAGCCAGGCAGGCACCGCCAGATCCAGCATCAGGCTGACTCAACAGGCAGCCCCGGCAAAGCCCGCCCGGTCACTCAAAGACGCGCGACAGGACGCGCTTACCCGGGTCCACCCGCGGAAACCCCTCGCAGAGGAGACAGTCGTCCAAAAACGCCGACGGATCCAGATTTCAGACCGCCATCCGCACTCAGCGGTTATGCGACAGCCTCGGTCAGCGCGAGATGGCTTAAATCTGGCGGTGATCAGCACGCGGCGGACCTTGCCGGTCACGACTGGTGCATCCTGAAGGACGGAGCTAGAGTTTCCTGACCAGCCACGCCCAGGCCCGCCGTGCATCGCGCATGACCCCGGGCGCGCGGCTGCCCCACATCGGGCTCCGGACGGGCATCACCGTGGCTGTAGCGCCCGCACCGGTCTAGCGCGCCGTTGATGCCGGACAGCAACGCGACGGCGTTGCGCGATGTAGCCGCAGCCGGTGTTCCGGTCGCGCCGGCCGGGGACGGTGACCGGCAGGGACGGCACGGCGCCGATATGGCGGCTGACCTCACGGTCGGGTGCCGCGAAGGCCAGCCGCTGGCTGGCCCGCTAAGCCGAAGTTACTGTGACTCTCCGTAGATATTTCTACCCTGACCTGCAAGAACACTGGTCAGGGCAAGGTTTTTCCGTACAGAAAATCCGCGACCATGACCAGATACCATGATCACGTCTGCGCTGGTCAGCCATGTAGCCAGAAGACTTGGCCGCCGAACTCGCGAAGGCCCAGGTCAGCGCCTTATGCGGCATGCCACCGCCAAGTAACTTCGGGCTAAGGACGAAGATCCCGGCGAGGTACGCGATCAAGCTCTCCGGGCTCGCATGACCGGGGAGGCTGAGCGCATGGCCTGGACGCTGCACGTCGCCTGGGACTGAATAGGCGACGTGGCGCCCCTGCTGCCTTTCTGCCTGGTCATGACGCGAGGAAGCCGGTGATCAGGGGCGTGAGCAGGCTCGGACGGGTCACCAGCTCGATGTGGCCGCCGCGGTAGACGTGCAGCGTCGCGTGCGGGATGCCCGCGGCTAGGATGCGGCCGTTGGCCACCGGGATGATCGGGTCCTCGTCGCCCGTGAGCACCAGGGTGCGCTGGCGGATGAGCGGCAGCAGCGGCAGCGTGGTGAACCCTAGCGCGGCGGTGTGCTGGTACAGGAAACCGATGCTGAGCTGGCTGATCCGCGCCTTGTGCAGGGCCCTGGCCAGCGCGTCCGGGTCGGTTTTCGCGGCTCCTCCCCACAGGTCGCCATAGCGGCGCAGGATGAGGTTCTTCACCGGCGGCAGCGGGTTGGGCGGCACCATCGTCTGCGGCCCGGTTGAGGTCGCCACCAGGATCAGCCGCCGGCACCGACGCGGGTTGAGCAGCGCGAACTGCTGAGCCAGCCCGCCCCCCCAGGAGATACCCAGGACGTCGGCCTGCTGGTGGCCGAGATTATGCAGCATCTTGCGCAGGAGCAGGGCCAGGGTGGTGAAACGGTAAGGCAGGCTTGGCAGCTGGGAGCCGCCGGTGCCGGGGGCATCGAAGCGGATCACCTCGATGGCCGGGTCGAGCGCATCCACGAACGGCTGCAAGGCTTCCAGTCGCATGCCGATGCCGTTGCACAGCAGGAGCGGAGGAGGCCCCGTCTCGGTGCCTGGCCGGACTGCGACGCGCAGCGGTGTCCCGCCCACCTGCATGATCTCTTCGCGCACGTAGTCATCCCTGACGGTCATGTCCGTTCCTCCCAGGAACGCCGTGGCTACTGAGTCTGTGACAGCAGTCACACGGCTACGGGGATAGTAACGGCGCTTGAAATAGTACGCAATAAGCTGAGTCCACTTAGCGCGACTGGCAGCAGCCGGCCTCGCCACTGCAGGCGGGGCTGCTGCCTTATCGCGGCAGCCAGCGGCGGGCAGGACTTCTCGCAGTCGCAGCGGCCATCCAGGAGATGGGCCAGCCGATGGAGCATGTCCTGCGTTAGTCGCTGATCGCGTTGCGGCTGGCGGAGTACCTTGGGCTCGCCGAGCCGGATCGTGCGGTTGTCCGCTACTCATCCTTGCTCGCTCGGGTGGGCTGCCTTGTTGCTGCCTATGAGCAGGCGAAATGGTCTGGCGATGATCTTGCCCGCCCCATATCCGGCTGATATGCGCGGTCCCCTCACATGGCGGAGCGCGAATCGATGCCGCTCCGATTCGGCGCGCCCGATACGACCTACCAGCTGAATTGGCGATCGTCGCAACCGTTAGCAATATGCAGGTCAGCGCATAATAATACGGGCGCGCAACGCTCGCTATTCGGCAGATCCGGGTATCGGTCGGCTGTCAGGCTATGACGTAGCGGGATACAGATCACCTGCCAGGCCCGGGCGCCCGGGGATGGCTACTGCTGGTCTTCCGATGCCTCGGGAAGCAGCAGGCCGTTCTCCATCACCTGGTACCCGGGAACCTCGTGCACGAACAGGGCGATGTCCTCCACCGGCTCTCCGGTGACCGAGACCCAGGCATCTGCCAGTGCCGTCACCAGCTTCCGCTTCACGTCCTCGCTGCGGCCCTGCCGGATGATCCCGACCATGCGGCCGCCGTCAACCGCGCTGCCGCCGGCGAAGATGCTTCCCGGCGGCACCTCGGTGAACGAGCAGTTGACATACTCGCGCGGCGCCCCGGTGATCTCGGTATGTACGGTGGTGACGGCCGCCGCGACTTCGGCCTTCTTCCGCGCGGTCGCGCTGCCGGCAGGAACGGTGAACTGGTAGAACGGCATGGGCTTCTCCTCGGTTGCGCTGCGCCTGCGTGCTGGTCATGCCCGCTGCGGAGGCCGGTGAACACGCTGCCACGGCAGGAGCCCTGGACGGTGGGCGCAACGTTCAGCGGAACGGCGAGCTCGTCGCGATCCCGCACGCTGGCCCGTCGGCGATCCCGCGACACTGGCATCATCCTCTGCCGCCGCGCTGGCGTCACCGCACTGCCAAGCCTGCTGCCGCGATAGACGCCATACGCCCCGTACCGGTCGATGCCGCGTGCCGAACCGCGGCCGCTGCCAGTTCCCCCCTGCAGGGCGAGTCAGATCTCTGCGGTTCAGTGCCGCCCGCACAACGACGACTTCCCCGACAGGAGGCAAGGCACAATGCGGTAGAAGAGTGCAACTGACCAGGTCATGTGAAGTCGTTGTCGTGTAGCCGTCGTCACCGTCAGGCGGCGTTGAGATCGTTTGTTCCTCAACCCGGCTACCAGCAATAGCACGGGGTATCGGGGGCTGGATGGTATTTCCGGAGATGCGGGCAGCGGATCCGTCGGCGCTAGGGTGATCGCGGGGGCTGCACAACTGGAGGCAGGGATGGGCGAAACCACGGGTGACGACCAGTCAGCCGGGAGCATCCGGGCCTCCGACGCTGAACGGGATGCCACCGTCGAGCGGCTTAGCCGGGCCGCCGGGGACGGGCGGCTGACGCTGGAGGAGTTCAGCCAGCGGATGGAGCGGGCCACCGAGGCCAAGACGCGGGCCGACCTCGACCGGCTCGTCGCCGACCTCCCCGTGGAACCCGCGGGCGCCGTCGCCGTTCCCGCGTCCGCCCCGGCCACCTGGCATGTCTCGCCTGTGGGCGGCCTGCGGATTTCCGGGCCGTGGCGAATGGAGCGCCACGTCATCGTGGCCAGCATCGTCGGCGGTGCCCGGATCGACCTGAGCGAGGCCCAGCTAGCCGCCCCCGAGGTCACGCTGACCAAGGTGTCGCTGGTCGGCGGCACCCGGATCACCGTCCCCCCGGGGATCCGGGTCGAGGCGTCGGGCTTCAGCCTGGTCGGCGGCACCAGGGTGGAGGGCGGCCCGGAGCCGGGTCCCGGCGCGCCGACTGTCTACATCCGCGCGTTCTCGCTGGTGGGCGGGGTCAGGATCCAGCGCAGCGGGCGACATGGCGCCCGGGGACCGCGGGGGGACTGGCGTGCCGAGCGGGAGGACTGGCGTGCCGAGCGCCGCGACTGGCGGGCCGAACGCCGCGCCGAGCGGCGATCACGGCGGGGTCGGCCCGGATAGCCCTTTGGCCAGGTTCGGACGCCGGTTACGGCTCATTGAGCGTCGTTCGGGCTTCCGCAACCTCCAACCCGCCTAGCGCATGGCCAATCGACGCTCGCGCTCACCGGCAATAGCCGCCAGTTGGCCCAGTCCGCCTTCGGCAGTCACTGACGAAGCGCCATGGCGCAGCTTACTGATGAACCTCATGGCGGCAGATGCGGACATTCGCCCCAATGATGGCGATGTATAAATATACAGAACAGGCGGCCATCCAATAGGCCATACCGGGACTGCTGGGAGGCCCCGCCAACGGCCAAATAACCGCGCGCCGACCCGCCGTTATCTCAAGCCCATTTTTGGGTGTCTTTGCCGTAACCGCCGAAGGGTTTTCACTGCGGCGTAGACACGTTATCTGAAGCCTGTCTACGCGGCAGACCTGGCGGATATCGGGGACTTTCCGCATCATCGGAAACTCGGAGCCGACCACGGAAAGTGACAAGGGAGCTAGCGGGACGGTAGCCGGTCCGACGTCAGCTCCGCTGGGTACCCTAGCCTGCGATCAGAGGACCAACCCCAGGTCGCCGATGGCAAGCCGACCCGGCGCGCAGGGCCGCCTGCGGCCCGAGCACCGGAAGCGGCGCGGCAGCAGTGCCGTTCCTGCGCGCGGAACTGGCTACGGAGAGCAGCGAAAGCCCGTCTTTGTGCACGGGATTCGCAGTTAGTTCTAGACGCTTCGGCGGCGACATGTCTACGCCGTAGAAACGACCGTCTACCAGGCACTATCTGCAGACGACTTCAGATAACCGCCGATCTGCGCGGTTGACTGAGTTATGAGAGTGCCTCGGCTATGGATGCATATCGGGGTGTTCTGTAGCGCCACTGTGCCTTTAGGGATCGCCGGCCCAGAGCTTCCGCATCCTCAGGCAGGCAGTTCTAGGCCAGGGGCCAGCTATGCAGATGCGGTCGCCGGATCGCGGCCGGGGCAGCGGGCGTCGTCTTAGCTGCGCGTCCCTGGGCCGGCGATCTGGCCCGTACCGCGCCTGGCGAGCGCCACGGGCGGGAATGAACCGGGCACCGGACCGGTTGCAGGCTGTGGTCGTAGTTGTCTTGTGTGTTCGTGTCACCTGCACGCTCGCGGAGAACGATGTTGCGGGCGCGCCGCTTCAGGGATCTG
>Ga0335069_10013795_pt1 | contig 11338 bp, 8 predicted proteins | sample Lox_Sample_11_FD_206714 | JGI IMG/M metagenome (GOLD analysis project Ga0335069, IMG submission 206714) | Soil microbial communities from Loxahatchee National Wildlife Refuge, Florida, United States - Lox_Sample_1.1 | ecosystem: Environmental > Terrestrial > Soil > Wetlands | place: USA: Florida... | reverse complement strand
GAACGTGTGGCCGCGGTAGCTGCGAATGCCGGGAATGCCCGGCAATTTCGGGCGGTTCAGCGGACCGTTCGACATGATGACGAAGCGCGCGCGCATGTCGTCGCCGCGATCGGTGCGGATGCGCCAGCGCTGGCTCGTTGGCTCCCACCGCACGCCCTTCACCTGGGTCCGCAGACAGATATCGTCGTAGAGACGGAAATGCCGCGCGATGCGGCGCGCGTGTTCGAGGATCTCGGACGCGAACGCGTACTTGTGCGTCGGCACGTAGCCGAGCTCTTCACAGAGCGGCAGGTAGATGTACGCCTCGGTGTCGCACGCGGCACCCGGGTAGCGGTTCCAGTACCACGTGCCGCCGACGTCGCCGGCCTGCTCGATGATGCGAATGCGTTCGATGCCGGCCTGGCGCAATCGCGCGCCGCAGATGAGCCCGCCGAACCCGCCGCCGACGATCAGCACGTCCACTTCGTCGGTGAGCGGTGCGCGCGGCTGCATCGGACCCGCGTACGGATCCTCGATGTAGTGCGCGAAGTCGCCGACGACTTCCTGGTACTGCGCGTTGCCGTCGGCGCGCAGGCGCTTGTCACGCTCCGCGCGGTACTTCTCGCGCAACGCGTCCGGGTCGAAGCCGAGTTCTTCCACCGTCGGGATGCGGGTGACTTGGGCGGGTGCGAGGCTCGAGTCGGTCATGGTCGATACCGTATGTGCTGAATTCGTTTATCGATCTTTTCGCGGTGCGTTGAGCGTGTCGGGTCTGTTCAGCGTGATGCGCGCGACGGCGGCGTCGACGCTGTAGCGCACGGGTGAGTCGCTCATGCGCGCCGTTTCCGCTCAGCGGGCGGGCTTGAAGACCGCGACGGCCTCACCGGTCGGCGAATGCTCGAACGTGACGACGACTTTCATCCCCACTTTGACGGCGGCGGGATCGACGTCGACCAGGTTGCTGTTCACGCGCACGCCTTCGTCGAGATCGACCTGCGCCATCACGAGCGGCAGCCGCCCGGCGTGGCGCGGGTGATACTCGCGTCGCAACAGCGCGTGGCTGTACACGGTGCCGCGCCCGCTCGCGTCGGCCCACTGCAGATGCGTCGAGCCGCAGGACTGACAGCGTTTGCGCACGGGGAACATCCAGTCTTTGCAGTCGCTGCACTGCTGCAGCGTCAACGCACCGCGTTGCACGCCGTCGAAGTACGGACGGTTGGATGAATCGGGTTCCGGGAGCCAGGGACGTGCGTCGGACATGGTCGCTCCGATGAATCAGGCTGCGCGCGGCGAGAGCGCGAGCGTCGAGTGATAGTTGAGGACGCCGCCGTTGCCGGAGACGAGGATCAGGTCGTTCTTCGCCTGACGTTGCCCACCTTGGCCGCGGCCTTGGATGACGGCCTCGGCGATCGGCGTCATGCCCCACATGTAATACGACGACAGTTCCCCGCCGCCGGTGTTGGTCGGCAGCTTCCCGCCGGGGCCGAGCTTGCCGTCGGCGACGAACGGCCCGCCTTCGCCCTTCTTGCAGAACCCGTAGTCTTCGAGCGTCGCGATCACGGTGTACGTGTAGCAGTCGTAGATCTGGCACTGCGTGACGTCGGCGAGCTTGGCATCGGCCATTGCCAGCGCCTTCGGTGCGGAACGTGCAGCGGGTGTGTGGATCGCGGCGTCCTTGTCGGCGCGGCCTGCGTCGTGGCCGTGCGCCTGCGCGAACCCGAGGACGTAGACCGGCGGCTGTTTCAGATCGCGCGCACGTTCGGCCGACGTCACGATCACCGCGACGCCGCCGTTGGAAACGAGGCAGCAATCGAGCACGTGGAACGGCTGCACGACCCAGGGCGATGCGTTGTAGCCCGCGAGATCGAGCGGTTCGCGCTTCGTCGCGGCCGGATTCATCGCCGCCCACTTGCGCTGGCCGATGGCGATCTCGGCGAAGTGCTCTTGCGTCGTGCCGTACAGATCCATGTGACGTTGGGCAGCGAGCGCATACATCGGCAGCGCGCCCGCGAACCCGTACAGCGGGTACAGTGCACCCATCGCGCTGCGTCGACCGCCGGCCGCGTACGCAGCCCCCGTCCGCTGGCCCTCCTGCAACGGATCGTCCGCGAAGACGCAGACGATGTAGTTCGCGAGCCCGTTCGCCACCGCCATCGCGGCGTACTGGATCATCTGCCCCGCGCTCGAACCGTAGCCCTGCATGAACGTCAACACATTGAGTTCCTGCATGCCGAGCGTGATGTGCAGCGGAATGCTGACGGCGTTGCTGACGCCGGCATTGATCAAGAGCCCGTCGATGTCGGACTTCTCGAGCCCCGCATCTTCGATGGCGAGATAGACCGCTTCCGCCGCGAGGTCTTCGGCGTCGCGGTACACGCGTCCCATGGCGGTGACGCCGAGGCCGCAGATCGCGGCCGCACTATTCATCGGATGTTTCATGAGGGGTTTCCAACGTTGGGTCGACAAGGCGCCATTATCGCTGCCCCGAGGCGTCGCGGCGCAACGATGCGGCTCCCGGCGCTTGCAGGGGCGTCGCTTGCGGGCAGCGCGGTTGGGCGAGGCCACGACGCGTGCTCGCAGTCGGCAGTTCGGTGCGACAACGCCGTGATACCGGGTGAGATGGGCACGCGGTCGGGGCACGAAGGTCGCGAGTCGCGCAAGCCAAGTCCTGCAGGGAGAAGATCATGTGGGTAGTGCTATCCCGCAAGGGTTGGGTCAGTTCAATGCCGAGAAGTCGGCCGGTCGCTTCTCGGCGAACGCCCGCAGGGCCTCGCGATTCGCCGGCCCACCCACCAGCTTCGCAAGCTCTGCGTTCTCCGCGTCGATCGCTTGCAGCAACTGCTCGCGCAGCGGCGCGAGCATCAGTCGCTTCGTCGCCGCGAGCGATGCCGGCGGCAACACCGCCAACAACTCGGCTTTGGCGCGCGCGTGCGCCATCAGTGCCTCGTCGGCAACGACCTCGAGCGCAAGCCCGGCGCGGACGCAGTCCTCCGCCGGCAACCACTCCGACGCCATCAGGAACCATGCCGCGCGCTGGCGCCCCATCAGCAGCGGGAACGTGAACGTGCTGCCCGCTTCCGCCGTGAGGCCGAGCGTGGAGAACGGACAACGCAGGCGCGCGCTTGCGGCCATGTAGGTGAAGTCGGCGAGGCCGCAGATCGTCGCGCCGAGTCCCGTACCGAGGCCGTTGACCGCAAGCACGAACGGTTTCGGGAAGTCGACGATGGCGCGGCACAGCCCGGCGAAGCCGTGGGTCGGCCGTTTGCCGGGGCGCGCCATCTCCGCGAGGTCCGCGCCCGCAGTGAACGCGCGCCCCGCGCCCGTCAGCAACAACACGCGCACGCCGTCGTCCGCGGCGGCATCGATGAACGTCTGCGCGAGCGCGTCGAACAATTCGCCGTTGAACGCGTTCAACTGCTGCGGCCGGTTCAGCGTCGCAAGCAATACGCGATTGGAGGATTCGGTGAGTATGGTGCTCATGGTGTGCTCGTTTTGCTGCGCGGGATTCCGGGTTCCATCGCTCAAGCCATGCTGAGCCCCCGCATCTGCCCGTCTTCGCGCCAACTCCGCACCAACGCGAAAAATTCCACCGGACCGCCGCCGTACGTCTGATCCGCCAGACCTTTGCCGGTTCCCGTCTGTCCTTCGTTGTTGTAGTAGCCGGGGGTGCAGTCGGCCTGGGAAAGGCGATTGAGCAACGCCTTTTCGCGAATGGTTTGAACCCACTCCTCCTCCGCGATCACGGTCGGCTCGATGCGCGTCGCTTGCCGCTGCTTCGCTGTTTCGATCAACGTTGCCACATGCTCGCACTGCTCGAGCAGAATATGGTGGAAGTTCGCGGTGAATCCGTTTTGAGTGATTCCGAGATGGAAGCAGTTCGGAAAGCCGTGGCTGTAAAAGCCGTGCAGCGTCCGCATACCGCCGTCCCAATGCTGCGTCAGGGTCTTGCCGCCGCGTCCGACAATTTCGAAACCGGCACGCCGCGTATAAGCGGTGCCGACTTCGAACCCGGTGGCAAAGATGATGCAGTCGACCGGGTACTCGACGCCGTCGAAGACCAGGCCATTCTCGGTGACGCGATCGACGCCACGTCCCAACGTATCTACTAAGGTGACGTTCGGACGGTTGAACGTCGGCAGGTAGTCATCGTTGAACGTCGGGCGCTTGCAGAACTGCCGATACCAAGGCTTGAGCGATTCAGCCGTCGCTTTGTCCTCGACGATCGAGTCGACGCGCGCGCGCACCTCGTTCATCTTCTTGAAGTCGGCGATTTCCATCATCGCAGCGACGTCTCGAGGCGACAGCTCGCTCGGTCGCTTGGCTGATCTGATCATGCCGAGATTGCGAACGATGTCGGTCCAGCAATCCGCCACCAGGTCTTCGGCTTGCGGCAGGCCCGTCACCAGATTGGTGAAATTCTCGATGCGCCGCCTTTGCCAACCGGGCTCGAGCGTCTTCACCCACTCGGGATCGGTCGGCTTGTTGCCGCGTACGTCGACCGACGAAGGCGTGCGCTGAAAGACATAGAGATGCTCAGCGTGTTGTCCGAGGTGCGGCACGCATTGAACGGCCGTCGCGCCGGTGCCGACGATGGCAACGCGCTTGTCGACCAGCTTGGTCAGGCCGCCGCTCGAATTGCCGCCGGTGTAGTCATAGTCCCAGCGACTGGTGTGAAAGGTATGCCCCTTGAACGTCTCGATGCCGGGGATGCCGGGTAGCTTCGGGCGATTGAGCGGGCCGTTGGACATGACCACATAGCGCGCCTTCATGCGGTCGTCGCGATTGGTTGCAATCGACCACTTGCCTTCGTCCTCGAGCCAGCGAATTTCACGGATCTCGGTTTGAAAGCAGGCCGAGCGATAGAGGTCGAACTGTTCGCCGATCCGCCGCGCATGGGCCATGATCTCCGGCGCAAACGCGTATTTTTCCTTGGGGATGTAGCCCGTTTCTTCGAGCAACGGCAGATAGATATAGGACTCGATGTCGCATTGAGCGCCTGGATAGCGATTCCAATACCAGGTGCCGCCAAAATCGCCGCCTTTCTCGATGATCCGAATGTCCTTCACGCCGACGCGCCGCAAGAATGCACCGGCCATCAGCCCGCCAAAACCGCCGCCGATGATCGCCACCTCGACCTCATCGGTGAGCGGCGCGCGAGCGAACCCCGGCTCGACATAGGGATCATCCACGTAGCGGCGGAAGTCTCCCTTGACCTCGATGTATTGATCACTGCCGTCGGGCCGCAAACGTCGATCGCGCTCCACGCGATAGCGCGCACGCAACGCATCCGGGTCGAAGCCCAACGCCGCCGCCGTCAGCCCACCATCCACCGCCGATTTGCCCAACGAATCCGACATAGCGATTACCTCTCGAGAAAGGAACATGACGGCGTCAGCTCTCCACCGTTGCGGACAACCGCTCCACCGCCGCCAGGTAGTCCTCCATGAACTCGCGCACCACGGTGCGCGTGTCCTGGATGCTGTTCATCAGGCCCACGCCCTGGCCGACGAAATAGGTGGCCAGCTGACGCGCGCCGGCGTGGCCGCCCTCGGCGAGCTTGGTGACCTTGCGCAGCGCAGGTTCGCTAACGAGCGACATGAGGGGCGCGGGCAGCGGTTCGGGGGCGTCGGCGCTCTCCCACGCGTCGGTCCAGGGCGAGCGCAGCTGGCGCGTGTACTTGCCGGTGCGGTACTTCGAGCGCACCGTGCTGCGCGAGCTCGCCTGCACGTACTTCTCCTTCACCACGGGGGAGGTCTCGGCTTCGGTCGTGGTCAGCCACACCGAGCCCGTCCAGGCACCGTGCGCCCCCATCGCCATGCAGGCGGCCATCTGCCGACCCGTCACGATGCCGCCGGCGGCGAGCACGGCAACGTCGTAGTTCTTCACCGCCTCGCAGATCTCGGGTATCAGCACGATCGTGCCGACGTCCCCCGTATGTCCGCCCGCTTCGGTGCCGGCGACGACCAGTATGTCCACGCCAGCCTCGCACTGCTTGATCGCGTGCTCCTTCGCGCCCACCAAAGCCGCCACGGCCACGCCATGCTGCTGACCCATCTCGAGCATGTAGCGCGGCGGCACACCGAGCGCGTTCGCGATCAGCTTGATCGGATGCGCGAACGCCACGTCGATGATGTTGGCCGCGCGCTTTGGTGTCAGGAAGGCGCCGCCGCCGCCGCGCTGGTTCGCATAGACGTCCGAGGCGTCGATGCCATGTTGCGCCAGCACGCCTCTCGCGAAGTCGCGGTGCGCCTCCGGGACCCGAGCCAGCGTCGACTCCGACGTGTCGTCGTCGGTGATCGCGAGGCTCGTGGGCGCAAGGAGATCGACGCCGTAGGGCTTGCCACCGATGTGCTCGTCGATCCACTTCAGTTCGATCTCGAGCGACTCGGCATTGTGTGCGGCTGCGCCGAACACGCCCATGCCACCGGCCTTGGAGACCTCGACGACCACGTCGCGGCAGTGCGAGAACGCAATCAGTGGGAACTCGATGTCGAGCAGATCGCAAATTCGAGACTTCATGTAGTACGTCCTATCAGATGTGATTTCCGAATGTCCGAGCTCCGCCAGAGACGCGCTCCAACAGGCTGATCGAGGGGCTGCTACGCCGGTATCCATATCGCTCACTGTCGCGAATCACGGGATCGAGCAGCGAGAGATCGCCCGCCGCCAGCGCGTTGCCCTGCGGAAACGGCGGCCCGGCGGTCATGCCGATCGCGAGGCGCACGCGGTCGTTCTGGTAGTAGCAGTCGTACACGCGCTGGATGAGTTGTCTGAACGCCGCTGGGTCGCGTTGCGCGAAGCGCCCGACTTCCGCGACGCGGGCGGTGAGATCGCGCTGCGCGAATTCGGCGTCGAACGCACGCAGCACGGCGGCGAGCTGCGGCAGGTACTCGGCTTCGAAGCGTTCGAGGTGGCCGAGGAAGTCGACGTCCGCGGCACTCGGCATGCGGCGGTCGTCGCTCGCGGGGACGAGGGTGTCGAGCAATGCGGAGAGCACCGCGAGCGCACCGCCGCCGATGGGTCGATCGCTGGAAATGAGCTGGCTCACGGCGTGCCCCTCAGTCGAACAGGTTGGCCAGGTTCTTCTTGATCGCATCGGCGATGTACAGCGCGAGCGCCTGGATCGTGCTCGCGGGATTCACGGCACCGCTCGTCACGAAGACGCTGCCGTCGACGATGAATAGGTTCTTGACGTCGTGGCTTCTGCCCCACGCATTCACCACCGACGTCGCCGGGTCGTTGCCCATGCGTGCGGTGCCGAGCAGGTGCCAGCCCGATTGCCGCAACGGGCCGGACGACATCACTTCCACGGCGCCCGCCGCGCGCAGCGCCTCCTCGGCCCGCGCCTGGCCATGCGCGAGCATGCGCAGGCTGTTGTCGCTGTAGCGATACGTGATCTTCGGCGCGGGAATGCCGTCGGCATCCTTCAGTTCCGGGTCGAGCGTGACCGTGTTGTGCGCTTCCGGAAGGTCTTCGCAGAGAACGCCGATCGATGCGACGTGATCGAAGCGCTGCGCGAATGCCTCGTGATGCCCGGGACCCCACGGGATCGTGCCCATCGCGAGTCCGGTCATCGCCGTCGTCAGCGGCCCCGCACCGCGCGAGACCTGCATGTTGTAGCCGCGCACGAAGCCGCGTGCGGCATCGGTTTCGTAGAACTGCTTGCTGAGGATGCAGCACGCGGCCGGACCCTTGTGGCTGTCGAGCCGTTCCGCAAAGAAGCCCTGCGCCCACGTCACCGGATGGAACATCAGGTTCTTGCCGACGAGACCGCTGCTGTTCGCGAGCCCGTTCGGAAACCGACCCGACACGGAGTTCAGCAGCAGACGCGGCGTCCCCACGCCGTTGCAGGCGACGATCACCACGTGCGCGGCCTGGAAGTTCTCGTTCCCGTCGGTGTCGTAGTACACGACGCCGTTCGCCATGCCGTCGTGGCCGAGCGTGATTTCGCGCACGCGATGGCGCGTGCGCAACTCCACGCCGCGCCGGATCGCTTCGGGCCAATAGGTGATGTCGGTGCTCGACTTGCCGCCTTGTGCACAGCCGGACACGCACGGTCCGAGATTCAGGCACTGGCCGCGACCTTCGTACGGCCGCGAGATGATCGCACTGTCCGATGGCCACCAATGCCAGCCGAGCGCATTGAAGCCGCGCGCGACGGTCTCGCCGACGAGGCCGATCGGCAGCGGCGGCAACGGCGGCTGCTTGGGCGGGTACATCGGATCGCCGGCGAGTCCGGACACACCCATCACGCGATCGTTCTGCGCGAAATACGGTTCGAGCGTCGCGTAGTCGATCGGCCAGTCGTCCGCCACGCCGTCGAGCGTGCGCACTTTGAAGTCCGACGGATGCAACCGCGGGAAGTGCGCGCCATACAGGATCGTGCTGCCGCCGACGCCGTTGAAATTCACGACGGTGACCGCGGAGTCGTCGTTGTTGATCGGGTAGTCGGTCGGGCGGCCGCGGACGTTCGGATCCATGTGCCACGGCCCAAAGGCCTGACTCTCGTAGTTCGTCGAGTTGGTGGGATAGTCTTGCGGCCGGGTCCAGTCGCCCTGCTCGAAGCAGACGATGCGCATCCGGCTTTCCGCGAGACTCCACGCGACCGCCGCGCCGGACGCACCGGCGCCGATGATCAACACGTCGACGATGTCGTCACTCATCGGCAGGTTCTCCACTCGTTCGCTGAATCCGGATCCGACATCGAATGCTCCTGGGCTCGAATGCGCCGACGACCACGCTCAGTCGCGGAACAGCTCGACCGTCGCTTCGCCCTTGAGCGACATCTCGCCGGTCTGCGTCTGTGCCCACACGATCAGGTCGACGAAGTAACGGCCGTCTTCGATGCGTTTGCGGCTGATGCGACCCTGGCAGCGCAGCAGATCGCCGATGACGTTGTGGCGACGGATCTGCACGTTCAGCCGACGGATCAGCGCGTCATCGCCGTGCCAGTCGCTCAACAGGTGCGCAAGCCAACCGACGCGCTCGGGGCCGAAGTCGTACGCGCCCGGCGCGCCGACCGCCTGCGCGAAATCGTTATCCCAGTGCACGCGCACCGGCGGTTCCGGCACGTTGAACTGGTTCGGCGCCGCGAGGCCCGGGTGCGCCTCGTAGTAGTTGAACGCCATGCGGTTGTTCTTGATCGCGTAGCTGCCCCACGTCTGCATGAAGCCCACGGCGGCGGTCACCGTGTACGGCCCTTTCAAGATCGTCGGAATCGTGTCGCCGTCGCGAATGTCATCCCACACGAGCCGATCCGCGCCGCGGCGCTTCTCATTGCGGTAGTGCTCGGCGATCGATGCGAGCTCTGCGTCCGTGTAGCGGTGAATCGTCTCTGCGGTCGGCTTCTCGTACTTGCCGCCGCGCTCGGTGCGCTCGCGCGCGGTGTCGCGCTCCGTGCGGAACACCCACGCATCGGCATCGGCGAGATGCACGCCGTGCTGATCGCGGAACGCCGTCGTGTACACCTGCTTGATCGACCGGCCGGCGAACTGCGTCGGAATCTCGGTGAGTTCCTTCAGGTAGCTGTGCGTCGTCACCTTCGTGCCGACCTCGATCGGCTGGTGGAACGTGAAGTTCGTCCCCGCGTACATCGCGTGGATCGACGGCAGCCCCTCGATCGCGCCGGAGCAGACGTTGTCGGTCGAATAGAGAATGCACGGCGGTGCGAGCTGCACGCCCCAGCGCGTCCGCGCGCCGTAGTCCGGATCGCAATACAGCGGATTGTCGTCGCCCATCGCGTGCGCGAAGTGCCGCGCCGCGTCGGTGTTGATCTCGGTGTAGAACGGCGGCGTCTTGCGGCTCGGCGCCTTGCCGATCTTCGAACGCAATTCCTCGAGCGCTTCGTCGGTGATCTTCGCGAACGCCATCGTGCGTCCTCCCCTTGCTTCGTCCGATTCGTTTCGTCCGATTCGTTTCGTTCGACGACGTCGTCCGTCTACTTCGTCACCTGACTGCTGCCGAGCGCCCCCAACAACCCACCTGAGGCGGGCGTGTCCGGATCGATCTGCACGTTCACGAGCGCCGGGCGATTCGACGCGAGCGCACGATCGAGGGCCGGGCGGATCTGTTCCGGCTTCGTCACCAACTCGCCGTAACCGCCGAGCGCCTCGACGACCTTGTCGTAACGCTGGAACCCGAGTTCGCGGCCGGCGCCTTTGCCGGCGGTCGGGCGCGCCGTGAAGCCCGCGTTGTTGCCGATGATGCCGACGAACGGAATACCGTGACGCACCGCGGTGTCGTATTCCATGCCGTTCCAGCCGAACGCGCCGTCGCCCATGAAGCAGATCACCGGCCGATCCGGGCACGCAACCTTGGCGCCGATCGACATCGGCACGCCGACGCCCATACAGCCGTTCGGTCCGGTCGTCAGGTAGCCGCCGACCGAGAACGAGGAGATCGCGCGGCGCGCGAACTCCAGCGTCTCGTGGCCGTCGACGACGAAGATCGCGTCGCGCGGCAGGAACTCGCCGATCTGCTCGACGAGGTACTGCGGATGGATGTGCCCGGCCGGCGTCGTGACGACGTTGCCGTGCGACACGCCGTCGCCGTTCAACGCCTGCAGCTCGCGCACCCATGGCTGCCAGCGCACGCGATCCGCCGCGTAGTCGCGCAACGCCGTGAGCTGTTCGAGCGCGGTGCGCGCATCGGCGAGCACGCCGACGTCGGGCACGCGCATGTGGCCGATCGTGTCGGCGTCGACGTTGATGTTGACGACCTTCGCGCTCGCCGCGATCGCCGGCGGCAGGAAGTGACGGTTCAACCAGTTCGCGCGCGTGCCGACGATGACGACGAGGTCGGCCTTCGCGAGCGCCGCGGTCTTCGCAACCGTGAAGACGAGGTCGTCGTCTTCCGGCACGACACCGCGCGCCTGCGGCGTCGTCACGAGCGGGATCTGCGCGGTCGCGACGAACGCGCGCAATTGCGCCGCGGCGCCGGACCAGATGACGCCGCTGCCGGCGAGCACGACGGGACGTTGCGCGGTCGCGAGCAGCGCGTCGATCTCAGCCAACTGCTGCGCGTTCGCAGCGGGTCGCGGCGGCTCGCGCATCGGCGCGGGCCAGAAGGTTTTGCGTTCGTCCGCAGTTGCGTGCATCACGTCGCCCGCGAGTTCCAGATACACCGCGCCTTTGCAGCCGCTGTTGGCCTGATGCAGCACGCGCGCGATGAGTTCCGGAATCTTCTCCGGCAGTTCCGCGCGATAGGCCGCCTTCGTCGCAGGCCGCAGCATCGCGACCTGATCCTGCTCCTGATACGCCTGGCGGCCCGCGTCGCCGCGGTTCTGCCCGCCGCCGATGAGAACGACCGGCGAGGCATCCATGTTGGCGTTCATCACGCCGGTGATCGCATTCGTCGTCGC
>Ga0335069_10013794_pt1 | contig 11338 bp, 14 predicted proteins | sample Lox_Sample_11_FD_206714 | JGI IMG/M metagenome (GOLD analysis project Ga0335069, IMG submission 206714) | Soil microbial communities from Loxahatchee National Wildlife Refuge, Florida, United States - Lox_Sample_1.1 | ecosystem: Environmental > Terrestrial > Soil > Wetlands | place: USA... | reverse complement strand
CACCCTCTACACCGAGGGCCTGATCTCCGAGGAGCAGGCGCTGGCGAATGCGGACAGCGCCAACAACCTGCGCATCAAGATCAAGAACTTCGACATCTCCGGCAAGACGACGCGGCAGCAGCGCATAGCGGCGGCGCTGGCGGGAGAAGACTTCCGCATCGAGGGCGTCACGCCGACTCCACATCTACGACGCATGTAAGCCGTCAAGGCCGCGGCGTGCGGGTCGCAGCAAGCAGCCAATCGAGATAGGCCTGCGATCCCAAGGCGATCGGCAGGGCGATGACCTCGGGCGTCTGATACGAGTGCAGCGCCGTGGCGCGAGCCGCCAGCTCGTCGAACAGTGCCGCACGGCTCTTCATGACGAGCAGGAATTCCTCGTCCTGCTGCACCTGATTGTCCCAGCGATAGATCGATGCGATCGGACCGACGATGTTCACGCACGCCGCCAACTGCTCGGCTACCACGGCAGCGGCGATCCGTTCGCCTTCCGCGCGCGACGCCACCGTGACCAACACGACGATGCAGTCGGGGCTGTCCATCGCCATCACCGTGTGCCGCGCCACTCGGCAACCAGCGTCTGGTAGTTGATGGTCGCCGGGTCGGCCGGTTGTGGGGCCGGCTGGGCTCGCAGCCAGCGCAGAAAACGCTGCCACGCCGACAGGCGCACGCCGGCAACGCGGCGCCGCTGCAGCAGGCCACGGGCGTGCAGATACTCGCGCACCGCAATGGCACTGGCGTGCGTCAGATGACCGCGCCGCACAATGTCGGCGAGCGAGTTGGCGAGGCGTTGCGGGGTGTAGCCGGAGGTACCAATCAGGTGTTCGGCCACCTGTGCCACCGCCGGCAACGTCAGATGCTGATCTTGATAGAGACACACCGCCGTCTGGAAGTAGTTGTAGGCCGGCACCAAGCGCGCCCCTAAGAGACGGAAGTGGGCGGGGGGCGTTCGGCGTTCGAGATTGATGTAGATTCGCGTCACTACGTCCGCGTGGTGCGCGGCGACCGCCAACTCATGGGCCTGGACGATCAACTGGGGGTCGACACCAATTGTCGTCAGGACATTGTCGAGTTCGTCAGGCGCGAGCCGGTTCGCCAGCACGTCGGCGTACAACGAGTAGATGACCGGGTCCGATTCCCAATCGTCGCCGAAGAGCACCTCGGTCGACTCGGGCGGCATGTCGGCGCGGCTCTTCAACAGCTCCGTCAGCTTGTAACCGACCTGCTCGCGCAAGTTGCGGAACTTGCCGCGCACGAGATGCTGCAGCTGATTCTTGAAAACGATGCCGTCGTACTCGATGCCGTCGAGTGCCAGCTTTTCTTTGATGGCCTTGGCAATCTGCGTCGGGCTGGCGGAGATGAAGTAGACGCGGGCGTCGCGCCCCGCCTGCGTGGCGACGGCGCGCAGACCGCGGATCAACGGCACCACCCCGGGCACGGCGATCTTGTCTTCCGGCTTCTCGAACGGGATGCGCACCAACTCACGGAGCGTCTCGAACTCGCTCTTGAGATACGTCTTGTCCAAGTCCCAGCGGAAGATGACCACCCGAGGCGCCTCGGCGCTCAGGCGTTTGACCCGTCGCAGGCCCATCACAGCTGCCCGATAGCGGTGGCGATCTCGCGCGTGACGCCGTCACGCACGGCCTTGGCGGCGACCTTGACCGCATTCTTGATGGCACGGGCGTTCGAACGGCCGTGCGACTTGATCAGCAGATGCTCGAAGCCGAGGAACGGCGCGCCACCGTAGGCCGCATAGTCCGTGAGGTCACGTAAGCGGCCAAAGCCGCTCGCCAGCATCATGAGGCCAAGCTTCCACCGCCAGTTTTCGCGCGCCGCCGTGCCAGCAAGATCGACGACCAACTCGGCCAATCCTTCAAGCATCTTGAGCACAACATTGCCGAGCAGGCCTTCGCAGACGATGACGTCGGCCTTCCCCTTGGCGAGGTCGTTGCCCTCGATGTTGCCGATGAAATTGATGTCGGGAATGGCCTTGAGCTGGCGATGCGCCTGCACCAAGACGTCGCCGCCCTTGGTCTCCTCGGTCCCCATGTTGAGCAAGGCCACGCGCGGGCTCGGCACCTTCGAGATGCGCCGCGCGTAGGCGCTTCCCATGAGGGCAAACTGCACCAACTCCATCGCCTCGCAGCGGATCGTCGCGCCGACGTCGAGCAGGAGCGCCAGCTCGTCCTGACCCGGATACTCCGTCTGCCGCGGATACACGCTGGCTAGCGCCGCTTTGCGCACGCCGTGAATCGGCTTGAAGTGCTGCACGCAGGCGAGCACCGCGGCGCCGGTGTTGCCAGCGGTCACCAGCGCATCCGCGTCGCCTTCCGCTACGAGCCGGGCGCCAACCAGAACGGAGGCGTGGCGCTTGGCACGCACGGCCACCTTGGCGTCCTCCGCCATCTCGATGAACTCGCGGGCATGCTGGATGCTGATGTTCTCCGGATTGTACGTCGTCTGGCTGAGGATTTCCTGGAGGCGGACCTCGTCGCCCACCAGGGTGCACTGGATGTCCGTCTCCAGGGACACCTGCGCGACGCCTTTGACGACTTCGTCCGGCGCGAAGTCACCCCCCATTGCATCTATCGCTATCGTGGGCATGTGCGCTGGAGAAGGGGAAAGGCCTTCTCATCCCTCTCCCTCTTCGGCGCGCAGCCGCCTCCGCAGCTCCCGCTCGGTCAGCCGGTACTTGAATGCCTTGCGGCCGTTGATCAGGAGGACCGGGATCTCGGTGGCGTAGCGCCTCTCGAGCTCCGGGTCGCCGGAGATGTCCACCTGGGTGACCGTACATCCCAGCTGGCGCGCCACGGGCGCCACGGTTTCCTTCATTTCCTCGCACAGATGGCACCCAGGGCGGCTGTAGAGCGTCAGGACGACCGGAGACATGAGAAGTTGCATACCGTCGCCCCGCTTGGTTGACAAGCGTGACCGGTTCTTCTAGCAACGTGTCGGACTTGGAAGCCTCTAGCGACCAACGGGAGCGGGCCATAGAAAAGACGCCGGCCGCAGGCCCTAGGGAATTCTTCCTTTCGAGTCTGGAGATTACAGATGAGCTACGCAGTCATTCGCACCGGTGGCAAGCAGTATCGCGTTGCCCCCGGCGACGTCATCCGGGTGGAAAAGCTCGCTGGCGAGCCGGGAGCTGAGGTCGAGTTCACCGAGGTCTTGATGACTGAGGATGGCGGGAGCGTGCGCGTCGGTACGCCGCTGCTGTCGGGCGTCCGCGTCACCGGGCAGGTGCTGCAGCAGGGCAAGGCGAAGAAGGTGCTGGTGTTCAAGAAGAAGCGGCGCAAGAACTACCGGCGCCACCAAGGCCACCGCCAGCAGTTCACCGCCGTGCGCGTGACCCAGATCGAATCGGGAGCGGAGACCCATGGCGCATAAAAAAGGGCAAGGCAGCACGCGCAACGGACGCGACAGCAACGGGCAACGCCGGGGCGTGAAGGTTTTCGCCGGCCAACTGGCGAAGGCCGGCAACATCCTGGTGCGCCAGGTTGGTACCCGCGTCCATCCGGGAAAGAACGTCGGCATGGGCCGCGACTTCACCCTGTTCGCCAAGATCGACGGCATCGTGCGCTACGAGCGTGTCGGCAAGGACCGTAAGCAGGTCCACATTTTTCCGGCGTAGTCCGACCGTTGATTACTGATCACTGATTACTCGATCACTTGCCCAAGTGACCAGTGATCAGTAACAAGTGACCGGTAAGCAGTCTCACTATGGGTGCGCCGCCGTCGGCGCTTTTCTTTCCGGCGCGTCATCGCTACCCTCCGCGACGGTCATGAAATTCATCGACGAAGCCGAGGTGCACGTACGCGCCGGCGACGGCGGGCGTGGCTGCGTCAGCTTCTTGCGCGAGAAATACAAGCCGCACGGCGGGCCGAACGGCGGTGACGGCGGCGACGGCGGCGACGTCGTCTTCGAGGTCGATCCCGGCCTGACCACGCTGCTTGACTTCAAGTACCAGCCGTTGCTCAAGGCCGAGCGCGGTGAGCACGGCCGCGGCAAGGAGCAGTACGGCAAACGTGGCGCCGACCGCGTGGTGCGCGTACCGCCGGGGACGATCGTGCGTAACGCCGCGAGCGGGGAGCTGATCGCCGACCTGCGCACGCCGCACGACCGCGCCATCGTGGCGCACGGCGGGCGCGGTGGCCGCGGCAATATGCACTTCGCCACGCCCACCAATCAGGCCCCGCGCTACGCCCAGCCGGGCACGCCCGGCGAGGAGCTGCGGCTGCAGCTGGAACTGCAGCTCATGGCCGACGTCGGCTTGGTCGGCTATCCAAACGCCGGCAAGTCGACCTTGATCAGCAAGGTGTCCGCGGCGCGCCCGCGCATCGCCGACTATCCCTTCACGACTCTGGTGCCACACCTCGGCGTCGTGCGCTTCGACGACGAGGGCAGCTTCGTGCTCGCCGATATACCCGGACTGATCGAAGGCGCACACCGCGGCCTCGGCCTCGGGCATCGCTTCCTGCGCCACCTGTCGCGCACCAGTCTGCTCATCCACCTGATCGACGCCAGCGGGCTGAGCGGCCGCGACCCAATGGCCGACTACGACACCATCAATCATGAGCTGCAGGCCTTCGACGCCAGCCTCGCCGCCAAGCCGCAAATCGTTGTCGCCAACAAGCAGGATCTGGCCGAAGCACGCGAGCGGTTCCCGGACCTGCGGGCACGCCTGGCGGCACGTGGTATCGAGTTGCGGGGCATCTCCGCCGTCACCGGCGAAGGGGTTGCGGGGTTGATGCGTGAAGTGGGCCACCGCTGGCGGGCGCTGCGCCGTGAGAGCGAACGGCAGGAAGCACTCGCGGCGGAGTCATGAACGCGCAACTGCCACACAAGCAACGCCTGCTGCGGCGGGTGCGCCGCGCCGTCATCAAGATCGGCAGCAGCATTCTCTCGACCGACGCCGGCATCGACCGGCCGCGCCTGCGGTCGCTGGCCGGGGAGATCTGCGCGCTGCGCCGGCGGGGCATCGAGCTCCTCGTCGTCAGCTCCGGCGCCGTGGCCGCCGGTCGCGCACGGCTAGGGATGAAGGGGCGGCCGAAGACGCTCCCCGAGCGGCAAGCCGCGGCCGCCGTAGGACAGATCGATCTCATGGCGTTGTACGAGGAGTACTTCGCCGCGTTTTCCACACAGGTGGCGCAGATCCTCCTCACGCACGACGACCTGGCGAACCGGCGCCGCTACCTCAACGCCCGCCACACGATCGAGACGCTCTTCGATGCGCGCGTCGTGCCGGTGGCGAACGAGAACGACACGGTGGTCACCGACGAGCTGCGAAACTTCGGCGACAACGATAACCTGTCGGCGCTCATCGCCGGGCTGGTCGAAGCCGATGTGCTCGTGATGCTCAGCGACGTCGCCGGACTGTTCACCAAGGATCCACGCACCAACGCGGATGCTCAGCTCGTGAGCCTCGTCGAAGACGTCGGGCGCGGCGCGAGCGCCTACGCGATGGCGGGCCGGGGTCCGCTCGGCACGGGCGGGATGGCCTCGAAGTTGGCGGCGGCAAAAAAAGCTGCCGCGGCCGGCATCCCCGCCATCATTGCCGACGGTCTGCACGCCGGCGTGTTGCCGGCTGTCTTCGATACCTCCCAAGCCGTGGGCACGCTGGTCCTCCCCGAAGGGGATCGCCTCGGCCGGCGCAAGCACTGGATCGCCTACACGCTCAAACCGAGCGGCACTGTGGTCGTCGATCAGGGCGCCTTCGACGCCGTCACGCAGAAGGGACGCAGCCTATTGCCTAAAGGCCTCACGGCCGTCGAAGGCAAGTTCGGCCCCGGCGACTGCGTGCGCTGCGTTGATCCGCACGGCCACGAGTTCGCCCGCGGCCTGGTCAACTACAGCGCCGCCGAGCTGGACAAGATCAAAGGCGTGCACTCCGCCGGCATCGAAGCGGTCCTCGGCTACAAGCTCACCGCGGAGGTGATCCACCGCAATGATTTGGTGCTGACGGGAAGTGCGGAGTCCTGAATATGCTGGTGCCGATGCACCACATGACGAACGACATGGTCAACTGCAGGACGTCCACGCCGAAGTGGCGCTGACCAAGACACGCGCCTTCTCCCTGGCGATCACGGTGCGGGCAGGCCGGCTCAGACGTCGATCGCCGACCAGCCACCCGGGCACGGTGTGCGTATCGCCAAGTTGGACGATACTCGCCGGTGATTTCTCCGAATTGGCGCGTCGGCCCCCGGGGCATGCTGAACCGCCCCCATAGTCGCCACGGAGGGGTCGTTGTGATATGCCCCTCGATGGCGATTGCCGTGAACGACGCTCAGATTGAGAGAGCCCTACGGGCCGCCTTTGCGGTGCACGCTCTGGAGGCCGAGGACAACAAACCGCGCGTGCGCTGGCCGCACAAGGAGCAGGCTCATGGGGAAACGTTCCAAGGTTGTATGGTCCGAACACACGTATCGCGTGATGGTTGTCGTCGCTGCCGGGAGCATCGGCCTGGGTACACTGCGGTGTGCCGGGCCTGACGCAACGTGGTGCCCTGGTGCGGCGCCGGTATACGCGGATGGTGGTGTTCCGGCGCTGACGCAGCAGGGGCAGATCTTCATCACTGGCGGGGCGCAGGGCATCGGACTCAGCGGCACCACCGCCTTCGTCTGCGCCGCAGGCTCCATCAACATCATCGACGTGACCGACCCGATGCACCTGTCGGTGAGCAAGAGTTTTGGCAGCGGTGGCTCTGGTTGCACGCTCAACGGCAGCGAGCTGGTGACATACGGCAGCGGCGACCCGTTCCCGGTGAACATCTACTCGGTTGCCGACCTCGCCAATCCCCAGTTCCTCGGCAGCACGTCCATCAACTACGTCTTCCCCCATCAATTGCTGATCGGCGGGAGTTACGCCTTCATCCCGACCTTGCAGTTCAATTACGACGCCGGGTTGAATGTCATCGCGCAGCACGGCGATCTCACGTCCGTGAACCTCAGTCCGGCGAGCTCGCCCAGCCTGGCCGACGTGCTCTTCAACACCACGGGCCCTCCCACGGGAGGCAACCACAACGTGTGGACCGGCACATTCGCGAACAGCACGACGCTGCTGATCGGCAGCACGACCTCGACCGGAGCCGATGTTGTGGACGGAACCGGCACGCTGCTCATCGTCGACGTCAGCAACCCGATGGCCATGTCGGTGGCCGGCACCCTCGACATTCCCGGGACCTTGCAGCTGACCGGCCTTTCCATCCAGGGCAACGCGGCGCTCGCCGTTGGGAGTTCCGGCAGCTGGAACAGCGGTCAGAGCGATCTTGGTCTCACGGGACACATCGTGCTCACCGCACTCGACGTCACCGACCCGCGCCACCCATCGATCATCGCCCAGCAGAGCATATCCCGCGCCTCGCGGGGCATGGGGACCCCGCCCGTCAATATCGGTGAGGGACTCTATGCGTTCCCCAACCTGGGGCCGGTCGGGGGGCAGCCGGAGGTGATCGTGGTGAACGCGGCCGACCCGCACAACATGGTCACGAGCGAGATGCCGGTGCCCGCCGATGTCGACGCGCTGGCCAGCGGCAATGGTGCGCTGTATACCAGCAGTGCTGCGGGGCTCTACATCTACGGTGTCGGCAGCGCGAGCGGTTGTGTCGGCGACTGCAACGGCAACGGTGAGGTCACCGTAAGCGACGTCATCATGCTGGTGAACATCGCTCTCGGAGCAGCTGAAGCGTCCGCCTGTCCCCACGGCATCCCGGGCAGCGCCAGCGTTGACATCGCACTGATCGTCCAAGCTGTGAACAGCGCCCTCACCAGCTGTCCAGCCGCGTAGCCAACGGCTCGAACGATCTCTGGCGGGATTCGGCGACTCCAACCCTGCCGTGATGGTCCGCGGATAGTGACGACGCAACTCGCGAGCCCGCAGCGTGGCGCGCCGCGTTTGATGCATGTGCGCAGCATGCCAGACGCGCTGGGATGCCGCGATTGCGAAGGCGAAGCAGAAGGGGGTGTAACCAGAACGTCCGCACTCAGACGTTGTCGGATAGACGTCGGGGCAGTCGGCCGCCGCGTAGCGCCTGCCACCTGACGTAGTGCCTGCCACCTGAAAAGTGCCACCGTGGTACCTTCTGTCGCGGACCGGCGCCACGGCTGGCGCGGTCGCTTCAGGCTGCACGATAGCTCGGACAAACGGGGTGGTTGACGTGAGATCCCTTCTTCTCGGACGTTGCCTGCCATGACCCAGCGTATCAGGAAACGCCCCTCTGCCGCCGCCGCCCGTATGGAGACGCCGTCGAGGCGGTGAGTGTTGCGGCTCCGCCGCTTACGCGGCTCTCACATGTCGAGCCGACTTTGGATAAGGGAGGCCCTTCTCGTCAAGGATCTCGAAATACGCCAAGATGGCCTCTTTCAGTTCGCGGATCGCGTCCTCGGGGGTTGCAGCCAGGGCGGAAAGGCCGGGGATCTCTTCGCATTCAGCAACGTATTCTTGGTCTTCGTCGTGCCAGAACGTGCGGTATGCGTAGTGCGGGATGCCCATGGTTTCTACCTTTCGTCGAGAGCGATGATTCCCATCGCGGCGGCCATCTGCAACATTTGCCGGACGTCGTACGCCTTCGCCTTGCCATCGCTGTGCCTTTGGAGGTTCAGGGGGCGCGGGTACACGTCACGAATCGTGGCGCCTTTGGGATGCGTCAGACATGATGGCTACCACGAATGCGGGGTTTATCGAAGCCCAACTGAGTTGCAAGTTTGAGCGCCTCCTCAAAGCGCAAGTCACCCGGGTTTCAGCGTGCCCTGTTCAGCAACTCACGATCGATCTTCACTGTCGCCTCACTGAGGGGGCATTCCGGATTCCCCATGTGCCAACGAATCAGCCACCGCACCCATGCAGTGCGTTGTTCACTGCCTGGATGATCAGCGATACGTTGACGCTTACGCCTGCCGGCACGCCACTAGACACGTATGGCGGACGAATGTGGTCGCGGAGCGCCAGTGGCAGATTGGTCCACTGGATCTTCGGCATCACTCACCGAAGCTCATGCGCGCCGATTCTTCCTTGAGACGTTTCTCCGCTACGTTCGCTGATCGCGCCAGCCGATTGGCTAGCTCGAAGAAGCGCTTCTTCTCTTGCTCCTGGGCGTTGAGGCCGGCCTGGATCAGGTCGACGATCACGCGGTTCGTGCTGGCGTTCTTCCGCTGCGCCAGCGCCTGCACCCGTCGGGCAGCGCGCGGCGGGAGGCTGATGCTCTGACGCACCGACTTTTCGACTGTTCGCATGAGTACACCACACATTGCACCTCTACGCACCAGGCACCGTGAGGCCTCGTCCCAGGCAAGCACCTCGATGCGGTCGTGAGTTGTTCCGCGAATCCTTGGAACCATTGCTCTTGCCGCCCAGCGCGTTGAGGCTCACCGGCCGCGGCCACCACGCGACGCTCCCTGCCGGGGCCGACTACGTCTCTGGCCGCGGCCCGATGCAGCGCCTCGCTTAGGTGCTCCCTGCTGGTCGAGATCCTCCAGTCGTACGCCACGCCCTGCACGCAGACTGGCTCGGGCCGAAGCGATGCGGTCGAGAAAGCGCGGGTCGTTCTCTAGACGATAATCGAACCAGTCATCCTCGGACTCGAAGCCGATCAGAAGGCCGGCAGCCTTACCATGGCGCGTGATCACGATCTCCTCCTTCGCCGCCTGGCGCAGGTAGCGCGAGAGATCATCTTTCACTTCCGACAATGCGACTTCCTTCATGACTTGCCTTCCCCATGCTCTTCGGGTGTCTCTTCCTCTGGCTCGCCATGTTGCTCAAGCCAGGCAGCGGCTGCGGCCTTCGTCACAATCGCCAGCACCTCCACGGATTCCTCGGTCACGTCGTAGAAGACCCGAATGTCCTCAACGCGCAGCCGGTACTGGGGCCGACGCATACCTCGTAGCCGCTTAATCCGGCTCCGGCTCGTCTTCGTCGGCTCATGTCGCAGATGCCCCTCCATCGCGTCTCGCACCGTCGCGCGATCATTGGCCTCCAGCGCCTTGAAATCCTCCGCCGCTTCGGGGGGCCAGAACGATCTCGAGACGCATTCTGGCGAGAATCTAGCCAGAAGCGGAACCGCAATCAAACGGCTAACGCCGTACGGTTGAGCAGGCGCATCTCAGTCCGCGCGCACTGAAAGCGCCTGCCTCTGGCCAAGGGCACGATATGCGACCACAACTGACGTTCCCCAAGTTGGCGTAATCGACATCGAGAAGCTTCGAGACACCCATGTCCTCCCTCGCGCAAGCTGTGTGGTCCGAGCCCCCGCCAGTTCGGACAATAGGAGGCCGGGGGGTGGGCTGGGAACGTCAACATCATGCACGGCGTGTGGATAGGTAGTTGACAATAATTGCTCATGTATATATGATCATATTGACACCTGCTCATGCCACAGCCGCGCTCCACCCAGATCGACATCGATGCCACGCCCTTCTACCACTGCATCAGCCGCTGCGTGCGCCGCACCTTTCTGTGTGGCACCGATCACCTCACCGGCCAGTCCTTCGATCACCGCAAGGGCTGGCTCGTCGAGCTGCTCGCCGACCTCACCAGCGTCTTCGCCATCGACCTGTGCGCCTACGCCGTGTTGAGCAACCATTATCACCTCGTGGTGCGGCTCGATGGCGACCGCGCCCGGGCTTGGAGCGCCGACGAAGTAGTGGAGCGGTACGCCCGGCTGTTTCCGCCCACCGTCGCGGCCCGGCTGGCGCAGCCGCCGGCACAGCGGGCCGAATGGATCCGCCGCTGGCGCGCGCGGCTGTACGACCTCAGCTGGTTCATGCGCTGCCTGAACGAGGCGATTGCCCGCCGCGCCAATGCTGAGGACCAGTGCACCGGCCGGTTCTGGGAAGGACGCTTTCGCAGCCAGGCGCTGCTGGACGAAGCTGGGCTGCTAACCTGCATGGCGTACGTGGACCTGAACCCGATCCGTGCCGGTTTGGCGACGGGTCTCGACGGCAGCGACTTCACCTCGATTCAGCAGCGGCTCGCGGGAGCGGGACGCGCCCCCGCCCCCGCAGCGGTGGCCGCGACTGCGGGCGATCCGCCACGAGCGACTCAACCCGACCCGGAACAGGATGCCGGGCAGCGGCCGGCGGCTGCTGGTGAGCCGCCTCGCCCCGCCACGGTACACCTGCCGGCGTTGTGGCCGTTCGCCGACGAGCCGCGTGCCGGAGCCGACCCGCTGCCGATGGAGCGATCGGCGTACATCGAGCTGCTGGCGGCCACGGGCGCCGTGCTGCGCGGTGAGCCGACGGCCCGCCTGGCGGACACGAGCCGGCGGCGGCTCGCAGAGCTCGGCATTGCCGGGGAGCACTGGCTCGAGTGCATCCGCCACTATGCGCGCCGGTTCTTTGCGATGGTGGG
>Ga0335069_10013793_pt1 | contig 11338 bp, 11 predicted proteins | sample Lox_Sample_11_FD_206714 | JGI IMG/M metagenome (GOLD analysis project Ga0335069, IMG submission 206714) | Soil microbial communities from Loxahatchee National Wildlife Refuge, Florida, United States - Lox_Sample_1.1 | ecosystem: Environmental > Terrestrial > Soil > Wetlands | place: USA... | reverse complement strand
AGGCTGCGACTTAACCGGCAGCTCCAGGTAGCCACGATGCCAGAATTCGTCGAACGACGGCATTGCTATCTGTCGTTGTGCTGCGCGAACGCGAGCACGTTCATACAAGTAACGAATCGATTCTGCCTCGGACCGCCCCTCGGTAAATGCCTCACGTTTCGAAAAGTGCTCAGCAAGGTCGGCAAAAATTGCAAAGTCGTCACGAGATTGTCCGATGGGTCGGATCGCTTGTTTCATCGCGATAAGGAAACGGTCGAACGGACTTGATCCCAGATCGTCACGCTCCAAGGTCGTGGTGGCTGGTAGAACAATATCGGCGTGCCGTGCTGTAGCAGTCCACCACGGCTCATTAACGATTATCGTTTCCGGGCGCCGCCACGCGTATACGAGACGATTCAAATCCTGATGATGATGAAACGGGTTTCCGCCGCACCAATAGACCAGTCGAATATCGGGATAGATGAGGTTTTGCCCATTGTACTGGAACGGCTGATGTGGCTTCAGCAACATGTCCGCTATCCGGGCGACGGGAATGAAGGAGCTGACCGGGTTCTTGCCAATGGGTAAGCTTTGAACCGTCATCTCCGGTCGGGTTTCAGCGAGCCCCTCCATACTGCCGTAGCCGAAGCCAAAACCTCCACCCGGCAGGCCGATCTGCCCAAGCATCGCTGCCAGCACGATCACCAACCAGAATGGCTGTTCACCATGGTCGCTACGCTGAAGTGACCAATTCGCCATGATGAAGGTGCGTGACTTTGCCATCCGGCGCGCCAACTCGCGAATAGCGTGAGCAGAAACGTCACTGAGGTCGGCCGCCCCTTCGGCGCTTTTTGGCTTTCCGTCGACACGACCGAGTACGTAGTCGGCGAAGCGATCGAATCCATCACAGTATTGGTCGAGAAAGCGCTGGTCGTGCAGTTCCTCGACGATGAGCGTGTGCGCAATGCCGAGCATGATTGCTGAGTCAGTATGCGGCCGTGGCGCCAACCAATGCGCGCGAAGAAATGCGGCCGCATCGTCGCGGATCGGGCTGATATTGCAGAAGTCTATTCCGGCTGCTTTCGCCTGTGCGAGCCACTCGGGAGTTGTATGAGCTACCGTTCCGCCGGGGGTAACCTGAGTGTTGCGGGTAGGGATACCTCCGAACGCGACAAATAGTTCGGTGTTCTTAACGATACTTCGCCAGTTCGGGCCCCCCCTGACAAAATCCGAGCTGCCGAGGACATGCCTGACGAGGACACTTCCCGCCGCATTACTGTAGGTCTCCTTGGTGTCGGTAAAGCCTCCGATCTGTACTAAAAACCTCTGGAGCTGTGTCTTCGCATGATGGAATCGACCCGCGCTCGACCATCCGTAAGACCCTCCGAAAATGGCCTCGTTGCCATGTTCCGCAATTACACGCTTGAGTTCATTTCCTACCACCTCAAGCGCATGCTCCCAGCTGACACGAACCCAGGAGTCGCTGCCGCGGCGCTCAGTTGCGCCTCCCGGACCGTGCTTCAGCCAGCCGACTCGAATCGCTGGATATTCGACACGGCTTCGATGATGAACCGCGTCAGGGATCGACCTGATTTCAAGTTAGTCAAGCGGATTAGTGGACTAATTGACCAAAAGGATACCGTTATGCTCCAGGCATCGCTGACAGTGCTTTCGAGCAGCGATACCGTCGGCGTCAATATTATTTTGCTTGCGGACGGGCGCCCTATGCTTCCTGCGGAAAAGTGACTTCGATGGCCCTATCGTGAGTGCTGTTGAGCTGCTGGCGATGGTCAGATACGACGCGGCCAAGGATCAGGGCGAGGAGCTGCTCTTCAATCGCCACAAATTCACGGCTGTCGCGACGGCGCGGCCGCGGTAAGCTAATAGGCACCCCCGCGCGAATAGTGCCATCCTCCAGCACCAGGGCACGATCGGCGAGAGCGGCCGCTTCGGCGCAGTCGTGCGTAACGAGGACGGCCCCGAAGTGTCGCAGTTCCCAAACTTGTTCGATCAATTTCTGCATCTCCATGCGAGTCAACGCATCGAGTGAAGCCAAAGGTTCATCCAGGAGCAAGAGAGTGGGATTACTGGCCAGCGCGCGTGCCAAGGCTACTCGCTGACGTTGGCCCCCTGAAAGAACAGTCGGCCAGTCCTTCGCTCTATCGCCAATTCCTACCAGATCCAGAACCTCGGACCCGCGGTATTTTTCCATAGGGGAAAGTCCGAGAGTGACGTTGTCGATTACGCTACGCCACGGCAGTAGGCGAGCTTCCTGGAACATCATGCGCACGCGGGGCTCGAGTCCGCGAAGCCGCTGCCCATCGAGTAAGATCTGGCCCTCATCAGGCGTTTCCAATCCCGAAAGGAGACGCAAGAAGGTGCTCTTGCCCGAACCGCTCGCACCTACGAGAGCGACAAACTCGCCCTCGGCAATCGTCAAATTCGTGCGATGTAGCACGGTACGCCCTGCATGGCTTTTCGAGAGATTGTCGACGTCGATTCTCATTGCAAGTTACCTGCGGTAGGCCGGGTTCCACTTCAGAAACCTTTGTTCCAGCATCTTCGTCGTACTATCGGACATTTTGCCGAGTAGTGCGTAGAGCAGAACCGTAAGTATAACGACGTCGGTCTGCATGAACTCACGCGCGTCCATCGCCAGGTGTCCGATACCGGTGGTGCTGGCGATTGTCTTCGCGACGATCAGCGTGAGCCACGCGATTCCCAATGCGTATCTGAAGCCCACCATTATTGAGGGAGCGCGCCGGGTAGGGTTACGTGACGAAACAGTGCCAAGCCACGCAGCCCATAGACACGCGCCATCTCGACCAACTGCGGGTCAACATTTCGTACGCCATGATATGCATTAAGGTAAACGGGGAAGAACACACCCAAAACCACCAAGAGGATCTTCGCCTGTTCGCCGATCCCGAACCAGAGAATCACGAGCGGTAGTACCGCTAGATGCGGGATGTTGCGAATCATCTGCAGGGTGCCATCGACGAGATTCGGGATCACGCGGAACTGGCCGCTCAGGACACCGAGGGTTAGTCCAATTGCGCCGCCGATGACGAACCCCAACCCAACACGCAGGGTGCTCGCGCGGACATCAATCAGAAGCTCACCCGATTTGCTCAAGCGAACCGCCGCCCTGAGGACGGCAGTAGGCGCCGGCAGAACTCGAAGAGATACAAAGCCTGTTTGCGAAGCGAATTGCCAAAAAGCTATCGCAAGCGCGGGCACTAGCCAAGGTACGCCCCATTTCGCGGCGCGATCGAGCCAATTCCACCTTGCTTTCGCACTCCCCAGTGGATGAGAGGGAGTCTGTCTGCCGGCGCTCATCGAGGCTGGCTCAACAGCGACGCGTCCGCGACTTTCTCGGGTGCAGGTAAATAGCCCTAACGAGTAGAAGACGTCGGCGATGGCCTGTTGCTTGGCTAAAAGCTCCGCGTTGATTGGAATCACTCCGTAATTACGGCGCGCTATTGCTTTCTGCCAGATGGGCAGAGGAACGCTTGTTCCGTTCGAAAGCTGCTGTGCAGCCAAATCGGGATGACTCCGCATCCAGTCATCGGTTTTACTGATCTCTTCAACTACGATTCGGAAGAGCTCGTGATGCTCTTGAGCAATAGTGCGCGTCGAAGAGTAGATGACCGACTCGTCGACGATTCCGGCCCCATCCGCAAGAAGACGTGCGTCCAAATTGAGCTCAGCTTCCGCATAGAACGGGTCCCAGATAGCCCAGGCATCGATACTCCCGTTCTCAAACGCGGCGCGCGCATCGGTCGGAGAAAGGTTTGCCTGCTTGACGTCGTCGAGCGTCAAATGCGCCTGCTGTAACACCCTGATCAGGAAAAAGTGTGCGTTAGAGCCTCGCGTAAAGGCGATCGTCTTGCCCTTCAAATCCTAAAGGTTCCGAACCTTAGAATTCTTCGGCACCAGAAGGCCTTCGGCATGTGGACTCGGACTTTCGGCGGCGAGATAGACAAGCTGCGAATCGGCGGCTGCTTGCGCAAACACGGTTGCCGCATTTCCAGCTATCCCAAAGTCCAATTCACCGGCATTCAACGCTTCCAGTAGCGGCGGTCCAGACGGGAACTCCGACCATCGAATCTTCGCGCCGAGCAGCGCTAGTCGTTTATCGAGCTCACCCGTCGCCTTCAGGATCATCAGGGTGCCGCCCTTTTGATAGCGGATCCGAAGTTCGGAGATAGGCTTGTCGGGATCTGCGTGGACACGAACTACCGATGCAGAAGAGACGACAGCAAGTAGCGATGCAGTGATAAGGAGGAAGCGACGCCAGGGCGACGGCACGCGATTGATCTTTTCGACTTCTGCTTTCAAGGTAGGGCGCCGTTTGATAAAAGACTAGTGAATCAATCGAGTAACTTATTTAGAGTTGCGAAGCAATACAAGGCGGACCGAGAGTGGAAAACAGAGATCGGCTTCTCGCTCACAAGCTCACGCCCATCATTGGCGCCGAGATAGACGGGGTCGATCTCTCTCGTCCACTCGACGAAACGATCAAGAAAGAAATACGCGCCGCCTTGCTTGAACATTTGGTGCTCTTCTTTCGTGGCCAAAATCTTTCGTGCGAGCAACAGAAGGCCCTTGGCCGCTCTTTCGGAAAGTTGCACAGACATCCCGCGCCGCTAAACAGTCTTGGAGGCGACCCGGAGGTTCTTGTGATCCACACGGATGCCGATTCGACGCGCATCGCTGGGGAGGACTGGCACTCCGACGTCTCCTGCGACATCGAACCACCGCTAGCCTCGATTCTTCATCTGAGCGAAATCCCCCCAACTGGAGGCGATACGTTGTTTGCCAGCATGTACGCCGCATACGAAGGGCCGTCCGACGCATTGCAACGGTTTGTTAGCGATCTCACCGCGATTCACGACGGAGCGCGTAATTACGCGGGTCGCTCTCTAGCTCGTCGAGGCGAAGAGGGCTATCCCAGCGCCGAGCATTCGGTGGTGCGGACCCATCCTGAGACCGGTCGTAAGGCGCTTTTTGTAAATCGTCTCTTTACGACGCGGATTGTTCAGCTAAAGCCAAACGAAAGTAGCAAAATTCTGGAGATGCTCTTTGAGCACGCGAGTCGACCTGAATTTCAGTGTCGCTTTCGATGGTCTCCGGGAGCAGTGGCGTTATGGGACAATCGATGCACACAGCACATCGCGGTGTGGGATTATTATCCCGCCCGGCGCTATGGCCATCGCGTGACTATTGCTGGAGACCGACCATTCTTCAAACCGTAAAGGCGCTTTGCACACGTTCTCGGTGTTTTCCTCTCGGATGAACGGTGCAAAGGCGCCTGTTGACTGGTAAATATTAGTCCAGTAAATCAATCGAATATCTACTCTGTGCGGTTCGCAAAAGATCGAGCTCTTTTTAGCCACGGCTGATTGAAGCGAGTCTCGCTTGGGGAGGCACTGTGGAGAAACCGATCCGTTTAAACGCCTTTGATATGAGCTGCGTTGCTCATCTATCGCCGGGCTTATGGACCCATCCGCGTGATCGATCGGAGGGCTATAAAACTCTGCAATATTGGGTCGACCTGGCCAAAACCCTTGAGCGCGGCATGTTCGACGGATTGTTTATCGCTGACGTTCTCGGCGTTTACGACGTCTACGGCGACAATCAAGGTGCGGCGCTACGGCAGTGCGCGCAGGTACCTGTAAATGACCCGGTTCTCGCGATTCCCACGATGGCCTATGTCACGGAGAATCTCGGCTTCGGCGTTACCTGCACATTGTCTTTCGAGCCTCCGTATCCTTTTGCCCGGCGGATATCGACGCTCGATCACCTAACCAACGGGCGCGTCGGATGGAACATCGTCACAGGGTATCTCGATAGCGCAGCCAGAGGCACGGGCCTCGACGCGCAGGGTGCGCATGATCTCCGCTATGACATCGCGGAAGAGTACATAGAGGTCATGTACAAGCTGTGGGAAGGAAGTTGGGAGGACACGGCAGTAGTCCGTGATAGAGAGGCGCGCATCTACGCCGAGCCCGAGAGGGTGCATAAGGTGCAGCATCGCGGGAAATACTTTCACGTCGATGCGATTCATCTGTGCGAGCCCTCGCCGCAACGGACGCCGGTACTCTATCAAGCCGGGGCTTCGACCAGGGGAAGAGACTTTGCGGCTAAACATGCCGAGTGCGTGTTCGTCAGCGGTCCCACGCCTCAAGTGCTTGCTCCGGTCGTCGCCGACATTCGGAAACGCGCGGCCGGCTACGGCCGCAATCCGCACGAGATACTTATTTTTGCCTTGATGACTGTTATCACCGGGCAGGATGAGGCGGCGGCCGAGGAAAAGTTCAACGAGTACCGGAAGTATATCAATCATGAAGGCGCCTTGGCGCTCTTCTCAGGCTGGACCGGTATTGATTTTTCCAAGTATGCCCTCGACGATCCGATTCGTTACATCGAGAGCAACGCTGCCCAGTCAGCGGTGGAAGCGTTCACGATTGCCGACCCGTCGAAAGTGTGGACGGTACGCGAAATAGCGGAGTACGTCGGAATCGGCGGGCCGGGCCCAGTCATAGTTGGTTCGCCGACACGTATCGCGGATACACTTGAATCATGGGTCGCACAGACCGATATTGACGGCTTCAACCTCGCCTATGCGGTGACCCCCGAAACCTTTACGGATCTAGTCGAGTTCGTCGTCCGTGAATTGCAGCGCCGCGGAGTGTACAAGACCGAGTACCGCAAAGGCACGCTCCGCGAGAAGCTTTTTGGCGTTGGTCGAGCGCGTCTCTCAGGTGCTCATCCAGCTGTCACACACAGACATTTGGCTTTGGAGGGTGGGGTGCGGCGCGAAACCACGGGGCGATTTTCAGCGAAGTTGGAGGCCCCGTCTCGCTGACCTGGTTAACTCTTCAACAGCAACAACCCGAAAATTTGCCACATTTGAAGAAAGACATTGGTCGCGGATTCTCGCTAATCAAGCGCTCACTTTAGAGCAGGAGAAGGTTTTGTCATGGCAGCGCATGCTCTTACCAGAGACCCATGGAATACGTCATTCGAGTCAGCCCTGAATCCTCATTTGGCTGCGGCACGAGAGGTTGCCACGCAACTTCGCGGGACTGCCGCCGAAAGAGAACGCGCAGACCAGCAGCCTTTCGCTGAAATCGATCTGTTGCGGCGCGCCAATTTGCTTGAGGTGCTCGAGCCACAGGAATTCGGTGGAGGAGGGCTGAAATGGCATCAGGCGCTCCGCATTGTTCGCGAGGTTGCGGCAGGAGACACTTCGATCGGTCAATTGCTTGGCTACCACTATTCGATTTCGCGCTTTCCATTGATAGCGGGCCGAAGGGGTCAATACGAACAAGTCGGACGACGTTCGGCAACCGAACAATGGTTCTGGGGCGATGCGGTCGATCCGCTTGGGCCTGAGATTATACTGAATCGCGACGGCGACGGATTTCGCGCGAACGGCTACAAGGATTTCTCTACCGGCGCATCGGTAGCTGATCGCGTTTTGATTTATGTCTCGCTCGACGGCAATCCAGGAGCTGCGGTTATTCCGAGGAAGCGAGATGGGGTCCGGTTTGATCGAAGCAGCTGGAATCATCTCGGTCAGCGCCTTACCGAGAGCTGCCGGACTATCCTCGACAACGTTCGGATCGAGGCGGACGAGATTATTGGTGAGATTCCTGCGCCGGCAAACTCTGTTCCCGCTACTCTGGGGATACCGCTCATTCAGTCGGTGTTCAGCGCGTTTTATCTGGGAGCAGCCCGCGGGGCTCTGATTGATGCTGCCAACTATGTAAGAGGCACGACGCGACCTTGGCTTCACTCGGGTTCGGACCAGGCTAGCGAAGATCCCTATATTATCGAGCGCTTTGGCGAATTTGAGGTCGAGTTACGAGCCGCCGAAGCTCTCCTTGAGCGGGCCGGGGAGCAGTTACAGGGGGCACTGGACCGCGGTGTCGGGCTGACCGCGCAGGAGCGAGGTGAAGCAGCCGTGACGGCCTATGCGGCTAAGGTACAAAGTACACGTGTTGCCCTCGATATCACTTCCCGGGTTTTCGAAGTGCAAGGTGCACGCTCTACTGCACGTCGTTATGACTTCGATCGCCGATGGCGCGATGTGCGCACGCATACGTTACACGATCCAGTCGTTTACAAAACGAGAGAGGTGGGCGACTTCATACTGAACGGTCGCGTTCCCGAGCCCGACGGAGGCCGCTATCGCTAGTCTATGTCGGGAGTCCGGAGGTACGCCGAGATGGCAAGGTTCGGCCTCCGAACTCAGGGCCCACGCTCCCGGAGACCGTGATGATTGACAGGCCGGTCAAAAAAGTCTATTCAGTACATAGATTAATGCTTTCGCATAAAGCGAAATACGCGATGAAGGCGGCGTTGGTGCTGGCCAAAGAGTATGGGCAGGGGCCAATTCTGATCTCGGAAATCGCGCGTCGCGAGAAGATACCGCAGAAGTTTCTCGAGTTGATCCTGCTTGAGTTACGTAATCGCGGTGTGCTGCAGAGCAAAAAAGGTAAGGGCGGCGGCTATTTTCTATTGCGACCGCCCAAGGATATAACGCTCGGCGAGGTGCTGCGCGATATAGAAGGGCCGTTGGCACCGATCGCGTGTGTCAGCAAGACGGCGTACGCGCAATGCCAGGATTGCCGCGATGAACGGACATGCGGTATCCGGATGGTGATGAAAGACGTGCGCGACGCGATGGCAAAGATACTTGATTCGACGACGCTGGCTGATGTGTTGAGACGCGTGGGAAAGTCAGTCGGGGCGGTCGAAGTTGAGTTAGGCGCGAACATCTAAAAAAAATTTGGTTTATTAATCTAGTTACAACATAGGGTAAATTGATGATAAGGGGAGCTCAGTCGACAGACGTTCGCCTCGCTGCGGATGGGGATGCGCAGTTGGCAAAGGTGATTCGTGAGGTCATCCAAGGCGTTAAGAGCGTCAACTACGGATCGATCGAAATCATTATTCAGAATTCGCGAGTAGTGCAGATCGAGCGTAAAGAGAAGTTTCGCTTCGACCGCGATTAAATAACGAACGGCCAACCGGACTGCCGGAGGCTAGTTTAACCACCCACAGGCCGAACTGACCGGACAACCGGAGGTTATCAGGCATGGAGATGCATGATGAACTACGGTTGGACCGGGGACAAGAATCCTCGCCCAAATTGTGTCGACCCAAAGGCCTCGAGCCCGGGTCGGTCGAAGTCAAAGCGAAGACGCCGTCTAGGTGCGACGACAGCACTTCTCGCAGTGCTCGGCGCCGGATGCGCTGACGCTAGCCACCTTTTTCTCAGTAGCGGACCGCAGCCGCGGGTCGAGGACTGTATGACTCTGCAGCAGGCTACGCCGACCAAATATGTTTGCGACGGTAAGACCTACACCTCGCTGCAGTTGGCCGACATCCGCAGAGGCACGAACGACAAAAAACAGTAGTAGAGGGCGAGGATCGTGGACGTGATTGCAGGTCTGACAGTTGGAGTCCTGATGGGCGGCCTGGTCTGTCTCGGCACAGCTTTTTGGCTGGATCTGCAACGTCGAAAGGATGAGCGAGTCGCGAGGGGGCACGACGCGTCGCTGTCATCGAAACCACGAGCCGCTCGACGGCATCTGAGGCCGCTACCAAGTCAGGGGAAGCAACGAATCAAAGATGTTTAGCAGGAAACCGAAGGGATTAATGAGGGGCGCACGCTGGCTTACGCTAAGCACGGCGATCGCATCGATCTTTCAAACAAGCCCGGCGCTCGCCGAGACCAACGCGGAACTGCAAGCCGAGGTCAAAGCGCTGATTCAAAAAGTAAATGCGTTGGAGCAGCAGAATCAGCAGCTTCTGAATCTCGACCAACAGGTCAAAATTATAGGTCGTAAACTCGAAGTTCAGCAGGAGGTTACGACTAACAAACAGACAGATCTCGAGAAGCAGGTCGCGCAAATCAAACCGGCCTGGAAGAGCTACATGGATAACTTCCAGAACAAGTTCCGGTTGGGAGCTTTGGCCTATCTGGACTATGCCATGTACACGCGGACCGGTTTCGGGCCGCGCTTTCTCGAGAATCTGAATCCGCCGGGGCCCGGCAACAACGGCTACAACTCGTTCGACATCAACCGGGTGTATCTCAATACCTACTTTACCCCGGTCGATGACTGGACCTTTCGCATAACGCCTGAGATTTACCGCGCCACCGGCGCACAAAGTAACGCCAGCACCAACGATAAGAACGGGGCGACCAGTGGTGTCGGCAGCAATCTCGACGGCAGCATGAACTTCCGCCTCAAGTTTGCTTACGCACAATACTCTGGATTGTGGAACGACTTCAGCCTGCTCAAGGGTGGGACAGTTACCGTTGGTGCGCAACAAAATCCGTTGCTCGGATGGGAGGAAGACTTCACGCAGTATCGATGGGTCTATCTTGCGCCCTGGAATTACCTTGGCCTCTCATCGAGCCAGATAGGTCTGCAATTTGCGGGACCGATCAAACTCGGTGGTGGTGAGACGACCTATTTTGATTACGCTGCCGGCGTCTACGACAACGGTAACTTCAGCACGCCGGAGCAGACCAACACCAAACAGGTGATGGGGCGCTTGACGACCTATCCGTTTGGCTCGAGCTATCGCTTCCAAGGCCTCGGCCTCACCGGATGGTGGAACTACGGCTGGGGTAACACGACACCGGATCAGTCAGGCCTGACCGGGCCGCTGAAGGGCAAGGTTGCGCAATTCGAGCGAATCGCCGCTATCCTCAGTTACGCGTCTGAGCAGTGGAATATTGCCGGTGAGTTCGATTACGGCAAGAACGCCTTCCAATTGGGTAACCTGTTCTCGGGTAGCGGACCGCAGGATGCCTTTGGTACGCCCACTGGTCCGGCCGTCACAACGCCCGGCGCTTTTGGCAATACCGGCAAGAACGGGACGGCATCTTGCGCGAAGACTGCTTGCTACAGCGTGTACGACACCTTCGGCCCGCAGACTGCAGTCTACAATGCTCTGTTGAACAACGGTCGGACGCGTCAGGTCGGAGTCGATTTCCTTGGTCGCTACCATATCCCGGGGACCAAGTTCTCGGTCTTCGGTGTGTTCCAGTGGATGATGCCGAACGACAACGTGCGCGGGAATGATCCGCTCGATTTCCAGCGGGTCGTGGCGGGTATCAGCTATCAGTACAACGAGTACATGCGCTTCGCGTTGGATAGCCAGAACCTGCTGTTCTACCACAATCAGGAAAGCATGCCGATCGCGTCGGCAGCGAGCTACAACTACGTGCCTGGCAGCAGCTTCAATGGACGCCTGTTACCAGACAAGGCAACCACGAAGCCATTTGCATACAACGGTACGATTCCGTTCCTGGTGCCGCGTGATACGCACG
>Ga0335069_10013792_pt1 | contig 11339 bp, 13 predicted proteins | sample Lox_Sample_11_FD_206714 | JGI IMG/M metagenome (GOLD analysis project Ga0335069, IMG submission 206714) | Soil microbial communities from Loxahatchee National Wildlife Refuge, Florida, United States - Lox_Sample_1.1 | ecosystem: Environmental > Terrestrial > Soil > Wetlands | place: USA... | reverse complement strand
TCCGAAGGCAGCCTCGTCACCGCGGGCACCGATTCGGCGCTGCTCACCAACCTCACGCAGGTGAATCCCATCTGGGTGCGCTTCTCGCTCGCCGAGCAGGATTTCAACCTGATGCGCGGCGCCGAGCGCACCGCGCACGTGCAGATCATCGGCAACGACAACGCGGTGCTCGCGGACAACGGCAAGCTGAACTTCCTCGCGAGCACTGTCGATCCGCGCCTGGGCACGGTGCAGCTTCGCGCGGAATTCCCCAACGCGAACCTGCGCTGGCTGCCGGGGCAGTTCGCGCGCGTGCGCATCCTCGCGGGCGAGCAAAACGCCATCCTCGTGCCCCAGGCCGCGATCCTGCAGAACGACCAGTCGCGCATCGTGATGGTCGTGGGGCCGGACGGCAAGGCGCAGTCGCGGCCGGTGAAGATCTCCAACTGGCTGGGCTCGGACGCCATCATCACCTCGGGCCTGAAGGACGGCGACCAGGTCATCACCGACAACCTCGTGAAGGTGCGCGTGGGCACTCTGGTGCAGCCGAAGAGCTAGTCACCCCATGGGCGCCTTTTCGCAGTTCTTCATCCAGCGGCCGATCTTCGCGTCGGTCATCGCCATCCTCATCACGCTCGCCGGCGTGATGGCGTCGTTCAACCTGCCGATCTCGCAGTATCCGGAGATCTCGCCGCCCACGGTCACGATCACCACGGCGTACCCGGGCGCGAGCGCCGACACCATCGCGCAGACGGTCGCCGCACCCATCGAGCAGCAGCTCTCGGGCACCGAGGGCATGATCTATTACGTTTCCAGCGCTTCGCAGGACGGCTCGCTCACCATCACCTGCACGTTCGAGGTCGGCACGGACCTGGACCGCGCCGTGGTCCAGCTCAACAACCGCGTGCAGGTCGCGCAGCCTACGCTGCCCGACGAGGTGCGCCGCAACGGCATCATCGTGGCCAAGCGCTCGCCCGACATCCTCGTGGTGGTGGCGCTCACCTCGCCCAAGGGAACGGTCGCGACCACCACGCTCGCCGACTACGCCAACACCAACATGGTGGACGATCTCAAGCGCGTCACCGGCGTGGGCGATCTCTTCGTCTTCGGCGCGGGCTCGTCGATGCGCATCTGGCTGAAGCCCGATCGCATGGCGCAGCTGGGCGTCACGCCCAACGACGTGGCCGACGCCATCCGCGGGCAGAACTCGCAGTTCGCCGTGGGCAAGATCGGCGCGGAGCCCGCGCCGCCCGGGCAGGCCGTCACCTTCACGGTCACGGCGCGCGGGCGCCTTGCGCGCACCGACGAGTTCGAGAACATCATCGTCCGCGCGAACGGCCCCAACGGCACGCTGCGCGTGAAGGACGTGGCCACCGTGGGCCTCGATGCGCTCAACTACGACACCGCGCCCACCGTGGACGGCAAGCCCGCCATCGGCATGGCGATCTTCCTGGCGCCCGGCGCCAACGCGCTCAACACCGCCACGGCGGTGAAGGCGCGGCTGGTCGAGATCCGGAAGAACTTCCCGCCGGACGTGGACTACATCATCCCGTTCGACACGACGATCGTGGTGAAGGCCTCCATCCACGAGGTCGAGGTCACGATCTTCGAGGCGGCCGTCCTCGTGCTGATCGTCGTGTTCATCTTCCTGCAGACGTGGCGCGCGACGCTGATCCCGATGCTCGCGGTGCCCGTGTCCATCGTGGGCACGTTCGCGGGCCTGTACGTGCTGGGCCTTTCGATCAACGTGCTCACGCTCTTCGCCATGGTGCTCGCCATCGGCATCGTGGTGGACGACGCCATCGTGGTGCTGGAGAACGTCGAGCGCCTGATGCGCGTGGAGAAGATGAGCCCGCGCGAGGCTTCGATCGAGGCGATGCGCGAGGTGTCCGGCGCGCTGATCGCCATCGTGCTCGTGCTCTGCTCGGTGTTCATCCCCGTCGCGTTCCTGGGCGGCATCGCGGGCCAGCTCTACAAGCAGTTCGCCGTCACGGTCGCAGTCTCGGTGGTGATCTCGGGCTTCACGGCGCTCACGCTCACGCCTTCGATCTGCGCGCTGCTGCTCACCCACGCCGACCACGAGGCGAAGATCTTCCATCCCTTCAACGTCGCGTTCGACAGGACCACGAAGTTCTTCCTGAGGGGCGTGGACCTCGCCCTCGCGCGGCGCCTCGGCGCGGCCATCGTGTTCCTCGTGATGATCGCGGGCGTGGTGTTCCTGTTCCTGCGCGTGCCGACGAGCTTCGTGCCCACGGAGGACCAGGGCTACCTCATCGGCTCGATCATCATGCCGGACGCCGCGTCGCTGCAGCGCACGCAGAAGACGGGCGCCCAGCTCTGGGATGTGCTCTCGAAGGACGAGGCGATCCAGCACGCGTTCGTCGTGCCGGGCCGCGATTTCATCGGCGGCGCCAACAAGACGAGCGCGGGCACGACCTTCGTGCTGCTCAAGGACTGGGACGAGCGCAAGCGCACGGCGCAGCAGGTTGCCGCGGACCTCAACAGGAAGGGCCAGGGCTTCACCGACGGCATGGCGATCATGTTCAATCCGCCCGCGATCCGCGGGCTGGGTTCCGCGGGAGGCTTCGAGTTCTACATCCAGTCGCGCACCGAGGGCGACACGAAGAAGCTGGGCGCCATCATCACGAGCCTGAACCAGGCGCTCGCCGCCGATCCCGAGCTCACGGGCATCACGACCTTCTATCGCCCGAGCACGCCGCAGCTGCACGTGGAGGTCAGCCGCGAGCAGGCGATCTCGCTGGGCGTTCCGGTCCCCGACGTGTTCGACGCGATGCAGAGCACCTTCGGCGTGCTCTACGTGAACGATTTCAACATGGCCGGCCGCACGTATCGCGTGCAGGTGCAATCCGAGGGGCAGTTCCGCGCCGCGCCGGACCAGATCGGCAACGTGTACGTGCGCTCCACGACCACGGGCCAGATGATTCCGCTGCGCGCGCTGTTGCGCGTTTCCGAGGATGTGGGCCCCGAGCAGGTGGACCGCTTCAACGGCTTCCTCGCCGCGAAGGTACTGGGCTCGGGCAAGGCGGGCGTTTCCTCGGGCCAGGCGATCGAGGCCGTCGAGCGCGTGGCCGCTGCGAACCTCCCCCCCGGCTACACGCTCGCGTGGAGCGGGCAGGCGTTCCAGGAGAAGCGCACCGGCAAGCAGTCGATCGTCGCTTTCGCGCTCGCGATACTCATGGTGTACCTCATCCTCGCGGCGCTGTACGAGCGCTGGCGCCTTCCGTCGGCCGTCGTGCTCGCGGTGCCCTTCGCCGTGTTCGGCGCGCTGGGGCTCGTGTTCCTGCGCGGCATGGAGAACGACATCTACTTCCAGATCGGCCTCGTGGTGCTGATCGGCCTCGCGGCGAAGAACGCCATCCTCATCGTGGAATTCGCGCAGCAGGGATTGCTCTCGGGCATGAGCGCGCACGATGCGGCGGTGCAGGCCGCGCGCCTTCGCTTCCGGCCCATCGTGATGACTTCGCTCGCGTTCGTCTTCGGGGTGATGCCGCTCATGTTCGCCCATGGCGCCGGCGCCGCCTCGCGCCGCTCGATGGGCACCGGTGTGGTGGGCGGCATGCTGCTCGCGACCTTCGTCGCGACGATCTTCGTGCCGATGTTCTTCACGGTCTTCGCGCGCCGCAACAAGATGGGCGGCGTGCCGGAGGCTCCGCGCGGCAACCCGGGGCATCCGTCCGCGCCGCAGGAGGCCGACTGATGCGCCGCGCCGTCCTCGTCGCATTGCTCGCCGCATCCGGCTGCGCCATGGTCGGCCCGGACTACAAGCGTCCCGAGACGAGCCTTCCCGCCGCGTACAGCGAGCCCGCGCCTGCCGGCACGCTCAAGGTGCCGCTCGATTGGTGGAAGCTCTACAACGATCCCACGCTCGATCACCTGGTGGACGAGGGCCTCAAGCACAACACCGATCTCTTCATCGCCGTGGCGCGCGTGGAGGAGGCGGAGGGCGCGTTGAAGGAAGCGCGCGCGATCCTCTTCTTCCCGCCGATCGATCTCAACGTGCAGGCGCAGCGCGGCAGGACCACCAGCTCGGGCACGCTCGCCACCGGCAGCGGGTTCGGCGTGGGACTCTCGACGTCGTTCGAGCTGGACGTCTGGGGCAGGCTGCGCCGCGGCGAGCGCTCGGTGCAGGACCAGCTCCTCTCGTCGCAATATGGCCGCGACACGGTGGCGCTCACGGTGGCGGCGTCGGTTGCCCGCGCGTACTTCGCGGTGCGCGCGCTGGACGCGCAGCTCATCGCCTCGCAGGGAATCCTCGAGGCCGCGGACCAGTCGCTCGCGCTCGCGAAGAAGCGCGCCAATGCGGGCATCGCACCCGAGCTCGACATCTACCAGGCCGGAAGCCTTCGCGCGCAGTCGGCGGCGCAGGCGAGCGAGATCCAGCGCCAGCGGGCAACGTTCGTGCATGCCCTGGGCGTCCTCACCGGCAAGCTGGATCTCGAGATCGCGCCCGGCACCTTCACCGCGATTCCAGTCCCGCCCGTCACGCCGCCGGGCCTGCCCTCGGAGCTGCTCGAGCGCCGCCCCGACGTGAGGCAGGCCGAGGCGAATCTCGAAGCGGCCAGCGAACGCATCGGCCTCGCGAAGGGCTCCGAGTTCCCCGCGCTCGTGCTCACGGGCACGTACGGCACGATCGGCTCGCAGGTGGACCAGCTCTTCTCGACGGGCGCGCGCACGTGGTCGATCGGCGCGGGGCTCGCGGGCCCGATCCTCGACGGGGGACGCTACAAGGCGCGCACCGAGCAGGCCGAGGCGCAGGCACGCCAGGCGCAGGGCGCGTACGAGGGTGCGGTGCGAAACGCATTCCGCGACGTGGTCGATGCGATCTCGAACGTGAAGCATGCGAGCGACACGGAAGTGGACCTGCGCGACCTCGTCGACCAGTCGCAGAAAGCGCTGCACATCGCGGAGCTGCGATACGAGCACGGGTACTCGGCGTACCTCGAGGTGCTCGATGCGCAGCGGACGTTGAACGATGCGCAGCTCACGCTGATCCGAAATCGGCTGGCGCTGCTGTCGTTCACGGTGGATTTGATGAACGCCTTGGGCGGGGGCTGGGAACCGCCGAAGTCGTAGAGCACTGTCGTCGTGTGGCGCTAGTCTCGCGCGCTACGCCTGCGCGATCGCCGCGATCGACACCTTCAGTCCCGGGACCTTCGCTGGCAGCTTTGCGCCTTGCCGCGCGGGCGGTTTCGAGGGAAACCACTTGAGGTATTCCTCGTTCATGCCCGGGAAATCGTCCTCGTCGGCGAGCACGATCGTCACGCTCACGATCTTGTCCATGGAGCTTCCCGCCGCTTCGAGGATCGCCTTGATGTTCGCGAGGCTCTGCCGCGTCTGCTCCTGGATCGTCGTGCCCTTGAGGGCGCCGGTGGCGGGATCGTGGGGCGCGGTTCCCGAAACGAAGATGAGCCCGCCGGCCTTCACCGCCTGGCTGTAGGTGGCCGGAGGCTTTGCCGCGTTTGGGGTGAAGACGATGTCGCGAGTCATCGAGGAAGCTCCTTTGCGGGGAGCCGCAATTCTATCGCTACTCCTCGACGGATTCGTCGACGATCTTCTCGAAGCGGACGCCTTCGATGCCCTTGGGGTACATGCCCCGCACGATCTCCATCTCGACGTAGCCGTGCTTGCGATAGAACGCGCGCGCGACGACGTTGCTCGCGCGGGCCTCCGACCTCAGGCGGTTCACGCCCGCGACGGAGGCGACCTTCTCGAGCCACGCGAGCAGCGCCGAGCCCACGCCCTGGCGCCGCGACTCCTCGCGCACGGCGAAGAGCAGCAGGTGCGCCACCTCGTCCTCGTACTTCATGATGCCGAATCCCAGCATGGCCTCGTCGGCCATCGCCACGGCCACGTTGATGTTCCGGTCGCGGATCGCCTTGGCCACGCGCACGGGATTCCAGCTCCAGCCCAGGCCGTGCTCGATCTCGGTCATCGACTCGAGCGCGATCGCGGCCGCGTCCTTCCGCGTCGCGAGGCGAATGGTGATGGATTCCTTCACGCCGGCCGCGCCTTGTGCTTCATGCCATGTGATCCATGTCCTCGGGCATGCTGACCCACGAGTGCATCCGCTCTTCATACACCGAGAAGTTGGGCGCCGGAAACCCGGGGTCCGCGAATGCCCCGACCGGCACGGCGATGACGTCGGCGCCCTCGAGCGTGTAGTACACGGTCGCGCCGCAGGTCGGGCAGAACCTGAAGGTGGCCTTCGTGCCCGCGTCGCCGATGCGCACGAACTCGGTGCCGGTGCCGACGATCTTCACTGCCTCTCGCGGAAATCGCGCTTGCGCGCCGAAGACGCTCCCGGTGCGCCGTTGGCAAGCGAGGCAATGACAGACCGAGACGCGCACGGGTTCGCCGGTGGTGTGCGCCTGGAGCTGGCCGCAACTGCATGAGGCGATGCGAGTGGTCATGACAAGCGAACCCCGATGATTGTCCATGTGCGCTTCACCTACGGTCCTCCTGCGAGGAGGGCGTGGCCACGATGACCGCTGGTCCGCTCCATCGCGTTGTCGGGCGCCACCGTGATCAGCTCTCGGGATCGTACTGGAACTCGCGGAGTTCTTGCGAGCAGCGGCACGCCTTGGCAAGTCTTGTGGCCCACTCGACGGCGGCTTCGCGCGACGGGAGCTCCAGGACGCAGAACCCGCCGTCGAACTCCCTGGTCTGCGGGTAGGTCTCATTCGTGACGGTACCGTCGGCGGCGACCATCAGCGGCGCGACGTCCTCGTTGATCCCACCACCGAACACATAGACGCCGGCGGCCTTCGCCTCACGTACGACTGCGTGGGCCGCTTCGCCGACGGCGGCCCAGTCCGCTTGGGGGACTTCCATCGCCGGTCCGGGGAAGGAGATCAGGTACTTCGTCATCGCTCGTCCTCCGGTGCGAGTTTGCGCCCATTGCTGCTCCCGTCCATCAACGACGCAACAAGGCGCTTGGGAGCCTTGCGTGCCCAGGCTGAACGCACCAATTGATTGACTACCGAGGGCGAGGCCTCCGACAAGCGCACCCGGACGCCACGAACCTTGCCGCCCCAAACCAACTTCTCAACGAACCTCGGATAAAGCGTTAAAGCGCGTTCTCGTTCATCATCGGCGACGAAGATGTGTATGTGCTGCGCGTCCGGCGGCACAGTAACAAAGATCTTCCCCCGTACGCGAAAGGACGCGTACTCAAAGTGCGGCTCCTCGGTCGCTTCCAACAGGGACAGCGCATATCGGCGAACCTGAGAAATGTTCATTCGGCGCCCCGAGACTCTGTTTCGCGCGGCCTAACGACCTGGTTGAGCGGCTTTGCAGGGTGCTGATTTCGCGCCGCCGAGCACGCAATTCATTGCGAGGACGGCGCGGGCAGGATGATTCCCGGTACGGTCCAACGTGTTGTTAGGCGTCATGTCGAAGCACTTCATGGAACGCTTCGTTCAGCGCCGCGAGGTTTGCCGGTGCAATGGGCGATTCGGGCGTAAGCGATTCGAGCCGCTCTAGCTCACGCTCGATGAATGCGTGAATGCTCGCAACTTGAGGTTCAAGACTCATCTCAGGGGTGGTGCGCTTTCGATTCAATAGGTCATCGATGTCCCGTCGCAGAGAGGCGTCGTCGGCGATCAGATGCAATAGGCTCGCGAACTCGATTGGGGCCGGTGAACCATAGCGTTCGAGCCAAAGTACGGACAACAGCGGTCGCAAGACGTAAAAGTACTTCTTGATTGGTACGGATTCCGTTCGAAGGTAGCCGCGGTAGTTTGTCTTCGCCATGCTTCGGTAGTGGTAGATGCCACTTGTGCACGAATAGATCGTGGGAAGCAAGCGCCGTGCTCGGGCGGCGAAGTGCCCTTGTTCAGCATAGACGATGGGCGACTGAATCCATTCGACGAACGCCGGATTCGACTTGGCAAATAGACGCAGCGCCTTCCGAAGATCCCAGCCGTTGAGGTCAATGTCATCGACGATGGGATATTCGATGACGTCTCGCCTCTCCTCGAGGTCAACCGAGAGATACCATTGAGTCGGGTGGACATAGATAAATCGAGCGTCGTAATCGCTATTCGGGGACTCGAATCCCCAAGCGCGACTACCTGACTCCACCGCAAGCAGGACGCGAACGCCGTTTTCCCGCTCGGCCGCGCTGATCCGGCGAAGTATCTCGGACCTGACGGTGGCTGGGATCATGACGCCTGACGATTCAGTTGAGCAGCCTGGCACGGCACCCATTCCGCGTCGTCGAGCACGCAATCCATTGCGAGGACGGCGCGGCCGCGATGACCACCGGTCCGCTTGAATGCGTTGTTAGGCATCAGTCTTGGCGCTGTTCGCAACGAATTCATCCGCCTGCGACGGTGTAGTGAACTCGTGCCAAATAAGGTGTGCGAACTGTCCTACACCCTGCAACCCGGCATACTTGTCTTGGTTCTTCTTGTACGTTGTAAGCGCCCATAGCAGGATTGATTCCTTTGAGAAGAACGCTCGGGAAAGTGATTCCCGATTCCCATGCCAGAGGCGCTCGCCCAGTGCGGCTCGCTTCAGTGTGCGCCAAAGTACCCTTGAGAAAACAATCTTTCGGCTGAAGTTCAGCCAGAGGACATGCGTCGCCCTTGGCCAAATCAGCTCTCGCACCACGCTGTAGTTGCCGTCCACGACCCACCTGTCCCCTTTCACGGCATCGCGAACCGCTTCCGCAAAATCTGCATCCGGGCGCTCAATCCAATTCTCAGCCCAGTGCAACTCGTCAAGTTCGATGTAGCGAGAGTTGGTCGCTTGTGCCAGCGAACGTCCGAAGACCGACTTGCCGGCGCCACTAGTGCCAACGACGACGTAGCGCATGCGAGCGGCGACCCCTGGTGCCTAACGACCTAGTTGAGCGCTCCAACACGTTGTCAGGTCGCACGTCCGTCCTCGATGGGGACGACCACGACAGCGGTTCCGTAGCAGAGTACCTCAGTGAGCCCCGCCATTAGCTCGGTGGCGTCGTAGTGCACCCCGATGATTGCGTTGGCATGCATCAATTGGGCGTGCTGGCGCATGAGCTGAAACGTTTCCGCGCGCGCGTGTTCGCAGAGCTCAGTGTAAATGGTGATGTTTCCTCCGAAGAGCGACTGAATGCCACCGAAGAAATTTCCCACGATTGACCTGGAGCGCACCGTAATTCCGCGCACGACGCCCAGATTCTTCGTGATTCTGAATCCGGGAAGCTCGAACGCCGTGGTGATCATTGAGTTATCCATGTCCCTCCTTGCGGTCTAACGACCTGGTTGAGCGGCCAAGCACGATGACCGTGCCGGGGAAAGACGCGGCCAATAGCTCGCGGGGAACAGGTAGTCCTCGCCGGATTCGTCGACAACGCGAACGAGCTTGTGCTTCTCGGCGCCGCGATCGGTCAGGAGGCGATAGATCTTGAGCGGCTCAAGGGAGGCTTCGTAGCCCTTGTTCCGGACACAGACCACGTATTTCGTCGGATTCGAGGCCATGGCGTCAGTCGATAAGGTGCTTGATCTTCAGTTCGCGGCGTCCGATGCCGGGCGGCCACGACGACCGCTGGACCGCTCGAACGCGTTGTTAGGCGTCACGATGGTATGTGGCTAATTGACAACGCGACCAACCCTTAGCTCTGAATTTGCGCCGCCGCGAGCGATAAGGTAGACGTCTGTTGCGATGTGCCACCTGAGCTCGAAATCCGAGCGATTGGCCACGTATTCCATTTCTCCCTGGTATGACGCGGAATCACTCGTCTTGACCCACTCACCACTTTCCCTCGTTCGATAGGCATCCGCCATGGGACTCCAACCAGTGGGTAACAGTATGCAACCAGTGGCCGACTTGCACGCGGTGGCAAATGGCTCTGCAACTCGCGTGAGGACCTCGACTTTGCGATGAACTTGATAGTTCCAATAGAACGTCACAGAGCCGACGAGAGCCAGGCCTATTCCGAGAGTTCGGACCCATGACTTCATGACGCCTAACGACCTATTTGAGCGGCCGGCCACGATCGCCTGTGCGCACCGGCCCGCGCACACAGTGCCACGGCGCGCACGGTGCGGCCACGACGCATCACGGTATAAGCTCGAACGCGTTGTTAGCCATCATTCGTTACCCCTTGATTGGCCGTCCAGGCTGCCGGGTAAGCACACGCTGTATCGGGCCATGAATGATCACGGTGTCCGACTGCGGCACGTACTCCAAGTCCATTTCGCCGAGGCCTTCATCACCGCGCTGCCCTTTCGTTCGCAACTTGATTCGCGATCCGTGAAGCCAGTAGGTGCATGAAATTTGAGTATCGCGGGCATTCGCATTGTCGTGAAGGGCTATCGAGCAATGTCCGTCTGAATCGAGCTCAAGTGCAAGGTTTCCTTTGGCGTCGGCGCCCTCCCACGTGGCGACATAGTCCTGCGCCTGAACCGACAGGCTGCCCGAGATCGCGACTATGGCCACGAAGAGGCGATGGCTAGACATATGCGGATGATGGCTAACGACCTAGTTGAGCGACCGCCATGGCGAGCGCGCAATTCATTGCGAGCACAGGGCGCCCACGGTGCCGCACGGTAAGCTCGAACGCGTTGTTAGGCAGCTTCCTCATGTGTCCACCCTGGGAAAACCAACACGCCTGGATGACATTTCAGCGCACGAGCCAGAACTTTGGCGCGCTCCACGCCCAGGCGAACACGGTCATTTTCGATCGCGGAGATCGTGGCCTGAGGGATACCCGATGTCTCGGCTAGCTGGTTCTGGCTCAGTTCCTGGAGCTCGCGAAGAATACGGACAGATTCCCCGACACTCACAGTCGCTCGCTTCTTGGCGGGTCGATAGTCTTTCATCAAGGCCTCCGATAGTCGTGAGCGGTGATTGACGCGACTTGGAACAGCGTCTCGTCCGCCACGACGCGATAGATGACACGCCACTGATCGCCTAAGCGAGACGATCGGCAGCCCTTCCACTCTCCGGCCAACGCTTCGTCGTGAAACCCCTTGATGAGGCGAAGGCCCATTGGGCCAGACATCGCAGCGATGTCCTTCCATTTCTCGTAGCGCTTTAAGATTTCCACGGGCGCGCTTGTGGCCTGTTTGTCCACGCGACGATGTTCGTCGATACGCCACATGCCATATTGTGCCTATATCATATATGGCATGTCAAGTCGCGCGGTCTCGGAAGCTGCCTAACGTTTGAGCTGAGCTGCCGGTGGAGGTCCGCTCGAGCGAAGGGTTAGGCCTCTCTGCGCCCCGGCTCCGCGGCGTGAACGAAGACGGTGTAGGTGTCTGCGGGTCGTGGAGCGCCAGCAAGGTCTAGCGCGTGACCGATCGCGCCGCGATGGTAGGTGCCGTGATTGATCAAGTGGTAGATGACCTCCGCGC
>Ga0335069_10013791_pt1 | contig 11339 bp, 11 predicted proteins | sample Lox_Sample_11_FD_206714 | JGI IMG/M metagenome (GOLD analysis project Ga0335069, IMG submission 206714) | Soil microbial communities from Loxahatchee National Wildlife Refuge, Florida, United States - Lox_Sample_1.1 | ecosystem: Environmental > Terrestrial > Soil > Wetlands | place: USA... | reverse complement strand
TGGGCGTCCGTCGGGCGTCTCGACGCCCTTGCCCTTCTCGACCTCGTCGAAGATCGCCCGGCTGACGACGTCGCGCGGCGCGAGCGAGTCGGTGAACTCCTCGCCGTCGGCGTTGAGGAGGACGGCGCCGTACGCGCGCGTCGTCTCCGGGATCGAGTAGCCCTGCATCGTCTCCGGCCAGGCGCCGCCGTTCGGGTGGTACTGGAGTGCGTCGAGGTCGCGCGCCTGCGCGCCCGCGTCGAGCGCGATCCGCGTCACCTCGCCCGTCGCGCCGGGATGGTTCGTCGAGAGCTCGCCGCGGCGCTCGGCCTCCGCGTAGCAGCGGCCGCCGGCGGCGAGGATCACGGCGCCGGCGTCGACGGTCTCCTCGCCGCAGCGCGCACGCCAGCCGTTCTCCGTCGGCTCGAGCTCGTGGAGCGGGCTCTTCGCGAGGACGGTGACGGAGCTGGCCTCCACGGCGTCGCGGAGCGCCGCCGTGATCGCGTGCCCGGTGCGGTCGCCGACCTGGAGCAGCCGCTTGCGCGACGCGCCGCCGCAGCGGGCGAGCCGGTAGCCGCCGTTCTCCCGCGTGAACCCGACGCCCAGCTCCTCGAGCCAGTGGATCGCGGACGGCGCCTCGGAGGTGAGCACCTCGACGAGCCGCCGGTCGGCCGTCTCGTGCGAGCTGCGCCAGACGTCCTCCGCGTGCTGCTCCGGCGAGTCGTCCTCGCCGAGCGCCGCCTGGATCCCGCCCTGCGCTTTCGCCGAGTTGCAGGACTGGATCGACCCCTTCGTCGCCAGCCCGACCCGCGCCCCGGCCCGCCCGGCGGACACGGCCGCAGCGAGCCCGGAGGCCCCGCTCCCGATCACGAGCACGTCGAATGAGCGGTCAGCCGACACTCCGGCTCGATTGTAGCCGATGTCAGCTAATTCCAACGATAAGACCCGCTCATAGTCGTCCAGTTCGGACATGACCGAATTTGCCATCTTGATTGTCAGTTCTGACAACGCTACCGTGCCGGAATCGTCCAGTTGAAAGGAGAAACGCCGTATGAACAAACGAAGAACTGCAGTGTTGCTTGCGGGCCTCTCGCTGCTCGTCGCGGTCGCTCTCGTGCCGACCGCATCGGCGGGAGGTCCACAGCCGCTCGCGCCCGCGCAGGCCCAGGCGCTCGCGAACGCGGCCCCGGTCGTCCAGACCGGCTCCGTCACCCGGTCGGCGACGCCGCAGGAAGCTTTGGCCGCGGCCGCGCTCCCCGGTGCGACCGTCTCGATCTCGCCCGGTCTTGCGCCGTCGGAGGCCGTCGGGCTCGCGTCCGTCGCCAGGCCGATCGCCCCAGCAGCGGCCTCGAATGCATGCTGGGCGAACGCGTATTGGCGCCAGTGGGGCACATGGCCGTACGAGCAGAAGATCACCGACACGACGTACTGGTGCGCCGTCTACGGCGACCACATCACCTACACCGCGTCCAGCGTGACCGGCACCGGCACGTTCTGCGGGACGAGTTGGACGACGAGCCAGCTGATCGGTGGGGGAATCGGCTACTCGTGGTTCGTCCTGCGCTCGTCGGCAGGATTCTCGTGTTCGACGGTGATCCCCTGGGTCACGCTCCATCCGAGCCACTACATCGACGTCTCGAGAAACGACTGGGGCAGCACGGCCGAAGTCGGAAGCAACTAGGAGGAGCCAATGGCAACGCTCGTCACGAAGAAGCGCGTCGGATATGCGATCGTCGTCCTCGTGGCGATCCTCGCGATCGTGTCCTTCGTCCTCCCGTATGCGGGCATCCACCACGCTGGGCTGACGCCGGTTCCGTGAGGCTTCCGCTCGGACTCGAGGTCCGCATGACGCCCCCGACCCGGTGGCGTCGGGTGCGCGTCTACCTCTGGATCGTGCTCGTCGTCGTGCTCGTCAGCGCGCTCGTCCAACGGTACTTCTGAGACCACTCGCGGCGGGGGCGGGACGCCGCCCCTGCCGCTACCAGACGGAGCGGAGCAGCTGCTCGATCTCGGCCGGCGTCGCCGGATGCGGGTTCGCCTGGTTGCCGGCTCGGTGTGCGGCGAGCTCGGCGAGCTCGGGGAGGTCGTCCCCGGGAACGCCGAGCTCCCGCAGGCGCGTGATCCCGCCGAGACGGGCGAGCTCCTCGGCGCGGGCGGCTCCGTCCCCGCCGACGGCCGCGCCGAAGCGGCGCACGGCATCCGGCGCGAAGCGGGCGTTGAAGCGGAGCGCCGGCGGCAGGCAGATCCCGTTCAGCGTCCCGTGCGGAAGGCCGTAGCGCCCGCCGATCGCCTGCGCCATCGCGTGCGCGAGCGCGAGCATCGAGCCGGCGAGCGCCGCGCCGCCGTGGCAGGCGCCGCGCAACAGCTCGGTCCGCGCCTGGAGGTCGCCCGGCGACTCGACGACGCGCGGGAGCCAGTCCGAGACGAGCCGGGCGCCGGCGAGCGCCTCCTCGTCCGCCGCCGCGTTGTGGCCGTGCGCGTAGAGCGCCTCGGCGCAGTGGGCGAGCGCATTCAGCGCCGTTCCGACGGTCGTCTGGAGCGGGAGATCGAGCGTGAGCGCCGCGTCATAGACGATGCCCGCCGGCCGCGCGCCCGCGCCGCCGCCGTGCATGCGCCGGTCCTGCCTGCGGATGCCGTAGTACGTCGTCCACTCGGCGCCGGAGTACGTCGTCGGGACGGAGACGAGCGGAAGCTCCGCGGCGGCCGAGAGCGCCTTGCCGAGGTCGATCGCGCTGCCGCCGCCGACCGCGAGGATCCCGTCCCCGCCGCGTGCGTCCGCCGCCGCCTCCTCGATGCGGTGCGACGGGACCTCGCGCCAGCGGGCGTGCGGCGCGACCGGGAGCGCGAGCGAATCCCAGCGCTGGCTCGCGACGAGCAGCGGCGAGCGGACGCCCGCCTCGGCGCAGACGTCCGGCAGCGCGTCGAGTCCCCAGCGGACGATCATGCGAGGCGGGCCCGGGCGAACTCGACGAACGCCTGCGCGACGCGCGTCTCGGCGCGCCCGGTCGAGCGAACGAGCGCGATCTCGCGCGCCGGCTCCAGCCCTTCGACGCGCGCCGTCGCGAGCGTGCCGGCGGCGAGGTCTGCCTCGATCGCGGAGCGCGAGATGAACGTCACGCCGTAGCCGCCGATCACCGCGATGCGGGCCGACTCCTGCAGACCGAGCTCGAGCCGGACGTCGAGGTCGCGCAGGCGCACGCCCACGGCCCGCAGCTCGTCGTCGATCACCTGCCGCACGCCCGCGCCCTCCTGCATCAGCACGAGCGGCGCGGCCTTCAGCTCGTCGAGCGTCACCGTCCGGTCGGCGAACGGATGCCCCGGGGGGCACGCGAGCACGACCTCGTCGCGGAAGAACGGCTCGAACACGACACCGCGGTGCCGGCGGGCCGCGCCGACGACGCCGAGCTCGAGCTCCCGCCGCGCGACCTGCTCGACCACCCGCTGCGTGTCGGAGACCGAGAGCGCCACCCGCACCTCCGGATGCCGCTGCTGGAACTGCGCGAGCAGCACCGGCAGTACCGTCCCGCCGGGCCCCGTCGACGCGCCGATCTCGAGCCGGCCGGTCAGCTCCCCCTCGGCCTCCTCGCCGAGGTCCGCCAGGAGCTGCTCCTCCATCGCAAGCAGGCGCTGCGCGCTCCGGTACAGCCGCTGCCCCGCCTCCGTGGGCTCGACCCGCCGGCCCGACCGGTCGAGCAGCTGCAGCCCGAGCCGCTTCTCGAGCGAGCGGATCTGGAGCGACACGGCGGGCTGGGTCACGCCGAGCTGCTCGGCCGCCTGCGAGAAGCTGCGCCGTTCGACCACCGCGCAGAATGCTGCAAGCTGCCGCGTGTCCATAAGCAACGATTATGCACACGGCCGCGCCGAGCCGCGCCGCACGGGGCACTACCATCATCCGCGTGGCCGATTCCACGACGCGGATCGAGGACACGCTCGTCCGCGGCTACGCACAGCTCGCGCTCGAGACGCCCGCGCGTCCGCGCGACGCGATCCTCCGGCTGCTCGACATCGTCCTCTCCTCCATCTTCCTCGTCGTCGCGCTGCCGCTGGGGCTGATCATCGCGATCTCGATCGTCGCCTCCAGCGGGCGGCCGGTCTTCTACCGCGGCGAGCGCGTCGGCCGCGGCGGGCACGTGTTCACGATGCTGAAGTTCCGGACGCTGAACGCCGACGCCGAGTCGCGGCTCGGGCCGTATCTCGGCGAGGAGCTCGTCCGGCGCACCGAGGGGGAGTTCACGCCGATCGGCCGCTGGCTGAAGGCGACGCAGCTCGACGAGATCCCGCAGTTCCTCAACGTCCTCCGCGGCGACATGAGCCTCGTCGGGCCGCGGCCGATCCGTCCGCGCTTCTTCGAGGTGCTCGCGCACGAGCTGCCCGCGTACTGGCAGCGGCTCGTCGTCCGGCCCGGGCTGACGGGATTCGCGCAGGTGCGGCGCGGCTACGAGACCTCGATGGCGGAGAAGCTCGCGCACGACCTGGAGTGGATCGCCGACCGTTCCGTCGGCCTGTACCTCCGGACCGTCGCGGCGACCGGCTGGCGTGTGATCAAGCAGTCGGTCCGAGGGCTGCAACGTCCCGACGGCTGATCATCGCGATCTGCGCCGGCGCGCTCGCGGCGGCGGGTCTCGGCGTCTGGCTCCTCGCCGTCACGCGTGCGCCCGCGCCGCAGCGGCTCCTCGTCGGGGTGGACGACGACCGGCTGAAGTGGACGGCGGATCCGCTCGCGGTCGTCGTCGCGGAGCGGCGTGTCGGGGCAGGTGCGGTGCGCATCTGGGTGCCGTGGTACGGCGAGCCGCGGCCGGGGCCGATCCGGACGACGGAGCTCGACCGGGCGGAGCAGGCGGCGACGCGGATCGACGTCGTGCTCGCCGTCTTCGGCTTCGGGCGCTCGACGCCGCGTACGCCGGCCGCGCAGACGCGCTTCTGCGCGTACGCAGTCGCCGCGCTCGCACGCGTCCCGGACGCGCGCGCCGTCGTCGTCTGGAACGAGGCGAACTCGCCGACGTACTGGCGCGACGGAGCGGCCGCGTACGAGTCGCTCCTCGCCCGCTGCTACGACGCGCTGCACCGTGTCCGTCCCGGCATCGTCGTGCTCGACTCGACCGCGTCGGCGCACGACCCCGTTGCGTTCCTCCGCGCGCTCGGCGCCGCCTACCGGGCGAGCGGCCGCACGCGGCCGCTCGTCGACGCCTTCGGCCACAACCCGTATCCCGCGAGCTCGAGCGAGCCGGTGACGGCGCTGCATCGCACCGGCTTCCTCGGCGAGGGCGACTACCCGCGTCTCGCCGCGACGCTCGCCGCCGCGTTCGCCGGCACGCCGCAGCGCTCACGCGCCGTCTGGTACCTCGAGGACGGCTTTCAGACGGGCGTTCCGCGTCGACTCGCCGACCGCTACACCGGCCGTGAGACCGTCGCCGTCGACGCGCCCGCGCTCCAGGCCGAGCGGGTGCGCGCCGCGATCCGGCTCGCCGCGTGCCAGCCGGACGTCCGTGCGATCTTCAACTTCGAGCTCGTCGACGAATCACGGCTCGCCGGCTGGCAGTCCGGACTGGAATGGCGCGGCGCGCACCCGAAGCCGGCGGCCGCGGCCTTCGCGTCGGCCGCTCGCGACGCGACCCATGGCGGCGTCCACTGCGCGACCGGTCCGTAGAGTAGGCCCGATGTGCGGGATCTGCGGAATCGCCACTCCGGAAGGGTCGCCCGACCCCGACCGGCTCGCGACGATGAGCGCTGCCCTCGTCCACCGCGGGCCGGACAGCGCCGGCGAGCATCTCGACGGCCCCGTCGCGCTCGCGGCCCGGCGCCTCTCGATCATCGACCTCGCCGGAGGCGACCAGCCGCTCGCGAACGAGGACGGCAGCTGCGTGGTCGTCCAGAACGGCGAGATCTACAACTCCCCCGAGCTGCGCCGGGAGCTCGAGCGGGCCGGCCACCGGTTTCGCACCCACTGCGACACCGAGACGATCGTCCATCTGTACGAGGAGCACGATCTCGACTTCGCGCGGCGGCTGCGCGGCATGTTCGCGGTCGCGATCTGGGACGCGCGCCGCCGCCGGCTCGTGCTCGCGCGCGACCGCTTCGGGATCAAGCCGCTCTACTACCGCCACCTGGGCGGCGAGCTCGCGTTCGCGTCCGAGTTGCGCGCGCTGCCGCGCGGCGAGATCGACCTCGACGCGCTCGAGGCGTTCCTCGCGTTCAACTCGATCCCTGCGCCGTACTCGATCTTCCGCGAGACGCGGAAGCTCCCGGCCGGGCACCTGCTCGTCTGGGAGGAGGACGGGCGGATCGCGATCGACCGGTACGCGCGGCCGGCGCCTGTGCGGGTGGAGGACGTCCGCGATGCGGACGGGGAGGAGCTGGCCGAGGAGCTGCGCGCGCGGCTCCGCGACTCGGTGCGTGCCCATCTCCTCTCCGACGTGCCGGTCGGCGTCCTCCTCTCCGGCGGCGTCGACTCCGCCGCGCTCGCCGCGCTCGCCGCACAGGAGAGCGGCGAGCCGGTGCACACGTTCACGATCGGCTTCGCGGAGCGGAGCTTCGACGAGCGCGCCGACGCGCGACGCGTGGCGCAGCGGTACGGCACCGACCACCATGAGCTGCTGGTCCGCCCCGACCCGACGCTCCTGCTGCCGGCGCTCGCGGATGCCTTCGACGAGCCGTTCGCCGACTCGTCGGCGCTGCCGACCTATCTCGTCTCCGAGCTGGCGGCACGGAACGTCAAGGTCGCGCTCTCGGGCGAGGGCGGCGACGAGCTGTTCGGCGGCTACTACACGTACGCCGCCGACCTGCTGGCCGATCGGCTCGCGCCGCTCGCCCGGCTCGCCCGACCCGTCGTCGAGCGGCTGCCGACGTCGACCTCGAAGGCGAGCTTCGACTACAAGGCGAAGCGTTTCGTCCGGGCTGCGCACCTGCCGCCGCTCGAACGGCATCACGGCTGGAAGGAGATCTTCTCCCCGGAGGCGCGCGCCGAGCTGACGGGACGTACGGCGGGCTTCGACCCGGTCGACGTCTACCGCGCCCGCTACGGGGAGACCGGCGGCGCCGACGAGCTCGCGCGTCTGCAGGACGTCGACCTCGGCGTCTACCTCGCCGACGACCTGCTCGTGAAGACCGACCGCGCCTCGATGGCGCACTCGCTGGAGGCGCGGGTGCCGTTCCTCGATCCGGTCGTGACGAACCTCGCGCTCGCGCTGCCGGCGCGGCACAAGATTCGCGGCCTCTCGAAGAAGGTGCTGCTGCGGAAGGCGGTCGCGCCGCTGCTTCCGCGCGAGGTCGTGCACGGGCGGAAGCGGGGCTTCTCGATCCCGGCGGCGGCGTGGCTGCGCGGCGAGCTCGAGCCGTTCGCCCGCGAGACGCTGTCGGCCGACACGCTGCGGCGGCAGGGGTTCTTCCGGCCGGAGACGGTCGCGCGGCTCGTCGACGAGCACGTCGCCGGCGTCGAGGACCGGAGCCGCCAGCTGTGGGGATTGCTCGCATTCACGCTGTGGTACGAGCGCCACGTCGAGCACGAGCCGCCGCTGCTGCGCTCCGCGCGGATGGAGGCGCTCGTCGCGTGAGCGCGTATCCGCCGTTCGGGCTCGCGCGCCCGCGGACAGAGCTCCGGCGGGAGCTCGTCGCCGCCGTGCTCGCGGGCGAGAAGACGGCGACGGCCGGGCTCGCCGAGGAGTGGGCAGCGGAGGGCGAGGCCGTTCCGGCGACGGGGGACCCCTTCCTGCTGGAGGGGTACGACGAGGAGCCGGTCGCCGTCGTCGAGGTGACGGAGGCGCGGGTCGTCCCCGCGTCCGCGATCGACGTGCAGTTCGCACGCGACGAGGGCGAGGGCTTCGAGACGGTCGAGGACTGGCGCGTCGCGCACGAGCGGTTCTTCGAGCGGCCGATCGGCCCCGACACGGAGATCGTCGCGATCCGCTTCCGCGTCGTCGAGGTGCTCGCGTGAGGGTCTGGGTCGACATGACAGCGTCGGCACACGTGCTCGTGTTCCGGCCGCTGATCGAGATCATGCGCGGGCGCGGCGACGAGGTGGAGATCACGGCGCGCGACTACGCCCAGACGCTGCAGCTGCTCGAGCTGCACGGTCTGGAGGCGGAGGTGATCGGGCGACACGGCGGCCGGTCGCGCGTGCAGAAGGCGCGGCAGATGACGCACCGGCTCGGCGCGCTCCGCCGCTGGGCGAAGGGGCGCGAGTTCGACATCGCGCTGGCGCACGGCTCGCACGAGCTGACGATCACGGCGCGTCGGCTCGGGATCCCGTCGTCGACGACGTTCGACTACGAGTTCGCGACCATCCAGCACCAGCTCGGGTGCCGTGCAGCGACGAAGGTGGTCGTCCCCGAGGCGATCCCGCCGGAGCGGCTGAAGCCGTACGGGGTCGAGCCGCCGAAGCTGCTCCAGTACCCGGGGCTGAAGGAGGAGTACTACCTCGCCGACTTCGAGCCGGACCGGTCGCTGCTCGATCGCTTCGCCGTCGACCCTGCGCGAGTGCTCGTCGTGCTCCGCCCGCCGCCCGACGTGTCGCTGTACCACCGGCACTCGAACCCGCTCTTCCCGATGACGATCGATCACCTCGGACGGCTCGAGGACGTGCATGCGTTCGTCCTTCCGCGCACCGACGAGCAGCGGGAGTACGTGCGCTCGCTCGCGCTGCCGTCGGTGATCCTCCCGGAGACGGCCGTCGACGCGCAGAGCCTGATCGCGATCGCCGATCTCGTCGTCTCCGCCGGCGGCACGATGAACCGCGAGGCGGCGGCGCTCGGCGTGCCCGTCTACACGACGTACGGCGGCCGGCTCGGCGGCGTCGACGAGGAGCTGATCCGCGAGGGCCGGCTGAAGCCGCTCACCGACCCGCGCGCGCTCGACCTCCGCAAGCGCGACGGCCTCGCCGGCGAGCGCGTCCGCCGCGACCCGGCGCTGATGCTCGAGCTGCTCCTCTCGGCGTTGCCGGACTAGCCCACCCGCCGTCGGCACCTCTCGGGACGCGTCTCGCCGAGACGCGTCCCGGTGTCAGACACGGCTCACAGAAGTGTCACGACTTCCTCACGAACGTGTGACGCGATCGTGGGCGCAATCCCGCACCAGAGCGAGAGCACTGCTCCGACGGGACATGCCACCGCCCGTTGCGGGCACTGCGGGCATTGCTGCCGCGGGACATCTCCCGGTGTCAGACACCTGCACGGAGGTGTTGCGCCTTCGGCGCGAGAGCGTGAGGCGGGTCACGCGACGTCGCGGAGGGCCGCGAGGAGGTCCGGGCCGTAGCGCTCGAGCTTCGCCGGGCCGATGCCGGGGACGGCGGCGAGCTCGGCGATCGTCCGCGGCTGGAGACGCAGCAGCTCCGCGAGCGTCCGGTCGTTGAAGACGACGTACGCCGGCACCTCCTCGGCGCGCGCCCGCGCGAGGCGCCACTCCTTCAGCGCCTGCACCGCCGGCGTCGGCTCGAGCTTCGATTTCGCCGGCGCGCCCGGCTGCGCTGCGGCGGCGCGCGCCGGCGTCCCCACGCCGAGCTCGTCGAGGAAGCGGCTCGGCCGCCCCGACCACGTCAGCAGCAGGTGCCGCTTCGCGCGCGTCATCCCGACGTAGAGGAGCCGCCGCTCCTCCTCGATCTCCGCGCCGCGGGCGCGCCGGATCGGCAGCTCGCCCTCCTCGAGCCGCGGCAGGTGCACCGCCTCGAACTCGAGCCCTTTCGCGCGATGAAGCGTCAACAGGTGGACGCCGCGCCCCGCCGTCGCGCCGAACCGCTCGTGCAACGACTCGACGAGCTCACCGACCGTCCGCTCGCCGTCGTCGAACTGCTCCGCGAGCCGCACGAGCCGCGCCAGGTCGGCCTGGCGCGTCTGCTCGCGGTCGCCGAGCTTCTCCGGCGGATCGTCCAGCAGGCCCTGCGCGACGGCCACGCGCCGCACGACCTCCGCCACCGCCGTCGACGTCTCGCCGCGCAGCGCCTTGAGCAGCTGCCGCGCCGCGTCCCGGTCGAGCAGCGACGCGCCCTGGAACGGGATCCCCGCGTCGTGGAACGCCTCTTCGAACTCCGTTGTCCGCGCGTTCGTCCGCACGAGCACCGCCTGCTCCTCGAGCGGGACGCCCTCGGCCGCGAGCGCCGCGATCCGCGCGACGACGTCGGCGTTCGGTCGCACCTCCGGCTCCGGCCCGTCCGGCAGCACCGCGCGCAACGTCTTCGCCGAGCCGCCGAGCCTCGGCACGAGCCGGTTCGCGAGCTCCAGCACCTGCGGCGTCGAGCGGTAGTTCTGCTCGAGCCGGACGACGCGCGCGTGCGCGAACCGCGTCGGCAGCGCCAGCAGCCACTCGGCACTCGCGCCCGTGAAGCCGTAGATCGACTGGTAGTCGTCGCCGACGACGCAGACGTCGTCGCGCGTCCCGAGCCAGAACTCGAGCAGCGTCTGCTGGAGCAGGTTCACGTCCTGGTACTCGTCGACGGTAAACGCGCGCCACTTCTCGCGCACGATCGCGAGCGCCTCCTCGTCCTCCTCGAGCAGCCGGATCGCGCGCTCGAGCAGGTCCTCGAAGTCGAGCGCGCCGTCCTCGGCCTTGCGCCGCTCGTACTCGCGGAAGACCCGGTGCGCGAGGTCGGGGGGCAGCGGCGGCTCGTGGTCTCCGAGCCCGGGGAGATACGTCTCGGGAGTCAGCCGCCGGTTCTTCGCCCACTCGATCTCCGTCGCGAGGTCGCCGGCCGGCCGGAAGCGGTACGGGCGCGGGAGACCGTTGCCGATCCGCCGCAGCAGCAGCGCCTTCGTCGCGAGGATCCGGCCCGGGTCGCCCGTGAAGCGCCGCAGCAGCGCGAGCGCGGCGGAGTGGAACGTCGAGGCGCGCACACCCTCGACGCCGAGCGCCGCGAGCCGCGAGCGCAGCTCGCCCGCAGCCTTGTCGGTGAACGTGACGGCGACGACCTGCGACGGCTCGAACGCGCCGCTCGCGACCTGCCACGCGATCCGCCGGGTGATCGTCGTGGTCTTCCCCGTCCCCGCGCCCGCGAGGATGCACACGGGGCCGCGGGTCGCCTCCGCGGCGGCGCGCTGCTCCGCGTTCAGCCCCTCGAGGATCCGGCTCGGGTCCACCGCGCCACCGTACCGGGGGCGTCGGCGGGCAATGTCACGGGAGCCCGGCGGCTTCTACTCGACGGCGGGCTCGGCGGCTTCGACCGGTGTCTCGGCGGACGACTCTGCCGGCTGCACCGGCGCGTCGCGCTTCGGCTCGCGGACGATCGCCCCGAGCTTCGCCACCACCTCGAGCGTGTCGCCCTGGTCGGCGAGCTCCTCGAGGTCGCCGAGCTCCCGGTCGAGCCACTCGGCGTCGACCGGCGGGCGGCTCAGTCGCATGATCTTCGGATGGCCGGTCTCGCCGACGGCCTCGCCCTC
>Ga0335069_10013788_pt1 | contig 11339 bp, 11 predicted proteins | sample Lox_Sample_11_FD_206714 | JGI IMG/M metagenome (GOLD analysis project Ga0335069, IMG submission 206714) | Soil microbial communities from Loxahatchee National Wildlife Refuge, Florida, United States - Lox_Sample_1.1 | ecosystem: Environmental > Terrestrial > Soil > Wetlands | place: USA... | reverse complement strand
TGGGTCTTAGCTTGCGCCGCGCGGTGCCGGTGCCGCAGAGAATTGACCTCGGGTCTTCGCAGCTCATGCTGGTCGGCGACCGGGCGTGGTGGACGTTCAAGGCGAGCCTCGACGGCATCGAGGAGTCGAGCCAGGAGGCGTGGCTGAGATGAACGGCGATGTCCGGGTCGTAGGCATCATGGAAGTATGGCGTCCACGAGCAGGACGCGGCTTGCGCGAGCAGCATCTGCCAGGGGTTAGATGGGTTTCGCGCGGCAGCGTCCTGACGGGACCTGGACGGCGTGTGGATGGCCGCGCGATTGCACCGATCTGAACGGTCTCGTCCTCCTTCCCAGCCCCCGCCCACAGTACGAGAAGAACCATCAGGAAGCGATGCGGACCAGGCGTCATCATGAATGGCACCAATGGCTGATTCGTGGCACCATTCGACGCGTGAAAGGCAAGAGCGAGCGCGCGCCATCACAAAAGCAAGAACGGCCTGTGTTCCGCACGCTGTCGGTCGGCTCAAGCCGCCCGAGGCGAACCGTTCATCTGTTTATCGTGACATCGATCGCCCTTCATGTTGGCGTGCTCGGATTGCTTTCTCTCCATCGTCGGGCGGTGTCGCAAACGGCCGAGGTGCAGGTCCGCGTGGCGTTGGTCGCCCCATCGGCTCTGCGGACGGTTGCCAAAGAGGCTCCGCCGGCATCCAGACCGGTGGAGAAGCGCCCGCCGGCGAGGACGGTGCAACCCAGGCAGGCCCCGAGACCATTGCTCGCGCCGCGCGAGGTTGTTCCTGTCACGCAGCCACAGACGCCTACCGAGGAGCCCGAGCCCGAAGATTCTGCGGAGGAAGGTTCATCGGGCGGTGGCTCCGGCGTGCCATCGGGCGGTGGCGACGGCTCTGGGCCAGCCATGGCCTCTGCGCCGCCGCCGGCCCGACCGGTCGTGAAACCGCCCGCCCCGGTGTTCGAGAGCGAAGCCAACGTCCGCAGGCGACGGATTGCAGGGCACGATCCCGTCTATCCACTGAAGGCCGAGCGCAACGGCATCGAGGGTGTGGTGGTGGCGAAAGTGATCGTCGGGCCTGACGGTCGCGTCAGCGACGTGATTGTCATGCAGGCAAACCCGGTGTTTGAGGCGTCGGTGCGAGACGCGATCGCTGGTTGGCAGTTTACGCCGCTTGTCGTGAATGGAAAGGCGGCGACCGTCTATACGATCTTCCGCTTCACCTTCAAGCTGAGTTGAACCCGAGCAACGGCATTCGAGATTGGAGAACCGCAATGGATTTCACGCTAGCAGGGTTGTGGCACCAGATGGGACCGGTGGCCAAGGTGGTGGTCGTCGTGCTCGTCGGCATGTCGATCTACGCCATTGGCACCGCGTTCGATCGGTGGTGGACCTTCCGCAAGAGCCAGCGACTGTCGATGGGTTACATCTCGGCCTTGCAGCCGCTGGTCGCGAAGCCTGGGCGGTTGGCCGAGGCGATCAGCCTCAAGGAAAAGTGGAAGGACGCTCCGGTGGGACGAATCATCGGACCGGGAATCGCTGACTACCTCGGCGCGCTCGAGGCCTTGGGCCCCAAGGCACAGGATCCTGTCGAAGCCGAGCTCCTCATTCACCACCTTGGTCGCATCATGGATCGTGGGCGAAAGCGCGAGCTCGCGGCATTGCAGAAGGGCCTGTCCGCGCTGGCGACCATTGCCTCCTCCGCACCATTTGTTGGCCTCTTCGGCACGGTCTTCGGCATCATCACCGCTTTCCAGCAGATGGCCGATCCTTCGAAGGGAGGCGGTGGAAGCCTGGCGTCGGTCTCGGGTGGAATCGCGGAAGCCCTGCTGACCACGGCGGTTGGGTTGGTCGTGGCGATCATGTCGGTGTGGTTCTACAACTACTTCGTGGCCAAGGCAGACGATTTCGCGAACCTGGCCGAGGAAACCTCGGGCGAGCTGATCGATGGCATCGTCCGCAATGGCGCAAAGGCACGCTGATTCGCCATGAGCCCGCAGGCTCCCATATCCACGTGCTCTTCGCTCGACAGGTTGCGGGCCGTTCGCCACCTGATTCGCATCGAACAGGAAACCGAGGAAAGGCACCGGGCAAAGGCGGATATCAACGTCACGCCACTCGTGGACGTGGTGCTGGTCTTGCTCATCATCTTCATGGTGGTGACGCCTCTCATCGCCAATGGCGTCGTGGTGGAGCTGCCGCGGACCGAGCATCACGCCAAGAAGGCAGATGACGGTAAGCACATCATCGTGAGCATCACGGCGGACGAGGAAATGTACGTGGCCGCCCGGCGTCTCGCGAGCATCGAGGAGCTAGTGAGAGCCGTAATGGCCGAGAAGAGCACCTCTCCCGAGAAGACCGTCTTCCTGAAAGGCGACCACCGTGCCTCGTACGGCCGCATGCGCGAGGTGATGGAGGCGCTGCACGGCGTGTCCATCGACGACGTCATCCTCGGCACCGAGGAGCTGACCGCCAAACCGTGATGGCGCGCCATGGCGATGGATCTCGGATCAAGAAGGAAAGGCACCAAGGGCGACATCAACGTCACCCCGCTCATCGACGTCGTGCTGGTCCTTCTCATCATCTTCATGGTGCTCACCCCGGCGACGCTAAAGCACGTCAGAGTCGCGGTGCCCGACAAAACGCACGAGAGCACGCCTCAGCCGACCGAGGAGGTGCCGATTGTCGTCGAGTACACGGCCAAACGCGAGCTGAGCGTCAATACGGAGCCCGTGACAATGGGGCAGCTAGCCGACAAGCTCGCAGGACGTCTTCGCTTCGACCAGCGAAAGGTCGTGTTCTTCAAAGCCGAGGACAGAGCGGCCTATGGCGAGGTGGTCAGGCTCATGGACATCGCCCGCGGTGCCGGGGCCAAAACGCTGGCTATCGTGACGAAATAGACGCGGCGCCGTCTGTGAGTCTTTCGCGGAGCCGATCTGCTGTAGCACGAAGACAAGAAGTGTGCTACTCAGTGTGCCTCAGTCGATGAGGTCAGACCGCGCGAGAAACACATCCTTAGCCTGCGTTGCGCGGGAGCTTGTCCTTGTCGTCGCGGCGTTGATTCCAGCGGGGCGCGCTCAGGCGCACCGATCGGAGACGGCTGACTTCCCGCCGGGCGGGCAAGAGCATGAGCCCAGCTTTCGGTCGAGAGATGGTGGCGAGAGGGCAGGCGAGGGCTTGGTGGCGTACGACGCCGGAGTGTCTCCGGATGGTACGGCTGTGCCCCCACCAATGGGCGGCAACTCTGCCGAATCCGTACCGGACGCGTCGGCCGACAGCGGGCCAGACACCGCAAGTCAACCGGCAGGCAATGTGGAATCCGCGGTCGTCGATGTCCAGATCACGGGGATTCGGCTGTCCCCGCCCAGCAGCGCCTCTGAAACCACGCGCGACCAAACCGTCATCCAGGCCGCTCCCCATCGTACTGGTGGTGATCTGCTCCAGGTCGTGCCCGGCGTGTTCATCACCCAGCACAGCGGACAGGGCAAGGCCTATCAGGTCTTCTACCGTGGCTTCGATGCCGTGCACGGCCAGGATCTCGAGTTCTGGGTCGGGGGTGCACCGGTCAACGAGGTTTCGAACATCCACGGGCAGGGCTACGCTGATCTGCATTTCGTGATGCCGGAGGTGGTGTCTCGCGTGACCGTGTTGCCCGGCAATTACAGTCCGGAGCAAGGCGATTTCGCCGTTGCCGGGACGATTCGTTACGACCTCGGCTACTCCGAGCCTGGAATCACCGGCAAGGGTACTTATGGCTCGTTCGGTGAGCGACGCGTGTTTCTCGCGTATCACGATCCGGACGCGTCTGCGAAATCCTTCGCGGCATTCGAGTCCCAGTCGACGGATGGCTTCGGGCCATCGCGTGCGGCGAGCCGAACTTCTGGAGTCGCGCAGCAGGTCTTCAACCTGGGCGAGGACAAGCTGCGGCTTCTCGCTAGCGGATACGCGGCCAATTTCGACTCGCCGGGCGTGGTGCGCTTGGCGGACATCGAGAGCGGCGCCATGGGGCGTTTCGATACCTACGGCGTCAACCAGGGTGGCTTTTCGTCTCGATACCAGTTGGTGACCGAGTACAGCGGCAGTCGTGCTTCCTCGGACTGGACTCTTGCGCCCTACGCGGTCCAGCGAGCGCTCAAGCTGAAGCAGAACTACACCGGCTATCTGGTCGACCCCATCAACGGCGATACGACCCAGTTGATCAACGAATCGACCACGCTAGGGTTCACCGGGCGCTTTCGTCGCGCGGTCCACTGGCTGTCGAGCCAGGACAGCATCGAAGCCGGAGTGTCGGTTCGCAACGACTGGATCAGCCAGAGTCAGCTCAACATTGGCACCGGGAACGAGCGGGTGCTGGAGACCATCGTCGACGCCAAGATTCGCGCGATGGATGCCGCGGGTTGGCTCGACGTGGCTGTATCGCCCATCTCGCGCCTCAAGATTCGGGCCGGGGTCCGTGTCGACGGGCTGGCCTATCATGTTCAGGACAACACGCCTGCAGGTGAGTCGCGTGCCGACACCGATCCGAACGCCTTCTCACACAAGCTCCGCCCACCGAGTCCGGGCGGACAAGCGCGGACCGCGATGGGAAGCCACTATGGGCCGCGAGCCACCATCGACGGCTTGCTCGTGTCGGGGCTTCACGCGATGTTCTCCTACGGCGAGGGCTTCCGCTCGCCGCAAGCGCGCAGCTTGGGCGATGGCGAAAAAACGCCCTTCACGACCGTGCGGTCGATGGAGGCGGGCCTGCGCTTCTCCTCTGACGTGGTCAGCGGATCTCTGTCGGCGTTTCGCACGACTTTGAATGGCGACCTGGTGTTCGACGCTGCGACCACCAGGAACGAGGCGGTTCCTGCGTCCCAGCGCATGGGTGGCGCGCTTGAGTTCACGGTGGAGCCGGTGCCTTGGTTCATGTCGAGTGGCAGCGCGACCTATACCAGAGCCACGTTCACGGCCTCCGATAGTGATTTCAACTCCGGTGACAAGCTGCCCTATGTGCCCGAGCTGATTGTCCGCGAAGACACGGCGTTCACGCCCACCCTTGGCCACCTCTGGTCGCGAGTCCTCAGGGCGCGATTTGGCGTGGCCCTTACCGGGATGTTCAACCGGCCCCAACCCTACGGTCAGTTCGGACACAACGTCTTCTTGGTTGATGCTCTTGCCCAATTGCGGCTGCAAGAGGTTGCGCTCGGCCTCGACGTCTTCAATGCGCTGGATGCCCATTGGTATGACAGCGAGTTCACCTACAGCGCGAACTGGAACCCAGGCGCTGCTGCGCGCCTGGTCCCCGAGCGCTACGTGACCGTTGGTGCGCCTCGCACCTTGCTTATGACTTTGAGCTTGTACGTGAACTGAACCGAAGGAACAAGTCAGGAGGAACCCATGTCAAATTGGAGTCGCGCTGGAACCACGGTCTTGGTCGGAGTGCTCGTTACCGCTTGCTCGTCGAGCGATGGAAGCAGCGGAACGACCGGCAAGACCATCACCCTCAAGACAAACGTGAGTATCCAAGACGTCCTGAGCCAGCCGAAGATCAACGCCAAAGGATGGTCGGTGGTCATCTCCCAGGGCTATCTCTCAGTCGGTCCGCTCTATTACTTCACAGGCGATCCGGTCCTTTCCAGGCTCACGCCGGTGAGGCGTACGCGCCAAAGTGCCTTGGCTTGGCTTGGTGACGTGCTCGTCGGATCCGCCCACGCGCACCCGGGTCACTACATCGAAGGTGCGGCGATGGGACAGACGTTGGGGCCCACTACCATCGATCTGCTCGGCGCGGGGATTGCGCTGGCTGATGGGACTGGAGTCTCCGGCCTGACCAACTCGGCGAAATTCACCTGGCAAGACCCGGCGACGGGAAACCTCGCGCCTCTCCTCCAGGGACACGTCGTCTGGACGCAAGGAACGGCTACGAAGGGCGACATCGTCATTCCTTTCATCGCCAAGGCTGACGCCGCCGAAGTTGTTGACGGCGATCAGAAGGTCGAAGTGGCTGGCTGCTCGTTCGGGGTAGCGCCTGGTCAAGTGGGTGTGGACATGGATAGCGACGGCACGGTCACGCTGACTCTCGTTCCGAGCGTTTGGTTCGATCAGGTGGACTTCTCGTATGTTGCGCCAGGCACCGCCGGAACACCGGCGGTTGACAGCAACGGTGTCGTCGACATCGCGGGCACGCTCGCTTGGGAGGGATTCGTCCGCGGCGTGAAGAAGGGTACCGCGTATCTATTCTCGTATGCGAAGTGAGGAGATGACCAATGACGAAGCTCTATTTCGAAAAGGGCGTTGCCTTCCTGCTCGTGCTAGGCATGGCATCGACCCTCGCAGCGGGCTGCGACAGCTCGGGCACCGGCTCAGTAACCGTTACCACGTGGGGGGAGTTGCTTATCGAAGACGGCCTGGGTAGCGACATCTTTCCGGCCGACCACTGGAGCGTGAAATACTCGAAATTTCTTCTCGTCTACCACAGCGTCAGCATTGCTGACGAAAGCCACCATGTCGGTGCGACACTGGATCATCCCCTGGTCTTCGACATGACGAAGAAAGCTGTGGGGAACCCGAAGACTCTGGGAACGTACCAGCTCGAGGCCAAGCCGTGGCCGAACGTGAGCTATCAAATGGGTCCCATCACCGCGGATGCCACGCCCGGAGATCTCGCGACGGCTGAGGATGTGGCGCTGCTGCAGTCGGACCAGGCAACCGTACACGTAGAAGGCACGGCGACATCGCCCGCGGGCCTGCAGAAAACCTTCACTTGGAGCTTCCCAACGCCAACCTATTTCGAAGGTTGTCACGGTGAGCAGGATGGCAAGGAGGTCGACGGTGTCATAGTCACCAATGGTGGTACTCAGAACGTCGAGCTGACCGTTCACGGTGACCACCTCTTCTACGATGACCTGCAATCCGAGGAGGCTGTGCCACGCTTTCAAGCCCTCGCCGATGCCGACGCGAACAATGATGGACTCATCACGCTTGAGGAACTCGACCAGGTACCGCTCTACACCATCCCGGTCGAAAAGGGCACCTACGGGACAGGGGCACTCGGAAACGTGAACACCTTAGGAGACTACGAGCGCACGTTGTCGCGCACCATCGGGCACTATCGAGGCGAGGGCTCCTGTAACTCCAAGTCAGTGCAGTAGGGACCAGCCGCCCCGGGCCCCGCCTGCACTGACGCACCTACCCAAGTTGAACCGGCTGCCCTGGGCAGTGCTGCTCAAGCGCGTGTTTTTGGTAGATGTTCTGGAATGTCCGAGGTGCAAGGGACGGATGAAAATTCTTGCCGCCGTGACCGCGCGGGCAAGCGTGCGCCGAGTATTGGAAAGCCTTGGTCTACCGAGCGAGGCCCCTCGCCCACGACCCGCCCGGCCGCCGCCCCAAACGGAGTTTGGGGACGAGAGCGCGCAGTCAGACGATTTCTACGCCGACCCACCCAGCCGGGACGAGTAGCTCAGCAGGCAGGCCAGGCAGGGACAGGTCTGCCCTGGGCCGCCGCGACGGAGGAAAATCGCGCTTGTTTTCCCTTGGGTATGGGGGGGGCCGGAGGCGACGTAATCCCCGTACTCGGGCATTTTCGTCGCGATAGTGCGACGCGACAATGGCACTTGAACCACCTGCGCTCTCACCAATGGCCCGCGAGCCGGTGTGACGTCGTCCAGCGCCACGCACAGTCCACATCGCTGAGCCGTGCTTTCCACGTCACGACTCCTAGTGCCGCCGGTCAGAAGAGCTGTCATGTTTCGGTGGTCGAGACGCCCGGTCGGCAAGGCGCGACGAGGGCGCAGACTCGACGTCGGTAACCGAGGAGCAACGCAGCCGGCCGGGATGGATCGGCCGCCCAAACATGGCAGAAATTCTGACTGGCGGCACTAGTCATCGGGGAAGCGACCAGCGTTTTTCCAGCGACGCCGTCCCGGTCGGATGGGGTGACCTGTCCGAGTACGTTCTCTCCACTTGAGGTGATTCCGACCGGGACCGTCGCACTTTGTAATTGAGCATCCCCTCGCCGACACAGCATTGCCAAAGCACAAGGGTCTCGTGTTAACATCGGCGCCCATCGGAGGAGGCACCATGCACGAGAGCCTTCAGGCAGCCAGCCAGAAGATCGTTTCGTTGAGTCCCGTCGACATGGCCATCGTCGCGATCTATTTCGCGATGGTCATCGGCATCGGCTTCTATCTGAAACGCTACACCAGCAAGGGCGAGGGCTTCTTCCTGGCAGGGCGCGAGATGTCCGCCTGGGTTGCGGGTCTGGCGTTCATTTCAGCCAATTTGGGGGCCCTGGAACTGATGGGCTGGGCAGGCGCCGCCTATCAGTACGGGATTCTTGCGGCGCACTGGTACTGGATAGGCGCCATCCCGGCCATCCTGTTTCTCGGCATCGTAATGATGCCGTTCTATTACATCTCGAAGACGCACTCGGTGCCCGGCTTCTTGAAGCTGCGCTATGGCGAGGCCGCCCGAGGTTTCAACGCCATCGCGTTCGCTTTCATGTTCCTGCTGATGTCCGGCATCAACATGTACGCGATGGCGCTGGTAATGAAGGTGGTGTTGGGTTGGAACATCCACTTCAGCATCTGGATCGCGGCGATTACCGTCGGTATCTACGTGACGCTCGGCGGGTTGTACTCGGCGGTTTTCAACGAAGTGATGCAGTTCTTCCTGATCTGGTTCGGCGTGCTGCTCATTCCGATCTTCGGGCTGATGGACGCGGGTGGTTGGGACGGCATGGTGGCCCGCATTCATCAGAACTTCCCGCAGGGCGACTACACGCACCTGTGGCAATCGATCGGCACGTTCAGCGGCAACCCGATGGGCATCCACTGGACGGGCATCGTCCTGGGTCTGGGCTGGGTCGTTTCGTTCGGATACTGGACCACCGACTTCTTGGTCGTCCAGCGCGTGCTGACGGCCAAGGACATGCGCTCCGCCAAGCTCGCCCCGATCATCGGTTCCTATTTCAAAATGGCGGTTCCCTTTGTCGTGATTCTGCCGGGTCTCCTGGCCTTGGCGGTGCTGCCCATTCACCTGGTGCCGGAAAGCGCAGTCGGCCCTGGTCAACACAGCTACAACGAGGTGCTGCCCCTGATGCTGGCGCGCTATTTCGGTCCCGGTTTGCTGGGCCTCGGCATCACCGCCTTGATGGCCGGCTTCATGTCGGGGATGGCGGGCGAGATCAGCGCCTTCACCACGGTCTGGACGTACGACATCTATCGCTCGTACATCCGCAAGAACGCATCTGACTCCCATTATGTGACCATGGGACGCATCTGCACGATGCTCGGCGTTTTGATTTCCATCGGCACCGCTTATCTGGTGATGGAATTCAAGAGCATCATGGATTACGTGCAGGCGCTCTTCAGTTTCTTCGTGGCGCCGCTGTTCGGTACCGTATTGCTCGGCATGCTGTGGAAACGGGCCACGTCCGCCGGGGGGTTTTGGGGCCTGCTCGCCGGCACGCTCTCTTCCATCGGCATGTGGGCCCTGGTGAAGGCGAATCCGAAGAATCTCGCCCTCATCGCGCTGTCACCGCATGCCAAGGACATGGCGGAAAACATGTATCGGGCGCTGTGGTCGTGGCTCATCTGCGTCGGCGTGACCGTGATCGTCAGCCTGTTCACTCGCCCCAAACCGGTCGAGGAGCTGGAAGGCTTGGTCTACGGTTGCACCAAGCTGCCGAGTGAAGAGCACCTGCCTCTGTGGAAACGGCCCATTTTCTACGCCGGAATCTCGGCCGGGCTATTCGTCATTCTGCAGATCATCTTCTGGTAACAGGAGCATCCCATGGCTGAAGAGCATCGAATCATCCCGGTTTGGTTCTTCGTGGGCGTCATCGTACTGATCTACGGCGTGCTCATCTTTCTGACCGGTGTCGCCGAGTTCGGAAATCCACCCCACACCGTGATGGCCGAATTGCACGCTCCCGTCTGGTGGGGCGCGATCCTGACCGTGATCGGCGCGCTCTTCGTCTACCTCTTCCGGCCGAAGAAGCCGGCCAACATTGCCTGAATTGTCGACCCTCCGGCCGCAGAGTCGCAGGGACACCATCGACAGAGCGGGCGGCACGACGTGGGAGTACAGTAAATTCGCAGCCGTCCTCAGAAATCTGAGGCCCCTGGCGTGTCCAACCACGCCATGCTTGGGGGTGTGGCAGCCGTGACAAGCGCGCGAGTGCTGGCACGCGGGTTGCCTTCTACCTGGCCTATGCAAGTGGAATGTTCGCTGGCCAGGACCACACTCATTTTGGCAACTGGGTATGGGGGCCGTAGGCGACGTAGTCTCCATACTCGGACATTCTCGCCGCGATGGTGCCATGCGAAAATGGCGCTTGAACCACCTGCGCTCGTGCCGCGAGTGCTTCGTAGAGCATGACCCCCACGCTGTACCAGTCACTCGCCTCAGTGAGAGGCTCACCCTCGGCCTGCTCAGGCGACATGTACGCCGGTGTGCCGCAGCGGGAATCTAGCTCGACCGTCTCATAGAGATAGTCCGGTGTCAGACTGGTCGCGAGCCCGAAGTCGAGAATGACGGCGCGCCCGCTTGGCGCGACCAGGAGGTTGGCCGGTTTCAGATCACCGTGCAACTTGCTGTTCTGATGGAGCACGTGAACACCGCGGGCAACCTGAATGAGAGTTGAACGCAGGCGCCCCTCATCGAAGTTGCACGATTCCTTGAGCGTCGGGATGGTCGGCATATCGTCGCGGATCTGCCGATGCTCGCGTGTAGTCTCCAGCAATTCCTGCTGTCGTGCCTCCGCACGCGTGAGCTCATCACCATTCGGGCGCCGTGTTTCCTCGGGCGGCGGCTCATCACCGGCGCGCACCCAGGTCAGGAAAGCACACCCTCGACGAGCTCCATCGTGTAGAACCATTGCCCGCCGCCGAAGCAGAACTCATACAGGACGACGAGGTTGGGATGGGGATACCCGCGAGCGAGCGAAACTCGCGCTTCAGTCTGTGCACGCTCTCTGCGCTGACCTGAGCGAGTTTCTTCAGAGCCACGACCACCCGACGTTCGCGGTCGAACGCCCGGTAGACGACTCCGAAGCCGCCTTCACCGAGGCGGGCTGGAATCCGAAGCGCTCGGTGCCTCGAAATTTTTCCGAGGGGAAATGGCATTCCAATTCACACTCCGGTCGCTCGAAGAGAATATGTCCGCGAGCAGGTGCGCGATCATATCTTCGAGTGCCGGTGCGGGCAGATGGTGGTCAATCTGATAGCTCGCCGCGGGTGGGAATGCGGGATCGGGGGAACGTGTATAGTACCCTGGTGCATACAGTCGCCCTCGCTTCCGCGCTGGTCCTCGCGGCATTGCCGGTGCACGTGACGGGCGATGGGTGCCCCGCTGGCCCAGAAGTCGAG
>Ga0335069_10013786_pt1 | contig 11340 bp, 10 predicted proteins | sample Lox_Sample_11_FD_206714 | JGI IMG/M metagenome (GOLD analysis project Ga0335069, IMG submission 206714) | Soil microbial communities from Loxahatchee National Wildlife Refuge, Florida, United States - Lox_Sample_1.1 | ecosystem: Environmental > Terrestrial > Soil > Wetlands | place: USA... | reverse complement strand
TGCTTGTGAACATAGGAGGCGACGATGGGCCCGAAGAAGCCGCCGATGTTCACCAGCGTGTAGTAAATCGAGTAGCCGATGGAGCGAACGTTTTCCTTGGACGCGCGCGCCGTCGTGCCCACCACGCTGGGCTTCACCAGCGCTACACCCAGGGCGGGCAGCGCGAGCACGAACGTCACCAGTACGACCAGCGGTACGTTGTTGCGCACGGGAGCAAGCCAGGGAGCTCCCAGCGAGCCCAGCAGAAAATAGGAGCCAGCCAAAATCAGATACGCCAGCGAGAGCGCGCGACGAAAGCCCATGCGATCGGCCAAGGTTCCACCGAAGACCGGCAGAAACCAGACGAGCCCGCCAAAGAATCCTGCCAGCGCGCCGGTCTGCTCGATTGGGAAATGCAGGACTTCGTGCAGGTATCGCGAAAGCGAAGCGAGCGCCGCATAGTAGGCGAGCCGCTCGAACAGCTCGCTGACGTTCGCGACCCAGAAGGGCCGCTGGAAGCCGGTGCGGATATCACGCCAGCGCTCAGTCAAGCTCGGGCTGGTTGCCGCGTTGTCGGTTGTCAGTTGACGTTTAGTGGTGGCCATGTATCAGGGCACGATTTTACAGCCTCGAGGGAAACTTGTTTTGGAACTGGCTACTGACTACTGGCTACTGCCTTTCGCACTTCTGCCGCCGACACTCCCGCAACGCGAATTACTCTATTGCGGCTGCTGTGTCCGGCGGCTATCGTAACCGACGAGCGCGGCACACTCAAAAGCTCGGCGAAAAAGGCGATGCAAGCCTCGTTCGCCCGGCCTTCGATCGGCGGCGCGGCGAGCGCCAATTTCAGCGCATCACCGACCTCGCCGGTGACGGCGTTCTTTTTCGCTCGCGGCTGTACCTTCACCTGAAAGGTGGCGCCCTGCGGTGTGTCGCGGATCGGGATCATCTTGCTCTGTAAGCGACTCTTAAGTGATTAGCCCAGCGTGGTAGCGCTGGGTATCGCGCGGTCATAAATATATTCAGCCCCTTCAGGGGCGGCAGTGCAGAGTGCGCCGCTGAGGGGCTCATGCATTTAATATCTCAGCTGACCCAGCGCTTCCGCGCTGGGCTAATTCCTCTCCATTTACTCACTTTTCGTCCGTTCGAAGCGCCTCTTTGTCGCGTGCCACGACATCGACTCATGCGGCTTTCATCATTTTCCCCGCTCCCCGAAAATCGCCGTGCCCACGCGCACGCAGGTCGAGCCTTCCTCGATGGCAACTTCAAAATCGTGCGACATGCCCATAGAGAGCGCGTCGAGCCGAACTGAAGGCAGATTTCTCGCCGCCACGCGGTCGCGCGCTTCACGTAACCGTCGAAAGTAGGGCCGTGCGCCTTCGGTATCTTCGGTGAATGGCGGCACCGTCATCAATCCCTGAATGCGCAGATTCGGCCAGGCGGACGCGGCGGCGAAGATGCGGTCCAACTCCGGCGAATCCAGTGCTACGCCAGCCTTGGCATCCTCGCCCCCAATGTTGATCTCAATCAGCACCTCCAACGTCTTGCCCAGCTTCTCCGCCGCCGCATTCAGGCGCTCGCCCAAGTTTGCCGAATCGAGCGAGTCGATGGAGTGAAACAGTTCAACTGCTTTGCCGGCCTTGTTGGATTGCAGATGGCCGATCATGTGGAACTCAGCGTTGCTGAGCTGCGCTAACGCAGCCTGTTTGCCAGCAAACTCCTGCACCCGGTTTTCGCCGAAGAGGCGCTGGCCGGCTTCGTAGGCCTGATGGATGCGCTCGGCGGGAACCGTCTTGCTGACGGCCATGAGACGAATGTCCGCGAAGTTTCGGCTAGCACGCTGCGCCGCGCGCGCGATGCGTTCGCGAATGGCGGCGAGATTGTCAGCGATCGTCACTTAGTGATGCCATGCCCCATGGAACAAATGTAGGAACCGCCGACTCCAATTTCACGTGTCATCGAGGAAAAGTGAGTAGCCCAGCGCGCAAGCGCTGGGATAAGTCGCCAAAAAAAATTGAATGAGCCCCTTTAGGGCGACACTCCTCCACTTTCGCCCCTGAAGGGGCGGTGGCACACAACACACCGCGTGACCCAGCGCTCCCGCGCTGGGCTACTCACTTTCGCTTGTAGCCTGTCGCCAGCATTTGTAACTCTGCCCAAACATTCCCCACCTGCTGCTCCAACGCTTCCATGGAGCCGGAATTCTTGATCACGTAATCGGCCTTCTGGGCCTTCTCCTCGTCGCTCCATTGTGCTGCGCTACGGCGCTCGACCTCGGCCCGTGCTGCGTCCAGGGGCAGATCCATGCGCCGGGCGAAGCGCCCCACTTTCTGCTCGAAATCGCAGGTCACGACGATCACTTTGTCAAAGTCGCTATCAGCACGCGCCTCCAACAGCAACGCTGCTTCTACGACGGCAATGCCGTGCGGATCGCCGCGTTCGGCTTCGCTCATCCAGCGATTCTGCGCCTCGATAACGGCGGGATGCACTACGGCGTTCAGCTCGTCGATGCGATCAGGAAAGACGACATTGGCCAGCTTTTTGCGATTGATCGTTCCATCCGGCTCGAGAATTCCCTTCCCAAATCGCCGGACAACTTCGTCATAGGCCACGGCGCCGGGCGCGTACTGCTGGTGCGCGAGCGTATCCGCGGAAAGGACGTGCGCACCCAGTCGCGCGAGCATCTCGGCGACCGTCGATTTGCCGGAGGCGATTCCGCCCGTCAGGCCTACGCGCAGCATTTGGCAATCATATCGAAGGTGTCCCAAAATCGCTTCGTATCAGGGCACGGCTTCAGCCGTGCCGAAGTAGCGTAAAGACCGGGTCTTCAGCCCCTGCTCCGTCGGTACGCTGCAAGGGGCTGAAGCCCTAAGCCCCTCATTGGTGTCTGCTCGGCACGACTGAAGTCGTGCCATGATACGAATCCCGATACGAATCAGACGGAATTGGGTGCGCTTCTTGCCTTGCTTCTCGCACCGGCTGGCCGATTCGGTTTACAATCTCTTGCTTGTGGTTCCCGGTGGCCTGCCGTACTCTGCCGGACTGCAGTTTCCATCCTCATAAACGATCAATCCGGGCCGTCGCGCCCGTGGAGGTTTTCATCATGAAGCTCACTCCTGGAAAACTTGCGGGCATGAAGGCTGTTTCCAACGATCGCGGCGTCATTGCCGCCGCCGCCATGGACCAGCGCGGCTCGCTGAAGAAGGCCCTCGGCGCCAGCGCCGGCGACCACGAACTGGAAGAGTTCAAGACGTACGTTGCCCAGGTGCTGACGCAGTACGCCAGCGCTATCCTGCTCGATCCGGAGTGGGGGCTGCCCGCGTCGAAGCAGCGCGCCAAGGGCTCCGGCCTGCTGCTGGCCTATGAGAAGACCGGCTACGACAAGACCAGCCCCGGCCGCCTGCCCGACCTGCTCGACCACTGGTCGGTGAAGCGGTTGAAGGAAGCCGGCGCCGACTGCCTCAAGATCCTGCTCTACTACTCGCCCTACGACGACCAGAAGATCAATGACGTGAAGCACGCCTGGGTGGAGCGCATCGGCGACGAGTGCCGCTCTAATGACATACCGTTCTTCCTGGAGATCGTCGGCTACAAAGAAGGCGTGGATGAGAAAGGTCCCGACTACGCGAAGATCAAGCCTGAAGTCGTGACCAAGTACATGCAGGAGTTCTCGAAAGACCGCTACAACGTCGACGTCCTCAAGCTGGAAATTCCCATCAATATGCAGTATGTCGAGGGTGCGCGCTCGTTCAAGGGGACGAAGGTTTACACCAAGAAAGAAGCGCTGGATCACTACCGCAGCGCTGCTTCGGCGACGCACAAGCCGTTCATTTACCTCTCAGCCGGGGTGAGCAATCCCGAGTTTATCGAGGACCTGGAGTACGCGGCAGAATCGGGCGTGAAGTTCAATGGCGTGCTCTGCGGCCGCGCGACGTGGAAGGACGGCATCCCCGTCTACGCTCAGCAGGGCGGCAAGGCCTTCGAGGCGTGGCTGAAGGATGAAGGTGTGAAGAACATTCAGAACGTGAACAACGCGCTGAAAGCTGCCACCCCGTGGTACAGCATCTACGACGTGCAGGAAGCGGCAGCAACACGATAGAGCAGGCGCGTATCAGGGCGCCACTTCGGCATTGCTGCAGAATCTGGTTACGCAAGCTTCGTATCAGGGCACGACGGTTTAGGAAGGCTTCGTGTCAGGGCACGACTTCAGTCGTGCCGAGAGGACCGGACTAAGATTGTGGGCTTTAGCCCTTGCGCGCGCAGGGGCTAAAGCCCAATTTCATTGTTGGCATTGATGCGGCACGACTGAAGTCGTGCCCTGACACAAAGCGTTGTCGTTCCGCACGCGAGCGCTAAGGCTCGCCCTACGATTCTCTGAAACCGGGGCTGAAGGTTCACTCTGCCTGTTATTTTTGCGCTTCCACCGGCTTGATCACCGGCTGTGCGGTAGGCTGCTCCGCCTGCGCCGTCGATAACTGCCGCGCGGCATCGCGCGCCGGCGCCTGGTTGGGCGGATGCAGCGTGTCGAGGAATGCCACCAGCGCCGCCACCTCGGAGGGGTTCAGCTGCTTGCCGTAGGCGGGCATGTTGCCGCCGCCCTGTACTACCTGCCGAACCAGCTGCGCATGCGTCATGCGAACCGCAACGCTATCGAGCGTCGGGCCGCGCTGACCGCCTGAGCCGCCAATTGAGTGGCAGTTGCGGCATTGCTTCTCCTGAAAAACAGCCGAGCCTTCGCGCTCCAGCGGCGAGCGGCCTTGCAGATACTTCACCGGCACAGGATCGCCACTCCACGCATCCATCACCGGGCTCCACGGCGTGTAGCTCGCCAGATGCGTCAGCTCGCCCAGCGTGACGGCGACCAGCAGGATCGTCACCACCGCGATCGGCCGACGTTTCCAGCTCTTCTCGCCCTCACCAGCGAAGAACGGCAGGCCAATCAGGAAGGCGAGGATGACGACCGGGCCGATCAGCAGCGCCGGCGTCTCCATCTGCGGCGGCAGGAAGGCCAGCAGCGCATAGAGCCACTGGAAGAAGAAGTCAGGCTTGGGCACGGTTTGCACGATCGTTGGATCGGGCTGCCCGTTAGGACCGTACGGTCCAAAGATCGCGGCACACGCCATGACGCTTGAGATGACGATCGCCGCAAAAATCATGTCCTTCCAGACGGCGCCGGGCACGAACGGCATGCCGTCCTTGTGCGTCATCTCGGAATACTCTTTCAGATAGGTCGAGCGCCGCACCAGGCGTCCGGGCATCGGCCATTCGTTGATGCCAAGCTTCAGCACCATCAGCAGATGCACCGAGACGAAGGCGATCAGCAGGCCGGGAATGACGAAGACGTGCAGCGCGAAGAAGCGCGACAGCGTGTCGCCCGCGATGATCGGGCCCCCGAGCAATAAGTGCACCACCCACGCGCCAATAAACGGTACGCGCCCGCAGATCGAGGCGCCGATGCCCAGCCCCCAATAAGCGTCCTGGTCAAAGCGCAGCACCTGTCCGGTGAAGGCCATGCCCAGCGTCATCAGCAGCAGAAAGATGCCGACAATCCAGGTCAGCTCGCGCGGGAATTTGTAGGCTCCGAACAGCGCCACCTGCACCATGTGGATGAGCACGATGGCGACCATGAAGTTCGAGCCCCAACCATGGACGCCGCGCAGAAACCATCCCAGCGGCACGGCGGTGTTCAGGTAGTTCAGGCTGTCCCAGGCCTGCCCGGCCGACGGCACATAGATCAGCGCCAGCATGATGCCGGTGAAGATCTGCAGCATGAAGACCGTGAGCGCCGCGCTGCCGAAGACGTAGAACCAGCTGGCCGACTTGGTGGGCACCGGATGGCCCATCGTCTCCTTGAGCACCGGCTCGATCTTCAGCCGCTGCTCGAACCAGTCGCCGATCCGGCTTAGCCTTGACATTCCTTGCTCCGCTTAACGAGGCTGGCGTGCGTGGATAACGTTGGCAGTTGCCCGGCTTCGATCATCAGGCGTCCGTCTACCACTTTGTAGGGGTACTGGAACAAGCCGCGGGGCGGCGGACCCGAGGCGACTGAGCCATCCTGGTAGTACACGCCGCCGTGGCAGGGACACATGAACAGTCCTGACTGCGGGAACCAGCGCACCGGACAGCCCAGATGCGCGCAATTGATCGCGAAAACCTGGAACTGATCGCCCGCAATGCGGCGCACCCAGCACGGCAGGTCATCGGTCTGGCCATCCCACGGATTGGAAATGGGATTCTTGTACTTGGCCAGCCGAGTCTGGCCCTCAGGAAATTCATCGGTCGCGCCGAGATCGACCCAGTCGCGATACTTGCCGCCGCTGCCGCGCACGATCGGCGAAATCAGATAGCCGATGACCGGCGTCGCGAGCACAGCTACCGCCAGCCCATTTAACACAATGCCGAGTTTGACGAAAAAGTCTCGCCGGGAAGTGTTCTCCGGCGCGCGCGCTACTGCCTGCCCGGATGTGCTCTGCTCGCTCACTGCTGCCCTCCGGAAACTTCTTACTTTGCTGCCGTTACCGCACCCGCCGGCCTCTGCGCCGCCAGCCATGCCACAACGTCAGAGATCTCCTGGTCGGTCATCGGATGCCCCGGTACGTTGTTGCGCCAGTCGGGCGCATTGAAGTCGGGCCGGCCGATAATCGTGATCGTCCGCAGGCCCTGGTCGCTGATCAGCGTCAGGTAGTGTGGATTCACGATCGATCCCACTTTGTCAGACCCCTCGCCCTTAGCGCCATGGCAGCTCGCGCAATACGTGGCGAACACCTCAGCGCCATGCTGTGCATTGCCTCCGCCCTTGGCGGCGTAAGTTGGAGCTGTCACACCTTGTAGGACATCCGGTTTGCCCCAGCGCTGACGAATACCGTGAACGATAGCATCGACTTGCTTGCTCGTCAGCATACCGCCTTCGCTCTGGGCAAATTCCGCCATAGGGGTGCCCGGCCTGCCTTTCGAGATCACCTGCCGCAAGGCGTTATCGTCCACCAGCGCCAGGTAAACCGGATCGCCGATGGGCGGCGCCGGTCCCAGCTTGCCGTCCGCACCATGGCATCCGGCACAATTCTGGCTGTACAGCGACACGGGATCGAGATTGTCCGAGGGACGTTGCACGATCGAGCCGGGCGCGGGCTTGCCTGGCATGTTACAGCCGGCAAGCGCCAGCAGTGCGGCGAATATCGCAGGGACAAGGCCAAGGCGGATGCGCATCACTTCTTGTCCTCGCCGTTGTGTTCTTCCATCAGCCCGGGAGCTTCGATACCCGCGCGCATCGCCAAGGGCAGGTTTTCCGACGTCCACACTTTGTTCTGCCGCGCCACCACAAGTCCCGCCACGATTCCGAAGCCCGCCTGCGACGCGGCAAACCACCACCAGTTGATGCGTGCGTCCAGCAGCGGATTGACGTATCCGATGATGTGATAGAGCAGGCCCGTCCACAGCAGCGGACCGATAATTCCTCCCAGCACGATGGGGCGCCTGGGAAGCAGGGGCAACATGGCGCCGTAGAGAAGTCCCACAAGCAGGCACATGGCGATGTGCATGCCCAGCGCGAAGAGAAACCAATCGATGCGGAACTGCTGCATGGCCTCGATAGAAGGCGTTTGCGCAGGGGAATAAAGAGTTCCAGCCAGCAGGTTAATGGGATACCACACACTGTGGTAGAAGATGATTCCGTATAGCGCCGCCAGGATTGCCATGGCGACACCGCCCGCCAGTCCTCCCTTTATACCCGCCGACATGGGGTAAATCTTGAGCGGCAGCCAGGCGCGGTGCACTTCTTCGACCACCTCCATGCGCATCACCCTACAGGCCTTGTAGGCTAGCGCTGGTTGCTCGGCCTGGAGTGGCATCTCTTCTTCATGCTCATGCGGAAGCACTTCACGGAACCAGCCAACCGCGCCGAAGATCGAGAAGATCGCTCCCAGCAGGCTGACGATTGGGGTGGTGAGAAGGCCGGCAAAAACCAATGCGCTCCCCACAGCCATGGCGAAGGGCCACGCCGTGGGCGCGGGCATCGGTACGCTTCGCTTCTCCGATTGTGGCTCAGCACTCATGAATCAGTTCCCTGCTTACCGGGTGATGAAATACACCACCGACAGCACCACCACCCACACCGCATCGACAAAATGCCAGTACATCGCAAAGACGCTCACCCGCGCGGAATGCTCCTGTTTCACTGCTCCGAACAGGGTGAGCAGCATGACAATGGTCAAACCTATCGCACCCACCGTCACGTGAAACGCGTGCAGTCCCACAAGCGAGTAGTACGTCGTCCCAAAGAGATTGGTGCTGATGGTGAGCCCGTCGTGGTAGATCAGCTTGTACCATTCACGGCCGGTCTCGACCAGGAAAATCACGCCCAACGCAAGCGTCAGGAACCAGCACACGGCGAAGCGCTTGATGTTGCCGATGTGCAGCGCCTTCTCGGCTAAAACAATCGTCGCGCTGCTGGAGAACAGGCAGATCGACGCGAAATAGGGGACGTCCAGCACCTGCGCCGGCGTCGGGCCGCTGATGCTCTTGCCGGCGTAGTACAAGTAGGCCACGACGAAGATGCTGAAGATGGCGGACTCCGCCACGATCAGACACCACATGCCGATCTTGCCGCGCAGATGGGCGAGTGGCGCTAGATCGTGATGCGGGGCGGCGATAGTCGCGCTGGCCAAACGGCTCTCCTGTTCCTACTCGTACTTCCAGTCCGGATCTTCCGGATGTTTTATGTCCCACAACGGACGGCGGCTGCGGACCACCGGCAGGTGCGCGAAGTTATAGTCGGGCGGTGGCGAAGTGGTCGTCCACTCCAGTGTCCATGCATCCCACGGATCATTGCCTGCAATTTCGCCTTTGAAGTGCGAGCGAAGGACGTTATAGACCCAAGCCAAAACGCCCAGTATCTGAAACACCACGCCGATCGAGACAATCAGGTTCCACATTTCCCAGCCGCGCGCTGCTTCGTACGTGTAAATGCGGCGAGGCATGCCCAGGAGGCCGGGAATGTGCATGAAGTCAAACGTCAGATGAAAACCGATGACAAACAGCCAGAAATGCCACTTGCCTATGCTCTCGCTGAGCAGCTTGCCGGTGACCTTGGGATACCAGTAGTACACGCCGGAGAACACCGCCATCACGATGCCGCCCAGGATCACGTAGTGGAAGTGAGCTACCACAAAGTAGGAGTTGCCCAGTTGCCAGTCGAACGGCGCAGCGGCGAGCATGATGCCGGTCAGGCCGGCAATGAGGAACTGGCAGAGAAAAGCGATGCAGAACATCATGGCGACGGAATAGCGGATCTTGCCGCCCCACATGGTTCCCAGCCAGTTAAAGATTTTGATTCCCGTTGGCACCGCGATCGCCGCCGTCGAAGCCACGAAGAATGCATTCGCGTAGGACGTCATGCCAATGGTGAACATATGGTGCGCCCACACGCTCAGGCTGATAAAGCCGATGGCGATGGTCGCCGCGACCATAATGTTGTAGCCGAAAATCGGCTTGCGCGAAAACACCGGGATGACTTCGGAGACGATGGCGAACGCCGGCAGCACCAGGATGTAAACCTCAGGATGGCCGAAGATCCAGAAGAAGTGCATCCAGATCACGGCCGAGCCGCCCGCCTGGGTGTCGAAGAAATGTCCTCCGAGATAGCGATCGATCAGCAGCATGATCTGCGCCGCGGTGAGCGGTCCGATCGCCACCAGCACCAGGAAGGCCGTGACACCGTTCATCCAGGCGAACAGCGGCATGCGCCCCAACGTCATTCCCGGGCCGCGCATGCAGAGGAGGGTGGTCATGATGTTCAGCCCGGTGGCAATGCTGCCGAAGCCGCTGACCAGCAGGCCGATGATCCAGTAATCGGTGCTGTGCCCGACGGAGAATGCCGGCGAGGTGAGCGGCGCATACGCGAACCAGCCCACGTCGGGTGCGCTGCCGGCGCCATAAAGCCCGAATCCACCGACAAAGCTGAAATACAGAAGGATGCCGCCGCAAGCAGTCATCCAGAAGCCCCAGGCATTCAGCCGGGGAAAAGCCATATCGCGCGCACCGACCATCAGCGGCACAAAATAGTTGGCGAACCCGAAGACGATAGGCATGGCAGCGAAGAAGATCATCGTGGTGCCATGCATGGTGAACAGGCGGTTGAAGGTTTCGGGCGAGACCAGGTGGTTGTTGGCGACGGCGAGCTGAGCCCGCATGATTGAGGCTTCGACACCGCCGATCACCAGCATCACGATGCCGTAGGAGAAGTACATGATGCCGAGCCGTTTGTGATCGACCGTGACAATCCAGTCGTGCAGCACCTGCACAAAGGGACGGCGACCGGCGACCTCCGCGGGAACCGCGACGGGAGGAAACGCTGGGACGATCGGTCGGGCTTCAGCCATAAGTTCTCCGCGTACAGGCTGCTACTTTAAAGTCATCAGATACGCTACCAGCGCGGTCACATCCTGCTGGTTTAACTGCATTGCGGGCATCAGACAGCCGGGCTTGATCGCATCCGGGGTCTCGACCCACAGCTTCAGATCTTTCTCGTCGTTCGGCGCGGCGCCGGACGCGATGGTGGTCCGGCTCATCAGGTGCGTCAGGTCGGGTCCGAAGGTCCCATGCGCGTCCGTGCCGGTTATCGTATGGCAGTTCATGCAAGCATTCGTTTCGAAGACGCGCCGGCCGGCGGCTACCTGCTCCGACTCCACCGCCGGGGCCTTCTGCTCCGCCACCCACTTCTGGAAATCGTCCGGGCTGTCCACCATCACGTTGAGCAGCATCTTGGCGTGCTGGACGCCGCAGTATTGCGCGCACTGTCCCACATAATGTCCCACATCGTGGGGGTCGATCCACATTTCGTTCCTGCGGTTTGGAATCAGATCGGTCTTACCCGCCAATCGCGGCACCCAAAAGCTGTGGTCGGTGTCGGCGGAAAGCAGAACAATGTGCGTGGGAATTTGTCCTTTGGGACTGACGGGAACGTGCAGTTCGTTGGCGGTAACGAAACCGTATTGCGGATAACGGAATTCCCACCAGAACTGATGGCCGATAGCCGTGACCTCGACCGCATTATTGGGCATCTGCGCGTCCTCAACTGCGTGAATCACGCGCGCCGATGCCAGGAAGAGCACTACCACGATAAGGATGGGGATCACCGTCCACGCCAGTTCCACCTGATTGCTGCCGTAGATCTGCGGCGGCTCGCAGTTATCGTCCGTCGGCCGCCGGCGATATCTGATCGCCGCGTACACGATAAGGCTGAAGACCACCAGGAAGATGCCCAGGCAAACGGAGAGCACAAACAGTGAGAGATGGTAAATATCGCGCGCTGGGGTCGACACGGGATCGAACAGCGTCGTCGGTGCTGGGTCGAGTGCCGACGCC
>Ga0335069_10013785_pt1 | contig 11340 bp, 12 predicted proteins | sample Lox_Sample_11_FD_206714 | JGI IMG/M metagenome (GOLD analysis project Ga0335069, IMG submission 206714) | Soil microbial communities from Loxahatchee National Wildlife Refuge, Florida, United States - Lox_Sample_1.1 | ecosystem: Environmental > Terrestrial > Soil > Wetlands | place: USA... | reverse complement strand
CCGCGCGTTTGCCTACCTGATCGCGCCGCCGAAGGCGGCGCTCAGCGCCGACGCCGCGAAGCGCCTCGAGGCGATCGAGTCGCTCGAGGACCTCGGCGCCGGCTTCGCGCTCGCGACCCACGACCTCGAGATCCGCGGTGCCGGCGAGCTGCTCGGCGAGGAGCAGAGCGGCCAGATCACCGAGATCGGCTTCGCGCTCTACCTCGAGCTCCTCGAGCGCGCCGTCAAGGCGCTGAAGGCGGGCCGCCAGCCCGACCTCGAGGCGCCGCTGCACTCGGGGCCCGAGCTCGACCTGCACGTGCCGGCGCTGATCCCGTCCGACTACATGCCGGACGTGCACCTGCGGCTCGTGCTCTACAAGCGCATGGCGGCGGCGCCCGACCGCGAGGCGCTCGAGGAACTCGCCGCCGAGATGATCGACCGCTTCGGGCCGCTGCCGCCGGCGCTCGAGAACCTGTACCGCGTGACGCGCCTCAAGCTCAAGGCCGCGGCGCTCGGGATCACGCGCTTCGACGTCGGCCCGCAGGGCGGGCTCGTCGACTTCGGAGCCGAGCACCGCGTCGAGCCCCTGACCGTGATGAAGCTCGTGCAGCGGGAGCCGAAGCGCTACCGTCTCGACGGTGCGACACGCCTGCGCTTCACGCGCCGCACCGAGACGCCGGCCGAGCGCTTCCAGTGCGCGGACGAGCTGCTCGCGACGCTGGCCGCCGGCTCATCGGTTAAACTGCCGGCATGAGCCTGACGCGCCGCGAGTTCCTGACCGCGCTCGCCGCGGCCGCCGCGACACCGAGCCTCGCGGCCGAGGCGCCGGCCGGCACCGCCCGCTACCTCGTCGAGATGCTGGTGTTCCGCCAGCCCGGTCCCGCGCCCGTTGCGATGCCGGTCGCGCCGCTGCCCATCATCACCCCGATCCCGGGGCGGATCGAGACGCTGCCCGAGTCGGCCTGGCAGCTGACGGGCTTCGAGCAGGCGATCCTGCGCCACGGCGACTATCCGGTGCTCGCGCACACCGCGTGGGCGGCGCTGGTGCCGCCGAACGGGCGAACGACGGCGCGCCTCGAGGACGTGCTCAAGGAAGGCGCGCCGCTCGCCGGCTCGGTCGGGCTGCAGCGCGGTCAATACCTGTTCCTCGGCGTCGACGTCGACTACCTCGCCGAGCCCGGCATCAGCTACGGGCTGCGCGAGAAGCGGCGCGTCAAGTTCGGCGAGCGCCACTACTTCGACCACCCGGCCTTCGGGGTGATCGCCCAGGTCGTTCCGTCGCGCGGCGGGACCGCCGCCGACTGAGCCCGACGCCGCGCTCAAGTTCCCCGCCCCGCCGCCGACAGTGTGGGCGACGAGGATCAGGAGCCCGCGACGTGGCCGCAAACGCGCTCTCGAGCCGCTCGAGCGGGCTGCGCAGTGAATCCGAGCCCTTACCGACCCCGGCGCCGCGAGCCGCTGCCGGCGCGGCCGTCGCGCTCGAGCAGGTCGTCGGCGAGGCGGCGATCGCGGCGGGGGTGCTCGGCTGCGAGATGGCCGACATCGCCGGCACGATCGAGGACATGAAGGGCCTCGCGCGCACCCAGGCGACGACCTTCGCCGACATCGAGGGCCGGGTGGCCGGCATGCTGTCGGCCAACCAGAGCATCGGCAACGAGGCGCAGGCGGCCGTCGACCACGCGCGCCGGACCCGCGAGCGCGTCGAGGCGGCGCTGCACGCGGCGATCGGCAGCATCGAGGCCGGGCTCAACTCGGTCGGCGGCACGCTCGCGCAGGTGTCGGGCGCGACGCACGAGATCTCGCGGATCGCGCTGCAGACCCGCGTCGTCGCGCTGAACGCCTCGGTGCAGGCAGCGCGCGCCGGCAAGAATGGCCAGACTTTCGCGATCGTCGCCGCCTCGGTACGCGACCTCGCCGAGCAGATCCAGAAGGCGAGCCTGACGATCGGGGCGACGCTCGACGAGCTGACAGCGACCGTCCAGGCCCTCGCGAGCCGGGCCCCGGAGGGCAAAGGCGCCGCGGCGGGACTGCGCGCCTCGGTGGACGGCGCGCTCGAGCGCTTCCGCGGCGAGTTCGCCGAGATCGAGGGCGGCATCGCCGGCGTCGCCGGCCGCGCCGCCGAGAACGTGCAGCACTGCGCCGACGTTGACCGCTCGGCGCGGGACATGGCGGCCAAGGTCGCGGGCTTCGAGCACTCGCTCGGCGGGGCCGCCGGCAAGGCCAGCCGCCTGCTTGCGATGAGCGAGCGGCTGATCGAGCTCACCGCCGCATCCGGCGCCGCGACCGACGACTCGCCGTTCATCGCCGCGGCGATCGACGTCGCCAACGAGATCAGCGCGCGCTTCGAGGAGGCCGTCGCGAGCGGCGCGATCCGCATGGCGCAGCTCTTCGACGACCACTACCGCCCGATCGCCGGGACCAACCCGCAGCAGTACGCCACCGCCTTCGTCGAGCTCACCGACGAGCTGCTGCCGCCGGTCCAGGAGAGCGTGCTCGAGTGGTCGTCGCGGGTCGTGTTCTGCGCCGCGGTCGACCGCGGCGGCTTCCTGCCGACGCACAACCTCAAGTACTCGAAGCCGCAGGGCGCGGACCCCGTGTGGAACGCGGCGAACTGCCGCAACCGGCGCCTGTTCCAGGACCGCACCGGCAAGGCCGCGGGCGCCAACCAGAAGCCCTTCCTTGTCCAGACCTACCGCCGCGACATGGGCGGCGGGCAGTTCGTGATCCTCAAGGAAGTCGACGCGCCGATCGTCGTCGGCGGGCGTCACTGGGGCAACGTGCGGCTCGCGTTCACGCCCGCGCGTCGCTGAGGTCCCCTACTCGTCGATCGCGACCCGGTTGCGGCCGCCCTCGCGCGCCTTGTCGAGCGCGCGCTGCGCGGACTTCAGCAGCTGCTCTGGCGAGGACTGCGGCGCCGGCACCAGGTGCCCGGCGCCGATGCTGACGGTGACGATCTTCGCGACCGGCGAGTGCGGATGGTGCATGTGCAGTTCGCGCACACGTGCCGCCAGCGTCTCGCCGTGACGCCGCGCCTGCGCCGCATCCATGCCGACGGAGAAGCCGACGAACCGCCCGCCCTCGACGCGCGCAACGAGGTCGCTCGCGCGCCTGAGCGCGCTCGAGAGCGCACGCCCGACGCGGCGGATCACCGAGTCGCCGGCCTGGCGCCCGAAGGTGTCGTTGTAGAGGCCGAGCGCGTCGATGTCGGCCAGGAACACGGTCAGCGCCCGGCCCTCGCGCTGCGCGATCGCGAAGTCGCGGCGGAAGAGCTCGTGGAAGTACTCGATGTGCCGCAGGCCCGTCAGCCGGTCCTCGCGCGGCAGCGGCGGGCGCGTCGGCTGCTCGGCCTCGCGCGGCGGCGCGCCGGGCAGCTGGCTGTGAAAGCACACGAAATGGGTGACGACGCCGGCGGCATCGCGCAGCGGCTCGAAGCGGATCTCGGCCGACATCGGCCCGCGCGCCCCTTCGATGGCGACCCGCACCGCGAGCGGCTCGCCGCGCGCGATCACCGCCGCGACCTCCGCGGTCCGCGTGCCGCCCGCGCCGTCGCCGAGCAGCCCCGCAAGGCCGGCGCGCACGATCTCCTCGCGCGAGCGGGCGCGCATCTGCAGCAGCCCCTGGTTGGCGAGCACGATCGGCAGGCCCTCGACGCGCGCGTCGACGACGGCGATCGCCTCCGGCAGCTGGTCGAGCAAGGCGAGCGTCAGGCTGTCCGGCAGCGTCAAGAGGCTTCTCCGTCGAGCACCAGCTGCGGGCGCGCATCGCTGGCGCGTTCGAGCGCGAGCCGGGCGCTGCGCCAGCGCGCCGAGGCCATCAGCTCCGAGCGCGCCGCGAGCCCGGGCGCGGGACCGCGGCCGTGCAGGCGCGCGATGCGCAGCGCCGACACCGGCTCCGGGCGCACGTCGAGGCCCGCGAGGAGCTCGAGCACCGCGGCGCGCGCATTGCAGACGAGCAGCATGTCGCAGCCGGCCGCCAGCGCGAGGCGCGTGCGCGCGACGATGCCACCGAAGGCCGCCGCGCCCGCCATGCTGAGGTCGTCGGTGAACACCGCGCCTCTGAAGTCGAGCTCGCCGCGCAGGATGTCCGTGATCCAGCGCGTCGACAGGCTCGCCGGCAGCGCGTCGACCGCCGGGTACACGACGTGGGCCATCATCACCGACGGCAGGCCGTTGGCGATCAGGCGCCGGTACGGCAACAGGTCCGCCTCGAGGTCCGCGAATTCGCGGCGGTCCACCGGCAGCGCGACGTGCGAGTCGGCGGCCACGGCGCCGTGTCCGGGGAAGTGCTTGGCGGTCGCGCTCATGCCCGCCTCGCGCAGTCCCGCGACCAGCGCGCCCGCGAGCACGGCGACCACCTCGGACTTGGCGTGGAAGGCGCGGTCGCCGATGACCTCGCTGACGCCGTATTCGAGGTCGACGACCGGCGTGAACGCGAGGTCGATGCCGCAGGCGCGCAGTTCCGCGCCGATGATCCAGCCCGCCTCGCGCGCGAGCTCCCGGCCGCGCGCGTGGTCGAGGTCGTACTCGCGCCCGATCCGGTGCATGGGCGGCACGCGCGTGAAGTCGCTGCGAAAGCGCTGCACGCGCCCGCCCTCGTGGTCGACCGCGACCAGCAGCGGCGGCGTGCGCAGCGCGCGGATCTCGGCCACCAGTGCCGCGAGCTGCGACGGCTCCTCGTAGTTGCGCGTGAACAGGATGACGCCGCCGACCAGCGGGTGCTCGAGCACCTCGCGGTCCTCGGGCAGGAGGCTGCGCCCCGCGACGTCGACCATCAGGCAGCCGAGCGTCATGCGTCGCGCTCGAACACCGCGATCGACTCGACATGAGCGGTGTGCGGGAACATGTCCATGACTCCGGCCGCCCCCAATCGGAACCCGTGCTGCTGCACGAGCAGCCCGGCGTCGCGCGCCAGGCTCGCCGGATGGCACGAAATATACACGACGCGCCGGGCCCCGCTCGCGCCGATCAGCCCGAGGACCGCCTCGGCTCCGGCCCGCGGCGGGTCGAGCAGCACGCGCTGGTAGCGCCGCTGCGCCCACGGTTTCCGTCCGGGCGGCACCGCGAGGTCGGCCAGCGCGAAGCGCGCGTTGCCGAGGCCGTTGCGCTCGGCGTTGCGGCACGCGCGCGCGACGAGCCCGGCCTCGCCCTCGATCCCCTGCACCTCGGCCGCGCGCCGGGCGAGCGGCAGCGTGAAGTTGCCGAGCCCGCAGTAGAGGTCGAGGACCGCATCGCCCGGCTCCGGCGCCAGCAGCTCGATCGCGCGTCCGACCATCCGGCGGTTGAGCTCGGCATTCACCTGCACGAAGTCGAGCGGCGCGAACTCGAGCGTGACGCCGAACTCCGGCAGCGTGTAGTCGAGCACCGCGCCCGGCGGGTCGATCGGCGCCGCGGTCTCGGCACCCCCGGGCTGCAGCCAGAACTCGACGCCATGCGAACGGCCGAACTCGCGCAGCCGCTCGAGGTCCGACGCGCTCGGCGCGCTCAGGACGCGCGCGACGAGCACCGTGGCGCGCTCGCCGACCGCGACTTCGATCTGCGGTAGGCGCTCGGCGACCGACAGCGTGCCGATCAGCTCGCCGAGCGCCTCGCACAGTGCACCGACCGGCGGGGCCAGCACCTCGCAGCTGCGCACGTCCGCGAGCCGTGGCGAGGTGCGTTCCCGAAATCCCACGATCGCCCGGCCGCTGCGCGGCAGCACCCGCACGCCGAGCCGCGCGCGCCGCCGGTAGTGGTAGCTCGGTCCCGTCAGGGGTGCGAGCCACGCCTCGGGCTCGACGTGCCCGATCCGCGCCAGCGCGTTCGCGAGTTCCCGGCCCTTGGCCTCGACCTGCGCCGCCGGCGCGAGGTGCTGCAGCGCGCAGCCGCCGCAGCGTCCGTAGTGCGCGCAGGCGGGATCAACGCGCACCGGCGAGGCCGCGCGCACCTCGAGGAGGATCGCCTCGTCGTGCCGCGCACGGCGCCGCAGCCTTCTCAGCAGCACGCGCTCGCCCGGCAGCGCCCCGGCGACGAACACCGCCTTGCCGCCCAGGCGCGCGACACCGCGGCCGTCGTGGTCGAGGTCGACGACCTCGGCCTCCTCGGCCTCCCGCATCAAGCCGGTCCGCCCGCCGGCGCCGCCCGCTCGAGCACCGCGACCGCGAGCACGAACCCGCCCTCGTCGGTCAGCGTCACGTGGCCGGCGCCGGCCCCGAGCTTGGCGGCGACCGCCGCGCCGCGCGTCGACCACACGACCTCGGGCCGCCCCCAGGCGTTCTGGACCACGCCGCAGTCGCGGATCCAGACCCCGTGCGCGAAGCCCGTGCCGAGCGCCTTGACGATCGCCTCCTTGGCGGCGAAGCGCTGGCTCAGGAAGCGCACGGCGCGACCCTCGGTGGCCGGCAGTCGCTCGAAGCGCGCGAGCTCCTCGGGCATCAGCAGCCGCTCGATGAAGTGGCGTCCGAAGCGCCGGTGGCTCGCCGCGATCCGCGCGACCTCGACGAGGTCGGTGCCGATGCCGAAGATCATCCGCCGCGCGCCTCGCGCATCAGCCGCTTCATCTCGCGCACCGCGGCATCGAGGCCCGAGAAGATCGACCGCGCGATGATCGCGAAGCCGATGTTGAGCTCGACGATCTCTGGGATCGCGGCGACCGGCTGCACGTTGTGGTAGTCGAGGCCGTGGCCGGCGTTGACGAGCAGCCCCGCGGCGCTGCCCATGCGCGCCGCGCTCGCCAGCCGGTGCAGTTCCTCGGCGCGCCGCTCGCCGTCGGCCTCCGCGTAGGCGCCGGTGTGCAGCTCGACCGCCGGCGCGCCGATCGCGAGCGCCGCATCGATCTGGCTGGGATCCGGGTCGATGAACAGCGACACGCGGATGCCCGCCTCGGCGAGCGCCGCGCAGGCCGCGCGCAGCGGCGCCTGCGCCGCGGCCGCGTCGAGCCCGCCCTCGGTCGTCACCTCGGTGCGCTTCTCGGGCACGAGGCACACGTCGGCCGGCCGGATGCGTCGCGCGATCGCGATCATCTCGGGCAGGGCCGCCATCTCGAGGTTCATGCGCGTCTGCAGCGACTCCGCGAAGCGCTCGACGTCGCGGTCCTGGATGTGGCGGCGGTCCTCGCGCAGGTGCAGCGTGATCGAGTCGGCGCCCGCCTGCTCGGCGGTCAGCGCCGCGAGCAGCGGATCCGGAAAGCGCGCGCGCCGTGCCTGGCGGACGGTGGCGACGTGGTCGATGTTGACGCCGAGCGCGATGTCGCGGGCGCCGATCGGGTTCAGGCTCATCCTCAACGCTCCTCTGTGCGCAGGCCGCGGACCGCGCGCGCGACCTTGCGGGTCGCGAGCTCGCGGCCGTCGAGCGCCGCGGCGATCGCGGCGCCGAGCAAGCGGCGGGCGCTCGCGAGCGATGCGTCGTCGGCGAGGGACTCGCCGGCGAGTGCGAGCAGCTCGGCACCGCGCACCGCGCCCGGCGCGCCGGCCGGGGCCTCCCCGACGACGCCGCGGCCCGCGTCCACATGATAGTACCGCGACGACTCGACCCGGGCGCCGTCGGCGGCGAGGTGCGAGTAGTCCATTCCGAGCCCGAGCGCCTCGAGCAGTCGCTTCTCAAACAGCCGCAGCGCCCGCGCCTCTGCCGCGGGCGTCGCGAGCGCCGTGAGCGCGAGCGCGTACGCCTCGTAGATGTCCGGGTGCGGGTCGACCCGCTCGATCAGCTTGAGCACGAGCTCGTTGAGGTAGAAGCCGCTCATCAGGCACCCGGGCGCGACCGGCACCGGGGGCGCGGCGAGCTCGACGCCGGTCAGCGTGCCGCCGTCACCCGAGCCCGTCCACGACACGAGCAGCGGCACGAACGGCTGCAGCAACGGCGCCGCGCGGCTGCCGGCGCGGCGCACGCCCTTGGCGAACAGCGCAATCCGTCCGTGGTCGCGGGTCAGCAGCTCGAGGATCCGGCTCGAGTCGCGCCAGTCCCGCTGGTGCAGCAGGAACGAAGGCTCCAGCAGCACGCGCCGCGCGGCGGTCACAGCGGGTCGCCGTCGTAGCCGAACTCGCGGAGCGCGCGGGCGCTGTCGGCCCAGTTGTCCTTGACCTTCACCCAGAGCTCGAGGTGCGTGCGCCGGCCGTACAGCCGGTTGAGCTCGAGCCGCGCGCTCTTGCCGATCTCCTTGAGGCGCGCGCCGTTCTCGCCGATGACGATCGCCTTCTGGCCCTCGCGCTCGACCCAGATGACGGCGTTGATCGCGACGCGTCCGTCGGGCGTCTCCTCGATGTTCTCGATCTCGACCGTGATGCCGTACGGCAGCTCCTGCTGCAGCCGCAGCGTCAGCTTCTCGCGGATGATCTCCGCGGCCCGGAAGCGGTCCGAGCGGTCGGTGACCTGGTCGGGCGGGAACAGCGGCGGCGACTGCGGCAGGTGCTTGGCGAGCGCGAGCGGCAGCGCCGAGACGTTGTCGTGCTTGAGCGCCGACAGCGGCACCACCTCGACGAACGGGAAGCGCGCCGAAATGTCGGCGATGAACGGCAGCAACCGCTCGCGCGGCTGCGCGCGATCGGCCTTGTTGACGACCAGCACCGCCGGGCGCCCCGCCTCGCGGATGCGCTCGAGCACGCGCTCGTCCTCGCTCGTGAAGCGCAGCGCCTCGACGACGAACGCGACGAGGTCGGCGTCGGCGAGGCTCGAGGCCGCGGTCCGGTTCATCACGACGTTCAGCATCCGGCGCTGCCCGGCGTGCAGGCCCGGCGTGTCGACGAGCGCGATCTGGAATCCCGGGCGGTTCAGGAGACCCACGATCCGATGGCGGGTCGTCTGCGGCCGCGGCGTGACGATGCTGAGTTTGCGCTCGAGCAGCGCGTTCAGCAGCGTCGACTTGCCGACGTTGGGGCGCCCGACGAGCGCCACGAACCCGGCACGGTGTGCATCGCTCATCGGGCCGCCCGGCGCGCCTCGAGCGACTCGAGCAGGCGCTCGGCCGCCTGCTGTTCGGCGCGCCGGCGGCTGGTGCCACGGCCGTCGGCGCTCGCGCCGAGCGGGCCGACGAGGCAGCGCACGCAGAACAGCTGCTCGTGCGGCTCGCCGCCGATGCTCTCGACGCTGTAGGCCGGCAGGCCGAGCCCGCGCGCCTGCAGGTATTCCTGCAGCCGCGTCTTCGGGTCCTTCGGCGGCGGCGCGGCCTTCAGTGCCGCGAGCCGCGGCTGCCACAACCGCTCGATGACCGCGCGCGCGGCGTCGAGGCCACCGTCGAGGTAGGTCGCGCCGAGCAGCGCCTCGAAGGCATCCGCGAGCGTCGAGCGACGCCGATAGCCGCCGGAGCGCAGCTCGCCCGGGCCGAGCCTGAGGTGCGCGCCGACGTCGATCGCCTCGGCGACGTCGGCGAGCGCCTCGCCGCTGACGAGCGCGGCGCGGTAGCGGCTGAGGTCGCCCTCGGTGGCCGCGCCGAGTTCGCGGTAGAGCATCTCGGCGACCACGAACGACAGCACCGCGTCTCCCAGGAACTCGAGGCGCTCGTTGTCGGCGCCGCCGGCGCTGCGGTGCGTCAGCGCGCGGGCGAAGAGACCCGCATCACGCGGCCGCCAGCCGAAGCGCGCCGCGAGCCACCCGAGCTCGGCGCCGGGCGCCGCGTCGGTCACGGCGTTCCCGAGGCATTCAGGAGCACGGTCTTGTCGAAGTGGACGACGAAGCCGACGTTGCCGAGGAAGCTGGTCTCGGCGTCGTAGGCGGCGTGCACGGCCCAGTTGGGGCCTTCCTTGGTGATCTCGACGGCCTTCCAGTCGAGCGACTTGATGTCCTCGATGTCGAAGCGCTTCTCGAGCGCGATGCGCATCTGTGCCGGGCCGCCCTCGGCGTCGCTCTTCAAGCCCTCGAGCGCCTTGACGACGTTGAAGTACTCAAGGTACACGGGCACCAGCCGGATGCCGGCGTAGACGAATATCCCCACGAACGCGATCAGTATCGCCAGCCCCAGGGTCGTCATGCCGCGCTCGCGGCGCCGAGCTCGATCGCGCATTGTCTGCCCTCTTGCGAACACTCAGTGGACTGCGGTGCCGAGCCGCTTCCAGCGCGGAATCCACGAGGCATCGAAGCTCGCCCAGATCCGCACCGCCTTGCCGACCAGGTTCTCCTCGGGGACGTACCCGAGGTCGAAGCGGCTGTCGGCGCTGTTGTCGCGGTTGTCACCCATGAAGAAATAGTACCCCGGCGGCACCTCGAAGACGCCGACCGGCGTGTTCGGGCCTCCGGCCGGCGAGAAATGCCGCTCCTGCGCCGGGATCGGGCACTCGTAGAAGCTGCGCTTGCCACACCGGCCGCGGTGGATGTCGGTCGGGCAGTACATGATGCGGTGCTCGTGGCCGCCCAGCACCTCGACGCCCTGGCGGAAGTTCTCGTAGCAGGCGTCCTCGGTGTAGGTGCCGACGTCGCGCGCGATCATCTCCTTGCCGTTGACCCAGACCGCGTCGCTGCGCACCTCGATGCGGTCGCCCGGCAGCCCGACGAGCCGCTTGATGTAGTTGACGTTGGGCTCACTGGGCTTCCTGAACACGATGACGTCGCCGCGCTCGGGCTCGCCGATCGCGACGATCTTGCTGTTGAGGACCGGGAGCCGGAGCCCGTAGCTGAACTTGTTGACGAAGATGAAGTCGCCGTCGAGCAGCGTCGGCATCATCGAGTCGGACGGGATCCGAAACGGCTCGAACAGGAACGAGCGCACCACGAGCACGATCAGGATGATCGGGAAGAACGAGCGGCAGTACTCGACGACGACCGGCTCCGGTGCCTCGGCCGCGCGCCAGCGCACGAACACCAGCCTGTCGAGCGCCCACCAGACGCCGGTGATGGCCGCGAAGCCCACCAGCAGCGCCGAGAAGTCGATCTGGCCGCGCAGCGCCGCGTAGATCAGGTACGCGACGACGACGACCGGTGGCACGTCGCGCAGCAGGTTTCCCTTCGGGGCCGGCGCGCTCATTTCTTGCCCACTTGCAGCACCGCGAGGAAGGCTTCCTGCGGAATCTCGACCGAACCGACCTGCTTCATGCGCTTCTTGCCCTCTTTCTGCTTCTCGAGAAGCTTGCGCTTGCGGCTGACGTCGCCGCCGTAGCACTTCGCGAGCACGTTCTTGCGCATCGCCTTGACCGTGGCGCGCGCGACGACCTGGCTGCCGATCGCGGCCTGGATCGCGACCTCGAACATCTGCCGCGGGATCAGCTCCTGCATCTTGTCGACGAGCTCGCGGCCGCGCTGGTAGGCGTTGTCGCGGTGCACGATCAGGCTGAGCGCATCGACGCGGTCGCCGTTGATCAGCACGTCGAGCTTGACGAGGTTGGCGGCCTGGAAGCGGTTGAACTCGTAGTCGAAGGACGCGTAGCCGCGGCTGACGCTCTTCAGCCGGTCGAAGAAG
>Ga0335069_10013784_pt1 | contig 11340 bp, 7 predicted proteins | sample Lox_Sample_11_FD_206714 | JGI IMG/M metagenome (GOLD analysis project Ga0335069, IMG submission 206714) | Soil microbial communities from Loxahatchee National Wildlife Refuge, Florida, United States - Lox_Sample_1.1 | ecosystem: Environmental > Terrestrial > Soil > Wetlands | place: USA: Florida... | reverse complement strand
AGATGAGCCTCAAGGGACTCCGCGACCGAGTTCGCGCAGCGGCGCATGAGTTAGAGGCCGCGGCGGGTGGCGCCAGCGAGAGTGAAGCACGGGCGCGTCCGATCCTTGGTAAGTGGACCATTGCGGAAGTCGTGGACCACATCGCCCAGACGCAAGTGCGTGCGGCAGAGGAACTGCGACACCTTCTGGCGGGGCGTCGTCCGCCGGGGCCCCCGGTCTACGACGGGTTGCGCTCAGGAGCGGCGGCATGGGCGCCATGGTCGGAACTGATGGACGGTCTGAAGTCAGCTAACCATGAGTTGGTCGCCCTATTAGACTCAATTCCAGAAGAGACGGCTGTTCCCGCGGAAGCGACGGCGCCCTCGATCCTGGTGATTCATCGGAAGCCTTCGGCTACTCAGATCTTTTCCGTGGACCTGAATTGGAAAGAATACGCGCTGGTGCAGCGTTTACACCTGATCGATCATCGCAATCAGATTCAGAAGTTACGTGAGGCGCTGGAAGAAGCCGCGCGCACCGGCGGATGACTCAGGGCGAGGCAGTGCCTCGCCCCTACATGAATCGGTGCGCCGTTCAGGAGCGAAATAGCTAGGCGGTCGTGGCGGCGGCTTGATTATTCGCCTGCGCGGCCATGGCCTTTTTCATTTCCGCAGGAGTGGGTTCAGATTTGTGAGTGGCGATCATCCACATGTAACCCTCGGGGTCAATGATCGTGCCGCAGCGATCGCCCCAAAACATATCCATAACCGGTCCTTGCGCGGTGGCTCCCAGTTTGATTGCCTTGGCAGTGACTTTGTCGGCGTTTTCCGCATAAAGATACAAACTCGCGGGTGAACCGCCGATGCCTTTCAGACTGCGGACGCCTCTCTCCGGATTCTCCGACCCTAGCATGATCACGGTTCCGCGCAACGCGATCTCAGCGTGCGCGATCTTGCCATCCGGCCCATTCATCACGGAACGCTTTTCAAATCCAAAGGCTTTTTGGTAGAAGGTCATCGCCGCTTTCACATCGCCGACGACGAGAAACGTAGACACAGCGCCATACTGCTTTTTGTTCAATGGATCGATCTTCTTAGCCATAGGGGAGGTCCTCTCTCGGGCAGTCATTCTATCAGAGTCATAAAAGTGGGTGAATGCCTCTGACTCGTGGCGGCACTAAGTAGGGGAGCAGGTTGGGATCGCCGTGAGCCTATGCAGGCGGCAGGCGAAGGTCCATGTTGCGCTCCTGGTTGAGCCGGGCGGTGAGTGCGCGGTCCACCGAACTGAGCGGCACGTGCTTCTGGACGTGCTGCAGGTTGATGTATTGCAGGGTGTCGCCTTCGACCCAGTAAGTGATGCCGGCCAGTATATTGTCCTGCCCCTTGATGGCGATCAGATAGATGGGCGGCTCACCAGCGGGACGGATGGTGGAAGTAGCTGGACCTTCGGGATACTCGTGGATTTCCGAGTGCACCGGTGGCGGCTGGGGAGCCGGAGGAGTCTGATAGATCACGACCGGGGGCTGGTAGCCATAGTCGTAACCCTGGTTCGCGTAGCCAGGATCGTAATAGCCGGAATCGTAATACGGATAGCTCCAGTCACCCAGACCGTAACCCCAATAACCGTAATAAGGATAGCTGTAGAAACCGGGGTAGTAGCGAAGGCCGAAGTTGTAACGATTGCGTCCGGAGTAGCCGTATCCGCCGCGGCCGTATCCTCCCACGCGACCGATACCGCCACCGTATCCACCACGAACCCCGCCCGTCCTGCCGTGGAAGCCGCCGCCGACGGACCCGTGGAATCCACCGCCTCCGCCATGCGCTCCGCCGCCGCTGCGAGCCGACGCAGGCAGAATCATCAAACCAGCAATAACCAGGAACTGCGCGACATATTTCATGACGCAACCCCTAATTCGGAGCTTAGCGCCGCTGAGCGCGGGAAGCAAGCGAGGTTAGGGAACGACCGGCAGAATCAACGCCGAGGCATGGCGGGCGTCGTGATAGACGAGGTTATCCGCTTTGATGAAATTGCCGGAGGAGCCGGCGTTCTCACCCGTATTCAGATTCCGATCGAAGCGCGGAAAATTGCTGCTCGAGATTTCGACACGCAGCTTGTGGCCGGCCAGGAAGACGTTGCTGGTGTTCCACATGTCGATGCGGATCTTGTACACCTCGCCGGGCTTCATGACCGCCGGATGCTCTTGCGAATTTCGATAACGGGCACGGAGAATGCCCTCTGTGAGATTCTGCGCGAAGCCGTTGGGCCACACGTCGACCAGCTTGGCGGTGAAATCGGTGTCAACCGCGGAGGAGCTGACATAAAGCTCGGCAGCAATGGGGCCGGTAATCTCGATGTCGCTCGAAAAGGCTGCCGTGGTGTAAACCAGCACGTCCTTGCGTTCTTCGAGGGTTCGCTGATCGAAAGCGCCTGAAGCCAAGTGGGTATTGTCACAGCAGAGTGGGCCGCCGCGAGTGGGGACAGGGGTGGCGGGGTCGTATGTATAGTGATCGGCGTTCTCATCGGCCGGAGCTGAAGTGCTCAGGGCGCCATCGCCCATACGCGTGTTGGCGCCGCCGGCGGAATGCAGATAATACGTCGTCGAACGAGCACGGGAGAGCGGCCAATCGTCTTCCTCGCGCCAGATATTTTTGCCCATCACGAAAATCCTGACAGGCTTCTCGCGGTCGATGCCATTATCGATGCCGCGCAGCAGGTGATCGTACCAGCGGAGCTGATCGGTATCGGTATCACCTTTCGATGAGGGACCGAAATTGAGTTCGCCGGTCTGCCCGTTGAACGGGCCGTGATACCAGGGCCCGATCATGAGGCGCTGACCGGCAACACGTGACTTCATCCCGTCATAGTTGCGGATGGTGCCGCCTTGAAAAATGTCGTACCAGCCACCGACATAATAAGCCGGCACTTTGATGTTCGCGTAGTGATCTTCGATCGACCATGTGCGCCAGTAATCATCGAAATCCGGATGATGCGCCCAATCCGCAAAATAGGGCGCAAGACTCGGGGCACTGGGGACATCTAGAAAGGGATACTCGGTGAGCGGCAGCTTCCAAATCCAATTGAGTGTGTTTCGCGCTTTGCCGACTCTTCGATTGAGTGTGTCTTCGGTAAGGCCCGACGTCCAGGATTCGTTGAACCATTGCTCAAACGCGCCGCCCTGATAGGTCCAGCCGTCATGATAGTTCGATGCGGTGACGACGGGAAAAATGCCCACCAGATGCGGCGGCGCGGCGATGGCGGTGAGCATTTGAGTCGCACCAACGTAAGATGCGCCGTACATACCGACTTTGCCGTTCGAGTAGGCCAGAGTAGCCGCCCACTCAACGGCGTCGTAACCGTCGTTTGACTCGTTCTTAAATGGATACCAATCACCGTCGGAGCTGTACCGGCCGCGGACATCCTGAATAATCACCACATAGCCCGCAGCGGCGGCGCGCTTGCCGAATTCGGATTCGCCATCACCTTTGTTGTACGGCGTGCGTTCGAGCAGCACGGGAAACTTGCCGTCGGCTTTGGGTCGGTAGATATCGGCGCGCAGTGTGACACCATCGCGCGTTTTCATTTCCACGCCCGTTTCGACGGTGATTTCGTAGGGTGCGGCCGCCAATACGGCCTGACTGAGAACGAGCAAGCAAACGGAAAATACGCGCATCATCTCTTATCCCCGCGGCTCTTCCCACTTCCCTGATTCCGCCGAACGGAACACGGCGTCGATCACGGCCATGTTGGCGATGGCGGATTCCAGCGGCACGGGCACGTCCCCCTCGCCTTGCACGGCACGGGAGAATTGATCGCCCTGGATCGTGTACTGATCGCAGATGGGAGATTCGTATGTCTCGATACCGCGCCCGAACAGGTCGCCGCAGCCGTCAAGAAGAACGCGGCAAGGATAGTCGGGCGGGGCATTGAAGGGGATCTCGATTTCAATGCGGCCAGTGGTGCCAAAGATCTGCATGCGCTGGTGAGGCACGAGCTGCGTCGAGCAGGTGAAGATAGCCTGGCCGGTGGGGAAGTCTAGAATGGCCGACGTCAGGCGGTCGATCTTCAGCTCCGGGTCACGCTCAATCACAGCCAGCACGCGGCGTGGTTCGGCTCCAAAGATAAAACGGGATGTGAAGATCGGGTAGCAGCCAATGTCCATCAATCCGCCGCCGCCCCAATCGAAGACGTTGCGAACGTTAGCCGGGTCGGTAAGAAAGTAGCTGAAGAAACCCACAATGGAGCGAAGATCTCCGATGCGGCCGCCACGCACCCATTCGAGTACCTTGAGCCATTGCGGATGTGTGCGCACCATGAAAGCTTCGCCGATTTTGACACCCGTTCGGTCACGCGCATCCCGGAGCTGTTTTGCTTCCTCTGCTGAAAGCCCTATCGGCTTTTCGCACAGCACGTGCTTGCCCGCTTCCGCGGCTTTGATAGACCACGGAACATGCAGATGATTGGGCAGCGGATTGTAGATGGCATCGATTTCCGGGTCCGCGAGCAGTTCCTCATAAGACCCGTAGGCTTTTGGAATGCCGAGCTTAGCTGCGGCCTGTTGCGCTTTGGCGAGATGGCGAGAAGCGATGGCGGCGATTTCCGATCGCTCGCCACGCTGCATGGCGGGAATTACTTTGACGACGGCGATATTGGCGACGCCGAGAACACCCCAACGAGTTTTTCGCATGTGATCAGGTTCCGTTTTGTAAAATCGGGAATGCCTATTTTACCTGTATCTTGCCTATGAAGATTGCGGCGCTTCTCGCCGGCGGCGACCGGAGATCGATCGGCCGGTCCAACCAGGTTGCCGCACTGGTCCGCGAACACCCGGAGCGCTTCGGTGAGCTCATTCGTTGCTTGTGGAGCAACGATCCGATCGTTCGCCTGCGCGCGGCAGACGCGGCCGAAAAGGCGTCTGCGGAGCAGCATACATTTCTAGCGCCATTCAAAACAGAGCTTTTGGGCTTGCTGGTGGAAGCCGATCAGCAAGAGATGCGATGGCATCTCGCACAGATGATCCCGCGCTTGCCGCTCAATCCCACCGACCGTCGGCGCGCGATCGTCACGCTACGCTTGTTCCTGACGGACAACAGTTCCATCGTCAAGACCTGCGCCATGCAAGCGCTGGCAGACCTGGCCGGACCGGGTGCACGAAGCCGGTCCGAGATTGCGGTACTCATCGAAGAGTTGGTCCGCAAGGGCACGCCCGCCATGAAGGCGCGTGGCCGAAAGCTCCTCAAGCAGTTGCAGAAAAGCCCTTCCCCGTAGCGACTCGGCCTGTCCGAAACCGCTTCGCCGTTCCCACAACCGGACAGCCGCGGCGCGCTGGATCTCTGCAAGTCCTTGAAGCCGCAACAAGGTGTAACGCTGCTGGCGTGGGCCGAAATTTGCTCTGATCAACCGCCATGGGAATCTGGAGCGACATCCGATACGCTACGCGTGTTCTATCCAGGAGTCCCGGCTTCCTGCTGGTTGTCGTGCTGTCGCTTGCGCTCGGAATGGGCGCCAACACGGCGATCTTTTCCATCGTCAATGCCAATCTGCTGCGGCCCATGCCCGTGGAGCAGCCGAACCGGTTGGTAGCGATCTATTTGACTTCGCCAAAATGGGGCCGCGATGTCGGCAACTTTTCCTACCCGGAGCTGTTGGATTTCCGGAAGGCGGACACGGGCCTTTCGGACCTGATGGGCTTCTCGGGCGTCCCGCTCAGCGTAACCGGCGGCGAGAAGCCCGAGTTGATCTGGGGCGAAGTGGTAACGGGCAACTATTTTTCTGGGATGGGCATCCGGCCGATTCTGGGTGGGGGATTCCGGCCCGACGAGGATCGCGCACCGGGCGAGAAGCCGGTCTGCGTACTGAGCTACAACTTCTGGCGCGGACACTTCCAAAGCGACCCGGACATCGCCGGGAAAAGGATCGAAATCAACCGACAGGCATTCACCATCGTGGGTGTGGCGCCGCGAGGCTACATCGGCGCGCGGCTGTTTACTTTTGTGCCGGATGTCTGGGTTCCGGTGATGAATTTCGGCAACTTCCTGGTAGGCCGCGAGAATCGCTGGGTCGAGGTGCGCGCGCGATTGAAGCCGGGAATCAGGCGGCAGCAGGCTGCGGCAGCGCTGAACGTGGTCGCGCGGCGCCTCGCCGCCGAATATCCACAAACTGACAAGGACTTGACGGTGGGCGTTATACCCGGTGGCGCACGTACGCAACCTGTCTTTGTCGTGCTGGGGCTGGTCTCGGCAATGACGACTATTCTGTTCGGTGTCGTTGGCTTCGTGCTGCTGATCGCGTGTACCAACGTGGCCAACCTGATGCTGGCGCGTGCCGCCAGCCGCGCGCGGGAAATGGCGATTCGTATGGCGGTGGGCGCCTCGCGGGTGCGTTTAGTGCGCCAACTGCTCACAGAAAGCGTGCTGCTCTCGCTCGCCGCCGCGGCGGTGGGCATCGTCCTGTGCATGTGGTTTAACGATGCCCTGAAAGGCTTTTACCCGACGCTGGATTTCCAGACTACTGATTTGGATTACGACACAAGGCTCGATCCGCGTGTGTTCGTCTTCAGCTTCCTGCTGGCTCTACCGACCGCCGTGGTGTTCGGACTGGCGCCGGCCTTGCGAGCTTCGAAAGTCGACCAGGCCGCTGCCATGAAGGGCTCAACCGCCGTTTCGCCGAGCGGTCTGCGCTGGCTGAGCCACGGCAACGTGCTGGTGATGGTCCAGGTGGCGCTCCCTTGCGTGCTCTTGATCAGCGGCGGGCTTTTCCTGCGAAGCATGGTGTTTGCGCATAACGCCAACCCCGGCTTTGACCGGACCGGCGTGCAACTGTTTTCCGTCGATCTAGGCCTCGCCGGCTATGACGAAACTCGCGGACTGCGATTTCAAAAGAACCTCGCCGAGGATTTGCGCAAGCTGCCAGGCGTCGAATCGGCCAGCCTGGCATTCCCTTTGCCGCTGGACGCGTACAATGACAGCGCCTCGGTCGTGGCGGAAGGCTATGTCCCGCGGTCCGACAACGAGGATCACAGCGCCGGGCTGAGCTACGTCGGTCCACGTTATTTCGAAACCATGGGTACGCGGCTCGTAGCGGGTCGCGGATTCGATGAGCGCGATACGAAATCGGCACGCCGCGTCGCGATAATCAATGAGACGATCGCGCGCCGTTACTGGCACACACCTGAGAAAGCGCTCGGCCAACGCTTCAAAACCGCCAAAGACGGGTCTTGGATTGAAGTGGCCGGCGTAGCTCAGGACGGCAAGTACCTGACACTCGGTGAGCCTCCCACGCCGTATTTCTTCCTCCCTCTGGCGCAGGATTACCAACAACGCGTCTCGTTTCTAGTGCGGTCCAAAGAGACGGCGGAGGCCCTCGTACCGGCGATTCGGCAGGTGGTCAGCAGCCTGGACGCAACTCTCCCGATCTTCGGCGTCCGAACGATGCCGCAATTCCTAAACCGCATTGTTTCGGTCTACGAGATGGAAGCCTCCCTGGTGGGCGTTTTTGGGGTTACGGCGCTCCTGCTAGCGGCGGTCGGGATCTACGGCGTTCTCCACTTCGCGGTCACACGGCGAACGAGGGAGATTGGCATTCGCATGGCGTTGGGCGCTGGGAAGCGCGACATTGTCCGCCTGGTGTTGAGCCGGTCCATGATTTTTGTGGCCGCGGGCCTGGCCTTCGGCATCGCGGGCGCGTTCGCCGCCAGCAGCCTCATTGGCAAGATTCTTGGGGGTGTCAGTCCCACCGATCCGCTTACCTTCGCCGCGGTGGCGGCCATATTCGGGTCGGTCGCTTTCGCAGCCAGCGCCATTCCGGCCCGGCGCGCGGCGCGCGTCGACCCCATGGAAGCCGTCCGGTACGAATGATGCCGGGCCGCGCCTGCGTTAAAGTAAAAAGCTATGCCCACGTGCCGTTCCTGTGCCGAGGACATACCGGACAGCAGCCGCTTCTGCCCCCACTGCGGTGCTTCGCTCCTGGCTGACGTCGTCATCACACGCACCGAACAGATCTCGTCGTCACCTGCGCCTGCCGCGACCCGTCCCGTCAGCAGCACCTCATCCTCGCTGGACGAGGGCCGATTCCTCCCGGGCACCCTACTCGTCGGCCGCTATCGCATTGTGGCGTTGATCGGTCGCGGAGGCATGGGCGAGGTTTACCGCGCCAACGATTTGAAGCTTAGCCAACCCGTTGCGTTGAAGTTTCTTCCCGAAGCTACGGCGACGAACGAAACCGCCCTCGCGCGCTTCTACAACGAAATTCGCATCGCACGCCAGGTTTCGCATCCCAACGTCTGCCGGGTTTACGATCTCGGTGATGTCGAGGGCCAACCGTATCTTTCCATGGAGTACGTCGACGGCGAGGACCTCGGCTCGCTGCTCCGCCGTATCGGCCGGCTGCCGGAGGATAAAGCGCTCGAAATCGCCCGCAAGCTGTGCGCCGGACTTGCGGCAGCGCACGAAAAGGGCGTGCTGCATCGCGACTTAAAGCCCTCGAACATCATGCTGGACGGTCGCGGCCATGTGCTCATCACCGATTTTGGGCTGGCCGGGCTGGCGGAGCAGATGACCGGCGCTGAAATCCGCAATGGCACGCCGGCCTACATGGCGCCCGAGCAGCTTGCCGGCACCGAGGTCAGCGCCCGCAGCGACATTTACTCGCTCGGCCTGGTGCTCTATGAAGTTTTCACAGGCAAGCGCGCTTTCGAGGCCGCAACGCTCGCGGAACTCGTGCGCTTGCACACCGAGACCACGCCCGTCAGCCCGACCTCGCTCGTGAAGGATCTGGACCCGGCTGTCGAGCGCGTGATTCTACGTTGTCTCGATACTGATCCGCGCAATCGCCCTGCCTCAGCACTGGCCGTGGCCGCTGCACTTCCGGGCGGCGATCCGTTGGCAGCCGCGCTCGCCGCGGGCGAGACGCCATCACCGCAAATGGTGGCCGCATCGGGCGAGACCGCAGGACTCCCGCTGCGCATCGCGATTCCATGCCTCGCCGGAGTGATTCTGACCCTGGCCTTCATTCTGATCGCGGGTTCCCAGGTGGGCGTCATGCGATATCTGAATCTCGACAAACCACCCGAGGTGCTGACGGAGAAAGCACGCGAGCTGATCCAAAGCTTCGGATACACGGCGGCTCCCACAGATCGCGCACACGGGTTCGGATACGACGGCGACTTCCGGACGTACGTCGAGCAGCATGAGCATCCCTCGGCTGCGCGATGGCCCGAAATCCTCGCGGGCCGCCCAACATTGGTTCAGTTTTGGTATCGCCAGAGTCTGCGATACATGTCGGCCAGCGACTTCACCGATCAGTTGCTCACTCCCGGTGTTGTCACACCCAACGATCCACCGCGAACGGAGTCTGGGATGATCCTCGCTTATCTGGATTCCCAGGGCCGGCTGTTCTTTTTTGAGGCGATTCCTCCCGAACTGGACACATCCCCGCCTGTTGCCGAACCGTTTGACTGGAACAAGCTTTTTGCCGCAGCGGGCCTGGATGCCGCATCCTTTCAGGCAACCACCCCGCAGTGGAATTCGCTGGCTGCCTCCGATACCCGCGCAGCCTGGACAGGTAAATGGCCCGGCTCACAGCGGCCGTTGCGCATAGAAGCCGCTGCGTGGCGCGGAAAGCCGGTGTACTTCTTCCTAATCGGTTCGTGGACACGGCCAGCGCGGATGCAACCGTTCCAGCTCTCTGCCGGCCAAAACGCCAACCTGATCATCCTGGTCGTGATACTGGTTTTGATTCTGGTTGGCGCCGTCTCGGTGGCCCGCTGGAATTTGGTGCGGGGCCGCGGGGACCGCCGCGGTGCCTTTCGGTTAGCGCTGTTCGTGTTTGCCGTCGAAATGGCACTGTGGCTGACGCGCAGCCACTTCGTCCCTACGCTCGCCACGTTCGGAAACTTCATACTCGCCGCTAGCACCGGCCTTTTCATTGCCGGTATCGTCTGGGCGATGTATCTCGCCGTAGAACCCTACGTGCGACGGCACTGGCACCAAACCATCATCTCGTGGAGCCGGCTCTCCAGCGGCCGTTGGAGCGATCCTCTCGTGGGCCGCGACGTTTTGTTCGGCGCATGCCTGGGCGTTTTCTGGTGCTTCCTGTTCATTGTGAGCGCCATTTTTGCGGGAAAGCTCGGCTCGCCGCCTCGAATGGGTACGACCGATTACTTACGCGGCGCATCGGGCGCGGCGACCGCGTTACTTTATCAGGTCAACAATTCCATCAGTTTTGCGCTGATGTTTTTCTTTCTGATTTTTCTGCTGCGCGTGATCCTGCGCAAGCAGTGGCTGGCTGCCGCGGGCTTTACCGTCATCTTCTGCGTCCAGGCGCTGCTGACCAGCGATCACGTGTGGGTGGATCTCCCCTTGGTGATCCTGATCTATGGTGTTGCGGCCATCGTTGTCGTGCGCTTCGGCCTGATCGCGCTCGCTTCGGGCATTTTCATGGCCGATCTCATCGGCAATGCGCCCCAGACCACCGATTTCTCCGCCTGGTATTCGGCCGCAACTGTGTTTCCTCTTCTTGTCGTCGCGGCTCTCGCCATCTGGGGCTTCTACACCGCGCTCGCCGGAAGGCCGCTCTTGAAAAACGAGCTGTTTGAGTGAGGCGTAACCACTTCGCCGGCCGAATCCGACGTTGAGCGACAGCTGGTCGGCAAGTAGATAATAGTCGGATGTCTCCATCGCATGGCGAAATCAATCACGTGAGCGATACGGCCCTGATGGTGGCCGCGTGCCGCGCGCTCGAATCCGAATCTGCGGACGGATTCGTGCACGATCCGTTTGCCGCGCGCCTGGCGGGCGAGCGCGGCATGGCGATCCTCCGCGGACTACCGCACCCCGAACTGATGCGCTTCGGTATCGGAGTGCGTAGCCACTTCGTGGATGAGTTGCTGTCGGAGGCCCTGGCATCGAAATCGATCGCGACGGTTCTCAGCCTGGGTTGCGGGCTCGATACGCGGCCTTGGCGGCTCGATCTCCCTCCGGATCTGCGGTGGATCGAAGTCGATTTCGCAGACATGCTCGATTACAAAGACGGGCTAATGTCGGCAACTCCCCGATGCCGCCGCGAGCGTCTGACGGCGGACCTGAATGACGCTGAGCAGCGGCGCGCCGTCTACACCGCAGCGGGCTCCTCGCCGGCATTGATGATCACGGAAGGCCTGCTGATGTATTTGTCGGCTGCGACGGTGGAAGCCCTGGCTGGCGAAGCAGGTCAACAGAGCGGCGTCGCGCGCTGGATCAGCGATATCACAACGACTGCATTCGGGAAAGCCATCGCCACCGATACGTCCGCGGATCCGATGCGGCCGGTGCGCAAGGTGCAGGCGCCCGATTTTCTGCCAGGCGAGCAGATTCTCGAGTGCCTCCG